>Ga0076929_100625_pt1 | contig 22938 bp, 27 predicted proteins | sample HotLakConUCCSL28_FD_87104 | JGI IMG/M metagenome (GOLD analysis project Ga0076929, IMG submission 87104) | Hypersaline microbial mat communities from Hot Lake, Washington, USA - Hot Lake Consortium UCC-SL28 (version 3) (version 3) | ecosystem: Environmental > Aquatic > Thermal springs > Hot...
TGGCAACTCCACGCCGCCGTCCACAACCTGCGAAAACTGCACCGGGACTCCGTCCGCCGCGCAGAAAACGGTGGAACGGGCGCCCGGAAAAACCGGACCGCGGCCTGAAACGAGCCCGTCAAGCCGCCCAGCGCGGCCGAACCGCCTGCCACATGCGCTCATCAGACATTGGGCAACAGGCTCTCAACTCTCAAAACGGAAATGCGGAGGCTTGGGTATGGCCCAGACATCCCCCCATAGCTGCTGCCCTCCGTCCACAGTCAGTACCTCGCCGGTCAGGAACCGGTTCGATGGCATGGCGAGGTAAACACATGCCTCGGCAATGTCGGCGGCCGTTCCGGGGTGCCGCAGTGGATTGGCGTCACGCTGCACGCGCGCCAGCACCTCCGGGTCGTAATGCTCGAACCCGCTGGTTTCAATCAGACCTGGTGCCACGCAGTTGATGCGGATGTCCAGCGGTGCCCATTCCACCGCTACGGTGCGTGATGCATAGATCACACCGGCACGGGCCGCGATCGAATGGGCCATTCCCGGCACTCCACGCCAGACATCGAGCACGACGTTCACAATGGTGCCGGGCATTCCACGATCGCGCCATGCCTGCGCAGCCGCCTGCATCATGTGCCACGTACCGTTGAGATTTGTGTCGATGACCGCAAGCCAGCCCTTCGTACTAAAATCGATCGCCGCCTGGGGGAACTGTCCGCCCGCATTGTTGACTAGGATGTCGAGTGTGTCGAAGGCAGCCCATGCCTCCGCGATCGCGCCTCGCGCCTGCTGCGGATCACGGATCGACATCGCGTGCACCCGCGCAGTGCCGCATCCGTTTTCGGCCATGAGGCGCGCTGTTTCCTCAAGCGGCTCGACACGCCTGCCGCATAGCAAGACGCTTGCGCCAAGCTCCGCCATCAACAGTGCCGTCTCGCGTCCAATCCCGCTCCCCGCCCCGGTCACCAGTGCGGTGCGGCCCTCCAGCAGATCCTTCCGGAATGGATTGCGCGTTTCAGTCATCGTTTATCCCAGAAACAACCCTTCCGGATCAAGGAGGCGGCACAACGCCAGCTCCACCACGTCCGGCTGTCCCTCAATAGCCAGATCGGTCTTGATGTCGAAGCTCCACGAACAGCCCTGCCTTATCTTCTCCAGGCAGCTTTGCGCCGTCATCCCCGGCTCCGGCATCAGACGCGTCAGAACAAAGCCATCCGTGCCGCGCTCGAAAACTCCTTCCGGCGTGACAAGAGTCTTGACCGACCTGCCGGGGCTGGTCACGAAATCCACCTTTTCCACGAGACGCCGGGGTGAGGGAGCGATGGTTACGAGTACTTCCATTGCGCCGCTGGCGATGTCGTTGGCCCCGCCCGATCCGGTCAGCAGCAGGTCGGGCATCCTGGAAGTGTTCAGGTTTCCCTCCCGGTCCACCTGCGCTGCGCCCAGCACACCTATCGCGGCGTTTCGCGGACCCGCGGTCATCACTCCAAGCATGGTCGCAACATCGCTCATCATCGTTCCCGAGAACATGTTACGATAGTTGAACAGGAACGGGTCCGCCGGCGCGGGCAGGTAGCCGTAGACGCCGGCCTCGACCATTAGATCGATGTGCCCGCCCTCCTCGCTCAGACGGATTGCGGCCATCCAGGCGGCTAGCGAGGAGATTCCAAGGCCCGCCAGCATCGTCATAAGGTCGCCCTCTTCCAGCCTCCGCACCAGTGTGCGCGATGCAAGTACGACATGCCGCTCCTGTCGGGTCGCGGTGCTTTTGGCACCCCGATCGGCAAGCCCCTTGAGATCGAACTGCCAGCCATCGGCGCGCGCGCGCCCGCGAAGTTCATGGATCCGCGAGGCACCGAGGCGGTTCAGATAAGCTTCATGATCGGCGCAGCCGGTAATCCAGCGCTCGCTCCATTTGTCGAGATCCTCCCCGCTGCCACCGGCATCGCGAAGTTCGCCGAGAAAGCCATAATCGTCGGGATATCCGCCCACTTCCTGCATCAGGTCGCCGGGCACCGAATTGGGATGCCCGCCCAACGGCACCTCGCAGACGCAGGTCACCGCCGAGGCCGGTATCTGGACGAGGTGGGAATAGCGCCGGACCGTTTCAGCAGGCACGATTTTTTCCACCGTGGCGATAATGGCGCGCCTTGCTGCAAGTGCCGCCCACTTGCCGTCGTAGAAAGGCGGACAGACGACTACATTGCCTTCCTCATCGGCTGCCAGCCCGTGGATGAACGTCACATCCGGAGCCAGCGGAGCGATTACGCCGATGCGCCCGTCGCCGAAGGGATCGTCTATCTCGCTGTACCCTTCATGCCCGCTCAGGTCCCGCGCCATATCGCTTCCGGTGAGCGAGCGGGTGGGGATGAACGGTAGTCCCCGCGCAGCCGCTTCGAGCCGCATGGTGAGCGTAAGCAGCGACCAGTTCTCGAAGACTACGCTCCCGCTGCGTGCTGCCTCCACATAGAGCGGATGCGGAGCGGGCGTGGGAAAGGTGAACGCGTGGATCGACGAGATCACCCGTCGGATCAGGCCCGCTCGGACGAGGGGCGCGTGCTGGTTAGTGAGCGCCGGCGCGGCGATGGTGAACTGTGGGTCCTTGTCCCAGAAAGTACGCGCGACCTCGAACATCGCCGCATTAGGTCGCGCCATCGAGCCGCCGAAATAGACGAGGTCGCCGACGCGCACATGGTTGCGCACGGCTTCCGCAAGGGGGACAAGCCGGGAAGGCCCGCGCCGCTCGGTCATTCGGCGCCATCTTGCGCGGATATCCTCCAATGAACCGGTCGCCGTCATGCCGGCAATCCCTGTTCGCCGCGAAGCTGCTCCTTCAATCGGAACTTCTGCACCCGGCCGGTCGGCGTGCGTGGCAGGCTTTCGCTCTCGACTGTCCGCACATCCTCCGGCAGTTTGATCCGCGACAGATACTGTGAACAGAAGTCGCGAATCTCATCGAGCGCGAATACTCGAGCGGGATCCTTCGCCACGAGGTAGGCGGCGATTACCTCACCCAGTTCGTAATGCGGCTTGGCCACGGCATAGGCCTCGGCGACTTCGGAATGGAGCATGAGCGCCTGCTCGATTTCGCGCGCCGAGATATTCTCACTGCCGCGTCTGATGATGTCCTTAATCCGGTCGACGAAAAAGATCCTACCGCTCTCGTCCCTATAGGCGATGTCCCCGGTATGGAACCACCCGTCGCGGACCGCTTCGGCCATTGCCTCGGGATTGTTAAGATAGCCGGCAAAACCCTGCCCGAACCTGACGACAATCTCGCCGCGCACACGCGGAGGCAGGGTCTCGCCTGTATCGGGATCGATGATCCGCAGGTCAACGCCGGGAACCGGCCTCCCCACACAGGGAAACGGCTCATTGTGCTCGAAGCTGTCCGGCCCAGTCAGCGTGCCAGGGGTTTCGCCCATGCCGAACCCATCGACGAGGATCGGGCCCCATCGCTCGACGATCTCCCGCCATCGGTCGCCGGCACCGACCGCGAACATCGACCGCAGGCGGGGTGCGGCCCGCCTCTCGGCCTCGCTCACCGGCGAGCGCATAAGGATGAACGGGATTGCGGCCATTGTCCAAAGAACCGTCGCGCGCGACCTGTCTGCCTGTTCCCAGAAGCGGCTGGCACTGAACTTCTCGGTCAGGACAATGCTTCCGCCGCAATGCAGCACGAGGCTCACCGCCCAGTTCAGCGCCGCGGCGTGGAACAGCGGCGTGACAATCATGATGTGATCCTCGGGACCGTATCGCAACAATTCGTGATAGGACCGTATCTCCGTCATCAGCAGCCTGTGCGGTACCATGACCGCCTTGCTGCGCGCACCCGTAGTGCCCGAGGTGAAGATGATTGAGCAAAGGTCGGACTGATCAAGCGTCGGATCGCGTGGCCTTGGCTCCGCTTCAGGCACCGCGTCGTGTCCGAGGACCAGCAAGTCGGCCGAAAGCCTTCCCTCGTCAATGACGGCGCGCGCCTTTCCGGCAAGCTCCGGAACGGTCACGATCAGCCTCGGGTCGATGTTGACGAGCGTGGGAGCAAGTTCGCTGGCCAAAAGTTCGGTGTTGACCCCACAGGTCACCGCGCCGACTTTCTGGTTGCCAATGTACCACACCAGCCACCCGGCGCAGTTTGGCATCATCAGGACGACGATATCGCCACGTCCGATGCCCCGGCGAAGGAGTTCGGCGGCAACGCTCGAGGCGCGTCTGTCGCCTTCGCCATAGTTCAGGATTTCGTCCTGTTCCGCATCAGCGCCGGTAAAGTGGACGAAGCATCGACCCGGCGCCGTTCGCGCGATCTCCTCGAAGCGGTCGGCAAGGATCATTTCGGCACCTCGTCGAGCCGCAGCGCGGTCAACAGATTTCCCCTGAGGAATGCTTCTTCCGTCTGCTTGTCGAGCCCGAGATCGGCATATTTGAGGAAGTACCGGTCATAATCGATATAGGGCCAATTCGTGCCGAAAATGACTTTGCGGCGGCCCCGGGTCCTGAGAAAATGCAGCACGCCCGATGGCCAGTGATCCGGCGCATGCGCGCAAGTGCTGAAATAGACATTGGGATGCTTCAGCGCCATGGCAATCATCTCTTCGTGCCAAGGCCAGCCGATATGGCCGCCGATAATGCGAAGATCCGGAAAATCGAGCGCGACCCGGTCGAGCAGGATCGGCCGGCCGGGTTCGGACGGCATGAGGCCTGCGGTGTGGCCGACCTGGGTCCAGATCGCCAGCCTGTGTTCGCAGCACTTGGCATAGATCGGATAGAAACGTCGGTCCGCCGGCGACAGGTCCGCCGCGTAGGGGAAAAGACGGACAAGGCGCGCGCCAAAGCTTTCCACGCAGCGGTCGATCTCGCCGAGGCTCTCCATGATGTCGCGAAGCGGATCGATGCCGATCCCCACGATTACCCGGCCCGGCGCCTTGCGAGCCAACTCGCCCACCCAGTCGTTCTCCACGTGAAGCCCGTTAGAGCGCCGCGCATCATAGCCGCTGACAAGGATCGTTTCGACATTGTGCCGGTCCATCTCAGCGATCAGCGCCTCGACCGGAACGCCTTCGTTAATCACTAGTGGACGCTTGAAGATATGCTCGAAAATGTGGCGGTACTCCGCCAGTCGCCTGTAGCGTTCCGCGATCTCGGCGGGCATGGGTCGAACGCTTACGTCTATCGCTGGTGTTTCAGGCATTCTTTTTCCTTGCCAATCGGTTGATCGGGTTCAGGCCACTATTCCGAGGTAGGCCGCGGCGACATCGGCGTTCTCGCGCAGTTCCCGGGCCGTGCCGGAAAGGGTGATCCTGCTCGTCTCAAGCACATAACCCTTGTCGGCGATCGAAAGCGCCATGTGCAGGTTCTGCTCGGCCAGCAGGATGGCCAGCCCGCTCGCGCTTAGGCCCTTCAAGATATCCGCGACCCGGGAAACCATGATGGGTGCCAGTCCCAGTGTCGGCTCGTCGAGCAGCAGTGCCCTGGGCCCGGACATCAGCGCCCTGGCGATCGCCAGCATCTGCTGCTCACCGCCGGAAAGGCTGCCTGCCGGTTGCGCGATTCGCTCTCCCAGCAGCGGAAACGCCTCCAGCACTTCATCGAGCCTGCGCTTCATGACGCCTGTATCCCGGTCGCGGCAACCGAGCACGAGGTTCTGTCGGACGGTCATTGCCGGAAAAACCTGCCGCCCTTCCGGTACGAGAGCCAATCCCCGCGCCACGCGGGCCGTCGTGGCAAGCGAAGCGATGGATTGCCCCTCAAGCCGCACATCGCCGGTCGTTCGGCAAAGGGCCATGATGCCCATCAGCATCGAGGACTTGCCGGCCCCGTTGGCGCCGATCAGGCAAACGATCTCGCCTCTGCCGAAGCTTAGCGAAGCATTCCTGACGGCCTGCGTGCTGCCGTAGAAGACATTCAGACCCTCGACGGTGAGCAATGCATCAGGCATCCTAGTCTTCCCCGAAATAGGCGCTTTTCACTCTGCCATCGCCGGCGATCTCCCGCGGCGTTCCCTCCGCGATCTTCTCCCCGTGATGGATGACGAACAGCCGGTCGCACAGGTTCATCAGCATCGGTACGTTATGTTCCACGAGTATAATCGTCATGCCCTCGGCGCGGAGCCGGCGCAGCACTTCGGCCAAACGTTCCGCCTCCGCCGGATTGAGGCCGGCGGCCGGCTCATCGAGCAGCAGCAGACGCGGCTGGGCGGCAAGGGCCAGCGCAACGGAAAGAAGCCGCTGCTCGCCATAGGACAGAGATTCAGCTGCCACATCGCCACGATCCTGAAGCCCTACCCTTGAAAGCGCCATCCGCGCGATTTCGCATCGTTCCCGCTCACGCTTCCTGAATTCCGGGCTTCTTAGCAGTGAACTGGCGATTGAGCTTGGAAGCCGCCCCCCGGTTCCCATCAGCGCATTCTCGAAGGCGCTGAGCCGCATGAAAAGTGTGGTGTGCTGAAAGGTCCGCACGAGCCCTCTGCCGGCAACCTCGTGCGGCCGCGATCCGGTTACGGCGCGGCCGTCGAAAAAAATGTTGCCCGAAGAGGGTTTCTGAAAGCCGCTTAGCAGATCAATGAAGGTGCTCTTGCCCGCACCGTTTGGCCCCATCAGACCCACAAGCTCGCCCTCGCGCACTTCAAAGACGAGATTGCGGACCGCCGTCAGCCCGCCAAACTGCTTAGTGACGTCCTTCGCCTCAAGCAGTAGCTGGCCATTGCCAATTGCATTGGTCGTCGCCGTCACACCGTGTTTGATTTTCCCGGGGTGAAAGTCCCGTCTGCTGCGGGCCCGTCCGATCCGGGCAAACAGCGGGCCGAGGCCCGCCGGCTGGAAAAGGATGACGACCAGCAGCAGCCCCGCGAAGATCGGAATCCGAAACTCGTCGATGAAACGGAAGAACTCCGGTACCATGGCAAATAGCATCCCACCGACGATCGGGCCGATCAGGGTGCCCTTGCCGCCGACCAGGAGGATGAGCAGCGCGGTAGCCGAATAAAGCGGACTGAAAAGTTCCGGCGAAACGACAAGGATTTTCGGCACGAGCAGTGCACCCGCCAGCGCCGCCAACGCACCGGAGATCGTCATGTTTTCGACGCGATGATAGATCGATGGGATACTCACCGATTCGGCAAGGCTCGCCGACTCTCGGATGGCGATCCAGGCTCGCCCGGTGGGGCTTTCGAGCAGCAGACGTATCAGCAGGAAACACGCGCCGGTGATCAGAACGGCGATGGCGAGATAATACTGGGAAAAGGTGACGCCGAGATCGTTCAGGAACTCGACCGCCGGCCGGGGCAGGATGAGCCCCATCGGCCCGCGCGTGAGGTCGACCCAATTATAGGCGACAAGCCGCAGGATCTCCGCCACCGTCAGCGACGTGATCGCGAAATATGCGCCACCGACCCTGAGCGACGTGAGCCCCACCAGCGTGCCAAGAATCGCGCCCGGTATCGCCGCGAGCAAGACCGCCATCCAGTAGTTCACTCCAAAGGTGAGCGAAAGCAGTGCGGCGGTGTAGCCACCCAACCCAAAGAAGGCGGCATGGCCAAAGGAAAGAAAGCCGAGATAGCCTGTCGGCAGATTGACCGACAGCGCCAGCAGGGCATAGACCGCCGCCAGCGTGAAAAGCCCCTGCACATAGGCATTCGGCGCGAGTGCCGGAAGACCGATCGCCAGCAGGATCGTCAGCAATACAAGCAACCATCCGCGCATGGCCGGCCTCACTGCCGCACGCTGAACAGGCCCTCGGGCTTGATCAGCAGGGTGACAATCAGCAGACTGTAGATGAGCGCCAGCGCCCAGCCTGAATCCAGTATGCCAACGAGCAGCGCCTCGAACACGCCGAGCAGGATTCCGCACACTACCGCACCTCTCACGCTGCCCATCCCGCCGATGACGACCACGACGAATGCCTTGATGATGACCTGGTGGCCCATAAGCGGGGAGAAGAGCAGAACGGGCGTCAGCAAAGCTCCGGCAAGACCTGCCAGCACAGCCGCGCCCATGAAGGTGAGGCTGCCGATGCGGGCGACATCAATGCCCACGGCTCGCGCCGCGAATGCATTCTGCGCCACTGCTCGAAGCTCGAAGCCGATACGCGTGCTCCGGAGCACGTACTCGACGAAAAGCACGAGCAGCAGCCCAACGCCTATAACCATCATGCGCTGCCAGGAGATCACGAGAGGACCATAAGTCAGGCCTCCGGAAAGGCCTTCCACGCGATAGGGGCTCGCGCCCCAAGTGAAGAACACGGAGTGAAAGATCAGCAGGCTGACCGCGTAGGTCGCGACGAGGACGGATGACTGCCCGTCGGGCTTTTGAACCACCGGCCGCACAGCCACGCGGTCCACCAGCCAGCCGACGGTGCCCACCGCCATCGCGGCGAGGGGTATCGCCGCCAGATAGGGAATACCGGCAACACCGACGAGGAGCACCAGGCCGAGACCGCCAAGCATGTAGAGTTCGCCATGTGAGAAATTGATGACGTGCAGCACGCCGAACACCAGCGTCAGGCCCAGCGCCACCAGGGCATAGCCCATGCCGGCGCTGATGCCGTTGATAAGTTGCTGTGCAAGAAGTTCCCACATGCCCGGACCTCGGCCCCCCTCAGCGACGGACGATCTGTTGGCCGTCGACCTCCACCACGAAGGTCTCGCTGATCGCTTGGCCCTTCTCGTTGAAGATCACCGGACCGCGCGGCGTATCCCAAGTGTTTCCGCGCAGGGCTTCGGCGATCCTGTCGGTGTCATCTGCTGTACCGGCCACGTCGACCGCCTTGGCGATCAGCCATACCGCTTCGAAGCTTAGTTCCTCCGTCTTCTCAGGAATGTCGCCGAAGGTTGCCTGGTAGGCATCGACGAAACGCTTGTTCAGCGGATTATCGAAGCTCGGCACATAAATATCGACGCTGACAGCCCCGTCCGCCGCTTCGCCGGCAAGATCGACGACACGCTGGTTCAGAGTACCCGGTGCGAGGATGACGTTCTTTGGAGTGAACCCGATCTCGGCTGCATCACGGATGACGTTAGCATACTGTTCGACATTCGATCCGCCCGTGAACAGGGTGTCGGCGCCCGAGACTCGCGCCTCGGTCAGCATCGCGGTGAAATCACTCTGGTTGACATCGAACAGGGCCGAGGACGCAATACCGCTGTTCGGCTTGTCGGCGAGAATCTCCTTGAGCAGATCGAGTGTCGCGCGCCCGAAATCGTTGTTCTCGCCGAGATACGCTACCGATTCCGGCTTCAGGTCCTCGCGCAGGAAGTCGCCGAATACTTCAGCGTCCATTGCCGTCGTCGAGTTCAGACGGAACACGCGGTTTGAGCCGGATTCGGTTACATCGGGATGCTTTGGAACCGCAGCGACATAAAGAACGTCGCTTGCTTCGACAAGCGGTACGACGGCCAGCGAGGCGGTACTGGAGAACTGACCGGCAATGAACTTCACACCGTCTTCGTTGATGAGACGTTGAGCCGCGCCGACCGCTTCCACCGGCGAGAACGCGTCGTCATAAACGATGAGTTCGATCTGGCGTCCGCCGAGCACGCCGCCATCTTCAGCGATCAGTTTGACCGCGATCTCGGCCGCCTGGACCGCCTGCTTTCCGAGCAGAGACTTGGTGGGCTGTATCAGCCCGATCTTGATCGGTCCGGTGTCCTGCGCGGCTGACGGCAACACCGCGGACAGGGTGATCGCGAAGGTCGCGGCGATGCCAAGCCATAAAGATCGGGCCATGATATCCTCCTCTAGGTTGCGGCCGGATGGCCAACGTTGTATCAACGATCACTATCCTTACAGAGCGACCGCTCTTAATCAAGGAGTTTGTTTATGAGCAGATCTGAGAACCACAAGCCTCGCAGCGCGTCCCGGCGGAAAGGCGACCTGTCGCGCCGCGATGAGTTCCTCTCCGCGGCGTTGCGGCGCTTCTCCAGATACGGGTTTAGCACAACTTCGACCCGCGAGATCTGTGCCGATGTCGGCCTCGCGCATTCTGCCGTCTACAATTACTTCCCCTCTAAGGAATCGATGTTGCTGGCTATCGAGGAGCGCGAGATGACGGCTATGCAGGCGGGTCTCGATGCCGTGCTGGAGACTGTCGGCGACCGGCCTCCCCTGGAACGGCTCGAACTTGCGATTCGCTTCACGTTTAAGATTGCAGTGGACAAGCGCGAGGCGTGGCGGCTCATGGCCGAGATGCTGCGCTCACTCAAGCCGCGCCACCGGGGTCCGGTCATCGCCCGTCGTGACCGATACGAGCAGACGCTGCGCTTGCAGATAGCGGCAGCGGTGGCCGCCGGGGACGTCCCGCAACAGGACATCAGCCTTTCGTCGCTCTATCTGTTCGGCATCGCAGAGAGCCTCGCAGGATGGTTCCGGCCGGACGGACGCCTTTCCGCAGACCAGCTCGTGGACCATGCAACCGGATTCGTGATGATGGCGATCAAGGCCGGGCAGGCGGAGGCAGTGGGTTTACAGAGCGCTCGCTCGCAGTTAATGATGTAGCCGCGCGGGCGTATGCTTGGCATAATCCAGCAGGAGGCCAGAAACTTCCATGTCCACGGTCGAGCTTGAGGCGAGCGGCGCAATCGCAATTGTAAGGATTTCAAATCCGCCGAATGGTTACATGAATGAGACTGTGGTGCGCGATCTTGACAGAGCAATGCGGCGGATTGATCAGAATCCAAACCTGAAGGTTGTCGTTCTCACCGGCGGATTGCCGGATGTCTTCGTGCAGCACTACGATCTTCATGAACTCGAAACCCTCTGCGAGAAGCTGGTTGAGAGACGCCGCGGTTCCGGCGGGAACTTCTCCCATGTCCCGGAACGGCCGATCGATCTCATCTTTCGCCGGCTGGAGAACAGCGACAGGATCGTCATCGCCGCGATCAACGGCAACGCGATGGGCGGCGGCTGTGAACTGGCAATAACCTGTGACTTTAGGCTGATGCAATCTGGTCCCTATCTCATCGGACTGCCCGAGATACGCATCGGAATGCTGCCCGGGGCCGGCGGTACGCAACGGCTGACCCGTCTCGTTGGCGTTGCAAAGGGGCTGGACCTGATGCTTCACGGCCGCCGCCTTTCGCCCGAGCAGGCGCTGGAGGCCGGTCTGGTGCACGAAGTCGTCGACGGAAACGTTCTCGACCGGGCAATGGAGCGGGCCCACGACCTCGCGCAACTGCCAGCCAAGGCGCTCGCTTATGTCAAGCGACTCGCCTATTGCGCCACAGAGATGCCGCTCTATGCTGCGCTCGATCTCGAACGTTCGTTGTTCCTCGATCTCATGTCCTCGCCGGAAGGCTTGGCGATGATCTCCGACCTCAACGCCCGCGGCGGCGACTTCCGCTCGCTCTGACACAGGTGGCGTCGTCGCGACGACTGCGTTTTCAGCGCCATGAATATTCGGAAGTGTGTAAGCGCCCACCCGACCCCGTGTTGCGTTCAGGCGGGTTGATGGTTCCAGGGCATGAGGTCGTCGATGAGGCGGTTCGGCCAATCTGCGGCGAGGCGCTCGAGGGTGGTGGTGAGCCAGGCGTATGGGTCGACGCCGTTGAGCTTTGCGGTGGCGAGGAGCGTGGCAATGGTCGCCCAGGTCTTCCCGCCGCCGTCCGAGCCTGCGAACAGCGCATTTTTGCGAGTGATGGTTTGAGGCCGGATGGTCCGCTCGACGATGTTGGAGTCGAGTTCGACGCGGCCGTCGTGGAGGAAGCGCTCCAGGTCGACGCGGCGCGTGAGAGCGTAGCGGATGGCTTCGGCGAGCTTCGACTTGCCCGGAATGCGGCCGAGTTCTCGCTCCCAACGTGCGAAGAGCTCGGCGACGACGAGGGCGGACGTCTCGCTTCTCGCCGCCTGGCGTGCCTCGGCCGGCTGACCGCGGACCTCGTCCTCCAGGCGCCATAGCGCGGCCATCCGCTCGACCGTCCAGGTGGCAGTCTCGGACAGACCCGCGACGTGGAGCTCGTAGAACTTGCGCCTGAGGTGTGACCAGCACGCGGCCAGCGTGACCGCGCCGTCCGGACGCGCCGGCTCGGCGAGGCGCTTGTAGGCCGCGTAGCCGTCGACCTGGAGAAGCCCGGCGAAGCCTGCGAGGTGCTCGAGAGGGCATTCGCCGCCGCGGCTGTCCTCGAAGCGGTAGGCCGCCATGGGCGGATCGGTGCCGCCGAAGGGGCGATCGTCGCGCGCATAGGTCCACAGCCATGCGCTCTTCGTCTTGCCGCGACCCGGGGCGAGCGTCGGCAGTCGTGTCTCGTCGGCGAAGATACGGTGACCGGCGCGGATGTGGTGGAAGACGCGATCGGCCAGCGGCTCAAGCTCGATGCCGATCCGCCCCATCCAGGCGGCCATCAGGCTGCGGCTCAGCTCCACGCCGTCGCGGGCATAGATCGCCTCCTGGCGGTAGAGCGGAAGCCCGTCGGCGTACTTGGAGACCGCAACGTGCGCCAGAAGCGCTTCGGTCGGCAGCCCAGCATCGACGAGGCGCGCGGGGGCCCTGGCCTGGACGACGCCCTCGCGGCAGACCTTGCAGGCGTAGCGCGGACGGCGGGTGACGATCACCTGGAACGTCGCCGGCACGACATCGAGGCGCTCGGACACGTCCTCGCCGATCCTGATCCGATCGTGCGAGCCACAGGCGCACGGCGTCTCCTCGGGCTCGACCACCACCTCGATGCGCGGCAGGTGCCCCGGCAACGCCTTGCGCGGGCGCGCAGTGCGCACCCGGGTCGGATTGGCGGCGGCAAGGCTCGCCTCGATGGCGGCGACGCCGGTCTCGAGCTCCTCGAAGGCGAAGGCGTGCTGGTCCGGGTCGAGCGTCTCGGAGCGCCGGCCGTAACGCGCCCGCTCGAGCGCCTTGAGGAGCGTGGTCAGGCGCTCCATCCTTGCCTCGGCGTCTGCGTTGATCGCCTTCAGCGTCGCGATCTCGGCACGCGCTGCGAGGACGATGGCCTTCAGGGCCTCCGGATCGTCGGGAAGGTCTGCGGGCGCGCTCATCTGCGCGAGTGAATCACGCTGCGCAGCGTCGCGCTCGTCCCAAAGGCGCCCTGAGTCACCGCGCCGCAGGTCAGCCGACCGAGACGGGCCGCCGTTCGCGCACCGCCTTCACCCGCGTCCAGTCCATGCCCTCCACGAGCGCCAGGAGCTGCGCCGAAGACAGACGGATCACCCCGCCCTCGATCCGCGGCCAGTGGAAGCCGTGCTCATCGAGCCGCTTGGCGAACAGGCACAGCCCGGTCCCGTCCCACCACACGATCTTCACCCGGTCGGCCCGCTTGGCACGGAACACGAAGAGCGCACCCGAGAACGGATCAGCGCCGCCGTCCCGCACCAACGCCATCAGGCTCTCCGGGCCTTTGCGGAAGTCGACCGGCTTCGTGGCGACGAATACCTGCGCCCCGGCCGGGATCATGCCTCCCGGATCGCCCGTATGATCGCCGTGACCCGCGCCGCAGACACGTCCGGCCCCACCCGGACCGTCACGTCGCCGACCACGAGCTCGATGGTGCCTTCTTCTCTCTTCTCCTCTTCTGCCAGCGTCACAACCGCGAATGCAGGGTCTCCGCTCAGCGCTCTCGCCTGCGCACGCGCCTTCCGGCGCCACCCGAAGAGCTGCTGAGGCGACAGGCCGTGAGCCCGCGCCAGCGCCGACACGTTCACTCCCGGCATCATCGCCTTGGCGACGATCTCCTCCTTCGCCGATATCGACCAGCGCCGCCTCAGCGTCGCAGGGCTCGCATCGAGCCGGGAGACCTTCGCCTCGATCACCTGGAAGCTTTCGTGTCCAGACACAGGTCCAGACTGCAACGCACCCTCCTCACTCAGCTCTTGCAGGACAATCTCAGACTACCGCGAACGCCGCTACATGGGGTCCGCTGACCGCTTACGGAAGTGTGACTCCCGGAGACAAAGTGGGCCACGGAAGCGGTCGGATGGGAGCTGTCAGACAGATTCAAACCAGTCTCAGCAAGGACAGTGAAGCTGTCCCTTATGCCACGCAGAGCCCGCGCCACTCGGCGAGAGCAGCGGCGCGGTTGGCCTTGAAGAGAGGTCTGCTGGAGAGACTGCGTTCCTGGTCGAAGTGGTTGGTGACGGGGGCGTGGACGGATGCAAACTTCTGAAGACTTCGCATCGCCGGGACCGAAGCATTGCCCGCTCCCGTCGGCAGGACGTCAGGAATCTTCAGAATTTCGAATTCGACCAAGTAGGTTCCGCGCATTCGAGACGTGCCACCGCCCGCCGCGCCGGGTCATCATTCCTCGCGCGTTCAGTGCCTCGGCCAAGGCCCGGAGTGTTGTGTGTCCTTCGGCCCTTAGCGCCTCCACCACCGGAACGAGCGCTGCTGCATACTCATCGGCGTTCTGGTGAACAGTTTCTCGAAGAGCGGCTCCGCCCTTCCCTGCCCGCCTCAGTGCCGCCGCGCCGTTTGGGTTGCCCAGCTTCACCCCGCGCGCCTTGGCGGCTGCCAGCGCCTCCTTGGTACGCCGGGAGATCGCCTCGCGCTCCTGCTGCGCCACCAGCGCCATGACGCCCACGGTGAGGTCGTTCGCCTCGGGCATGTCCACGGCGAGGAACCGCGCGCCGCTGTCCCGTAACGTCAGCAGGAACGCCGCGTTGCGGGAGAGCCGGTCCAGCTTGGCGATCACCAGCGTCGCGCCGGTGAGCCGCGCCAGTTCCAAGGCTTTCGTGAGTTCCGGCCGATCCGCCTTTCGTCCGCTCTCGACTTCGGTGAACCGCGCCAGGACCTCAGCGCCGCGCGAAGTCGCGAAATCGTCGATCGCTTTCCGCTGTGCCTCCAGCCCCAGCCCCGACTTCCCCTGCCGGGCCGTGGAGACCCGCTCGTAGGCGATGAGCCTGAGAGATGCGGCAGCGTTCCTGACCATGTACAAATCTGCCAAACGTTCGTTGCGCAGGTCTGTACATCGCTCCGGTCGCTCCGGAAGTGTAGTCGGCTCAGAGCTTGTCCGCGTCCGCCTCGAGCTCGATCACCCCGCGGCGCGTCTCGACCTGCTCGCCGGGCCCCACGATCTGGCGGATGACGACGATCGGCTCGTTGCCGATCCCGTGGTCGGCGATGATCCGGCTGCGCGAGGCCGGCGTCAGGCCCAGCTCGGTCATGTAGCGGCCCATGAGTTCCAGTTGCTTGTTGGCCACCGACATCCAGGGCGACTGCTGCACGTAGCCCGAGGGCGTGCGCACCATCGGCGGGGTCGCCTTCATCTTCTCCTCCGCCTCGACCCAGCGGCCGTAGGCCTGGCAGTAGGCCGCGAGCGCCGCGCGGTCGGCGATCGTCAGCACGCCCATGTCATGGAGCGCCTGCGCCAGCCGGTGCCATTCCTCCCGTGCCACCTCCGACAGATGCGGCGGGCAGTCCGGCAGGCCCGGGGGCGGTTGCGGCTCGGCATGATTCAGCGCGCGCTTGCCCGGGTTGCCGTTCAGGCGCTTGAGCGCCGTGGGCTTCGGTTTGCGGCCCTTCATGGCACGCTCCCGATCCGGTCGAAGAGCCGGCGCAGCAGGTAGCTCCTGAACAGCGAGACGGCCGTGAAGACGCCCGCGAGCGTCGCGTTCCGCGTGAGCGTCGCCGCAAGCCCCACGAGCGGAAAGACGCCCAGCTGCACGATGAGCGCCACCGCGAAGCCTGCGACCACGTTGGCCATGGCCCCGCAGGCCGAGAGCAGGCGGGGCTGGCTCATGGCGCGCGCTCCCCCTCGAAGGATATGCCGTCTCCGCGCCGCGCCTCCGACGCCCGCGCGATCAGCGCCATCAGCTTCTCGCGTGCGCCAAGGGCAGCGGCGCTCTCCTCCGGGGCATCGAGCGGCTCCACCTCCATGACGGAACGCTCGCGCCAGCCGGCCTGGGCCTTGAGATAGCAGATCATGCAGGCGGTGTCGCCCGAGCGCGCCTTGGTGATCAGGCTCTGCGCGATCGCGCCCACGGCGCGGGCCTTTCCTCTTTTGTACCGTTCGGCAATCTCCGGGTCGCGCTCGACCATGGCGAAGAAGGTGGTCCGCCCGATGCCGAAGTAGTCCGCGATCTGCTGCGCGTTGAGCACCGCGGCCAGCGTCTCCACCTCCGCCTTCTGCGCAGGCGTCAGCATGAGCGCCTTGCGTCCCATCACGCCACCTCCCGCTTTCGTTCACCGGCCACCTCGGCAAAGCCGCGCCCGCAGCCCTCCAGCAGGGCCGTCTCGCCGGTGAAGGCCTCCCAGCGGCGCACCGCCACATCGACATAGGCCGGGTCGAGCTCGATCGCCTGGCAGGCCCGTCCGGTGGTCTCCGCCGCGATCAGCGTCGTGCCCGAGCCGGCGAAGGGCTCGAAGACCGCCTGGCCGGGGCTGGAGTTGTTGAGGATCGGCCGGCGCATGCACTCCACCGGCTTCTGGGTGCCGTGCACGGTCGACGCGTCCTGGTCGCGACCCGTGATCTGCCAGAGCGTCGACTGGCTGCGGTCGCCCGACCAGTGACCCTTGCCCCGGACCGCATACCAGCAGGGCTCGTGCTGCCAGTGATAATGCCCACGGCCCAGCACCAGCCGGTCCTTGGCCCAGACGATCTGCGCGCGGATCCCGAAGCCCTCCGCCACGAGACTCTCGGCCACCGTGGTGGCGTGCAGCGCGCCGTGCCAGACATAGGCCACGTCGCCGGGAAAGAGCGCCCAGGCCTCCCGCCAGTCCGCCCGGTCGTCGTTGGCGACCTTGCCGGTGCGTTTCGTCTTCGCCGCAAGGGCCGCGTTGCGCCAGCCGGGGTCGTAGTTCACGCCGTAGGGCGGATCGGTGACCATCAGATGCGGGCGCAGGTCGCCCAGCAGACGCTCGACCGTCGCCCTGTCCGTCGCGTCCCCGCAGATCAGCCGGTGTCTCCCGAGTTGCCAGAGATCGCCCGGACGCGAGACCGGCACCTCGGGCGGCTCAGGGGTGTCCTCCTCGCGCGGGTCGGGCGCGCCATCGTGCAAGAGCGCGTCGATTTCCGCCATCTCAAAGCCGAGGCTCCCGAGGTCCACGCCGAGGTCCGAGAGGTCCGCCACCTCCAGCGCCAGCAGCTCCCGGTCCCAGCCCGCCTGCTCGGCGAGCCGGTTGTCGGCGAGGATGTAGGCCCGCTTCTGTGCCTCCGTCAGATGCGCGAGCTCGATCACCGGGACGGTCGTCATCCCCAGCTGACGGGCGGCCATCACCCGGCCGTGCCCCGCGATGATGCCGTTGGCGCCATCGACCAGCACCGGGTTGGTGAAGCCGTACTCGCGGATGCTGCCCGCGATCTGCGCGACCTGCGCCTCCGAATGCGTGCGCGCATTGCGTGCGTAAGGCACCAGCGCCTCCACCGGGCGGTAGTCCACCGCCAGCGCCTCGTCCCGTCTCTCTGCCCGTGCTGCCATGCTCGATCCCCGGATGCCCAATTCGCGGGCGTGCCTGCCTCGTCCCGAATATAGCATCTTGATTAAGTCATTGTAATCCTGACAATATTGCGCAGACTCGCGCAGCGGTCCGCAATTCCCGACACGGCTAGCGGACAGCCTCGGGCATCCAGCCCTCCAACGCACCCAGGCACGCTTCCAGGACCTGCCGCGCCTCGGCCGCGTCGCCTTCCAGCCAGTACGCGCGTTGCCACGACCGTCCGCGCCCGGGACGTCGATAGGCAGCCGATTTAAGGGTCATTCCCCTATAAGGACTCATAGGGATTTGACCCTTAAATCCGATTCGCTGGAACGTGAGCTTCGCCGCATTTGCCGTGCCAACGAGTTCCGCATGCACCGCCGCTGCATCCCCGGGGCTGTCCACAGCCACGCCGGCGAGCAGCATACGCTGCACGACGTCCGGCCTGACGGTCTCCCAGGTGGTGACGCTGTCGTGCACCAGCGGCAGCGCGACGTCGGCGAGGATATGTACCTCCAGCGGGTCGGCCTCGGTGCGGTTCACGCCGCGCCCGCGGCCAATTGCCTGGATCAGTTCGTCGTCGCAGATCGCCGCGCGGATCACCTCGGCCTGGTCGTCCGTGTGGCGGGTGACCCGTACTGCCCGGCTCGTCCCATCGCGCATCCGGACCGCGGCGTGGCTCTGCGTGTAGCCGCCCTCGACCGCGTGGCGCCGCAACGCGGCGGCGGGCGCCTGCAGCGCCGTGTCCGGCGGCAGGGGACGGCCGATGACGAAGAGGCCCGCCACGTCACCGAAGCTGTCGAGCCCGGCGATGGCGTTGAAGTGCGCCGTCGCCACGCCTGGGATCTCCGCAAAGGCGGCCTCGACATCCTTGTAGGTGATCACCAGCACGCGGCCCTTCAGCCGACGCGCGTGCCAGCGGACGTGATCCATGCAGTCGGCGAGGTTCTTCGCGCGCCGACCGGTTCCGCCTGTCCGCGTCCCGCACCGCTGCGCCGCGGGCCGCGGGAGGCCGTGCCCATCCCGGGCACGATCGCGCGCGCCTCGGCCACGAACGCCTGCATCTGCGCCTCGGTCACGCAGGGCAGATCGTCGAGCGTCGCCGGGCGACAGCCGGTCCATGATCTCGCGCATGTAGGGCGTGCGCACCGTGCGATACCGCCCCGGTTCGGCCGAGGCGCGACCCGACAGCATCCGGTGCCGGTCCGCCCATTCCGAGACGGTCAGGTCCGGGTCTCCAAGAGCCAGTTCCGGGCCATGATCGACAGCGCGCTCGGCCTGAACCCGGAGGACATGAGCGAGGCGGCCAAGGCGAAGCGCGTGCTGCGCGGGCTCGCCGATCTCGACGGGATCACCTTCGTCGCGAAGATCCAGATCGAGCCGAACCGCAACCCCGCCTACAAGGACGCCAACAAGCTCGACCATGTCGTGCTACCCACGGCGCCCGAGTGGCAGAAGGTGATGGCCGGCGAGACGGTGCCGGCACAGCCCTCGCACAAGCCCCGGCCGGCTGCCGCGCCCGCGCAGGCCGCAACCCCCGCCTGGGGTCAGTCGCAGCCCGCCGCCGCGCCGGCCGCGCCCGCGTGGTCGTCGCAGGCCGCCCAACCTGCCGCCGAGCCCGCCGCGCCGAAGGCCGCGGGCGGTCCGGCCTGGCTCAACCCGTGAGCCCGGACGAATGGCAGGCGCATGTCACCACGGAGGCGGCCCTTGCGATGGGGCGATGGCTCGAGGCGCGGGGGCGGCTCGACCGTCCCATCGCGAGCCTCACCCGGCGCGACCTGGAATGCATGGCCTCGAACGCCATCAGCCGCTTCATCGTGCTGGCCTCCGAGCGCCGAACCGCCGCGCCCGACGAGGGGGAGCGAAACGCGCTCGACCTGCTGCTGATGGGGTGAGCGGCGTCTCGGGAACGCTCCGGGGGAGCGTTCCAGCCGCGAACGGGCGGAGCCCTCTATCCCGCGCCGAGCTCGGCCGCCGCGTGCCCTGCGCGCTCTGCGGCCGGGAGGCCCGGGGCTTCGGCTACTGCCACGGCCTGCGCTGGGACCGCCATCCCCATCACCGCTTCTGCTCGATGGCCTGCCTCACGGCGGGCTCGGCCAACGCCCAAAGGAACCACGGCATGATCGACAAGACCGACATGGAAACCCGCGCGATCCGCGAGGCGCGCCGCGAGCTGGCCGAGGCGCTGACGGAGATGGGGCTGATGGAGCCCTTCTTCGACAGGCCGGCCGAGGACATCGACCGCCTGATCGAGGCCTGCGTCGACGGGTTTCAGGCGTCCATGCAGCGCCAGTCCGACGCCGGCGACTGCCCATTTTGATTACGGAGAACTGCCGATGAGTTTCGGAGAAATCTGGCGCGACGTTCCCAGCGTGCCGGGCATCCTCGTGAGCAGCGAGGGGCGGGTCATGGTCACGCCGTACCGCTATCCGATGCCGGGCGGTGGCGTGCGGCCGTACGGCGGTCAGCCGTATTTCGGCGTCTGGAACAAGACCGATGGTCGGTTCTGCGTGCAGGTAAAGCGCAAGACCTACAAGGTGCACCGGCTCGTCGCGGAGGCCTTCCATGGCCCGCCGCCCTTCGACGGCGCCATCGTCATGCATCTCGACGAGAACGCCGCGAACAACCGGGCCGACAACCTGAAATGGGGCACGCAGAAGGAGAACCTGAACGCTCCCGGCTTCCTCGAATACTGCAAGAACCGGACGGGTGAGCAGAGTCCCTGGATCAAGGGCCAGAAGAAGGCTCGCCATCCATGATCGATCTCAACCACCGCTCGGGCTTCGTCTACGGCCGCGCCGCAGAGGCGCCCCCGCCGCTCGGCGCCCGGATCAACATGCTGCTCGATGACGCCCTCGTGGCCGAGCGCGCTGGCCAGCGGCCCCGCGACTATCTCGGGGCCAGCCGGATCGGCGAGGCGACAATACTCACCTTGGAGATCGCGGGCGAAGAGCTTCATCGCCGCGACCTTGAATGCTTCGGTGATCTCTGCCGTCAGGTCGGCGCTGACGTCCCGCTCGGGCCCACGAAATTCGGCCAGTGCCGTCGGGGCCCGCAAAGCATGGAAATCGGCCGCCGCCTCGAAGACGCTCTTGTGATGCAGGTAGGTGTGCAGCGCGACATGCTTCGGGTCGTGTCTGGCGGGAGCCGATTCCCTCTCGTCCGGCTCGGGATCGGGATAGAGCACCACGCCCTGCCGCCGCGCCTCATTCAGGATGATCTGCATGCCCTCGTTGCTGCCAAGGTCCGCCACCCGGTGGAGATCGGCGACCATGCCCTCGTTCCAGGCAGTGACTGCCGCTTCGAAATGCTTGGCGAGTGCAGATCGGACCTCTGAAGCTTCGCCATCGAAATCGATGGGCAGGTCCTCCGCCTCGAAATGCCGGGCGAAGAGTTCCTTGATGAGGCCCAGATCGATTGTCTTCAGGAACTTGGGATTGACGAATTTCTTGAGATCGGAACCCATATACTCACCTCGCTAATGCCGGACATGTTCTGATTATGTTCTACCCGACAGGACAACCACGAGTCGAGTCCGTGACGGCTCCACCCGTGACTGTCCCGGCCACGTGGGACGGTTCGCGAATGCGATGAGTAGGAGAAGGGCGAGACCTCACGGACCCGCCCTTCATGAAACGCCCCAATCCCCTGCCGCCCGGCCAGATGACGCCCGCCGAACGCCGCGCCGAGCTGTGCGGCCTGCTGGCGCTGGGGCTGGTCCGGTTGCGGCTGCGAGAGCGCGGTGAACCTTCTGACGATACTGGAGAAATTCGCCTACACTCTCCGGCCGACCAATGCCGTCATGCAACTCCAACTCACCGGAGAACCGCATGACCACCCACGATCCCATCCCCGCGCGCCTGGCCGCGCTGAAGACCGCGACGACGCCCGAGCTGAAGGCGCAATGGCGCGACCTGTTCGACAGCGAGCCGCCCCCGTTCAACCGGCGCTACCTGGAGAGCCGGCTGGCCTACCGCATCCAGGAATTGGCCTATGGCGGGCTGAAGCCCGAGACCATCCGGCGGCTGGAACGGCTGGGCGAGGAGCTCGACGGCGGCGACCGCAAGAAGAGCCGCATCCGCGCCGACACGATGCCCATCGCCGGCACGCGGCTGATCCGCGAATGGCGGGGCGTCGAGCAAATCGTCACCGTCACCGCCGACGGTTTCGAATGGCAGGGCCGACCTTACAAGTCGCTGTCGGCCATCGCGCGCGCCATCACCGGCACGCGCTGGAATGGCTGGGTGTTCTTCGGGCTCAAGAACCGGAGGGCGCGGACATGACGAAGCCGGTCGTACGCAAACAGCGCTGCGCGATCTACACGCGCAAGTCGTCCGAGGAAGGGCTGGAGCAGGAGTTCAATTCGCTCCACGCTCAGCGAGAGGCGTGCGAGGCGTTCATCGCAAGCCAGCGGTCCGAGGGCTGGGTGCTGGTCCGCGATCAGTATGACGACGGCGGCATCTCGGGCGGGACGTTGGAACGCCCCGGCCTGAAACGCTTGCTGGAGGACATCGAGGATGGGCTGGTCGACGTGGTGGTGGTCTACAAGATCGACCGCCTCAGCCGCTCGCTAGCCGACTTCGCCAAGCTGGTCGAGGTCTTTGACCGGAACGGCGTGACCTTTGTCTCGGTGACGCAGTCGTTCAATACTACAACCTCGATGGGCAGATTGACGCTGAATATCCTCCTGTCCTTTGCACAATTCGAACGTGAGGTGACCGCGGAGCGTATTCGCGACAAGGTCGCCGCCTCGAAGAAGAAAGGCATCTGGATGGGCGGCAACATCCCCCTCGGCTACCGGGTGGAAGAGCGTCAGCTGCTCATCGAGCCCGACGAGGCCGAACTGGTCCGGCACATCTTCGCGCGGTTCCTCGAACTCGGCTCCTGGACCCTGCTGGCCCACGATCTCAACGAGCGCGGTCTCACGACCCGGACCGGACGGGCCTTCGACAAGGGCAATCTCTACCGGATGCTCCACAACCGGATCTACATCGGCCAGATGAGCCACAAGGGGCAGCACTATCCTGGCCGACATGAGGCCATCATCGCGCAGGACGTCTGGGACAAGGTCCATGGCATCGTCCGGCAATGTCCGCGACAGCGTGCTGCCCGTACCCGCGCCGAAACCCCTGCCCTGCTCAAGGGGCTGTTGTTCGGCCCCGATGGCGCGGCCTTCTCGCCAACGCACACCCGCAAGGGCGGGAAACTCTATCGCTACTACGTGAGCCAGACGGTGCAGAAACACGTCGCCGGATCATGCCCGGTGGGCCGAGTGCCTGCGGGCGAGATCGAGGCCGCCGTCATAGACCAGCTCCGCGCTGTGTTCCGCCAGCCGGAGATCGTGGCAGGCACTTGGAAGGCCGCGCGTGCCCACGCTGATGGCATTACCGAGGCCGACGCGCGCGCGGCGTTGCAGCAGCTCGACCCGCTGTGGGACGAACTCTTCCCCGCCGAGCAGGCCCGCATCGTTGGGCTGTTGGTCGAGCGGGTGGACATTGGCACCGAAGGCCTGAACGTCCGACTGCGCGTGGACGGCCTCGGTGGGCTCGCGCGCGAGATGCTCGCCGGCGGAATCGGAGAAGCTGCATGACTCGCGGGGCGCCG
>Ga0076929_100627_pt1 | contig 22799 bp, 3 predicted proteins | sample HotLakConUCCSL28_FD_87104 | JGI IMG/M metagenome (GOLD analysis project Ga0076929, IMG submission 87104) | Hypersaline microbial mat communities from Hot Lake, Washington, USA - Hot Lake Consortium UCC-SL28 (version 3) (version 3) | ecosystem: Environmental > Aquatic > Thermal springs > Hot...
CCGCCAACGGTGAGGGGCAGGAACAGTTCCAGGGCGGCGATGTCGAAGGCGAGGGTGGTGACGGCGAGGAGGGTGTCCTGAGCGGTCATGCCGGGAGCCTGGGCCATGCTGGTGAGCAGGTTGGTGAGGCTCTGGTGGCGAATGGGAACGCCTTTGGGGGTGCCGGTGGAGCCGGAGGTGTAGATGAGGTAGGCGAGGGTGGAGGGTGGGTGGGTAGGTGAGTGGGTGGGTAGGTGGGTGGGGAGATGAGCGATTGCGTTGGCTTCGTTAGCCAAGTCCAGGATGGGGAGGGTGTTATTGGTAATAGCCTCAATGGGAAGGTGGGCAGTGCCCACCCTACGAGTCCCCCTGGTAGGGTGGGCACTGCCCACCATTGAATCCGCAGTTAACAGATCCACCCCTGAGGCACTGCCCACCATTGAATCCGCAGTTAACAGATCCACCCCTGAGGCACTGCCCACCCCAGACAAATTTGCCGTAATCAACAGCGACACCTGGGCATCCTCCAAAATGAAGCGCAGTCGCTCAGCGGGATAGGTGGGGTCGAGGGGGACGTAGGTGGCCCCTGCTTTGAGGATGGCGAGGAGGGTGATGACCAGTTCGGCGGAGCGTTCCAGGCAGAGGGCAACTCGGTCACCCGACTGTACGCCTTGTTCTAATAAATAATGAGTGAACTGATCGGCTCGGCGGTCAAGTTCCTGGTAGCTGAGGGCGGTGTCCTCAAAAATGATGGCAGTGGCATCTGGCGTGGCTTTGGCCTGGTCGGCAATCAGCTCATGGACGCAACGTTCCGGGATGGGCTGCTCGGTTTGGTTCCAGGTTTGAAGTTGCTGCTGCTCGGCTGGGGTTAGCAAGGGCAACAGGCCGATGGGGGATTTGGGATTGGCTGCGATCTCACCCAGCATTGTCTCAAAGTGACCGACGAGTCGCTGAATGGTGGTGGGTTTGAAGAGGTCGGTGTTGTATTCGAAGACGCCGGTCAGCCCGTCGGGGGTTTCGTACATGTCGAGGCTGAGGTCGAAGCGGGCGGTGGTGGCGGTGGGTTCCAGGGCGGTGATGTGCAGGCCGGGCAGGGTGAAGGTTTGGGTTGGCGTGTTGTGCAGGATGAACATCACCTGGAACAGCGCGTTGTGGCTGAGGTGGCGATCCACTTGAAGGGCATCGACGATGGCTTCAAAGGGTACGTCCTGGTGGGCGTAGGCATCGAGGGCGGTTTCGCGTACCTGCTGGAGAAGTTGCTGGAAGGGCAGCCCTCCGGTCACCTGGGTGCGGAACACCAGGTTGTTGACGAAGAGGCCGATCAGGTTCTGGGTTTCGCGGCGATCGCGATTGGTCACCGTGGAGCCAACCCAGATGTCGGTTTGCTCGCTGTAGCGATGAAGCAGTCCCTGAAAGGCGGCTAGCAGCAGTATGAACGGGGTGGCCTGATGCCGCTGGGCCAGAGCTTTGAGGGCGTTGGAGAGAGCAGGAGACAGGCTGAACGACTGGCGCGCGCCGCGAAAGGTCTGGAGGGCGGGACGGGGATAGTCGGTGGGCAGATCGAGCAGAGGGGGCGGGTTGCTGAGCTGCTGTTTCCAGTAGTTGAGCTGCTGTTCCAGGGGGGAGGATGGGTTGGTCTCTTCTGTGGGACTGAGCTGTTGTCGTTGCCAGGTGGCGTAGTCGGCATACTGGATGGGGAGTTCCGGCAGGAGTGGCGACTGCTGGCGGACTTCAGCGGTATAGAGGGCGGCCATTTCGGCCATTAGCAGCCGCAGCGACCAGTAGTCGGCGACGATGTGGTGGATGGCGACTACCAGCAGGTGGGTGTGGGGTTCGAGCTGGAGCAGGCGGCAGCGCAGTAGCGGAGCCTGGGACAGGTCGAAGGGAGCCGCAATCACGGCCTGAATCTGGGTCTGCACCTCGGCCTCGGAGGACTGGCGCAGGTCAAGCACCGGTAGCGGCAGGTCGAGGCTGGCTTCCACCTGCTGCTGGGGCTGCCCCCCATCGGCGATGAAGCGGGTGCGGAGGATGCCATGGCGCTGAACGATCGCCTGCAAGCTGCGATGCAGGGCCTCCACCTGGAGTGGCCCCTCCAGCCGCAGCACCGCCGGAATCACGTAGACCGCCGTCCCTGGCTGTAGCTGTTCGATGAACCACAGCCGCTGCTGGGCAAAGGAGAGGGGAAACCGTCGCGCTGATCCCTGCTGGGCCTGCTTTTGCAGCAGCTGGCTGAGCAGTTGCCGCTTTTGTTCGGGGGTGAGATGGGCGATGGATTGACTCATGATTCCTCCTCTAGCATCTGGCTCAGCAGGGCATCCACGTCCTGCTCGGACAGGTCATCCAATTGCTGGAGCAGCGATTGCGGCTGGTCGGGCTGGATGGGCTGGATGGGGTCTGGGGATTGGGCGATCGCAGGGGATGACTGCGCCGCCAGCAGCGTCTCGACCACGGCGGCCTGCTCTGCCAGGGTTTGGGCAGTGAAAAACTGACGAATCGACAGGTCGATGGGAAAGGTCTGGCGCAGTTGCGAGATGGCCTGCATCGCCGCCAGGGAATTGCCCCCCGCCTCGAAGAAGTTGGCGTGGATACTGACCTGCTCCAGGTGGAGAACCTCCTGCCAGATGGCGGCGATCGCACTCTCCACCTCCGTTCTCGGAGCTACAAAGGGCACCTCTGGCCGCAGGCTACCGGGCAGGGGCAGCGCCTTGCGATCCACTTTGCCGTTGGCGCTCAAGGGCAGCGCCTCTAGCAGTTGAACGGTGGTCGGCACCATGTAGGCGGGCAGCTTCTGCGCCAAAAACTGCCGCAGTGCCTCCGTCAAAGAAGCGGCAGAGCGAGACTGCTGGGGAGCCTGCCACTGCTGCGTCCAGGCGGGGTCAATGGCTCCTCCGGCCAGACCATGCAGAATTTCCTGTCCGGCTTCCAGGGCCAGGGCCTGCTGCAGGGGTTCCACGCCGAACTGGCCCAGGGGACAGAGACCCAGGTCAACCGCCGGAGCCGTTTCCATCAGCAGCTGGCTCATGTAGCCCGCCTCCAGCAGGCAAAAATCGCGGGCCTGGTCGGGGTAGAGGGGCGCGATCGCAGCCATCTGCCCCACCAAGAACAAGGCAAACGCCGCCTGCTCAAAAATCTGCCGATTCCGACCATAGAGGGCATCCAAATCCACATCCTCGGACTCCAGCCGCACCAGCCGATGTTCCGCCGAATGGTAATAGTAGAAGCCCGCCTCCAGTCCCTCAACCCGCTGGGGCCTGACGTAGAGGTAGGTCTGTACCGGATAGAGACTACCCGCCGAAGCATAGCGATACTTGGGCAGGGGCGATTCCGCCAGCGGTAGCGCCTTCAAGCTGCTGAGCCACTGACTGAACGCGTTCAGGGCGATCGGCGTCTGCAAAAACTGCCGAAAACTCTGCCGCCGCAGATAGGGCTGAGGATTTTCCTCATTCAAAGGCAGCGCCACACTGGCCTGTCCTGCAGGAAACTGCCGCAATCCCCGCCGTTCCTGCTTGAAGGCCAGCTTCGCCAGGGGATGATTCAGCGCCGCCGCCTGCTCCTCGCCCCCGTCCTCCGGCACCACATAGGCCACCAGCTGCTGATGGGGCGCATCCCCCGCCGCCGTTACCACCGCCTCCCGAATCGCCGGATGCTGCAACAACGCCGCCTCAATTTCCCCCAGCTCAATCCGATAGCCGTTGAGCTTCACCTGAAAATCTTCGCGCCCGAGGAATTCGATTGTGCCGTCGGGGCGGTAGCGGCCCAGGTCGCCGGTTTTGTAAATAAGGGAATAGGAGTTAGGGAGTAGGGAATAGGATGCAGGCAAAGTTGCTTGTTGCCTATTCCCTATTCCCTGTTGCCTATTCCCTATTCCCTCAACAAACGGATTCGGCACAAACACCTCAGCCGTCTTCTCCGGTTGTTGCCAGTAGCCTTTGGCCAGTCCTTTGCCGCCGATGTAGAGCTGGCCGGGTACCCAGAGGGGGCAGGGTTGGCGGTTTTCGTTGAGGATGTACCACTGCTGGTTGGCGAGGGGGCGACCGTAGGGGATGCTGCTCCAGGTGGGATCGACGGTTTGGATGGGGTAGGCAATAGACCAGATGGAGGCTTCGGTGGCACCGCCGAGGCTGGTGACCTGGGCGGTGGGAAAGGCTTGCTGAATCTGTTCGGGCAGGGATAGGGGCAGCCAGTCGCCGCTGAGGAGTACCTGCCGCAGGGATTGGACGTGGTGCGGGTGGCGCTCCAGCTCGGTGAGGAAGAGGGCCATCAGGGCGGGGACGGAGTTCCAGAGGGTGATGCGGTGGGTGTTGAGCAGGTCAACCCAGTGGGCCGGGTCGCGGTGCTGCCTGGCATCGGGCATGACGATGGTGGCTCCAGCGGCAAGGGTGCCAAAGATGTCGTACACCGACAGATCGAAGCTGAGGGCGGAGAGGGCCAGGATGCGATGGTCAGAGACCGGCCCCTCAGGGCCATCGCTCGGCCCCACCTCAAACCGCTGATTGATATCCAGCACAGTGTTCACCACGCTGCGATGGTCGATCATGACGCCCTTGGGGGTGCCGGTAGAGCCGGAGGTGTAGATGACGTAGGCGAGGTCGGTGGGGGAAGGGGTGAGGGGTGAGGGGTGAGGGGTGAGGGGTGAGGGGTGAGGAGTGAGGGGTGAGGGGTGAGGGGTGAGGGGGATTAGGGTCAGGGAATCGGGCCAATCCAGATGCGTGAGGCTGGGTTGGGTGAGGAGGAGGGTGGCCTGGGTTTCTTGAATCAGGTGCCAGCGCCGTGACCGGGGCAGGTCGGGGTCGATGGGGACGTAGGCGGCTCCGGCGGTGAGGATGCCGAGGACGGCGACGACGGGTTCCCAACCGGGTTCCATGGCTACGGCGACCAGTTGGTTGGGCTGCACGCCCCGCTGGCGCAGGTGGTGGGCCAGGTGCAGGACGTGCTGGCGCAGGTCGCCATAGGTGAGGATGCGATCGCCCGCAATCACCGCCGGATGGTCGGGCTGTCGCTCGGCCTGCTCCAGAAAGAGCTGATGCAGGAGGGGTTCACTGCCGGAGAGCAGTGGCGTTTCGGTAGCGTTCAGGGCCTCCACATGGGCGGTGGGGCTGAGCTGGGGAGGGGTTTCCCAGGCATCGTCCGTTGCGGCCAGACAATGCAGGAACTGTTCATAGGCCTGGAACATGTCGTCCAGCAGTCCGGGGGGGAAGAGGTCCGCGATCGCATCCCAGTTGAACACCAGCGCCCCCTCGACTTCCGATACCTGGTGGTCGAGGTACACCTGGGAGGTCTGGCTGAGGCCGTAGACCACATCCGCCTGCCAGGGGCGATGACCGGACTGGGGCGCGCTCTGGTTGAGGGTGCTGGTGAAGACCACGGGCATCAGGGCGGCGGCGGGTCGCTGTTGAATTTTGGCCAGTTCCCGCAGTACTCGCACGCCGCTGACGGTGCGGTGTTCCAGGTCCTCCCAGAGCTGCGCCTGGAGTCGTCGCGCCCGGTGCCGAAAGCGATCGTGCCCGGTGTTATCCACGGCCAGCAGCAGGGACGAGGTAAAGTCGCCCACAATCTGGTTGACCTCGGGGTGCAGGGGCAGTCGGTTGAACAGCGTCAGGTTCAAGGTAAACCGGGGCTGGCGACTCCACACCGCCAGGACTTCGCTAAACGCTGCTAGCAACACTCCGGAGGGTGTCAGTCCGGCCTGGTTCGCCCGCTGCTGTAGTTTTGTCCAGACTTCTGGAGCCAGGCGACCGCTGCGCCGCTCAAAGCAGGGCTGTTCTAGAGTGCTGGGAGCCACCGCCAGGGGCAGTTCCGGGGCCGGGGGCAGTTCCGGTAGGCGACTCTGCCAGTAGTCCAGCGCCCTTTGAAATCCGGGCGACTGCCGGAATGCCTGCTCCGCCAGCACGTAATCGCGGAAGGTCAGGTTCAGGGGTGGCAACGGTTGCCCCTGCAAACTCTGCGCCATTTCCCAACCCAGCAGTTGGAAACTCCAGGCATCGCCAATCAACACGTCAAAGCCGACGCAAAAGCGCACCCGTTCCTCCGAGAGCTGAGCCGCTTCCACCGTAAACAGGGGCCATTGCTCGACATCATGCAGTTCATGGGACAGGCGATCGCGCATCGCCGCCAGAGCCGTTTCCACCTGGGCCGGAGCCATTCCCCGCAGATCCGTCACCCGAATCTCGTAGGGCGGCACCTCCGGCAGAATCCGCTGCTGCCCGTCGGGCGTGATCACCGCCCGCAACATGGGATGACGCTGGATTTGCGATCGCAACGCCGCCTCCACCTGCGCCACCGACAGCCCCACCGTCTCAATCTCCCGGTAGCCGTGGGTAGCCACGTTGCCCAACTCAAAGGCCTGACTGCGCCCCAGCCAATACGCCTGCTGAATATCCGTCAGCGGGAACGGCTCGTGATGAGCATCGGGGTGGAGTTCTAACGTGGGCAGAGTGGAGGAGTGGGAGGGTGGGAGAGTGGGGCCAGGTGCAGTCTGCTCTGTGACCTGCTCAAGAAATGTCGCCAAACCCGCAATCGTTGGGGCTTGAAATAGCCACTTGAGGGGAACCGAATGTCCCACTGCCTGTTCTATCTGGGCCATGATCCGCATTCCCAACAGGGAGTGCCCCCCCAGCTCAAAGAAGTTGTCGTGGACGCTCACCCGCTCCCGCTTCAGCTCCCGCTGCCAGATTTCCGCCAGGGTCTGCTCTACCGCCGTCCGAGGCGCTACAAAAAGAGCCGATTCCCGCTGAGAACCTTCGGGCATGGGCAGCGATCGGCGATCTATTTTGCCGTTAGGTAGACGTGGTAGCGCTTCCAACTCGACGAGGTGAGTAGGGAGCATGTAAGGCGGGAGTTTTTCGGATAGATAGGTCTTTAGTTTTAAGTTTTGTAGGGCTTTGCCCTTCCCGAAGGGTATTTTAAGTTTTGAGTTTTGAATTTTGGATTCAGAACTCAAAACTGAGAACTCAAAACTCAAAACTACATAAGTCACAAGCCTATCTTCCCGCAACACCACAACCGCCTGCCCCACGTCGGGATGTTGAGTCAGAACCGCTTCGATTTCACCAAGTTCGATACGGAAACCGCGCAGTTTTACCTGATGGTCAATACGGCCCAGATATTCCAGAGATCCGTCGGGACGGTAGCGGACGCGATCGCCAGTCTTGTAAAGAAGGGAGTAGGGAGTAGGGAGTAGGGAATAGGGAGTAGGGGAAGTTCCCTGTTCCTTATTCCCTCTTCCCTGTTCCTCATTCCCTGTTCCCTGGAAAAACGGATTCCCCCCAAACCGTTCCGCCGTTAACTCCGGTCGATGCAAATACCCCCGTGCTACGCCTGCGCCGCTGAGGTAAAGTTCGCCGGGGACGCCGATGGGGACGGGGTTGCCGGTGTTGTCGCAGACATAGGCCTGGGTGTTGGCGATGGGGCGACCGATGGGAACGCGAAGGGCCATTTCATCCAGATCCGTTACGTCGGCCCAGGTGGAGTAGGTGGTGTCTTCGGAGGGGCCGTAGAGGTTGTAGATGTGCTGGATGTGGGGAAGCTGCTGGAGCTGTCGGACGAGGGCGGGGGGCAGGGCTTCTCCGGCCAGGTTGACGGTTTGGACGGAGGCAGGCAGGTCGCCAAGGTTGAGCAACTCGGTGAGGATGCTGGGGACGATGTTGATCAGGGTGACCGCTTCGGCAGCAGGGAGTTTGGGTAGGGCGAGGGCATTTTTGGCCAGAACTACACAGCCGCCCCAGCTCAGGGGCACGAACAGCTCAAACACAGACAGGTCGAAGCAGATGGAGGTGGAGGCCAGAACGCCCGCCAGTTCGGCGTCGCTGAACTGTTCCCTGGCCCAGTGCAGCAGGGCGACGGTGTTGCGATGCTCGATGGCAACGCCTTTGGGGCGTCCAGTAGACCCCGACGTGTAGATCACATAGGCCAACCCATCCGCCGTAGGGTGGGCACTGCCCACCATGTCCCGTTCCTGGGTGGCAGACAATTCATTCTGCACCCACACATCAGACGGGTTCACCAGCTTTACGGGGTGGCCCAACTCAAACGACACACTGCCATCCGTCACCAGCACCGAGATCCGGGCATCTTTCATGATGAAGGCCAGCCGCTCGGCGGGATAGGCCGGATCGAGGGGCACATAGGCACCACCGGCTTTCAGAATCCCCAGCAGGCCAACCACCATGTCGGCGGAGCGGTTCATGCAGATGCCGACGGGCACTTCTGGGCCGACCTTCAGGGAAATCAGGTGATGGGCCAGGTGGGTCGCCCGGTGGTTCAACTCGCCATAGGTGAGGCGCTGATCTTGCCAGATCAGGGCAGTGGCATCGGGGGTGCGCTGGGCCTGGGCCTCAAACAGTTGGTGGATGCAAAGGTCGTCTGGAAACGGGCTCTGGGTCTGATTCCAGGTATTCAGGAGGGTGTGGCGTTCAGCGTCGCTGATCAGGGGTAGCTCAGCCAGGCGGCAGGTCGGGTCGGCGACAATGCCCGTCAGCAGCACCTGAAAATGCTCGACCAGGCGGGCAATGGTGCTGGCGTCGAACAGGTCGATGCTGTACTCCACCTGGCCGGAAATGCCCTGCTCGGCATCCTGCAGGTTAAAACGCAGTTCATATTTGGCGCTCTGGTCGGCCAGGGGGTAGCGCTCCAGGGTGATGCCTGCCAGCTCCAGGGGTCGCACTCGGGCCTGTTGCAAATCCAGCTTGGCCTGAAACAGGGGCATCATCTGGCTCAGGTGGCGATCGGGGTTGAGCACTTCCACCAGCTTCTCGAAGGGCAAGTCCTGGTGGGCCAGGGCTCCCAGCACCGTCTCTCGAACCTGTGCCAGCAGGTCGCAAAAGCGGGGGTTGCCCGAGAGGTCGCTGCGCAGTACCAGGGTGTTCACCAGCAGCCCGATCAGTCCCTCGGTTTCGAGGCGATCGCGATTGGCAATATCGCTGCCCACCACGATGTCTACCTGCTGGCTGTAGCGGTGCAGCAAAACTTTGAAGGCGGTGAGCAGCAGAGTAAACAGGGTGACGTTCGAGCGAGCGCTGAGGGTTTTGAGGGCAGCGGAAAGCTCCGGCGATAGCGTCAGCGGCTGCTGGGCTCCCTGATAGGTGGGGACGGCGGGACGGGGACGGTCCCAGGGCAGTTCCAGCACGGGCAGTTCGCCGCCCAATCGGTCTTGCCAGTAGGTGAGCTGGGTCTCCAACCGTTCCCCCTGGAGCTGCTGGCGCTGCCAGGCGGCCCAATCTCCGTACTGAATCGGCAAAGGCGGTAGGGGCGAGGACTGTCCCCCCAGGAAGGCGTCGTACAGCACCGTCATTTCCCGCAGGAAGACCATCACCGACCAGCGATCGGAAATGATGTGGTGGGTGGTAAGCACCAGCAGGTGATCCTGCTCGTCGAGTTGGAGTAGGGCCAGCCGCAGCAGGGGCTGAGTCAGGTCGAAGGGCTCCTGGGTGAGCGCGGCAATCCAGTCCTCCGGTTCTTGTCGGTTGGATTGGCGCAGGTCAATGACGGGCAGCGGGACGGGCTGGAAGGGCTGCACCACCTGGACGGGCTGGTTGTCAGCGGTGGTAGCAAAACTGGTGCGGAGGGTTTCGTGCCGTTCGATCAGGGCATTGAGAGTTTGCTCCAGCACAGAAACGTTCAGATCTCCCCGCAGCCGCAGGACGCTGGCGACGTTGTAGGCGGTGTTCTGCGGATCGAGTTGCTGAATGAACCACAGCCGCTGCTGGGCAAAGGAGAGGGGCGGATGCTCCGTAGCCGGACGCCGGGGGATGCTGGCGTTCTGGGGAGACTGCAACCCCCGTTCCGCCAGCTTTTGCTCAAACAAAGCCCGCTGTTCTGGGGATAGGGTAGAGAGTTGCTGAAACAGGTTGGTCATGGCTTATCCCTCGCTCTGTCGGGCTAACTGCTGCTGAATCTCCTCGGGCGACAGGGTTTGAACTTCGGCCAGCAGGGCGGCCATTTCATCCAGTTCCCCGGCGTCGGGCAGGTGGGCGGCGATGACGGCGGCAATCCCCGCTACCGTGGGCGCTTCGAACAGCAGACTACGCATCTCGATCGCCACCGGAAATGCCTCCCGCAGGCGCGAAATGGCCTGAATCGCCAGCAGCGAATGCCCCCCCAAATCGAAAAAGCTGTCGTGGATGCCCACCTGCTCGACCCCCAGCAGGTCTTGCCAAATCGCCGCAATGGTCTGCTCGACCTCGTTGCGAGGCGGGGCGTAGGGGGTAGTGAGCTGGGGCCGGGTGTGGGTGGACGAGTGCGGCTGAGCCGCGACAGTTTGAGGCTGAGGCTGGACGTGAATCCACTGGTCAATGCGGGCCTGCAAATCCCCCCTGGAGACGGCGATCTGCCCTGGATGGGCCGTCGTCAGGATGCGCTCGGTAGCAGCCCAGACCTCTATGGGCGTGAGGGCAAAGGCCGCAATCGCACTGCCCACCCCCTCTGGTTTCGGGGCCTCTGCGGCCAGACAGGCATCCCAGTTGACGCTGAACCAGGCCACCTCTCCCAATTGATTTTGCTGGTGAATGAAGGCGTCGATCGCGCCATTGGCTGCAGCATAAGCGGCCAGGCCAATGCCCCCAATCACAGCGGACAGAGAAGACTGCACCAGGCAAAAATCCAGGGTCTTGCCCTGCAAAATAGCGGGCAAATGCCACAACCCCTGGAGCTGATGCCGGAAATTGTACTCCCAGTGGGAAGGCTGCATCAGCGCCAGGGGAGCCGCCGACTGGTCGTTGGTCGTGGGGGTGGAGTAGAAAACCCCGTGAATCGGCCCCAGCTCAGCTTCCGCCTGCTGAATCGCCGCTTTGAGCTGAGCCGCATCAGTAATATCGAGACTGAGCGCCATCCCCTCAGTTCCCTCAGGCAGGGTGGGAGGAGATGGGGTGCGATCGCCAACCAGCACCAGCCTCGCCTGCCACAGCGCCGCCAATCCCTCCGCCCAAATCTGACCCAGGCCCTGCTCCAGATCACCCACAATCAGATAAGTTCCCCCCCGCCGCAGGCGTAGATTAGAAGACTGCTCTTCTGCAGCCAGCGGCATCGGCTGATAAGTCTGCTGCCAGCAATGACGACCCCGATGGGCAACGGCAAAAGAATCAGTAAAGCTTGTTAGCTCCCGCCAGAGCCACTCCACCGCTCTATTCCCTATTCCCTGTTCCCTATTCCCTGACTCCTCCAAATCCACTAAACGACAACCTAAGTGGGGATACTCCTGACTGATGACCTGGGCAAAGCCCGCGATCGCACCCGCCATCGGTTGCAGTTCCTCCGTTCCCATGACGTCGTACAGACCCATCGTCACCACAGAAATCTGACAGGTCTCCGGGTGGGGTTGAGCGGTCAGGGCATTCACCAGGGCCTGCAACGTCGCTACCTGCTCAAAGGAGGCTCTGGGGTCTTCGATTCTGCTCAGACTCCACAGGTGGAGGATTTGAGTCGGCCAGAGTTCCCGCAGGCGCAGATCTTCCAGCAGCAGGGCATAGTCTGCCGGTTGTTGCGGGTTCAGGGCAAACTGCCGATAGCCGGTCTGGGCAAACGCCGCTCCGACCGCTACCGTGATCACGTCCTGGCCCGCCTGCTCCAGGCGCTGGGCCAGTTGGGTGCCCATGCCGTCGCCATCCGCGAATACTAGCCAGCAGTGCCGCTCCGCCAGCAGCGAAGTTGTAGTGGCGGGCAGACTGCGGTGCCAGGTGGGCTGGTAGAACCAATCGGCCAGATTAGGCTTCAGCTCCACACTTCCAGACTGGGCAGACTGAGCCCACGGCATCCCGTCTGGCTCCACCCAGTACCGCTGCCGCTCAAAAGGATAGGTGGGCAGCGGCACCCGCCGTCGGGGCGCAGGGTGGAGCTGCGGCCAGTTCACCTTCACCCCCTGGAGCCAGAGCTGACCCAGGGTTTCCAGCAGGTGAGCCGAGTCCGGGGTGGGTGATTTGGGATGGGGCAGGGATGACAGAATCGGCGTAGTTGATAGTTGTGTTTTTTCAGCATGAATACGGGTTGGGTTTGGCCCCCCTAGCCCCCCAATGCTGGGGGGAAGATCTGCCTGAAGTCCCCCAGTATTGGGGGATTTAGGGGGCGATGCAGGGTCTATCGCTGTCCCAGTATTTGCCCGTTTGGCTAAGGTGCTCAGAGTCGTCCCTGGCCCCACCTCCAGCAGGATGGGGTTGATCTCGCGCCGCACCGCCTCCAGACCAGCGGCAAACTGCACCGGCTGCCGGGCCTGCTGCACCCAGTAGTCGGGGTCGGTGGCGGCTTCCGGCGTGATCCAGGTGCCCGTCACATTGGAAATAAACGGCATCTGGGGCAGCTTCAATGTCACCTGCTGCACCGCAATGCGAAACGGTTCCAGCATCGGCTCCATCAGCGGCGAATGAAACCCGTGGGAGGTTTGTAGCCGTTGATGGGGAATATCTTTCTCGTTCAGGTGAGCGGCCAGGGCTGCGATCGCACCCTCCGTCCCCGACACCGCACACAGGTCTGGCCCATTCACCGCTGCGACCACAACACCCTCCGGCAGCAGCGGTTGCAGCGCCGTTTCCGCCAACGCTACCGACAGCATCGCCCCCGCCGGACACTGCTGCATCAACCGCCCCCGCAGGGCCACCAGCCGCAGCCCCTCCTCCAGCGAGAAAACCCCCGCCAGACAGGCTGCTACGTACTCTCCTAAGCTGTGCCCGATCAGCGCCTCCGGACGAATACCCCAGGAGAGCCAGAGCTGAGCCAGAGCGTATTCGACGGCGAAGAGGGTGGGTTGGGCGTGGGAGGTGGAGTGGAGGAGTGGGGGAGTGGGAGAGTGGGGGGATGGGTTAGGAGAGTTTTGAATTTTGAATTTTGAATTTTGAATTCCCGTCGTTCCGTAGAGTATGTCGAGCAGGTCAATGTCGTCTGCGGCCAGAATCTCGGCGCAGCGATCCATTGCTTGCTGAAAGACAGATTCGGTATTGTACAGCTCTTGGGCCATACCGGGGTGCTGGCTGCCCTGACCGGGGAACATGAAGACGATGGGGTAAGGGCTTTCGGGGGCGGAGTGGGTGGGAGAGTTGCCGTCCTGGAGTTGGGCGATCGCCTCCGATACAGATTGGCAAACCACAGCACGACGATGATTGAACCCTCGCCGCCCAACCTGAAGGGTGTAGGCAATATCAGCCAAATCTGGCTCCGGCTGCCGCTCCAAGTAGGCTGCCAGATTAGCAGTAGCCGCCGCTAAAGCCGCTTCTGACTTAGCAGAAAGCGTCAACAACTGCCAGAGATTTACGCTACCCCCCGTTTCCTGTCTTCGGCTTCCCAACTCTTCCCTCTTCCCTATTTCCTCTTCCCTGTTTCCTCTTCTGCCTTCTGCCTTCTGCCTTCTACCTTCTTCCAACACCACATGCACATTCGTACCGCCAATCCCAAAGGAACTGACCCCAGCCCGACGAGGGCTATTCCCAGAGGGCCAATCCATGAGAGCAGGGTTGACGTAGAAGGGGCTGTTGGCAAAATCAATCTGCGGGTTGGGCTGCTGGAAATGCAGACTGGCGGGGATTTGCCTGTGCTTCAGAGCGAGGACGGTTTTGATCAGGCTGGCGATACCGGCAGCGGCATCCAGGTGGCCGATGTTGGTTTTCACCGAGCCGATGGCGCAGAAGCCCTGCTGCTCGGTCTCCTGGCGAAAGGCCTGGGTGAGGGCGGCGATTTCGATGGGGTCGCCCAGGGGGGTACCGGTGCCGTGGACTTCGATGTAGGTGATGGTTTCGGGCGAGACTTCCGCCATGGTCTGGGCGGCTCGAATCACCGCTGCCTGGCTGTCAATGCGGGGGGCGGTGTAGCTGACCTTCATGGCCCCGTCGTTGTTGACGGCAGAGCCCTTGATCACCGCATCGATGGTGTCGCCGTCTCGCAGGGCATCTTCCAGGCGCTTTAGCACAACGATGCCGACGCCGTTGCCGCCCACCGTTCCCTGGGCCTGGGCATCGAAGGCGCGACAGTGGCCATCGGGGGAATAGATGCCCCCCTCCTGGTAGCGGTAGCCCTGTTGCTTCGACACCGCAACGCCTCCCGCCAGAGCGATATCGCACTCACCGCTGAGCAGACTCTGACAGGCGGTATGGACGGCCACCAGGGACGACGAGCAGGCCGTCTGAATATCCAGGCTGGGCCCCTGGAGGTTCAGCTTGTAAGACACCCGCGTGGTGAGAAAGTCTTTGTCGCTGGCCAGAAATAGCTCGTAGGGGCTGACCGACTGGCGGATGCGGGCGTTGCCATAGAGGTTGAACAGGTAGCCATTCATCCCGGCTCCACCGTACACGCCCACGCTGCCGTTGTAGGACTCGGCATCGTAGCCCGCGGTTTCCAGAGCTTCCCAGGCACACTCTAAAAACAGGCGCTGCTGGGGATCGAGGAGTTCGGCCTCGCGGGGGCTGTAGCCAAAAAAGGCCGCGTCAAACTGATCCACATCGGCCAGAACGCCGCCAGCCCTGACGTACTGCGGGTCGTTGAGCAGGGCATCGTCTACCCCCTGCCGTCGGAGCATTTCGGCGTCGAGTGGGGCGATCGCCTCCTTGCCATCCCGCAGGACGCCCCAGAACTCCTCCACTGAGCCAGCTCCGGGAAATCGTCCTGCCATGCCGATGATGGCAATTTCGAGTCCGGTCGTGGGATGTGCCACTGTTGTCACCTTATCCATGCTGTTTTCCTCCCGCTGGCTGCTGAGGTTGGCGATGCCGTTGTTGCCGACGCTGCTGCAGCCGCTGTTTACCCGCCGCTAATTCGGCAGTCCGCTCCGGGGTGGCTGCCCCGTTATCGCGATGCCGCAGATACGCCGCCAGGGAACTCACCGTGGGATAGCGAAATAGCTCGACCAGGGGGATCTCAATCGCGAGCTGTTTTTGAATCTGCCCGTGAACCCGCACCATCAACAGCGAATGCCCGCCCAGGTCAAAGAAGTTATCGTGCAGACCCACCTGCTCCAGGTTGAGCACCGACTGCCAGAGGGCTGCGATCGCAGTTTCCACCTCCGTCCGAGGCAAGGCCAGCGGCTCTGGCTGCGAGGAGCCATTCGGTTGGGGAAGTGCCTTGCGATCTACTTTGCCGTTGGGGGTTAGCGGCAGGGCATCGAGCATGACGAATTGAGTCGGCAGCATGTAGGGGGGAAGATACTGCGATAGGTAAGTTTTGAGTTTTAAGTTTTGAGTTTTGAGTTTTGAGTTTTGTTCGCGTAGCGACTCCAGAGGAGTAATTTTGAGTTTTGAATTCAAAACTACATACGCGGCAAGCTGTAGGTCTTGGGGATTGTCTTCTCGCAGTACGACAACCGCCTGCGACACGTCGGGATGCTGGGAGAGAACCGCTTCGATTTCGCCGAGTTCGATGCGGAAGCCGCGCAGTTTCACCTGATGGTCGAGACGACCGAGGTATTCGAGGGTGCCGTCGGGGCGGAGGCAGACGCGATCGCCAGTTTTGTAAAGAAGGGAATAGGGAGTAGGGAGTAGGGAATAGGAAGGAGGAAAAGCTCTGCTTTGCATGGGCAAGGCCCTACGTTCTTCATGCTCTAATCCCTGTTCCCTGTTACCTGTTCCCTGAGAAAATAGATTCGGCACAAACCGCTCTGCTGTCAATTTCTCCCGCTTCCAATACCCCGGACTGAGGCCGCTGCCGCCGATGTGCAGTTCGCCGGGAACGCCGACGGGAACCGGATTTTGCTGGGCATCAAGGATGTAGAACTGAGTGTTGGCGATGGGTGGGCCAATGGGAACGATGCCGTCCTTCAGCATGGACGACTCAATCTTGAGGGCGGCGGACCAGATGGTGGTTTCGGTGGGGCCGTAGAGGTTCCAGAGTTCTGCACCGCAGGTGAGTAATTGCTGGGCCAGGGAGACATCCAGGGCTTCGCCGCCGCAGAGGAGTTTGAGGTTGGCTTTGCCTTGCCAGCCGCCTTCCAGCAGGAGTCGCCAGGTGGCGGGGGTGGCCTGCATCAGGGTGACATCGTGCTGCTCCAGTTGAGCGGCAAGTCTGTGGGGGTCGCGGACGGTGTCCTGGCTGGCGATGACCAGGGTGCCGCCGACGGTGAGGGGCAGGAAGAGTTCGAGGGCGGCGATGTCGAAGGCGGGGGTGGTGACGGCGAGGAGGGTATCTGTCGCGGTCATGCCGGGAGCCTGGGCCATGCTGGTGAGCAGGTTGGTGAGGCTCTGGTGGCGGATGGGGACGCCTTTGGGGGTGCCGGTGGAGCCGGAGGTGTAGATGAGGTAGGCGAGGGTGGAGGGTGGGTGGGTAGGAGGGTGGGTGGGTAGGAGGGTGGGTGGGTAAGAGAGATCGCTGATATCCAGGATGGGGAGGGTGTTATTGGTAATGGCCTCAATGGGAAGGTGGGCAGTGCCCACCCTACCAGGGGGACTCGTAGGGTGGGCACTGCCCACCATTGAATTCGCAGTTAACCGATCCACCATTCGAGCATTGTCCACCCTAGACAAACTCGCCGTAATCAACAGCGACACCTGAGCATCCTCCAGGATGAAGCGCAGTCGCTCAGCAGGATAGGTGGGGTCGAGGGGGACGTAGGTGGCCCCGGTTTTAAGGATGGCGAGGAGGGTGATCACCAGTTCAGCGGAGCGTTCCAGGCAAAGGGCAACTCGGTCACCCGACTGTACGCCTTTCTCTAATAAGTAATTAGTAAGCTGATTGGCTCGCTGATCGAGTTCCCGGTAGCTGAGGGTGGTGTCTTCAAAAATGACGGCAGTGGCATCTGGCGTGGTTTTGGCCTGGTCGGCAATCAGCTCATGGACGCAGCATTCCGGGATGGGCTGCTGGGTTTGGTTCCAGGTTTGGAGTTGCTGCTGCTCGGCTGGGGTGAGCAGTGGCAGTGTGCCGATGGGTTGCTCGGGATGGGTGAGGAATCCGGTCAGTACGGTTTCCAGATTGCCTAGCAAGCGCTCGATCGCATCTGGGGTGAAGCGATCGCAGTCGTATTGCACCTTGAGGTCGAGGGTGTGTTGGGCCAGCGCGAACAGGGTCAGGGGGTAGTTGGTCTGCTCGGCGGTGGTGACATCCTCAATGGCCAGGGTCTGAATGCCTCGCTTCAGGGCAGGTTCGACGGGGTAGTTCTCGAACACCACGACGCTTTCAAACAGGGGCAGGCTGCGGGGGATGTCGCTGCTGTCGTGAATTTGGACGAGGGGGGTGAATTCGTAGGGCTGTTGGTCGAGCTGCTGGTTCTGGAGCTGTTGCAGCCAGGTGTTGACGGGTTGGTCAGGGGCAAGGTTGACCCGCATGGGTAGGGTGTTGATGAACAGGCCGACTATGGCCTCCGCGCCCGAAAGGGTCGGCGGGCGTCCGGCGCAGGTACTACCGAAGAGGACTTCAGATTCGCCGCTGTAGCGTCCCAGCACCACTGCCCAGGCTCCCTGCACCAGGGTATTCAGGGTGAGGCGATGGGTTTGGGCGTGCGATCGCAACTCGTCCGTCAATTCAGACGACAGGGAACGCTGCTGCACCCCATAGTGAGCGGGGGTTGCTCCCTCTAGCCGACGGGGTCGATCAATGCCCAGGGGGGTCGGGGCGCTAATGCCCTGGAGGCGCTGCTGCCAGAATTGGGTGGCGGCGGCGGTGTCCTGCTGTTTGAGCCAGGCGATGTAGTCCCGGTAGGGGCGGGGGGTATCCAGCGTTGGCGGATGCCCCTGCTCGAACGACTGGTAGCCCAGCAGCAGTTCCCGCAGCAGCAGCGGCACCGACCAGCCATCCAGCAGCAGGTGGTGGTAGCTCCAGATGATGCGGCAGGTGTCTGGGGTCAGGTGCAGAATGGTCAGGCGCATGAGGGGAGCCGCCGTCAGGTCAAACCCCTGACGGCGATCTCGCTCCAGCCAATCCGCCAGTTCCTGGGCCTGCGCCTCCCTGGGTTTGGTCTGCCAATCCTGAATGTCGATGGGCAGCGTCGCCTGGCGTCCCACCACCTGGAGCGGTTCCTCCAAAGCATCCCACGTAAAGGCGGTGCGCAGTACGGGATGGCGCTGCACCAGCCACTGCCAGGCGCGGCAGAAGGCCTCCAGGTTGAGGCGGCCCCGCACGGTAAAGCCCACCTGCACCATATAGACCCCCGAAGCTGGCCCGTAAAGGCTGTGGAACAGCAGGCCCTGCTGGGTGGGCGACAGGGGGTACAAATCTTCGATTGCTGGCAGGGTCATGGTCATGGGTTGCCCCCTCCTTGAAACGTCACGGTTCCCAATACTGCCTCCAGCGTTGCCTGGTCGAGCTGCACCAGGCTGAAGTCTTCCGGGCGGTATCCCTGGGGTGCGGCAGCCTGGCAGTGGGTGATCAACCGCTGCAATGCCTCCAGATAGCGGTTCGCCAGGTGCTCCAGGGTGGAACGGCGGTGATGGTGACGGCTGTAGGTCCAGGCCAACTGGAGTTGACCGTCCCGAATCCAGCCGTTGATGTCGATCAGGTGCGATCGCCCATGCCGCCCATCGCTTGTTGCCCCCGGCGATTCCAGCAGCCGAAACCCTGCCGCCTCCACCAGCAGCCCATCGAACTGTCCCAGATAGTTGAAGCTAATTTGAGGCTGTACCGCCAACCCTTCGTGCCCAGCGCCATAGCGCAGCAGCCCATAGCTTATCCCCTGATGCGGCACCCGTCTAAGCTGAGCCTTGATGGCCTGAAGCTGCTCGCCAGGGTCATTTCCCGGAAGCTGCAACGCCACCGGATGTAAACCCGTAAACCAGCCCACGGTACGGCTTAAATTCAGCTCACCCCCCAGGGTTTCGGGATGCCTGCCGTGGTTTTCCAGGGTGACAACGTGCAGCTGTGCTCCCGTCCACTCTGTCAGCACCTGCATCAAAGCCGTCAGCAGCAGGTCGTTGATCTCAGTTTTGTCAGCCAGCGGCACCGTTTGCAGCAGGGCCTGGGTGTGGTGCGGCGATAACGCCACCGTTACCGTTTCTGCCGCCGCCATCGTATTCTCCCCGGTGCTCTGATCCAGCGGCAAGGGGAATGGTTGAGGCAGGTCCTGCCAGTAGGGCAGCGCTTCCTGGGCTTGCTTGAGAACCGATTGCAACCAGGTGGCCCACTGCTTAAACGAGTGGGTTTTGGCGGGAAGCTGGGCTTTGACGCCCTGAGTTCCCTGGCGATAGGCCAGCAGCAAATCTTCCAGCAAAATCCGCCAGGACAGCCCGTCCACCACCAGATGGTGCATCACAATCAGCAGACGGCTGGGGTGCTCGGCTCCCAGATCGAACCCGCCCACTCGCATCAGCGGCCCCTTTCCCAGATGGAGACTGGCCTGTAGCTGATTCGCCAGCCTCTCAATTTCCTGCGCCTGGTCGTCCTCCGGGAAGGAAGCCAGGTCGTACCAGACAACTGGCTCAACCGCCGCTGCCTCTGCATATCGCTGTTGCCAGCCCTCAGCCGTGCGCTCAAACCGCAGCCGCAGCCCATCATGATCAGCCGCCACCTGCTGAATGGCCCGATCCAGGCAGCCTCGATCCACCTTAGGCGGCAGTTCCAGACAAACCGCCTGGTTGAAATAGTGAGGATTTGCCCAATTCTGCTCAAAGAACCACTGCTGAATCGGCGTCAGCGGCACCATTCCCGCCTCAACCGTCGGCACCATCGCCACAGCAGTCGTCTCCACCACCGTGGCCAACTCCGCGATCGTCTGATGCTGAAAAATCTGCCGGGGCGACAGCGACAACCCCGCCTGCGCCGCCCGACTCACCATCTGCAGCGCCAAAATCGAGTCGCCCCCCAGCTCAAAGAAGTTGTCATGCAGACCCACCGTCTCTAACCGCAACACCGCCGCCCAAATCTCCGCCAGCGTCTGCTCCACCAACGTTTGCGGCATCACCTCCGTCGTCGCACTTTCCCACACCGGAGCCGGTAGCGATCGCCGATCCACCTTGCCATTACTCGTCAGCGGCCGTGACTCCAACACCACAAAGGCCGCCGGGAGCATGTAGGCCGGGAGCTTGTTGGCGAGGTAGGGGCGGAGGGGTATCGGGTATCGGGTATCGGGTATCGGGTATCGGGTATTGGGTATCGGGTATCGGGTATCGGGTATCGGGTATCCGGTCCTAGAACCTGAAACCTGAAACCCAGTACCTAATACCTGATACCCTTCTGCCTTCTGCCTTCTGCCTTCTGCCTTTACCACATATGCCACCAACCGCCGATTTCCGTCCTCATCCGTCCAGGGGGTGACGACGGCTTGCTCAACTTCGGGATGGCTCAGCAAGGCGGCTTCGATTTCGCCCAGCTCGATGCGGAAACCGCGAATTTTAACTTGATTGTCCAGACGACCCAGGAATTCAAGGGTGCCGTTGGGCCGGTAGCGGGCGAGGTCGCCAGTCTTGTAAAGAAGGGAGTAGGGAGTAGGGAGTAGGGAATAGGGAGTAGGGGAAGTTCCCTGTTCCTTATTCCCTCTTCCCTGTTCCCCATTCCCTGTTCCCTGTTCCCCATTCCCTGTTCCCTGTTCCCCATTCCCTGTTCCCTGGAAAAACGGATTCGGCACAAACCGTTCCGCTGTCAAATCCGGTCGGTTCAGATATCCCCGCGCCAGGCCGTCGCCGCCGATGTACAGCTCACCGGGGACGCCGATGGGAACGGGTTGCAGGTCGGCATCCAGAATGTAGACCTGGGTGTTGGCGATGGGGCGACCGATGGGGGGAGCGCTTTCTGGGGAAGCGCCTAGCAGGCTGTCGGCAGTGATGGTGTGGCAGCAGGTGAAGGTGGTGCTTTCGGTGGGGCCGTAGCCGTTGATCAAGCGAGTGTGTGTCAGTTCGGCTAGGGCTTTGCGAACATGGGCACCGGAGAGGACGTCGCCGCCAGCCAGGAGCTGGCGCACGGGTTTGAGGGCGTCAAGCTGTTCGTCCACCATCAGGTGGAACAGTCCGGCGGTGAGCCACAGGGTGGTGACCTGGTGATGGGCGATCGCATCAGCCAATTCTGCCAGAGATGGGGAAGCCATTGGCAGGAGCACCAGCTTGCCGCCGTTGAGCAGGGCTCCCCAAATTTCAAAGGTGGAGGCATCGAAGGAGAGGGAAGCGGCCTGGAGAAAGACTTCGTCGACTCCGAACTGAACGTAATCGGTGTTTTTGACCAGGCGCACGACGCCGCGATGGGGGGTACATACGCCCTTGGGTTGCCCTGTAGAGCCGGAGGTGTAGAGTACGTAGGCCAGGTTTTCTGCGGTGGTCTGGGACGGGGGATTGGCTGGGCTGTGTCTGGCAATGGCGGCAGCTTCGGTGTCCAGAGAAAGTTGCTGACAAGTCTGGGTATCCAGAGGCAGGCTTACTGTTCGGGGGGTAATCACCAGGCTCAGTCCAGCATCAGCGATCATGAACTGAAGTCGCTCTGGAGGATAGCTGGGGTCGAGGGGCACGTAAGCTCCCCCGGCTTTGAGAATGGCCAGCATGGCGACGATAGTCTCTGGACAACGCTCGGCCCACAGGCCAATCAGGGTATCGGAGAGTATGGGATTAGATTGCAGATACCGGGCAAGTTGATTAGCCCGCTCATTCAACTCCCGGTAGGTGAAGGTCTGGTTGTCGAAGATCAGTGCCGTGGCATCCGGCGTTTTCTCCACCTGCTGCTCAAACAGCTCATGGATACAGAGGTTTCGGGGATAGCTAGTCTGGGTCTGATTCCACTGCCAGATCTGGGTTTGTTCTGCCTCCGTCAGCAATGGCAGATCAGCGATGCGACTTCTCGGCTGATTACAGATTGATGCCAGCAAGGTACACAAATGCCCGGCCATCCGCTGAATCGTGTCCGCCTCAAACAGGTCGGTGCGGTACTCCAGCACCCCTTTCAATCCGGCATCTGTGGGCCGCAGGGATAGGGTAAGGTCGAATTTAGCGGTCCCGCTTGCGATCGAGAGCGGCTGCCATTCCAATTCATCTAAGGAAATGGGCTGCATCGGCGCATTTTGTAAAACGAACATCACCTGAAACAGCGGGGCGTGACTCCAGCTCCGGGGCACGTCCAGGGCATCCACCACCTGCTCAAACGGCACTGACTGGTGGGCGTAGGCATTCAGGGCCACTTCCCGCACCCGTCCCAGCAGTTCCTCAAAGCGGGGATTGCCGGACAGGTCGGTTCGCAGTACCAGAGTATTGACGAACATGCCGACCAATCCTTCTAGCTCAGTCCGGGGACGGTTGGCAATGGGGGTGCCGATCACCAGGTCGGTGAAGCCGCTGTAGCGATGCAAGAGAACCTGAAAGACCGCCAACAAGGTCATAAACAGCGTCGTCCCCTGCTGCTGGCTCAGCTTTTCTAGAGCCTGAGTTTGTGCTGTGGTTAGTTGGAATTCGTAGGTGGCCCCTGCAAAGGACTGCACCGCCGGTCGGGGATGATCCGCTGGCAGTTCCAGTAGCGGTGGCGCACCCTGGAGCTGGTTCTTCCAATAGTCCAGGTGGTTCTGCTGGGCTTGTTGCTGCTGCCATGCTGCATAGTCAACATACTGAATCGGCAACGGTGGCAGTTCAGCGGACTGGCCGGAGCGCAAGGCATCGTAGACCTGAGCCAATTCCTGGACGAGAATTCCCATGGACCAGCCATCGGCGATGATGTGATGCAGGCTCAGCAGTACCACATAGTCTTCCATAGCCAGTCGCAGCACTTTCATGCGTAGCAATGGCGCTTGCCCTAAATCAAAGGGAGTTTGGGCTTCCGTTTGCATGTAGTGTTCGACCTGTTTCTGCTGTTCGGATTCGTCCAGATCGCTTAAGTCAATGAGAGGAATATCAATTGCAACCTCAACCTCAATCTCGATTTGAGCTTTGCCATCCACATCCCTAAATGCGGTTCGCAGGACTTCGTGGCGTTCAACAATCTGCTCAAGGCTCTGCTGCAGTAGGTCTATGGATAATAAT
>Ga0076929_100634_pt1 | contig 22317 bp, 21 predicted proteins | sample HotLakConUCCSL28_FD_87104 | JGI IMG/M metagenome (GOLD analysis project Ga0076929, IMG submission 87104) | Hypersaline microbial mat communities from Hot Lake, Washington, USA - Hot Lake Consortium UCC-SL28 (version 3) (version 3) | ecosystem: Environmental > Aquatic > Thermal springs > Hot...
GCGAGGTCTTCGGCCGCCGCGCGCCGCAGCCCGCGGCCCGGAGACAGCAGCGAGATCGCCTCCAGCACGTTGGTCTTGCCCGCCCCGTTCGGCCCATGGAGCGCAACCGGCCGCGCGTCGGCCTCGATGGCGGCACGGCGGTGAGAACGGACATGGGAAAGCCCGAGGCGCGCGAGGTAGAGGCCGGCCATGGCGGGCCGCGGTCAGACCCGCATCGGCATCACGACGTAGACCGCGCTCAGATCGTTGCCTTCGCGCATCAGCGTGGGATCGCCCGCGGAATTGAAGAGGAACACCGCGTTCTCCCTGTCGACCTGGCTCGCGATCTCGAGGAGGTACTTCGCGTTGAAGCCGATCTCGAGCTTTTCGTCGCCGTATGCCACGGCCAGTTCCTCCTCGGCGGCGCCGCTGTCGGGCGCGTTCACCGAGAGCACGAGCCTGTCCTCGTCGAGGGCGAGCTTGACCGCGCGCGACCGCTCGGAGGAAACGGTTGCCACCCTGTCCACCGCTTTGGCGAACTCGCTGGCGTCCACCTCGAGGCGGCGCGTGTTGCCCATGGGGATCACCCGGGAATAGTCGGGGAACGTGCCGTCGATCACCTTCGATGTCAGCACGATCTCGGGCGTCGCGAAGCGAACCTTGGTTTCGCTCACCGAAACGGCGATCACCTGCTCGTCGTCTTCCAGAAGCTTCCGCAACTCGCCAACCGTCTTGCGCGGCACGATCACGCCCGGCATCTCCTCCGCGCCCGCCGGCAGCGGCGCGTCGATCCGGGCGAGTCGGTGGCCATCGGTCGCCACGCAGCGCAGCACCGGGCCCTCGTCGCCCTCGGCGACGTGCATGTAGACGCCATTGAGGTAGTAGCGGGTCTCCTCGGTGGAGATCGCGAACTTGGACTTGTCGAAGAGCCGGCGCAGCACCGGCGCTTTTGCGGAGAAATTCGAGGTATACTCCGACGAGGCCATCACCGGAAAATCCTCGCGCGGCAGGGTCGCCAGCTGGAAGGTGGAGCGCCCTGCCTCGACGGTGAGCCGCCCCGTGGTGCCGCCATCGGTGAGCGTCACGAGGGCGCCGTCGGGCAGCTTGCGCACGATTTCATGCAAGGTCACGGCGGCCACGGTGGTGGCGCCGGCCCGCGCCACCTGCGCATCGGCACGGTCGATCACCTCGACATCCAGATCGGTGGCGCGGAACGAAACCTCGGCCTCGTCGGCCTCGATCAGCACGTTGGCGAGTATCGGAATCGTATTCCGCCGCTCGACCACGGATTGCGCCTGCCCGATCGCGCGCAGCAAGGTGCCGCGCTCAATGGAAAACTTCATGCCCCTCGCTCCCCAACACTGACCGGGACCGGAAACCTACCCGTTTCCCGTGGCGGCTCAAGCAAGAAGTGGGGGCCGGGGCCCGCTCACTCCTCCAGCAGGCGGCGCAACAGTTCGATATCCTCGGCAAGCTGCGAATCCTTCTGGCGGAGCTCCTCTATCCGGCGCACGCCATGCATGATCGTCGTGTGATCGCGCCCGCCGAAGCGCCGCCCGATCTCGGGAAGCGAGCGCGGCGTGAGCTTCTTGCACAGGTACATCGCCACCTGCCGCGGCCGGGCATAGCTTCGCAGGCGCTTGGGCCCGAGCATGTCGGACAGGCGGATGTTGAAGTGATCGGCCACCTTCCGCTGGATTTCGTCGATGGAAATCTTGCGATCCACCGTGCGCAGCACGTCCGAAAGGCAATCCTGCGCAAGTTCGAGCGTGACTTCCCGACCCACGAGCGAAGCGAAGGCGAAAAGCCGCGTGAGCGCCCCCTCGAGAACCCGCACGTTGGTTGAGATCCGGTGCGCGAGAAACTCCAGGACGCCGTCGGCGATATGCAGGTCGGGATACTGCGCGCGGTAGGTCTCGACCTTGGTCTGAAGAATGCCGAGGCGCAGCTCGTAATCGGTCGGGTGCAGGTCCACGACGAGCCCGCACTGAAGGCGCGACTTGATGCGATCCTCCAGATCCTTGATGTCCCCCGGCGGCCTGTCGCCCGAGATGATGATCTGGCGGTTCTGGTCGACCAGCGCGTTGAAGGTATGGAAGAATTCCTCCTGCGTGCTGTCCTTGCCCGCGATGAACTGCACATCGTCCACCATCAGCACGTCCACCGAGCGGAACAGGCCCTTGAAATCCATCATCCGCCGTTCGCGCAGTGACTGCACGAAGCGGTACATGAACTGCTCGGCCGAGAGGTAGAGCACGTTGGCGTCAGGGCGGCGGTTCTTCAGCTCCCAGGCGATCGCGTGCATCAGGTGCGTCTTGCCCAGCCCCACCCCGCCGTAGAGGAACAGCGGGTTGAAGGTCACCGGGCCGCCTTCGGCAACCCGGCGGGCGGCGGCATGGGCCAGCTCGTTGGGCTTGCCCACGACGAAGCTGTGGAAGGTGAAGCGCGGATCGAGCGGCGACGCCGGGATACCGTTCTGGCCCCGCTCCTCGCTGCCATCGGACCAGCCGGACACCGGCGCCGAAACCCGAGCGGAGCCCTTCGCACGGTCCTCGCCGGGCTGCGCCTCGTGCACCTGGGGCGCGACCTCGAACCTGAGCCGCTGGACCTGTTCGCCGGCGCGACGGAGCTGGTGGAGGATCACGTCCTCGTAGTTCATCCCGACATAGGTGCCGAAGAAGGCGGTGGGGACGGTGAAGGAAGCCTCCGCTCCCTCGACACGATCAAGCCGGAGAGGTTCGATCCAGCTCTTGAAGGCCGAGGGCCCGACGACATCCCTGAGTTCCGCGCATACCTGGCCCCATTGCTCCTGTGTCATCCGTCACCCCAGCCCGCTACTTTTGAACTGCGCCGGAATGGCTCCGTCGCTTCGCGCGCTCCGCACGTCGTTCAAGGGCGGGTCGGGGAGCCAGGTAATGCCCAGGCATCCCGTGCGCAGGGCCGTGCCGCCTGTGGCACCAACATGTCGCCTGTGTGTCGGATCGGTAACAGCAGGATGAATGCGTCCTGCCGCACGCCGACACTGAAACCCCAAACTCCGGACACGCAATGTCGGGACGCCGCGCCACGGATATGGCGCGACCGGCCGCCAGGCGGCTCGCAATGGCAGACCGGAATGCCTTGTTTCACCGGCAGCCACGCACCCGACACCGCGGAATAATCGCGCCTCGGCCTAAACTTAACCGTGTGCACTGGCACTCGGCCGCTTGGCCCGCAGGTGCTTTTCTCCATGTCCCCCCAAGGACGGTGTGAATCGCAACGCCAAGCTAGCAAGGGCTCCGCGGCAGCGGCAACAGAAACTCAGCCTTGACTCCGCCTTTACGAAAACGAATCCTGAAACAATCTCAGGTTGATTGACCTTGGCCTGATAAAACGAAAAAGGGCGCTGCGAATCGCAACGCCCTCCGCACCTCTCAGGCGGGTAAATCCTAGCCGATCGCCTTCACGCGGGCGGCGAGACGCGACATCTTCCGCGCGGCAGTATTCTTGTGGACCACCCCTTTCGTCACCCCGCGCATCAGCTCGGGCTGGGCGGCACGCAGAGCCGCGCTGGCCGACTCGCGGTCGCCCGAAGCGATGGCTTCCTCGACCTTGCGCAGGAACGTGCGGATGCGGGAGCGGCGTGCCTTGTTCACGGTAAAGCGACGCTCGTTCTGGCGCGCGCGTTTCTTGGCTTGGGGCGAATTGGCCATGCTTTCTGGGTCTCGCACTTGACGTGGGAATCTGAAGCCGCGTCACTAAGCGAGGCTTCGGGGCAAGTCAACTGCCCGCGGCCCTGCGCCCGGCACCTGCGGCGCCGTGGCCGCCTCGGGGCGGATTGCCGCCTTACTTGTCGCGGAACTGCGGCTCGCGCTTCTCGCCGAAGGCGGCCATGCCTTCCTTCTGATCCTCGGTCGCAAAGAGCGCGTGGAACAGTCGGCGCTCGAAGAGAATCCCCTCGCGCAGCGTCGTCTCGTCGGCGCGGTGCACCGCCTCCTTCACCGCCATCGCGGTCAGCACGGACTTTTCCGTGATCTTCTCGGCGGCGGCGCGAGCCTCCTCCATCAGCTTGCGCGCCGGAACCACCCGGCTGACAAGGCCCGCGCGCTCGGCTTCCTCGGCATCCATGAACCGGCCGGTCAGGTGCATGTCCATCGCCTTGGCCTTGCCCACCAGCCGGGTCAGGCGTTGCGTGCCGCCCATGCCGGCAACGATCCCGAGGTTGATCTCGGGCTGTCCGAACTTCGCGGTGTCGGCAGCGATGATGAAATCGCAGGCCATCGCCAGCTCGCAGCCTCCGCCCAGCGCATAGCCGGCTACCGCGGCGATCACCGGCTTGCGGGTGGACACCAGCGCGTCGTTTCCGGCAGCGAAGAGGTTCTCGGTGAAGGCATCCACGAAGCTCTTGTCGGCCATCTCGCCGATATCGGCACCTGCGGCGAAGGCCTTTTCGGAGCCGGTGATGAGAATGCAGCGCACGCGGTCGTTCGCTTCTGCCTCGGCCAGCGCCTCGCGCAGTTCGGCCACCAGCTGCGCGTTGAGCGCGTTCATCGCGTCGGGCCGGTTCAGGGTGATGGTTGCGATGTGATCCTCGACATCGACGATGATCGTCTCGAAGGCCATGGCTGCCCTTTCTCTGGCGAACGGGGGTCAGGGTTAGCAGCCTCTCCGGGCCGCGCAAGCTATCTTTGGCAGGAGGGGCAGTAGAAGGTGGAGCGACCGGACTGCACGATCCGGCGCACGGTTCCGCCGCATCCCTCGTGCGTGCAGGGCCCGCCCTCGCGCCCGTAGACCGCGAAGGAATGCTGGAAGTACCCGAGTTCGCCATCGGCCTGCCGATAGTCGCGAAGCGAAGAGCCCCCAGCCTCGATGGCCTCGGCCAGCACGGTGCGAATCGCCGCCACGAGGCGCGCGAGGCGCACCCGAGAGATGCGCCCCGCCCGCCGCCGCGGAGAGATCCCGGCACGGAACAGCGCCTCGCAAACGTAGATGTTGCCGAGCCCGGCGACGATTGCCTGGTCCAGCAGCGCCGCCTTCGCCGAGGTCCGCCGGCCGGCGAGGCGCGCGGCGAGATAGGGCTCCGCGAAGGCATTGCCGAGGGGCTCGGGCCCGAGCCCGCGCAGCAGCGGATGGGCGTCGCGCCGGGCCGTGTCCAGCAGGTCCACCGCGCCGAACCTGCGCGGATCGTTCAGCGTCACGCGCAGCCCGTCCTCGAGATGGAGCACGAGGTGATCGTGGGTTTCGGGTGCGCGGTGGGGATGCACGAAGGTGCCGAGGCTCCGGGCCTCGGTATTGCCGGGCGCGGAGACCGTGATGCGCCCCGACATGCCCAGGTGCACCAGCAGCGTCTCTCCCCCGGAGAGTTCGGCGAGCAGATACTTCGATCGGCGGCCGAGATGCTCCACCCGCCGCCCCTCCAGCCGCGCGGCCAGGCCTTCCGGAAACGGCCATCGCAGGCCCTCGCGGCGCACCTCGGCCCGGAGTATCCGCCGCCCCTCCATCGGCCCTGCAAGCCCGCGGCGCACCGTTTCGACCTCGGGAAGCTCCGGCACCAAGCACCTCTCTCCAACCGCGGGGCCGCATTGTAACCCCGTTCCAGCGGCCTATAAGAGGTGGAGCGCAGTGCAACGGCAAGGCCCCATGGACGAAAGCTCCGAAAGCACAACCCATTTCGGCAACAGGACCGTTCCGGAAGCGGAGAAGGCGGGCCTCGTGCGGGGCGTGTTCTCTTCCGTCGCCAGCCGCTACGACCTGATGAACGACCTGATGTCCGCCGGTGTCCACCGCCTCTGGAAGGACGCGATGATGGACTGGCTCGCCCCGCGCCGGGGCCAGCGCCTGCTCGACGTGGCCGGCGGCACCGGGGACATCGCGTTCCGCTTCCTGCGACGCGCGAAATCGGCCCGCGTCACCGTGCTCGACCTTACGGAGCCCATGCTCGCCGAGGGCAGGGCCAGGGCGGAAAAGGCAGGCGTTTCCGCGCAGATCGACTGGGTGGTGGGCGATGCGATGGCGCTGCCCTTCGAGGATGCCAGTTTCGACGTCTACACGATTTCCTTCGGGATCCGTAACGTCACCCGCCCCGAGGCGGCGCTGCGCGAGGCCTTTCGCGTGCTGCGCCCCGGCGGACGCCTGATGGTTCTGGAGTTCTCGCGCATTCCCACGCCGATGCTGCAATGGGCCTACGACCGCTATTCCTTCAACGTCATCCCGGCCATGGGGCAGGCCGTGACGGGCGATCGCGAGAGCTACCAGTATCTCGTGGAGTCCATCCGCCGGTTTCCCGACCAGGAGCGCTTCGCCGCGATGATCCGCGACGCCGGGTTCGAGAACACCGCCTTCCGCAACCTTTCCATGGGAATCGCCGCGCTGCACTCCGGCTGGAAGATCTGAAACCGTGCGCGGCCCGCACAATATCTGGCGCCTGATCCGCACCGGCGCAACGCTGGAGCGCACCGGCGCCATGGGCGTGGTGCTTGATGCCTTCGATGCCCCGCCGGCCCTGCGCATCGCGGCGCGGGTGCTGGGCTGGCCGTTCAAGTGGCTCGGCCTGAAGGGCGATCCCGAGATGCCTCCGGCCACCCGCGCGCTCACCGCGCTGGGCCCGGCCTACATCAAGTTCGGGCAGATCCTCTCGACCCGCCCCGACGTGGTGGGAGACGAGCTTGCCGTTCAGTTGCGGGTGCTGCAGGACAAGCTGCCGCCGTTTCCCGTGGGGAAGGCCCGCGAAACCGTGGAGCGCGAGCTCGGCGTGCGGATGGCCGATGTCTTCTCGGCCTTCTCCGAGCCCGTTGCCGCGGCCTCCATCGCCCAGGTCCACAAGGCGACGCTGGCCGATACCGGGCAGCCCGTTGCGGTGAAGGTGCTGCGGCCGGGGATCGAGCGCGCCTTTCGCACCGACATCGATGCCTTCTACCTCGCGGCATCGCTCATCGAGCTTCTTTCGCCGTCCTCGCGCCGCCTGCGCCCCACCGAGGTGATCGCCCATTTCGAAGGCGTCGTCCTGGGCGAGCTGGACCTCAGGCTGGAAAGCTCGGCCGCCGGTGAATTCGCCGCGACCACCCGGGGCGACAAGGGGATGCGCGTGCCGGAGGTGAAATGGTTCCTCTGCGCGCGCCGCGTCATGACGCTGGAATGGGCCGAGGGGATCCCCGCCGGCGACGTCGTCAGCATCGAGGCCGCGGGGCACGACCGGCGCGCCCTCGGCGAACGGGTGCTCACACTGTTTCTCAGCCACGCCCTGCGCGACGGCTACTTCCACGCCGACATGCACCAGGGCAATCTGAAGATCTCCGCCGACGGCGAGATCATCATCTACGATTTCGGGATCATGGGCCGGATCGACGAATACACCCGGCGGGTCTACGCGGAGATCCTCTTCGGCTTCATCCGCAAGGACTACCGGCGTGTCGCCGAGGTGCATTTCGAGGCCGGCTACGTTCCCGCCGACAGGGATATCGACGAGTTCGCCCGTGCCCTGCGGGCCGTGGGAGAACCGATCTTCGGCATGGACGCCACGCGCATCTCCATGGCCCGGCTGCTCACCTATCTCTTCGAGGTCACCGAGCGTTTCGGCATGGAAACGCGCACCGAGCTGATCCTGCTGCAGCGCACCATGGTGGTGGTGGAGGGCGTCGCGCGCACGTTGCACCCGCAGATCAACATCTGGGAGGTCGCGCGGCCCGTTGTCGAATCCTACATCCGGCAAAGCATCGGGCCGCGGGCGCTGGCGGGCGATCTGGTGCGCACGGCGCGCGTGCTCGCGCGCTTCGGACCGCGCCTGCCGGAGCTGGCGGAAGCCGCACTCATCGCGCAGGCCCAGCGCGGAACCGACGAGCCGGCCTCCCGGGGCCGGGACTGGCGGCCCGTGCTCTGGATGGCCGCCGGCGCCGCGATCGCCGGTGCGGGCGCCCTTGCCGGAAGCCTGCTCTAACCCCGGAGCCGCAGGCAGGCTCCGCCCGCCCGCCCGCACCCTTGCGCCTCTGCGGCGCCCCGCCGCCGCCCTCCGCGCCGGCCAAGCTCGCCGCCATGCGCCCGCGGCAGGCCTCGCGACCCCGCCGAACGGGCAGGGCGAGCGCGCGGCCGGGGCATGGGCCAAGGGGCGCGCCGCCGCGCATTCCGCGGGCAGGCCGCGGAGCGCAGCAGGCCCCGCGAAACCGGCGAGGGGCGCAGGCACCTGGCCGGTCCGCGGCCTCCTACCGGCGCAGCGCCGTCACCTCGGCAGGCGCCACGGCGGCCCCCCCCGCGAGCACGATCTGCGGCGCGCCACCGGCGAGGCGCACCTCGACGATGTCGGCGTAGGCCTCGGGCGCTGCAGGCGGAAGGGCATCGCCCGAGGCTCCGGTATAGGCCAGCTCGAAGGCGTAGATGCCCGCGGGGAGCGGTGCCCCGTTCGCGGAGGTGCCGGCCCACTCGACCTGCCCGGCCGAGGGATCGACGGCGAGCCGTTGCCGCTCGGCCCCCGAGGCATCGCGCACGATGAGCTGGGCCGAGGCGGCGCCCGGGGGAGGCTCCGGCAGATGGAGCACGAGCGGGCTGCCGTCGAACGCCACCGGCGCCGCGACCCGCGCCTCCATGCCAACCCAGCCTGCCATCTCGGCAAGCCCGCCCGCCCCCATCTGGGCGGCGAGCCCCTCGAGAAGCTGGTTGGTCCGCACCTGCTGCTCTACCGCCGAGAACTGCGCCAGCTGCGCCGCGAAATCCTCGGCGGCCATGGGATCGAGTGGGTCCTGGTTCTCCATCTGCGTGGTCAGCATCTTCAGGTACATCTCGAAATCGGCGTTCAGCACCCTGCTTGATTCGGTCGAGGCGGCTTGCGGGGCAGCGCGGGCGGGCGCGGGCTCGGGCGGGCGGATGTCCATCGGGTTTCCTTTCGGTTGGAGCGGGGCAGTCAACGCCCCCGGCGTGCGAGGTGTGCGGGGCCGAGCGGCGGCGCCACGTCCTTCGCGCAACGGGCGAACGGGGGCGACCGGAGAGGGGATCCCGGGCCGGGGCACGGAGCCGGGCTCAGGCCGCCATATCGGTTGTGCGGGGCGGCGGAACGAACGCCGCGGCCCGACGCGCATCGCGCAAGACAGGCCGTTTCCTTGCCGCCCCATCGCCGGCCCGGACGACGCTTCTCCGGCGTTCCGGCCGACATAACCGGCCGGAGCGGGCATGTCGCGCCCGCACCTTCGGCCGCGTCCGGCGGCCATCGCGCCATCACGGCAGGGCGGCACGCGAGCGGCATGGTGCAGAGGCAGCGCCTGCGCCGCATCTGCCGCCCCGCGCCCTCCGCACGAGGCGAGGATCGCCGGGCAGAGCCCGCCGCGCCACCGTCGGATGGCTTGCCAGCCCGCGGGCATCACCATCGCAGGTCCAGCCCGCCCCCGCCCGCGGGCGATGCGGCGGGAGGAACCTCGGCCGAGACGGCGACCCCTTCTCCGGGCGGAGGTGCTGGCGGTCCGGGGAGAGGCGCCGCCTCGCCGCCGCCCGGTTCGCGGTGCCCGGCACCGGCATGGCCGAAGCTGAAACCGATCTCGCGGAACCCGAGAGCCCGGAACTCGTCCGCCAGCCCGTCTGCCCCTCTGCGGAGCAGGTCCAGCGTTTCGGGTCGCTCGGCGAGCACCGCGACGCTCACGCCCTCCGGGCTCGTGACGAGCGTGAGCCGCACCCTCCCGAGCTCCTCGGGATCGAGCAGGATCTCCGCGCGGCCGGCGGGGGCGACGGCAAGGGCGCTGGCCAGCTGGGCGGCCGGCGCCCGCGGCGGCGCTTCCGCGCGCGCCGCTCCCTCCCGCTCCGAAACGGCCCGCACCCCGGCCTCGGCGAGGCCCGCCGGCCCTGCGCTGCCATCTGCGACCTGCGCGGGCTCGACGCGCAGCGCCTCCGCCCCGGCGTCCGCGCGCGGGATCCGATTCGCGGCCGGCGCGGCTGCGGGGAGCTTGGCCGCGCCGCCGTAGGGCCCGGCGGCGGCGGCGGCACGGGCGGTGCCTTGCCGTGCCGGAAGCGCGGGGTCGGACGCCCCGGGCACTCCGCCGGGGGGGCCTTCGCGGCCTGGCCCGACACCGCCATCGGGCAGCACCGAAGCCACGTTCGGTGTGTTGCCGGGCACCTGCATGTTCGCAGCGGCCGGTGCGGAACCGCTTGTGCGGGCCGGGCTTGCAGCGAAGGTGCTTTCCCTGACCGCCGGGTCTTTCGCGGCAACGGGCTGGCCATCGGGCGCCGCTGGCAAACTGGCCGGGTCCGGCCCCGGGAAGGAGGCAGGCGGATTGCCGTTTGCCAAGGGGGGGCTTCCCGGTAGCCCCGCTCCCGCGACTCCCGACACCGGCACAGGGGCTGCGGCCATGTTTGCCGCCGGTGTCTGACCGGCGGCGGCCGCCCCGCCGGGGCCAAGGCGCCGTTCGCCCAGCTCGCCAGCGCGCGCGAGAGTTTCCGGTGCCATCTGCCGTGGCACAGAAAGCCCGGTCTCCCCCGGAGCCGCCGCGGTCGCGCGCGCGCCGGAGGACAGCGTGGAAGGGTGCATGGCGGTTTCCGTGGGAACGGGCACGGTCATGCCGCGGGTTGAACCCGGAGCGGGGGCCGTCGGCGGGAGACCTGCCTGCCCGTGGATGGCACTCTCCGGGACTTGGCCAGCGCTTTGGACGGGGCCTGCCATTGCGGCCGCCGCCGGCGCAGGCCCGGCGGCCGGTGGCTGGCTGGGTGGCTGCCAAGGCGTGGCAGGCAGCGCGGGCGCATCGGCGAACGTCGGGGCCTTGCCGGTCGATCGAGGGGCGACCTCATCGAGCATCGCGGCACCTGCCTGGCCAGGCTCGGCGTTGCCGGCGCCGCGGGAGATGGCGGTTGTGGCGTTGCCCCAACGCCCCGCTCCGCCGGCAAGGCCGGCACCTTCCCGCCCCTGCGGCGTGGCTTTCCCGCCGATGGGACCGAGGACGGCGCCCGGGAGGGCGCCCTGCGCGCCATCTGCCCTTTCCGCGTTTCCGGGCTGCGCATGTGTCTTGCGCGGCCGTTCGGCGGCTGCATCGGCGGGTGCGCCGGATGGGCCTGATGCGGCCACAGGCCCGCCCGCCAAGACGGCGCCCGGTGCCGAGACGGGCGCGGCCGGAAGTTCCGCCCCGTGAGCGGCATCCGAAGGTGCGGCGAGCCCGACCGCGCTGCCCGCCGGAGCCCCAGGTTCGAGGCCGGAACCTGCAAGCCTGTCTGCCCGGCGCTTCCCGCTCGCGGGGGCGCGCTCGCCGGGCAAGGAAATCGCCGCGAGGCCCGACTCGGGAGACGGGGTGTTCACACCCTCCGGAGGAGCGCCGCCTTCCTCCTCGGCGATGGCGGGCGGATCGGGCGCCTGCCGGCCGCCGTCGCGCGCGGGGGCCGCGGTGGCCACAGCCTCACCCTCCTCGGCAGTCCGATCCGTGGTCCCCGCCGCCCCATAGGCGGCGGCAAAGCCCGGCCCAGGAGGCCGGTGAACCGCGCCGCCGGCGGCAACAGCGGCGCCGGGGACGCCGGAAGTGAGGGCGGGTGTCTGCATCTCGTCACCGGGGTTCTCTCGCGGTGGACCCTCGCTAGCCGTAGCCGGTTACCCGTTCTTTACCGGACATGGGGCATCCACGGCTCAAGCAGCGAGAATTGTAGGGAGTAGCACCGATGACCGATCCGATTGCCACCGGCGGCAGGGGTGTCGCCCCGCCGGCCGCGCAGGCGCAACGCGCCGCTGCGCCGGAGGGCCCGGAGGCCCGGCTGCGTGCGGCCGCCAAGGCCCTCGAGGCAAGCTTTCTAGCGGAAATGCTCAAGCACTCCGGCCTCGGCGCCGTTCCCGGCGCGTTCGGCGGCGGCGCGGGGGAGGAGCAGTTCGGCTCCTTCCTGCGGGAGGCGCAGGCGCGGGCCCTCGTCGAGGCCGGTGGCATCGGCCTCGGGGAGGCGATCTTCCGCGCGATGGCGGAGGCCGGCGATGGAAGCCCCGTCTGAGGCCCTGCGCGACCTGCTGGAGCGCGAGCGCGCCGCGCTCCTGGCCGGCGATCTCGACACCGTCGCGCGGCTCTCCGCCCGCAAGCTGAGGCTGGGCGAGCGCCTCGCGGCGGCCGGGCTGCCGAGGCAGCCGCTTGAGGAGATCAGGTCGCATGCCCTGCGCAATGCGCGGCTGCTCGATGCCGCCCGGGAGGGCGCCCGGCGCGCCGCGCGTGCACTCGCCCCCCGGGAGAATGCCCCGCTGACCACCTACGGGGCCGATGGAACGGCCGCCGTGATCGGAGGGCACCGGCCGGGGCGGTTGACGCGGCAGGCCTGAGCCGCCCCCCCAACCGCGGCACGCGGCAACGCGCCCGGCGCGCCCATGGCCCGGCCCGCGGCAGGCCTGAGCCGGGCGCGCCCTGGGCGAGGCGCCGCACCGCGCCCGCCCCGGCTCCTTAGGCGTTTCACGGGCCCCGCACGTTTGCCCCGCCGACGCGCGGGTGCACGCAATCCCGGCCGCTCCACGCCGGCCGCGGCCGCCGGAGCGGGCCGGCACCCCGGACCAGAGGCCGACCGATCAAGCATCGGAGCGAGGCACTTGCCCCTTGCACCGCCCCGGCAAAGGGCACGCGCATCCACGTCGTGCTCCGGCGTGCGCCCGGCGCGTGCGGCGTCTTTTCGGCGCTCCCGGAAAGGCGCGGTTTGGTTTGAATTGCGGAGAACGGGCGGCCGGCCCTTAGGCTTTGGTTCACGGCCCCGGGGCATAGCTGCCCCCGCGTCCCATGGTGGGGTGGCGCGGCTGCGGGGGAACCCTGCTGCTCGCAGACAGTCAGAACGACGTTCACCGGGCCCATGGCCCGGGCACGCAATCGCGGGCGAACTGCCCGCTTGACTGAAGGAACGCCAAGAAATGTCCAGTATCCTGACAAACACCAGCGCCATGGTTGCGCTTCAAACCCTCAAGTCGGTCAACTCCAACCTCGCGGCGACGCAGAACGAGATCTCCACGGGCAAGTCGGTTTCCTCGGCGAAGGACAACGCCGCGGTCTGGTCGATCGCGAAGGTGATGGAGTCCGACGTGAAAAGCTTCGATGCCATCTCCGAGAGCCTCGAGCTCGGGGAAAGCACCGTCGCCGTCGCCCGTCAGGGCGCCGAGACGGTCACCGACCTTCTGACCGACATCAAGGGCAAGATCGTTGCCGCCCAGGAAGAGAACGTGGACCGCGCCAAGATCCAGTCCGACATCGAGGCGTTGACGGATCAGATCGCCTCGGTGGTGGGCGCCGCCCAGTTCAACGGCCTGAACATGCTTGAGGGCACCGATACGGTGAGCGTGCTCTCCTCGCTCGACCGGGCCAATGACGGTTCGGTGACCGCCTCGTTCATCACCGCCGAGCGGCAGGACCTCACGACCACGGCCGGCGTCTTCAACGACAGCGGCACCGACCTTTCGCCCAACGCGGTGGTGAGCGATGGCGCCTCGAACGCCCTGAACGACGACGGGAACAACGCCGTCGTCACCTTCGCGGGCTCCGGGGCCGACTACTCGACGGCCACGGCGACCATCGAGGTCAACGGGGTGAGCATCGGCTTCACCGGCGGCGCCGGCGACGACGAAACCGACGCCGCCGCCTTCTTCGCCGGCCAGATCAACGCGCTGGGGCTCGAGGGCATCACCGCCTCCGCGACCGGTGCCGACCTCACGGTGACATCCACGCGCGCTTTCGAGGAAGTATCCGTCGCGGTGAGCGGCCTCGCGGGCGACGCCGCGGGCTCGCAGATCACCGAGCTCAACGACTCCAGCGTGACGGTCGCCTCGGGCGACATCGCCGAACGCGCGGAGAACGTGACCTTCTCCACCACTGCGGCCGTCAACGAGGGCGACGGCTACCGCGTGACCTTCAACAGCGAAACCTTCACCTATGTCGCCGGCCGCGGGGAAACGATGCTCGACGTGGCCAACGGCCTTAAGGCGGCGATCGATGCCGGCGGCGTCGAAGGCATCTCCAGCCGCGTGGTCACCGACGACAACGGCGCCGCGGTGCTCAAGATCGACAACGACAGCACCACCGACATGACCCTCGCTGCCCTCGGCAACGCTGGCGGTGAGGCGTCGGGTGGCCTCTTCGGGCTCGATGCCATCGACGTGACGACCGAGGCCGGCGCCCGCGCCGCCCTCGACAACATCGAGGTGATGATCAACACCGCGATCGACAGCGCGGCCGATTTCGGCTCCACCCAGGGCAGGATCCAGACCCAGTCGGATTTCGTTTCCAAGCTGTCCGATGCGCTGGTAACGGGCATCGGCAGCCTCGTGGATGCCGACATGGAGGAGGCCTCGGCACGCCTGACCGCCCTGCAGACGCAGCAGCAGCTCGCGGTGCAGTCGCTCTCCATCGCCAACCAGGCCCCGCAGACCATCCTCGCGCTCTTCCGGTAAGCGCCGCGTCCGGGGGCGGTGGCAACGCCGCTCCCGGCACCGTCCGATGACGCTGAAACGCGCAGGCCCCGAGCCCGCGCCTCGCCGGAAGGAGTCCGTCGATGAATGTTCAAGACATGGCCCGAAGGGCCTACGGGCCGGCCAGCGCCGCCCATGCCGCCACCCCGCGCAGCACCGAGTATCGCCTCTTCGCGGAGGTCACCCATCGCCTGCGAGCGGCCGCCATCCCCGGCGAGGCCGGCTTCGCAAGCCTGGCGCGGGCACTGCACGAGAACCGCCGCCTGTGGCGAACTCTCGCGCTCGATGCGTCAGCCGAAGGCAACGGGCTGCCGCCCGAGCTCCGCGCCCGCATCGTGTATCTCGCGGAGTTCACGCGCCAGCATTCCCAGAAGGTGCTCTCGGGCACTGCCGGGCCGGAGGTTCTCGTCGAGGTCAACACCGCGATGATGCGCGGCCTCGGCCGGACCGGGCCCGCGTGATGGGGGGCCTCGTTCTCAAGCTCGGCCCGAAGGAGCGCGTTCTGATCAACGGCGCGGTGATCGAGAACGGCGACCGGCGGAGCCGGCTCAACGTCGTCACGCCGAACGCCAATATCCTGCGCCTGCGCGATGCGATCCACCCGGAGGACGCCAAGACCCCGGTCCGGCGCGTGTGCTACATCGCGCAGCTCGTGCTCTCGGGCGATGCCGATCCGGCCGAGGCGCGCCACCAGCTGCTGCGCGGCATCGAGCAGCTCAGCCAGGCCCTCACCGACCCCGACAGCCGCAGCCAGCTCGGGCGGGCCACCGAGGCGGTTCTGGCGGGGGAGTTCTACCAGTGCATGAAGGCGCTGCGAGCGCTCATCCCCCGCGAGGACAGGCTGCTGGCGGCGCGGCACACATGAGCTTCGCACCGCTCCTGCCGGCCGGCGGCTTCGCCGGCTGGACCTTTCTCAAGCGAACCCTTCCGGCACAGCAGGCGGCCTTCGCGGCCAGCCCCGCGCAGGCCCGCGACGCGGAGCATTTCCGCGAGAAGATCGGCACGGTCCGCACGGTGGACGAGCTGATGTCGGACCGCCGCCTGCTGAAGGTGGCGCTCGGCGCCTTCGGGCTGGAGGCGGACATCGGCAAGACGGCGCTGATCGCGAGGGTTCTTGTCGAGGGCGCCTCGGACGAGGGGGCGCTGGCCAACCGGTTGCCCGATGCGCGCTGGGCCGCGCTGGCCGGGGCGTTCCGCTTCGATGGCCCGGGGCCGCCCGCCTCCGCCGGTGCCGGCTTCGCCGAAGAGATGGTCGCCCGCTTCACCGCGCGGGGATTCGAAGCGGCGGTCGGTCGGCGCGACCCCGTCCTGCGTTTCGCGCTCAACGCCGAGCGGGAGCTGGCGGGGCTGGCGGCCGAACCGTCGAGCCCGAATACCCTCTGGTTCCGGGTCATGGCGGCGCCCGCGCTGCGCGAGGTGATGGAGGTCGCGCTGGGCCTTCCCCGCGAGATCGGGCAGATCGATCTCGACGCCCAGCTGCGCAGCTTCCGCGCCCGGGCCACCGCCGCATTCGGATCGGGAGAGATCGCGCAGTTCGCCGATCCTGCGCGAAGGGAGGACCTGATTCGCCTCTACACGATCCGTGCCGGCGCGGCCGCCGCGCCCTCCACGAGCCCCGCCGCCCTGGCACTGGCGCTTCTGAGGCCCGCCTGACCTGGTGGGGCCGGGCCCCGAATGCCCGCCGCCTGCAGGAAAGGCCCCGGCTTGCGCGGGGAGGTGCCGCCGCCCGGCCCGGACGACCCGGACGGCCCGGCCCGGCGCACGGGATACCGCGACCGCGCTAACCGGGTGGTAAGGCCCCGCGGTGCACCGTGCCGGCGCCGCCTTCAGAAGATCGCGAGAGACCCGGTGAAGCACGCCCAAGCCCGTTGCGAGGCACGATGACGGCATCGCCGCTCAAGGCCGCCGCGCTGTTCCAGCCCACGGTGCTGCTGGCCGTGGCCCTGATGGCCGTGCTCACCATGATGATCCTGCCGATGCCGGCATGGGTGCTCGATATCGGGTTGGCGGCCTCCTTCGCGCTGGCCATCCTGATCTTCACGGTCACGCTCTTCATCGAGCGGCCGCTCGATTTCTCCTCCTTCCCCACGATCCTGCTGGCCGCGCTGGTGCTGCGGCTTTCGCTCAACGTCTCGTCCACCAAGCTGATCATCGGCGAGGGCCATACCGGCACGGGTGCGGCCGGCGACGTGATCGAGGGGTTCGCCAGCTTCGTGATGGGCGGCAATCTCTTCCTCGGCCTCGTGGTGTTCGGCGTGCTGCTGATCGTGAACTTCCTCGTCATCACCCGCGGCGCGGCGCGCATGGCCGAGGTGGGCGCGCGTTTCGCGCTGGACGCGATGCCCGGCAAGCAGCTCGCCATCGACGCCGACATGGCCGCCGGCGCCATCGACCACGCCGAGGCCCGCGAGCGGCGGGAACGCGAACAGGCCGAGACGACCTTCTTCGGCTCGCTCGACGGTGCCTCGAAATTCGTGAAGGGCGATGCCGTGGCCGGGCTCCTCATCACCATGCTCAACCTCGTGATGGGCCTTATCATGGGCGTCGCCGTCCACGGAATGCCCCTCGGCCGCGCATTCGAGACCTACGCGATCCTCACCGTGGGCGACGGCCTCGTCTCGCAGATTCCCGCGGTGATCATCTCCGTCGCGTCCGGCCTGCTGCTCGCGCGGGGCGGCGCCACCGGTGCGACCGATCTCGCCCTCGTCGCCCAGCTCGGCCGGTACCCGGCGGCGCTGGGCACCGTGGCCGTGCTGCTCGCGCTCTTCGCGCTCGTGCCGGGCCTGCCCTTCGTGCCCTTCGTGGCCGGGAGTGCCGTGCTGGCCGGCTGTGCGGTGGCGGGCGCGCGCGCCAAGGAACGCCGGGCGGCCGCAGGCAAGGCGGCCGAGGCGAAGATTGAGCCCCCCGCCCGGGAGCGGCTCGGCGATCTGCTCGATCTCGACGAGATCCACGTGGAATTCGCCGCCGATCTCGTCGACATGGTGCTCGACCCGGCCACCGGTCTGGACGCGCGCATCGCCAACATGCGCAACCACGTGGCCACCGCCTTCGGGCTGATCCTTCCCGAGATCCGTTTGACGGACAACGCCGCCCTCCCCGCCGGTGGCTACGCGATCCGCGTTCACGGGGTGGAGCAGGCTCGCGACACGTTGCGGCCCGGCCGCGCGCTGGCGCTGCTGCCCGCCGAGCCGGCCGAGGCGCCGGCGGGAGAGGATGTGCAGGAGCCCGTCTACCGCGCGCCGGCACGCTGGATCGATCCCGGCGCAGGCGAGGAGGCCGCGCTCTCCGGGCTCACCGTTGTCACCCCGGCCGAGGTGCTGGCCACCCACCTGCTCGAGGTCCTCAAGCGCAGTTTCCCCAAGCTGCTCAACCTGCGCGCGCTCCAGCGCCTGCTCGACGAGATGGTCGATCTCAGCGATGCCCGGCGCGCGGAGGCCAATCGCAAGCTGCTGGCCGAACTCCTGCCCGACAAGGTGCCGCTCGACCTGCTGCTGAACGTGCTGCGGCTGCTGCTGGAAGAGCGTGTCTCGATCCGAAACCTGCCGCTGATCCTCGAGGCCGTTGCCGAGGCGCGCAGCGCGGGCTACGCGCCCGAGCGGATCGCCGAGCACGTGCGCCAGCGGCTGGGCTTCCAGATCACTGCCGAGTTGCGGCGCCCGGACGGCACCATCCCCCTCGTGCAGCTGGCACCGGAATGGGAGGCCGATTTCAGCGCCAATCAGTCCGAGGCGACCGGCGAGATCGCCCTGCCGCCGGCGCGCTTCAACCGCCTCTCGGAGGCGCTCGCGGAGGCGCTGGAGGCGGCGGCGGCGCAGGCGCCCAGGGTGGCGGTCGTCACCTCCTCGCGCAGGCGGCGCTTCCTGCGCACCGTCATGGCCGCCCGCGGCCTGCCCCAGCCCGTGATCTCCTTCGAGGAGATCGGACTCGAGGCGCGGCCGGCGCTTGTCGGGACCGTTCCGGCATGATGGAGGCGGCCGCCGGGTTGCTCGGGCTTGCCGGCCCCGCGCTGTGGCTTGCGGGCGCCGTGTTCCTGCGCGTCGGCGCGATGATGGCGCTCCTGCCCGCCTTCGGCGAGCAGAGCGTGCCGGTGCGGGTGCGGCTTGCGCTCGCGCTTGCGTTCACCGCCATCGTCGCGCCTGCCGTCGCCCCGCTGATGCCCCGCGAGCCTCCGGGCTGGCAGGGCGCTCCGCTGTGGCTGCTCACCGAAACCGTCTCGGGCCTGGCGCTGGGCCTGGCGCTTCGGCTCTTCGTCGTCGCCTTGCAGACGGCCGGGGCGATCGCCGCGCACGCCACCTCCCTGTCGCAGCTACTCGGCCCCGCGGCGCTCGAACCGCTGCCGGCCATGGGCCAGCTCATGGTGGTGGGCGGGCTGGCGCTGGCCGCGCTCGCGGGGCTTCACGTGAAACTCGTCGAGCTCATGGTCCTGTCCTACCGGATCCTGCCGCCCGGCGGAGTGCCGCCGCCCGGCGACATCGCCGAATGGGGCGTGGCCCAGGTGGCGCGCGCCTTCGCCCTGGCCTTCAGCCTCGCTGCACCCTTCGTGGTGGCCTCGTTCCTCTACAATCTCGCGCTCGGGGCCATCAACCGGGCGATGCCGCAGCTGATGGTGGCCTTCGTCGGTGCGCCGGTGATCACGGCCGGCGGGCTCGTGCTGCTGGCACTGGCGCTTCCGGCGCTGCTCGGGGTCTGGCTTACCGCGTTCGATGATTTCCTCGCAGCTCCCATGGCGCCATGAGCCAGTCCGGCGAGGAGGCTGCCGAGAAGAGCCACGAACCCACGCCGAAGCGCCTCGAGGAGGCGCGCAAGCGCGGCGAGCTGGCCCGCCCGGCCGAGATCCTCACCGCCGCGGCCTACGGCGGGCTGCTGCTGGGGGCAGCGCTCTTCGGCGCCGCCTCCATGGACGGGATGGGCACCGCGATGGCCGCGCTGCTGGAGCGGGCGCACAGGCTGGCCGCGCCCGGCGAGGGCCTCGGAGCGGCGCTCGCCGGCGGGTTCGGCGCCGCCGTGGCGGCGTGGCTGGCGCCCTGGCTGCTGTTGCCGCTGGCCGCCGTGATCCTCGCGTCGCTGGGCACGCGAAGCCTCGTCTTCGCACCGGCGAGGATCGCCCCCAAGCTCTCGCGCATCTCGCCGCTCGCCAATGCGCAGCAGCGGTTCGGGGCCGACGGGTTGTTCGAGTTTCTCAAGAGCGCAACGAAGCTCGCGGCCTTCGGGCTCGGGCTCGGGCTGTTCCTCGCGGCACGCCTGCCGGAGATCCTCGCGACGCTGCATCTCGACCCGGGCGCCGCGATGGGCGCGCTTGCCCGGCTGGCGCTGGCGTTTCTCGTGCTGGTGGCCGCCATCAGCCTCGGCATAGGCGCGCTGGATTTTCTCTGGCAGGTCCGCTCGCACCACGAGCGCCAGAAGATGACCCGCCGCGAGCTCGAGGACGAGATCAAGGGTTCGGAGGGAGACCCCGTCATGCGCCAGGCACGGCGCACCCGCGGGCGCGAGCTGGCCATGGCGCAGATGGCGCCGCGGGTGCGCACGGCCGACGTGGTGATCACCAACCCCACGCATTACGCGGTGGCGCTGGCCTGGAGCCGGGAGCCGGGAAGCGCACCGGTCTGCGTCGCCAAGGGCACCGATCTGGCGGCAGCACGGATCCGGACGATCGCGATGGAGGCCGGGGTGCCGCTCCATGCCGATCCGCCGGTGGCACGCGCGCTCCACGCGAGCGTGCCGGTCGACGCGGAGATCCTGCCCGAGCACTATGCCGCGGTCGCCGCCGCGATCCGCTACGCGGAGGGCGTTCGGCTCCGCGCCCGCAGGACACGCCGATGACGCGCGCCGCCGGTCCGGGCCTGCTGCGCCTCGCGCGGCTGGCCGAGCTTGCCGCGAGCGCCGAGCGCCAGGCCCTCGCAGCGCAAGAAACCCACCTGCAGCGCCTCGAGGAGGAGCTTTCGGCTCTGCACCGCGCCGGACAAGGCCTGCCGCCGCCCTCCAGCGCAGCCGAGGAGCGCAGCCGCGCGCTTTGGCACGAGGGGCGGCGCGAGGCCGCGCGCAAGCTGGACGGAGCGCGGCTCGCCGCGGCGGCGCGCCGCGAATCGGCGCGGCTGCGCTGTGCGGAGGCGACCGCACGTGCCGCCGTTCTCGGCCGGCTCGCACGCGGGAGGCGCCGGGTGCCCTGAGTGTACCCCCGCTCGCAGGCCACGCGCTGCCAAGGGCGCCCGTCCCGCGGGACCGCCGCTCGCCCCTTCCAGCCGGGAAGGGGCCTCAGGCCGGGGCGGCCGGAAGCGGGCCTTTTCTACGGGGCGAGGCGTGCGGCCGCGCCGTCACGCGAACCCGCAGGGTGCGGCGATCGCCCGCGGCCTGCCGGAAAGGCCGCTGACTCGCCGGGCCATCCGCGAGACAGGTATCCGCGCCGGCGGGCCGGATGCCGCGCCCGGAAGTGGGGCCGCGCACCCCGGCTGCCCCTCCCCGAGGCGAAAGCGCCCCGGGGGCCGCGCCGCGGGCAAGCCGGTTCGCGGGCGCTCCGCTTCATCGGCGCGCGCATGCTGCAGTGCGGCGCGGCGGCTCCCCGTGGTGCCCGCTCGCTGGCGAGGCCCCGGGGCCGGGCCGGTCGAGAGCAGCCGCCTAGCCGATGTCCTGCCGGACGATATCGACGATCAGCACGTCCAGTACCGTCGGCCCGAGAATCGCCTCGCCGGCCTCGTGAAGCGCGCTGCGCAACCCGTCCATCGGCCCGGAGGCCGTGAAGGCCCCGCGGAAGCCGCCCACGTTCGCATGGTCGAAGAGAACCTGGAGGAAGGCGTCCCGCAGGCGGGGCTCCACGCTGTACACCGCCTCCCGCGTGCCCTGAAGCACCTCGAGGCTGATCGACATCACCACGAGGGCCTCGACCTTGCCCTCGGCGACCACGGGCACCACGAACTGGTTGTTCAGCCGGGCATATTCCACCGGCTGGTCGTCGCCCGCGACAGACCCCTCCGGCGCGGCATCGCGATCGCCATTGGCGCCATCGGCGGGCGCGGCGATCTCGGCGGCCTCGCGCAACCCCAGGGCGGGGCCGAGGAAATGGCCCGCGGCCGCTCCGGCGGCGGTGCCGATGACGACGAGCAGGATCGGCAGCAACAGGGCTTTCATGGAAGTGGCCTCTCGATCTGGTGTCAGAAGGGAAGCACCGCGTCGGCGATCTGCTGGCCGTAGCGCGGTTGCTGCATGTCGGTGATCTGCCCGCGGCCGCCGTAGGAGATGCGGGCGGCTGCGATCTTGTCGTGGGTGATCTCGTTGCGGCGCGAAATGTCCTCCGGCCGCACGTAGCCGTTCACCAGGAGTTCGCGGAGCTCGAAGTTGACACGCACCTCTTGCCGCCCCTCGATGACGAGGACGCCGTTCGGCAGCACCCCGGTCACCGTTGCGGCCACCCGCAGCGTGAGCTCCTCGCGCCGGCGCACCGCTCCGTCGCCCTCCGAGGCGCTCTGCTGGCTGGTGGAGACGGCGGGTGAGAAGCTCGCACCGGGCGGAAGCTCCCTTTGCAGGCGCTGTGGGATGCCGGCGAAATCCGGCACGGAGAGATTCTCCGATCCGCTTCGCGAGCGGCTCGTGGAATTGGAGATGGAGGCGCTGTCATCCAGCTCGATCACGACGGTAAGGATGTCTCCGGGCGTTTGCGCACGCGGCGCGGAAAGCAGCGAGCCCTGCCCGTCGGACCAGAGCGAGGCGCGCTGTGCCCGCCGGGGCGGCACCGCAGGCAGCGCCGAACCGCCGGGCAGCATCATCGCGGCCGATTCGGGCCCGGCATGGGCCTCGGAGAACGCGGGCGCCCGGCCCACCTCGGAAAGGCGGGCGCACCCTGCAAGGCAGAGCGCGAGCACGGCGGCCAGGGCGGCGGCCCGCTCAGTACGCCACATGCACACGGCCGTCGGCGCCGACGCGCCCGGAAACGGTGTTGCGCGAGGCAAGGTTCATCGCGCGGACGGTCTCGCCGAAGCCGGCACGCCCGAGGG
>Ga0076929_100635_pt1 | contig 22254 bp, 20 predicted proteins | sample HotLakConUCCSL28_FD_87104 | JGI IMG/M metagenome (GOLD analysis project Ga0076929, IMG submission 87104) | Hypersaline microbial mat communities from Hot Lake, Washington, USA - Hot Lake Consortium UCC-SL28 (version 3) (version 3) | ecosystem: Environmental > Aquatic > Thermal springs > Hot...
ACGAAATAACGGTCGGTATCGATCGCCTTGCCCGGACCGACGAAGAGCCGCCACCAGCCGGGCTTTTCCGTCACCGGATGGACGTTGCAGGCATGCTGGTCTCCGGTCAGGGCATGGCAGATCAGGATGGCGTTCTTGCGGTCGGGCGCGAGCTCGCCATAGGTCTGATAGGCGATCTGCCAGGGCGCGAGGCTGGCGCCGCAATCCATCTCGATGGGTTCGTCCGCACCGAAATGCATGATCCGGCTTGCCGGTGCATCGACCTGTTCACGGGCCTTTTGCGCCAGCGTCTCGAAATCATCGGGGGTATCGTCACGCAGGGTCTCACTCATGGCGCTTCTTTTGACCGGAAACGCTGCTTGATGCAACGAATTCGTTCGGATTATCGAACGTGGCGAAAGGTCATGCCCTGCCACTTCGGCCCGCTTCCGGTGCGGGCCGCCGGGTCGGTCCCGGGGCGCAGGGCAGGCGACAAAAGGCTTTGCAGCAGCGCCCTCACGGGCATAATCGCGCGTATGAACCAGCCAGCGATTCGCTCCCCCTTCGCAATGCTGACAGCAGCACCCGCGATCAGACGATGGCTCGGCGCCGCTTCGCTCGGGCTGTTGCTGGCCTTGCCGGCCGGCTGCATGCCGGGCCAGCGGCTTGCCGGGCTCGATTCCCTTGCTCTGAGCGACATGGGGCCGGACCATGGCGGCGAGACCTGGCTCGCCCTGCCGATGGATCGCTGGCGCGGCAGCCGCGACGGACTGGGCAAGCCGCGCGCGGTGATCGCCTGCCTCGCGGATGATTGCCGCAACCGCCTGGCGGCAGCTGTCTTCGAACTGGAGGGCGAGACCGCGCGTCTGGCCGAGCGCGATCTGCGCGATCCGCAGGCGCTGCTGCGCTCTCTCGAAAGCCGTGCCGGCAACGATTCCGTCGCTGTCGCGATCAATGTCGCCCCCCTGACGATCGGCGAACTGTCCGGCTTCGAGATCGCGCTTCAATCGGAAACCGGGCCGGAGCGCAGCGTATACGGCGCCGGCCTGGGGCGGCGCGAGGGGCGCAACATCCTGGTCGTCGTGCTGGCGATCGGGGATGATCCGCAGGTGGTGCGTGCAGCCGCAGCGCAGGTCCAGGCCCGCGCCTTCTGAAGACGCCGCAGGCGATCGAAAAACCGCCTGATTCTCCGTAACCGGCTCGTTTTTCTTGACTTGCCTCGATTTTGCGCAAACACTTCGCGGCGTTGAAATCAGGGCGTCCAGACGCGGCCTCCCGCATTGATGCGGGGGGCATCGTCGCTGGTGGCCCGTATAGAGGAGAAGACAGCCATTCGCCGACCAATGAGAGCCATGCCGGTCCCGCAAAAGGAAGGGCCGCGCGCCAATCGCGACATCCGTGGCGTTCGCGAAGTGCAGCTGATCGACGAGGAGGGCCAGAATCGCGGCGTCGTTCCGTTCGCGGAAGCCCTGCAGATGGCCGAGGAAGTCGGTCTGGACCTCGTGGAGATCGCGCCGAATTCGCAGCCGCCTGTCTGCAAGTTCCTCGATTACGGCAAATTCCGCTTTGATCAGCAGAAGAAAGCCGCCGAGGCACGCAAGAAGCAGAAGACCGTCGAGGTCAAGGAAGTCAAGCTTCGCCCCGGGATCGATACGCACGATTACGAGACGAAGATGAAGAACGTCAGGCGTTTCTTCGAAGAAGGCGATAAGGTCAAGATCACGCTGCGTTTTCGCGGGCGTGAGATGGCGCATCAGAATCTCGGCCTGAAATTGCTGTTGAAGGTCAAGGAAGAAACCAAGGAAATTGCCAAGGTCGAGCTTGAGCCCCAGCTCGAAGGGCGCCAGATGATCATGATTCTGTCGCCACGCTGATTCGCGCGGGCGACGGCACGGGCGGGGGCATCCCCGCCCGGTCTGACGGCACAAGCCTTCAGGGCGCCTCGACTGCCACGGTCTCGAATTCCGCCGGCGAGGTGATCTCGATCAGTTCGAGATCTTCCGAATGCGCGATCTCGCGATGCAGGATGCCCGGCGGCTGAAAGACGCAGGAGCCCGGCTCCAGCATGACCTCGCCAACACCGTCATATTCGAACCGCACCCACCCCTTCAGCACATAGACCATCTGGAAATCCAGCACGTGATAATGCCATCCGCCGGAGGCGCCGTCTCCGGGTTTCGCGCGGATCACATGGGCCTGGATCTTTCCGTCCGTGACCTTCTTCATCGCAAGGTCGCGATATTCGAAGAAGCCCCGCAGGCCACCCTCGAACTGCGCATCGCGCGCATGCGTCACCACGAAATCATCAGCCGGCTTGCGCTTGTCTGCCGCGTCGCTCATTGCGTCTCTCCTCCCGAATCCGCGCCTTTGAACCCGCGAAAGGCCGGCGCTTGTCGTCGATTGGGAAAGTCTACGCGATCACGCCGCAAGCGTCTCCCCGCACCATGCCGACGCGGCCTTGGCGGAAGGCGCATGGCGAGGAGGGGGAAATGGCGCGGACATGAAAAGCCCCCTACTCCTTCCCCGGCCGCCTTCCGAAATCGGGCGCGTCCGTTTCCTGACCGAGATCGATGATCGAGCGGCGGATGGAGCGGGTGCGGGAGAACAGGTCATAGAGCGCATCGCCGTCGTCCCAGCGGATGGCGCGGGCGAGGGCGGCGAGGTCTTCGTTGAAGCGCGAGATCATCTCCAGCACGGCTTCCTTGTTGTTGAGGAAGACGTCGCGCCACATGGTCGGATCGGAGGCCGCGATGCGGGTGAAGTCGCGAAAACCGCCGGCGGAGAACTTGATCACCTCCGACTGCGTCACCTGCTCGAGATCCGCCGCCGTGCCGACGATGTTGTAGGCGATCAGATGCGGCACGTGGCTGGTGATGGCGAGCACCAGATCGTGATGCGGCGCGCTCATGAACTCGATGCGCGCGCCCATGCCTTCCCAGAATTCCTGCAAGCGCGCCACAGCCGCCGGATCGACGCCATAGGCCGGCGTCAGGATGCACCAGCGTTCGTGGAACAGGGTGGCGAAACCCGCATCCGGGCCGGATTGCTCGGTGCCGGCGACCGGGTGGCCGGGGATGAAATGCGCATGCGCCGGCAGATGCGGCTCCATGCTTGCCACCACCGCGCCCTTGACCGAGCCGACATCGGTGACGATCGCGCCCTCGCGCAGGCTGGCCGCCATCTGTTTCGCAACCGGCCCGCAGGCGCCGACGGGCACGCAGAGGATGACGAGATCGCAGCCCTTCACGCCCTCGGCCACATCGGTGAAGATCGCATCGGCGAGGCCGAGCCGTTCGACCCGCGCGGTCACGTCCGTGTCACGGTCGATCGCCACGATACTGCCGGCGAGGTTCTTCTGGCGCACGGCATGAGCGATCGAGGAGCCGATCAGGCCGATCCCGATAATGGCGACGCGCTCGAAAAGTGGTACCGGAAGCTTTTCGCCGAGGCGCTCAGGCATGAGCCGGGACCTCCGCGCGCATGAATTCCGTCAGCGCGTTGATCACCAGCCGATTGGCCTCCTCGGTGCCGATCGACAGGCGCAGCGCATGCGGCAGGCCGTAGCCTTCCATGCGGCGCAGGATCAGCCCGCGCGCGGTGAGATATTCATCCGCCTCGCGCGCGGTGCGCCCCGGCATGTCGGGGAAATGCACGAGCAGGAAATTCGCCACGCTGGGCGTCACCGTCAGGCCGAGCCGGGTGAGGTCCCGGGTGAGGATCTCGAGCCAGGTATCGTTATGCGACACGGCCTGCGCCACATGCCCGTCATCAGCGATCGCCGCAGCACCGGCGGCGAGAGCGGCGGCGTTGACGTTGAAGGGCGGGCGGATGCGGTTGACGATATCGACGACATGCTCCGGCGCCACCATCCAGCCGAGCCGCAGGGCGGCGAGCCCGTGGATCTTCGAGAAGGTGCGCGTCATCACCACGTTCTCGCTGGTCATGACCAGTTCGAGCCCGGCGGCGTAATCGTTGCGGCGCACATATTCCGCGTAAGCGGCATCGAGCACGAGAAGCACATTCGGCGGCAGGCCCGCATGCAGGCGCTTGATCTCGTCGAAGGGCAGATAGGTGCCCGTCGGATTGTTGGGATTGGCCAGGTAGACGATCTTGGTGCGCGGTGTCACCGCCGCCAGAATGGCATCGACATCGGCAGTGAAATCCTGCTCCGGCGCGATCACCGGCACGCCGCCCGCCGCCAGGATGGCGATGCGGTAGACGAGGAAGCCGTGGGTGCAGTAGATGCCCTCATCGCCCGGATTCATGTAGGCGTTGGTGACCATGGCCAGCAATTCGTCCGAGCCGTTGCCGCAAACGATGCGGGCGGGGTCGAGGCCGAATTTGTGGGCGATGGCGTCGCGCAGGGCGTTGGCGCCGCCATCGGGATAAAGCGCAAGCTTGCCCATCACGGCCTCCGCCGCCGCGAGCGCCTTCGGCGAAGGGCCGAGCGGGGTCTCGTTCGAAGAGAGCTTGTGCACGGTCACGCCGGGAGGCGCCTTGCTCTTGCCCGGCGCATAGGCCTCGATCGACATCAATCCCTGGCGTGGTAACGGACGTGCGGTCATCGTCTTCATCTTTCGGCTTCAAGGCGCGATGCGCCACGATAGGCGCGCGTCTTCCTAGCGCAGCTTGGTCCGGATTTCACGCAGAAAGCTGTGTGTCGCGGCAAATCGCCGTTGTGCGGGCACGCGCTGTCATTCTCCCGTCATTGATGGCGTGGCAAACTATCGGCGTTGCGATGGTGAAGGAAAACCCGGATGAAGCATCCCGGATCGAAGAGCATCGGCTGGGCGCTGTTGCAGGCATCGCGTCTGCATCGCGCGCGGATGGGCGAGAAGCTTTCCCGTCTGGGGCTCTATCCCGGGCAGGAACAGGTGCTCCAGGCCCTGGCCGCCGAGGGCGCGTTGACCATGGGCGAACTCGCTGCGATCCTGCGCGTGCGCCCGCCGACGGCCTCGAAGACGATCTCGCGCCTCTCCGCCCTTGGTCTCGTCGCCCGCCAGAGCCGCAATGGCGGCGCCCCGGCACCTGAAACCGGGGCCTCCGCCACCCCCTCCCCCGCTGAAAAATCCGATGCGCGGATCGTGCGCGTCACCCTCACCGATGCCGGCAAGGAGCGCGCCGCCGCGATTGCCGGCCTGTGGGAGGAAGTCGAAACGGAACTGCTCGACGATCTCGACGGCAAGGACCGCAAGCGCCTGCGCAAACTCCTGCGCAAGACCGCCCGCAACCTCGCCGCCCATACCGGCTCCGACGCCGCCCAATTCGATGCGGCAGACGATGACGGGGCCGAGGACGACGAGCCGGAGGATGCGGAGAAAGCGCTCGCGGGTGCTTCTCCGGGCAATGCCGGGGCGGGGCGCGCGGTGGTGTGAGCGTCGGCGGCGGGCGCGGTATCAGGCCGCGTCTTTCCCCGCGCGCTGCTGGTTGAGCTGAAACAGCCGCTTGAGGATTTCATCTTCCGTCAGGAGACCGGCGCGCCAGTCATCGCCCCAGCCATAGGCCTCCGCCACGGCCTCATCGAGCGCGCGATGCGCATTGTCGAGCCATGCCGGGCGGGAATTGTAGAGGTTGGTGAGCGTGCGTTTCTTCAGCTCCTTTGCCGCCCCCTCATCCACCGGAAGCAGCCGATCCGGATAACCCGGCACCACTTCCGGCTCCCGTCGCACCAGATCGGACGGGTTCAACCAATTCTCCCGCAATTCATTCAGCCGCGCGGCGGCAGCCGCGATCTTCTGCGCACGCGGATCATCGGCATAATCGGCGGCAGGAATATTCGGCGTGAGACCTTCGGGGAAGGGGAAGGTTTCGAAGGTGGTGGAGGGCGTGTAGCGGGGATCATTGCCGACCCCGAGGAAGGTCCCCATCCGCAGCGCCCAGAGCTCGTGGAAGTGCGAATGCAGAATGCCGAAGGTCGTGTCGTCATCGCGGGCGATGGCGATAACAGTCTGATGGGGCTGGATTGATGAGTCCAACCAAACAAAAAACCTGTACTTTGATACTTGAGATGTGGCGATAAACCTTCTCTTCCCAGAAATACTGGCAAAAAAATGTGCACCGCTTCTTCCTAAAAGCCACCAATTCCGTCTCCTCTGACTATCATTTGATAAAATTCGCAAGGGCTTCACATATTCTTGAACATACTCGAATGGAGCTTCATATGCAGATGCATCCTCTTCGCAATTGTCCTGAAAATTAATGACCCACGAATTTCTTGGCCTTTTATTGATATCCCTACCGTTCCTCAACGGTCGGAGAACATCGCTATTGTGACAACCATTAACATTTCTGGGAAGCGTCAGCCAACTGGCAGCTAGATCCTGCGGTATATCAAAGGCACCGACCAATACTGGACCCTGGAAACTCAATCCTTGATTTGCAGCAAGTCGTTGAACCAAAGAAAAATCAGAGCCGGACATATGAGCAGAAGCACCCGTTAAATCAGGATAGACGAAGCTCGTTTCATGCCCGTTCAATCGTGCGCCGCCAGCATAAAGCGCATCAAAACAAACCAGCGACACACGCACCGCCGCCCCTTCAACCGTCCACCCCTCATCGCTCCACGCAACAAAGATACGCCCATTCTCAACGACGGGCTTGAGCACCGCGCGGTTCGCGCCACCGCGAATGGAGTTCGTCGCCACCAGCCCCGCGCGGGTGAGGCGTCCCGCCTCGATCATTTGCCAGGCCTTGGCGAACCAGTAGCAGACGAGGTCCACGCCGCCGGGAACCGCCGGCCAGGCACGCCGCAGCGCGAGCGTGTAGTCTTCGCCGAGCTCGGAGATCATGCGCTTGTTGCCAAGAAACGGCGGGTTGCCCACCACGACATCGGCATCCGGCCAGTCGGCGGCGGTGCCATCCGCGTTCAACACGGCATCGCGGCATTCGATCGTCTCGAGCGGGCGCAGGATCGGGTCGCGGGCGGCGTCGAATCCATTGCGCCGCATCCACTGGATTTCACCGATCCAGACCGAGACGCGCGCGAGTTCCGCCGCATAGGGGTTGAGTTCGATGCCGAGCACGTTCTCCGGGCCGGTGCGCGGGAATTCGCGCGGCAATCCCAGAGCCTCGGCGTCGAGATTGGCCTTGTGCTCGATATCCTTGAGCGCAAGCAGCGACAGGTAGAGGAAATTGCCCGAACCGCAGGCGGGATCGAGCACCCGGAAATCCGCAAGCCGTTGCATGAAGCCGGCTTTCAAATAACGCGCCTCGGCCTCGGCGCGGCTGGCCCCCGCCTTGTTGCGCGCGTTTGCCTTTTTCTCCATCGCCGCCGCGATACCCGCGCGCGTCGTCTCCCATTCCGCCGTCAGGGGATCGACGATGACCGGCCCGACAATCTGCATGATCTTGTCGCGATCCGTATAATGCGCCCCGAGCTGGCTGCGCTTGTCGGGATCGAGCCCGCGCTCGAACAGGGTGCCGAGAATCGAGGGGTCGATCTCGGACCAGTCGAGCGCCGCTGCGGCCAGAAGATCGGCAATATCGGCGGCATCAAGCGGCAGCGCCTCGTCACTGTCGAACAGCCCGCCATTGAACCATGCGACGCGCTCGAACCCGACCATGCCGCCCTTCTGCATGGCCTTGAACAGCGTCGCGGCGTAGCTGGCGAAATCCGCCGGATTGCGGGAGCAGGCTTTCAGCATCTTGAGGAACATGCGGTCCTGCAACAGGCCGACATCTTCGGCAAACATGCAGAAGACGAGCCGATTGACGAAATGCGCCACCACATCCGGCGCGTGCCCCTTCGCCCGCAGACGCAGGGCAAGCCGGGCGAAATTCTCGGCGGCTTCTTCTGTCAGCGTCTGGCGCGTCTTGCTGGGGCGCAATTGCTCCGGATCGGTGAAGGCTGCTCGCAGCGTGTCGCGATTTGCCGCATCCCGCAGGTCTTCGAGGGTGAGCTCATGCACGCGCTGGACCGTGTTGGTCCAATTCGTGTGGATGCGAATGCGATTCGTATCCGAGACGATCAGCAGAGGCGGATTTTCCAGCGCGATCGCATATTGCAGCAGCTGCGCGAAGGCGCGGTCGAGGTCCTTCTTCGGCCCCTTGTATTCCCAGGCGAAACAGCCCTTGCGCCAGACATCCGCCCAGCCCTCGCCACCGGTGGTCTTGTTCGCGCCCTTCTCGAAGGTGAACCATTCACCCTTGGGGTCGGCCGAGACCGGATCTTCGATATCGAGCAACCGACACAGGTCATTGAAATGCGACTGCGCCCCACTGCGTTCCTTGAGCTCGACATGCTGCCATTTCGAAATGAATTCCTGGGGAGTCATTCTCTGCCATTTCAAAAGGAACGCGCAAAACCGGGGGGGCACCCGACGTCGCGATATGTCAGCTTCGAATCGGGTCGAAGGCACATAATGGCATCAAAGCTGCAAAATCGACCATATACCGGCAAGGAAAATCGTGCCAGCCACGCAAACCGCCCAAAAATGGTGGGCCCGGAGGGACTCGAACCCCCAACCAGACCGTTATGAGCGGTCGGCTCTAACCAATTGAGCTACAGGCCCGGATCATCCGGCGGGCGGCGCGGGATCCGGTGTGTTGATATCGCGCGCGGGGCTTGCGCGCAACTGCCGATATGCTTCGTTGATGCACGCGCGGTGGGCCTCACAGCCGCGTGCGCAAACCCCAGAGTTCGGGGAAGAAGGCGTGGTCGAGGATGCTCTTGAGGTAGCCCACGCCCGAGGAGCCGCCGGTGCCCATGCGCATCCCGATGATTCGCTCCACCACCGTCACATGGCGAAAGCGCCATTGCCGCATCAGATCCTCGAGGTCGACGAGTTCCTCGGCGAGTTCGTAGAGATCGAAATATGTCTGCGATTCGCGGTAGACCTTCTCCCAGATCGCGGCGGTCCCGGCATTGTAGGCGTGCGGCTCGCGGACATCGCGGTTCAGCACCGATTGGGGGATCGCCAGCCCGCGCCGGGCCATCAGCCGCATGGCCTCGTCATAGATCGAGGGCGCGTCATAGGCGGCCTTGAGCGGATCGTGGCGCTCGGGTTTATGGGCATGCGGGCGCAGCATCAGCTCCTTCTTGGCGCCGAGCTTGAACTCGATCATGCGGTACTGGAACGACTGGAAACCGGAGGAATGGCCGAGCTTGTCGCGGAAGGCGAGGTAATCGGCGGGCGTCATGGTGGCAAGCACGTCCCAAGCGCGCACCAGCTGCTCCTGGATGCGCCCGCAGCGTGCCAGCGCCTTGAAGGCGGGGCGCAGGTCGTCCTCGCGGATGCGGGCCATCGCGAAATCGAGCTCGTGCAGGAAGAGCTTCATCCACAATTCCTGCACCTGGTGGATGGCGATGAAGAGCGGTTCGTCATGCTGGTCCGAGAGCGGATTCTGCGCCGAGAGCAGCGTGTCGAGATCGAGATAATCGCCATAGGACATGGCCTTGGAAAAATCGGTATGGACGCCGTCGCTGCTCATCCACCATGCTCCTTCGCGGGTCTGACGATCGCCGCTGTTGTCACGAGATGTTTAAAGCTTAAAATATCATGCGGAAGCCGCGAGCGGAATGTGCGCGCGGCGAAAATCGACGAGGCCGTCTGCGATGCTCGACCTGCGCGCCCATTTCTCCCGTTTCCTCGCCGCCGAACCGGGGCGTGTCCACCTCGCGGCGCATTCGCACCACTACTGGCCCGACGTGACCCGCGAGGCGCAGATCGCGGCCTGGGACGACGCGGCCCGGCTCGCCGACGGCAAATGGGGTCATGTGATGGGCGCGGTCTGGCGCGAGGCGCAGACCCATGTGGCGCGCACGCTGTCGCTGCCTGATCCGGCGAGCGTGGTCTTCGGGCAGAACACCTTCGAATTCTGGCTGCGGCTGTTTTCCTGCTTTCCCGCGCAAAAGCGGCTGCGGATCCTCGCCAGCGACGGCGAGTTCCATTCCTTCAGGCGTCTGGCGCGGCGGCTGGAGGAGGACGGGCTCGTCACGGTGGAGCATGTCCCCGCCGAGCCCTTCGCCGATTTCGCGACACGTTTCAGTGAGCGTGCGGCAGCGGGCGGGCATGACATCGTGCTGTTCAGCCAGGTGCTGTTCAATTCCGGCTTCGCGCTCTCGGGCGACGAGATGGCGCAGATCGTGGCGTCGGTTCCCTCGCCCGAGAGCTTCGTCGTGATCGACGGCTATCACGGCTATCTCGCCGTGCCGACCGATCTCTCGGGCCTGGCCGAACGGGTCTTCTACATGAGCGGCGGCTACAAATACGTGATGAGCGGCGAGGGTGCAGCCTTCATGCATTGCCCGCCGGGTTACGGCCCCCGTCCGCGCGCCACCGGCTGGTACGCCGCTTTTGCCGCGCTTGAGGCCAGCCAGGACGGCCCCGTCGGCTATGCCGGGGACGGCTACCGTTTCATGGGCGCGACCTTCGACCCCACCGCTTTGTATCGCTTCAACGCGGTGATGCGCTGGCTCGAGGGGCTGGGCATCGACGTCACGGCGATCCACGCCCATGCGCATGCGCTGCAACGCGCCTTCGTGGCGGAGCTGGAGGCGCGCGGGGCAGCGCTTCGCGAGGTTGACCTGCTCGTACCGCTCTCACAGGCGCAGCGCGGCAACTTTCTCACCTTCCGTCGCGCGGATGCGCAGGCGCTGCATGAGCGGCTCGCGGCGGGCAAGGTGGTCACAGATGTGCGCGGGGACCGGCTGCGGGTAGGTTTCGGCCCGTATCACGCGCAGGAAGATGCGGTGAAGGCCGGCGAGGCGGTGGCGGCTTTGCTCGCCCGGTGAAGACCGGCGCAAGGGGGCCGCGACGATTGAGCCCGACCGGGTTCCATGCTAACGCCCGATCATCCTTTTCCCATTGATGGATATCAGCGATGATCGAGCGTTACGCCCGCCCGGAAATGACCGCCATCTGGTCGCCGGAGACGAAGTTCCGGATCTGGTTCGAGATCGAGGCCCATGCCACCATGGCGCTGGCCGAGCTCGGCGTGGTCCCGCGCGAGGCCGCGCAAGTGGTCTGGGAGAAGGGCTCCGCCGCCACCTTCGACGTGGCGCGCATCGATGCGATCGAGCGCGAGGTCAAGCACGACGTCATCGCCTTCCTCACGCATCTCGCCGAGATCGTGGGGCCCGAGGCGCGTTTCGTGCACCAGGGCATGACCTCCTCCGACGTGCTCGATACCTGCTTCAACGTACAGCTCACCCGCGCCGCCGACCTCCTGCTGGCCGATCTCGACGCGCTGCTCGCCGCACTGGAGCGCCGCGCTTTCGAATACAAGCTGACGCCGACGATCGGGCGCTCCCACGGCATCCATGCCGAGCCGACGACCTTCGGGCTGAAGCTCGCCCAGGCCTATGCCGAGTTCGACCGCTGCCGCACCCGCCTCGTCGCCGCGCGTGCGGAGATCGCCACCTGCGCCATTTCCGGCGCCGTCGGAACCTTCGCCAATATCGATCCGCGCGTGGAGGAATACGTGGCCGAAAAACTCGGCCTCGCGCCCGAGCCGGTCTCCACCCAGGTGATCCCGCGCGACCGCCACGCCATGTTCTTCGCCACGCTCGGCGTGATCGCCTCCTCGATCGAGCGGCTGGCGACGGAAGTGCGCCATCTCCAGCGCTCGGAAGTTCTGGAGGCGGAGGAATATTTCTCGCCCGGCCAGAAGGGCTCCTCGGCCATGCCGCACAAGCGCAATCCGGTGCTGACGGAGAATCTCACCGGTCTGGCGCGCATGGTGCGCTCCTACGCCCTGCCCGCCATGGAGAACGTGGCTTTGTGGCACGAGCGCGACATCTCGCATTCCTCCGTCGAGCGCATGATCGGCCCGGATGCGACGGTGACGCTCGATTTCGCGCTGGCACGCCTCACCGGAGTGATGGACAAGCTCGTGGTCTATCCCGAAACCATGCAGAACAATCTCGACCGCCTCGGCGGGCTGGTGCATTCGCAGCGGGTGTTGCTGGCGCTCACGCAAAAGGGTGTCTCGCGCGAGGATTCCTATCGCCTCGTCCAGCGCAACGCCATGCCGGTCTGGCGCGGCGAGGGCGACTTCCTGACCCTGCTCAAGGCGGATCCGGAGGTCAGCGCGAAGATGAGCGATGACGAGATCGCGGAATGCTTCGATCTCGGCTATCACCTCAAGCAGGTCGATACGATCTTCATGCGGGTGTTCGGACGCGCCTGAACGGTCGGGAGCCTGCCGATCGCTTCACCGGCGATAAGAAACGGGGCCCCCGATATCTCGGGAGCCCCGTTTTCAATCGATACGCTGCGTGTGGCAGGCAGCGCCTCAGAACAGGATCGAGGGGAGCCAGAGCACCAGATCCGGGAAAAGGAATAACAGCGCAATCGCCACGATCTGCAGCCCCACGAAGGGAACGGCTCCGCGATAGATCATCATCGTGCTGATCGAATTGGGAGCAACCCCGCGCAGATAGAACAGCGAGAACCCGAATGGCGGTGTCAGGAACGAGGTCTGCAGGTTCACGCCGATCATCACGCCGAGCCAGACCGGATCAATCCCGAGCATCAGAAGCGTCGGCGCGGTGATCGGCAGCACGATGAAGATGATCTCGAAGGTATCGAGGATGAAGCCGAGCACGAACATGATGAACATGACCGTGATCATCGCCCCGAGCGCGCCGCCCGGCATGGCCGTGAGGAACTCCTCCACCAGGTTATCACCGCCCATCTGGCGGAAGACGATGGCGAAGACCGACGCACCGAACAGGATGATGAAGATCATCGAGGTGATCACCGCCGTCCGCCGCGCCACCTCCACGAATATATTGGCCCTCAACTGACCGCGCAGGGCAGAGAGCAGTGTCGCGCCGACGGCGCCGACGGAGGCCGCCTCGGTCGGTGTGGCGACACCGCCGAGGATCGAGCCGAGCACGGCCATGATCAGCAGGAGCGGCGGGATCAGGGCAAACAGGATCTCTTTCCACAATCCCTTCTTTTCCTCGGGCGGAACCGGTGTCGCGGGGCAGCTCTGAGGATCGAAGATGGCCTTGTAGATGATGAAGAGCAGATACAGCCCGACCAGCAGCAGACCGGGGATGAAGGCGCCTGCAAAGAGATCACCGACCGAGACCGTTGTGGGGGCGAAGTTCCCCAGGCTCATCTGCACCTGGCTGTGCATGCCCGCGATCATGTCGCCCATGAAGATCAGCACCGTCGAGGGCGGGATGATCTGTCCGAGCGTACCGGAGGCGCAGATCGCGCCGCAGGCGAGTTTGGGATCATAGCCTGCACGCATCATCGCGGGCAGCGAAATCAGCCCCATCGTGACGACGGTGGCGCCGACCACACCGGTCGATGCAGCCAGCAGAGTACCGACCAGAATAACCGAAATGCCGAGCCCGCCGCGCATGTCGCCGAACAGGCGGCCCATCGTCGACAGCAATTGCTCGGCGATCTGGCTGCGTTCCAGCATCACCCCCATGAAGATGAACAGGGGGACGGCGACCAGCACCTCGTTGGTCATGTAGCCGGTATAACGGCCCGCCAGAGAGCGCAGATTCGACATGTCGAAAACGCCGAAATACAGGCCGACGAAGGCAAACAGGATCGAGGTTCCCGCCAACGTGAAAGCGACGGGGAAACCCAGCAGCAGAAACGCGATGACGCCGAAAAACATCAGCCCGGCGAGGATCTCGCCAATCAATACAGGATCCATCTCAGGCATGCTCCAGATCGTACTTGTAGCGATAATCGTCGGGCACCAGGTCCTCGCGTCCCGCAATGATCAGGATCGAGCGGATCGCCATGGCGATCCCCTGCAGTGCGATGGTCGCGGCGAAGACGAGGATGAAACTTTTCACCACGAACAGACCGGGCATGCCGCCCGGATTCGCCGAACCTTCCCACAATCCGATCGAACGGCTCACGAAGGTAAGGCCGTAGGCCCATACGACCCAGGCGAACGGCATCAGGAAAAGACAGACACCCAGAAGATCAAGCCATGCCTTGATCCGCGTCGAAGCCGGTCGGAAGAAGATGTCCACCCTGACATGGTCATTGCGATACAGGGCATAGCCCGCCACCGCCGTGAACATCACACCGTTCATCCACGGATACAGATCCTGCATCCATAAACGGGTATTCATGAAGACATATCGCTCCACGACCACCCAGAAGCAGACCACGACGATCGCCACGGCAAGCCACATGAAGACGTTGCCGATGACGCGGTTGACGAGATTGATCAGGCGCATGAGAGAGGCGAGCGCAGTCACGGCAGGCTCCCGGAATGAACAGTGCGGACGAGAGGCCCCGGATCATGTCCGGGGCCCCAACAGGGCGCGTCGATACCGGGCGAGCCCGGCATCTGCCGGCCTCAACCCAGATCGGAGATATCGAAATACTTCTCGCGCGCCCGAGCGAAGGTCAGGTCGACTGACTCGGTACGCGTGCGCAGAAGATTCAGATTCTTGATGTAGCTCTCAACCGTTTTCTTCGTCAGCGCATCGCCCTCATCGAGAATCTCGATCAGGAGCTCCCGCGAAGCATTTGCGCCCGCCTCGAGGATGCTGTCCGGCCAATCCTTGTGGACGATCACGCCATGGTTATCCACCATGTCGGCCAGGGCAATCGGGTCGTTGGCATAGAATTCCGAAGGCACCTGGTCGTATTCCGCCTGGCAGGCATCTTGCACGATCGCCTGGAGATGCGCCGGCAACGCCTGGAACCTGGCCTTGTCGACGACAACCTCGGTAGCGAGACCGGGCTCATTGAACGACGAGGTATAATAGTGCTTGCGGATCTGGTGGAAGCCCAGAGCACGATCGTTATACGGACCGACGAACTCGGCAGCGTCGAGAGCGCCAGATTGCAGCGCCTGGAAGATCTCGCCACCGGCGAGGTTGGTCACCGAAGCACCCATCTTCTGCCAGACCTGACCGCCGAGGCCGGGCGTGCGGAAGCGCAGCCCCTCGATATCCTCGATCCCCGACAGTTCATTCTCGAACCAGCCACCGGCCTGCGTTCCGGTATCGCCGGAGAGGAAGCCCTGCACACCGAACTGGTCATAGATCTCGTCCCAGATCTCCTGGCCACCGAGGTAACGCACCCATGCCGCCAGCTCACGCGAGGTCATGCCGAAGGGCACGCCGGTGAAGAAGGACAGGCCTACCGACTTGTTCTGCCAGTAATAGGCGGCACCATGGCTCATCTCGGCCGAACCGTCGATCACGGCGTCGAGCGACTGAAGGGCCGGAACCATTTCGCCGGCGGCGAAGACTTCGACCGTCAGGGCGCCGTCAGATGCAGCGGTGATGCGATCGGCAACGCGCTGGGCGCCGGTGCCGAGACCGGGGAAGTTGCGCGGCCAGGTGGTGACCATGCGCCATGTGATACGCTCTTGCGCGATGGCAGGCGCAGCCAGCGTCGAGGCTGCAGCGGCACCACCGAGAGCAGCACCTTTCAGAAATTGACGACGTTCCATTCTAAACCCTCCATTATCATTGACGTCCCGCTCTGCTCATTCTTCTGTGCTCACACCGAACCACCCGGTGTGAAGCCGAGCCGTAGCGAGGGTGAGCGGACCATAATCAGGCGATGCGGGAAAGACAACATGGATCGGGCAATTTCCCACCCCCATGCGGGCGTTCGGGAGGTCAAAAATCCAGCAATTCCGTCTACCTTGACGGACGGTCAACCATTGACCAAAGGTGCTCCATAAGACGCGGAAAGCATGGTTGCGAATGACGGTCGCGGCCTTATTCTCGCACCAATCCTTTGTGCATGCATTCTGCTTGTGCCCGCGATGATTGAAAGGCTGGACATGACGGTCGTCGATCTGGTTCGACAATTCGCCGAAGACGCCAGGACCGGCGTTCTCGTCACCGACACCGATTTTTCTGCGGCAGGTCCGAAGATCCTCTATGCCAATCCGGCGATCGGACCTTTGACCGGCCATAGTCATACGAGCCTGGTCGGGCGATCGCCGAAAGCCCTGCAAGGCAAGGCCACGAGCCCGTTCACGCGCAAGGCCATGGGCGAGGCCCTGCGCGCAGGGCGGAGCTTCCATACGTGCCTGACCAATTACCGCGCCGACGGCGAGGCCTATCTCTGCGAGATCGACATCCGCCCCCTGCGCAATGACGCGGGCGCGGTCGAGGCTTTCATTGCCTTCGAGCGTGAGGTCGAGCGACGCCGCGTGCGGGCAAGACCGGGCAAGAATACGCGCTATCGACCGGTCGATCCAACAACGGAAGAAGAGGCTGTGAACGAGTTCTCCGACTTCCGCCCCTTCCAGTCTCCTCTCGATTGAGGAACCCGGAGCCGTCAGGTCCGCGCGATCTCGGCGCCTTCCGCAAGAATCGTGGTAAAGCCCTCGAAATCCGGTGGTCCGAGGTAGAGGCCGCGATTCTGCCCCGCATTGCGATGAGCTTCGCGAAACTGTTGCGAGCGCGTCCAGGCCTGGAAATGCGCCTCGTCCACCCACAGGCTGTGCGATGCATAGAGCACGTGATCCTCGCGTTCGGGGCCGCGCAGCAGATGGAAGGCGATGAATCCGGGCATTTCGTCGAGGTGCGTCTGCCGGGCACGCCACACCTTCTCGAATGCCGTGGTCTGGTCCTTGACCACACGGAAACGGTTCATCGCCACATACATCGCGCGCATCCTCCTCGGCAGAATTGCGTGTTCGCGCGACCATATCAGCGCGCCCGGGCAGCGATTTCAAGCAAAGGCGGGGGGACGTGTCGTCACAGGCTGATCCGCAGGTCCGCGTGGGCCGCTTCAGGCGGGCTGTCGCATTCGATGATGCAGCAATTGCGTCCGGCGCGCTTGGCTTCGTAGAGCGCGTTGTCGGCAGCGACGCGCAGGGTTTCCGGTGAAGCCCCCCGCGCCGGATAGACCAGCGCCGCACCGACGCTCACCGTCACGCGCCCAAGCGGCGTATCGTCCCGCTCCAATGCCGCATCGAAAACGCGCACCCGCACCATTTCCGCGATGGTCCACAAATGTGCGGGCGGCAGATCCGGCAGCAGGATCGCGAACTCCTCGCCACCGCAGCGCGCCGCCAGATCGTCGCTGCGCACTGCGGATGCCGCGATGAGTTGTGCCACCTCACGCAGGCACGCATCACCGGCAGGATGGCCGTAATTGTCGTTGTAGAGCTTGAAGTGGTCGATATCGATGGCGATCAGGGCCAGAGGCGCTTCGGCCTCGGCCATGTCCTGCCAGGCCTGTGCGAGCCGGTCATCCAGCCGGCGACGGTTGGCGAGACCGGTCAGGCCATCGGAATGCGCCAGCGCTTCGAGCCGCTGATTGGCGTTCGTCAGCTCGCGTTCCTTGTCTTCGAGACGTCGCTGCGTCGCATCGCGTTCGCGCTCGCGATCCTCCAGCCGCTCCGCCATCCGGTTGAAAGCCTTGCCGAGAAGGGCGAATTCGGAACGCGGGTCGAAATGCTCGGTAAGTGCCCGCGCGCTGAAATCGCCGCGTGCGAGGCGCGCAGCCGTAAACCGCAGCGCCTCTATCGGTGCGATCACGAGACGTTGTCCCGCCCAGAATGCCGTGATCGCGATGATCATGAGGATTGCCAGAAGCACGAAGTATCCATGCCGGATGATCGCATCGATATCCGCGAGCAGCGCCTGCCCGTCATAGCTTACACGGATGAACCCCTCGCCGCTCACCAGTGGCGCCTCTCCCGTGATCAAGCCGTCGCGTCCATCTGCGAAGGCCTCGCCGCGCTGCACAAGGACATGCCCTGCGGCGTCGTGAAGCGATACGGCCAGCGGCAGATCCGCGCGTAAAGCATCGGCAAAGCCCCGGAACCAGTCATCCCCCAGTGCCGCAACATAATAACGCGGCTCCACCGCGCCGAGTCCCTCGTCGAAGAGAATCACCAGCGTCCTGGGCTCGTCGTCAGCCCCGATCATGAAGCCGCTGACATGAAAGGAACGCGCGGTCGCGTACCGATCGGGGTCGAGCGGCAACTGTCCCTCCGAGCCGAGCAGGGCTTCGTCCGTGGCGCAGATGACACGCGATTGCGTGTCGAGCACGCGAATGCCGCCACCGATCGAACGCGACGGGTCGATCTCCCGCAGGAAATGCCCACAGGTATTTGCAGTGCCGAGCGAGACCTGGGGTGCGCGGGAGACGAGGTCGAGCACGATATAGGCCTGGTTCACAGCCTCCTCGTAGCGCCTTGCCCCCGCCACCGCATCCGTTTGCGCAGCCGCGATCGCCTGGGCGACACGCGCTGCGCGCGCGTCCTGAAGCGCCTTGATCTGGAAGGCGGCGAGGGGAATGATCGCGATCAGGAAGATCAGGAAGAGGCGCGAGCGCACGCCGCCCCATAACCGCACGATATCGTGCGGGCGGAGCCTGGCGAGGCGGCGAAACAGGCGGCCTTGACGCGTCATGCGCTCTCCCGGTGATCAACTATTCTCGCGGAGAGCCATTTAACGGAAGGTTACTGTCAGTCGGGCTGCCGACATTATCCACAGCCTCAGGGCGTATTCCGGTCGTCGCCGCCGGTTTTTTTGTTTCTTCCGCGCTGCGGAAACATGAACGGCAGAGCAAAACCGATCCCGAGAAACCGGATCGCGTGGTGGACGCCGACATAGAGTGGATCGACACCGAGAACCACCGCGAGAACGATCATCGCTTCCAGCCCGCCCGGGGCGAAGGCGACCAGGGTTGCCCCCGGCGCGACCCCGGTCAGCCACGAGACCAGCAATGCGATGGCCGCAGACAGAACCAGCCCGATGGCGAAGACCCCGGTCGCTGCCCCGAGGAGGGCGCGAAACAAGGTCCGGTCCAGTGTCGTGAACCGCTCGCCGATGAAGATGCCGATGATCACGAAGGCCGCCGTGGCAATTGCGGGTGGCACCGCGCCGGGGGTGATTTCGGTGACATGCAGAAGCGCACTGGCGGTGAAGGCTCCGAGCAGGAAGGGCGCCGCGATCTGCAGCCGCTCGAACAGCAGGGCCGTACCCAGCGCGACAGCGACCATGGCGGCAAAGGCACCCGGCCCCGCCACGACCTGGTCCGCCCCGACCAGGGCGCGGCTGTCACCGTCGCCGAAGAACGAGACGATGAAGGGCAGCACCGCGATCAGGATCAAGAGACGGAAGGACTGGACCACCGCGATCCGCGTGACATCGGCATTGCGCGATACGGAGACTGCCAGAACTGCAGTCAGCGCCCCCGGAAGCGAGGCGAGGATCGCGTCGTCACGACGCCAGCCATGGACACGCATCAGAAACTGGGCGCAGGCGAAGGTCACGACGACGATGGCGGCGACCAGAAGCCCGATACTGACCGGATAGGCCACCACTGCGGCCAGGGCCTCCGGTGTGATCCCCGCTCCCATCACCACACCGGCGAGCACCATGGCCGCATCGACGAGCGGACGCGGCAGCCGCGCATGCGAGCCGGTCAGGCCCCAGGCGATCGCACCGATCACGGCGCCCGACAGCCAGGCAGCAGGAATGCCCGCAAGATGGAACAGCCAGCCGAACAGACCTGCCAGCGCAATCTGGCCGATGGTCGGCGCGATCCGGGAGAGAGCGGGAGATGTCACAATTCTGCGGCGCCTTGCGATCGATCAATGTAAGCCGCATCACATGCGGTAAAAAGGGGCCCACGGCGGAACGCTTCGAGGCGACAGACCGCCGTGAGCGCCCGGCGTGATCTCGGGGGAGTCGCGTCGGGCGTTCTACTTATCCCGCGTTCATGGTCAAAAGAAAAGACCGCTTCGCGAGAAGCGGTCCAGTCGGTGTGTCGATCAGAGGATCAGTTGGAAGGAAAACCCCAAGGAAAACGCCCTGTCACGCCGCGTGCGAACCGGTGAGCCGGCACAGCTGGCAGACGCTGGGAATCACCACGCAATCCTGACGCTCATAGGCGATCGTCCCGGCCCGGCGCAGGGCTGAGAAGGCCCGGCTCACGGTCTCGATGGTCAAGCCGAGATAATCGGCGATTTCCTGACGCGTCATGGCAAGATCGACACGCGTCTCGTCGCAACCGGCAAGCGGGCCGGCGCAGGCATGACCGCCCCGCCCCGGCACCAGGCGCATGATGAAGGTGGCAACCCGCTCCTGGGCGGATTTGCGCCCGAGCAGGAGCGCATGATCGTGCAGCGCACACATCTGCGCCCGCAACCGGGTGAAGATGCGATCACGCAGGTCCGGATCGGCATCGACACGCCGCTTCTCGTAAATCGCGATCCGGGCCTTGGTCAGCGTCTCGGCGCCCACATCCGAGACACCATTGGGCGAGAGGCCAAACACGTCCCCGACACCCAGGACCTCGATGATCTGGCGGCGCCCGTCGGGCAGCAGCTTGAACAGAAGGACGCCACCTTCAACCACTTCGTGAACCGAGGTCGTGGCATCGCCTTCATCGACGATCAGCGAGCGTGGCGGGTAGGAGGCGACGCGCAGATCCGGAAAGCGCGGCGCTGCTTCGTCGGCCTCGAAGGAAATCTTCCAGCCGGCATCGAACTTGGCATTGCTGAAATCGCCGGGGCCGGCATCGTGGCGGGTATAAATCGCATCCATGGCGTCATCCTCGAAATCGCCCGGGGGAACGGAGCGTTTGACATGCGGGATGGTTAGGCCCGCCCCGCCAGCGACGCATCGGTGTTTGCCCTTAAGGACTGCTCCCATCGGGAAAGAACGGAGGTCCCAAAATTCAGGAAACAGAGCGTGAATTCAAAGACTTGAACAAAAAGCGCGGTGTTGGCCCGAAAATTCGGGTGCACTTGATCCAGCGCAATTTTCGCCGTTCACAGCAACGAGGAGATCGCTTCGGGCGCGAGCGGTTTGCGCAGCAACTGCAGATCCCGGGGCAGGCAGCGCATCATCAGATCGATATCGATTCGCGGGCGACCGGTAATCGCCACGACACGCGGCGGCTCGGGGAGCTCATTGAGCCAGCGAATCACATCCACACCGCCGATTCCGGGCAGGCCCAGATCGACGAAGACGAGATCACTGCCCCGCGGCGAACAGCCGTTCATGAAGGCTTCCCCGTCGGCATAGGCGAGCACCGGATGGCCCTGGCCGCTGACGAGTTCGATCAGGGCGTCCCGGACGCCGTAATCATCCTCGACGATATGTATGCGCACTTCGGCCTCACAGTCGGTTCTAGGGGGGAACCACAAGATGACCGCAACATTTGCGCGAAATCACTTCGGGTCAATAAGGGCTTACCCGCAGGGTGACGCAAAGTCCTTTTGTTTCAATGCATAGATAGGCAGTTATCCGGGGGTCCGCCGCGACGGCTGGCGAGGCGGAATTCCGGCTCATCCGATCAGGATCCGCGTTCGCGGGCCGATCCGCGCGAGAAGCTTGCGCATGGATTCCTCATTGAGCGCGATGCAGCCGTCAGTCGGCGTCAGACCGGGGCGAGCCTGATGCAGGAAGATGGCGCTGCCACGCCCCGGCAGCGGCTTGCGCGGCTGCGGCGCGGATTTCACCTGACGATCCGCAACGCGCTTGCCGGCGACCACACGGGAAGATGGGCGGGCGCCCGGGGTCGCGGCTTTCTTCATGGAAACCCTTCGGACATACCGGGGCCGGCGCGACATGAAACGGCGGGAGCGCCAACAGTCCCCCGCCAGATCGGTCGTCGTCAGGCGGCGACCGCCTTGGGCTGCACTTCGGCCATGTAGTCTTCCATCAGCGTGCGGGTGATGTTGCCCGGCTGATAGGAATGCGCCGCGATCTCGGAGACGGGGGTGACTTCCGCCGCCGTGCCGGTGATGAAGCACTCGTTGAAGCTGTCGAGCTCGTCGGGCATGATCCGGCGCTCGATCACCTCGAAGCCGCGACGTTTCGCGAGATCGATCACCGTGCGGCGGGTAATGCCGTCGAGGAAGCAATCCGCAACCGGCGTGTGGATCGCCCCGTCACGGGTGAAGAACACGTTCGCTCCGGTGCATTCGGCCACGCGGCCCTGCCAGTCGAGCATCAGCGCATCGGCATAGCCCTTGCGCTCGGCGGCATGCTTGGAAATCGTGCAGATCATGTAGAGACCGGCCGCCTTGGAATGGCACGGTGCGGTCATCGGATCCGGACGGCGATAGTCGGCAATGTCGAGGCGGATGCCCTTGAGGCGCTGCTCGGGGTCGAAATAGCTTGGCCATTCCCACGCCGCGATGGCGAGATGAATGGTGTTCTTCTGCGCCGAAACGCCCATCATCTCCGAACCGCGCCAGGCGACCGGGCGCACATAGGCATCGACGAGGCCGTTCTTCGCCACGACGAGCCGCTTGGCGGCATCGATCTCGGCGGCGGTATAGGGGATTTCGAAATCCAGCACCTCGGCCGAACGCAACAGCCGCTCCGAATGCTCGGTGCATTTTAAGATC
>Ga0076929_100636_pt1 | contig 22220 bp, 18 predicted proteins | sample HotLakConUCCSL28_FD_87104 | JGI IMG/M metagenome (GOLD analysis project Ga0076929, IMG submission 87104) | Hypersaline microbial mat communities from Hot Lake, Washington, USA - Hot Lake Consortium UCC-SL28 (version 3) (version 3) | ecosystem: Environmental > Aquatic > Thermal springs > Hot...
AGCGATGCGCGGCTTCGGAGGCGAAGAGCTTGGCCATCGAGGCCTCCTTGGCGAAGGGTTCGCCGCGATCCTTGCGCACCGCCGCATTCAGGATGAGCAGCCGCGAGGCTTCCAGATCGACCTCGCGATCCGCGATCATCCATTGCGGGCCCTGCATCTCGGCAATGGCCTGGCCGAACTGCCGGCGCTCCTTCACATAGGCCTTGGCCGCATCCATCGCGGCGCGGGCAATGCCGAGCGAGAGCGCCGCCACACCGATACGCCCGCCGGCAAGCTCGGCCACCGCCACACGAAACCCGTCATTCTCCGCGCCCATGATATTCTCGGCGGGGATGCGGCAATCATCGAGATGCACCACATTGGTGGGCGAGCCGTGCTGGCCCATCTTCTTCTCCGCCTTGCCGATGACGAGACCGGGTGTATCCGCCTCGACGAGGAAGCAGGAAATGCCCTTGCCCGGGCGCGCTTCCGGATCGGTCACGGCCCAGACGACGAAGAGCCCGGCATATTCGGCGGAGGAGATATAAAGCTTCTCCCCGTCAAGCCGCCAGCCATTGCCCTCGCGACGCGCGCGCGTCTTCATGCGGGACGGATCGGAGCCGGCACCGCTCTCGGTGAGGCAGAACGAACCCGCCTTGTAAGTGCCGTCGGCGAGGCGCGGCAGATAGGCGCTCTTCTGCGCGGGCGAGCCCACTGCCTGGATCACCTCGCCGACCATGTTGGTCACGGAGGTCGAGACCGCCGTCGCGGCGCAGGCATGGCCGAGTTCCTCGATGGCGAGCGCGAAAGCGACCGTGCCGGCTTCGCTTCCCCCATACTCAGCCTTGACGTTGAGCGCGGCGAAGCCGTTTTCGGCGAGCGTCCCGAGATTGGCCAGCAACGCCTCACGGCCCTCGCCGCGATCAAGCGATTCTGCCGCCGGCGCCAGCCGCTCCCTGGCGATGCGCCGTGCCGCATCGCGGATCATGATTTCTTCTTCCGACAGTGCGAAATCCATCGTCGCAGGTCCTTGTTCTCTCCAGGCATGTTCTTGCTCGCATCTGAACCCGGATGGCGGGTGGAGACAAGAGAGTACGAGGGCGCGCCCGAAGAATCGACGCATCAATTTCCGGAGTGGTCGAAGCGCCAGCTTTCCGGGCGTCTCAAAGGTCTGCTGCGCTCCCTTTCGACTTCGTCAGGGAATTGCGCCTGCCGAAGATCTTCGTCATGGAGGAAGCGAACGCCACTCGCCACCCGCCGCAAGGATGGCGCAGGGACCGGATTCTCCGGGCTGCGCGGCAGGATCGGCGGTACGATCATGACCTTCTTGCCCAGTTCCTGCGTTGCGACGCGTATCGGCTCTTCCAGATCGCTGTCGTTGGTCAGGACATAGGCTACATCATAGGTATTCTGAAAGGAATCCCGCACGAGGTGGACACCGAGTTTCACATCGCTGCCCTTCTCCTGCGGAATGCTCGCCTTCACAAATTGCGGATAAGGTTCGGACCATGGATAGCCATCAGGGCGCGCCTGCGCCGGATGAACGAGCTTGACCCATCGGTCACTGATGACGAAATTGCCCGGTTCGATATGCACCTCGGCAAGTGTCTTCAATGCTGCAAGATAGGCGTGCTGTTTGCGAACCGCTTCCGCATCGATGCGCCCTGAGACATAGGCCGTGTAGAAATTCACACGCGTGACCGTCTCCCCATCGGCGATCAGTCTCCTCGCCAGATCAAGGAGATTGAGCCAACGATACCCACGATTGCGCTTGAGGCGGGCCTGATACAGATTGAACCCGTCGATATAAAAACATGCTTTCATGAAAGGTAGGCCCGATAAACCAAGGGCCTCCGAAATCGCTTCCGGAAGCCCTTGGACTGATCAGCGTAGCTGACAGTGGTGTTGGGATACGTATGGCATCAAACAGGCGATCCGCAACAAAATTCAACATAGCTTTAGCAAATCATATAACCTCAAAAATTATATTTTTGAGGTTATATGATTCTGATGTGCTTGTCAACCCATTTATCGCATTGACAAATATATCTTTTTTTTAGGATTGAAGACTGAATTTGTTGCAGTTTTACGAATGCGTCAGATATGAATCATGATCTCACCTATTTCGAGAAACGCTTGGCTCGTGAGCTAGAAGCCATAGATGCTCAGATAAAAGAACTTCAAACCGAGCGACAGGCGTTAAGTCGCCAACTCGCAAAAGCCCGTGCCGAGCGACAAGGTCTGAGCTTTGCGACACGAAAGAACAGCATGAACAGGATTCTTGCTGAGAATGCAATTATTGAGGCCTTACGTACGGAAGAAAAACCTCTAAATACTTTGCAATTATACAGATATGCACTATCTACGAATCATGATCTCAAGACATCAACTTTTCGTTCTTATTTACATCGCATGAAAAAGCGTGGGGAAATAAAAACAGCCTTTCGTGCTGGAACTTGGAAATTAAATTGAATTGGAAGATGTATGTGCTATTAGTGTTTTTAATTTTATTGTTTTTGCTTGAATTTTCATTCTAACATACCCATCGCGCCCGGCTTGCCGCGTCTGACAAGGATGTTTGCGCGAAAGCGGTTCCTTCGCGGTGGAACATGCTCTAAATACCCCAATTCGCAATGATCGGACCCGTCCATGTCCCATAACAGTTTCGGCCATCTGTTTCGTGTCACCACCTTCGGCGAGAGCCACGGGCCCGCCCTCGGCTGCGTGGTGGATGGCTGTCCGCCGCAGATCCCGCTCACCGTGGAAGAGATCCAGGCCGAGCTCGACCGGCGGCGGCCGGGCCAGTCGCGCTTCACCACGCAACGGCGCGAGCCGGATCAGGTGCGCATTCTCTCCGGCGTGTTCCAGGACGAGCGCATGCCGCAGCAGGTGACAACAGGGACGCCGATCGCGCTGATGATCGAGAATGTCGATCAGCGCTCGAAGGATTACTCCGATATCCGCGACAAGTACCGTCCGGGCCACGCGGACTACCCCTATGATATCAAGTATGGCGTGCGCGATTATCGCGGCGGCGGGCGCTCCTCGGCGCGCGAGACGGCGGCGCGGGTCGCCGCCGGCGCCATCGCCCGCAAGGTCGTGCCGGGCCTGCGCGTGCGCGGCGCGCTGGTGCAGATGGGCCCGCATGCGATCGATCGCGGCAACTGGGACTGGGACGAGATCGCGCGCAACCCGTTCTTCTGCCCCGATGCGCAAGCCGCCGCATTCTACGCCGATTATCTCGACGGCATCCGCAAAGCCGGCTCCTCGGTCGGAGCCGTCATCGAGGTCGTGGCCGAGGGCGTGCCGCCGGGTCTGGGTGCGCCGGTCTATGGCAAGCTCGATACCGAGATCGCCGCGGCGCTGATGTCGATCAATGCGGTCAAGGGCGTCGAGATCGGCGCAGGCTTTGCCGCAGCCGCTTTGACCGGCGAGGAAAACGCGGATGAAATGCGCCCCGGCAACGGGGACGCGCCGACCTTCACCAGCAACCAGGCCGGCGGTATTCTCGGCGGGATTTCCACCGGCCAGCCGGTGGTGGCGCGTTTTGCGGTCAAGCCGACCTCCTCGATCCTGACCCCACGCGCCACCGTCACGCGAGACAATGCCGAGGCCGACATTCTCACCAGGGGCCGCCACGACCCCTGCGTGGGGATCCGCGCGGTCCCCGTCGGCGAGGCCATGCTGGCCTGCGTCATCGCCGATCACCATCTCAGACACAGGGGTCAGGTCGGCGAGAGCGCCGGCTGGCCCGCAGGCGGGTCCTGACCATCACCCCTCCATCACCATTGTGAGCCACCATGCCCCAATCCGTCACCGAAGCCATCGAAGCCTTTGCCGCCGGCGAGATCGTCATCGTCACCGATGACGATGATCGCGAGAACGAAGGCGATCTGATCATTGCCGCGTCGCATTGCACGCCGGAGAAGATGGCCTTCATCATCCGCCATACCTGCGGCATCGTCTGCGCGCCACTGACGCAGGCCGAGGCACGCCGGCTGCGGCTCGACCCGATGGTGCCCTCCAACGACGCCCCGCTCGGCACCGCCTTCACCGTCTCTGTCGATACCCGCCACGGCTTGACCACCGGCATCTCCGCCGAGCAGCGCTGCAATACCGTGCGCGCCCTCGCCAACGGCAATATGGGAGCGGAGGATTTCGTAAGGCCCGGCCATGTCTTCCCGCTGATCGCCAAGGAAGGCGGAGTGCTGATGCGTTCGGGCCATACCGAAGCGGCGGTGGATCTGTGCAAGCTCGCCGGCCTGCCCACGGTCGGGGTGATCTGCGAGCTCGCCAATGACGACGGCACCGTGATGAAAGGCGAACAGATCGTCGCTTTCGGTGAGAAACATGGCCTCAAGCGCGTCTCGGTCGCGGATCTGATCTCCTATCGCCAGGCGCGCGAGAAGCTGGTCGAGCGGATCGGCAGCTTCCGGGTCGAGACGAAATACGGTGAGATGACGGCCTATGCCTATTCCACCCCCTTCGAGGAAGTGCAGCATTTCGCCCTCGTGCACGGCGCCATCGGTGACGGCACCGATATTCTCGCGCGTCTGCACCGCGCCAATGTGGTGACCGATATTTTCCAGGGCGGCGCCACGCTGGACAGGGCGCTGGCGCGGATCGCCCAGGAGGGACGCGGCGTGCTCGTCTATCTGCGCGAAGGCACCGCCGGCGTACCGCTCACCTCCTACAAGGAGGACCTGACCGGCGCGGAGGCCGAGCGTACACGCACCTGGCGCGAAGTCGGGCTGGGCGCACAGATCCTGCGCGATCTCGGTGTCGTCTCGATTCGCAACCTCTCGACCTCCAGCCGTGCCTTCGTCGGATTGTCCGGTTTCGGCATCGCCCTTGAAGGCACCGAGACGCTCGAGAACTGATCCGCTCCCGGCGGAACCCCGACAGCCCGTTGCCGGGAGGCCTGGCCCCCGGGGACGCATTGCCGGTCGCTCGCGGCACCGGTTCATGCGATGCGCGGGTTTCTCCCGATACGATTGTGCTTTCGAAAGCACGCGAAATCGGGTAATGAACATCCGGTTCAACCAGCGCATTTCAGGTGAAGCCGCCCCGCCTTTGCGTGGGCCCCGCAGCGCAAGCGTCCGGATTTTGTAGACCGTTCGCGCGCCGTGCGAGATCACGAACAGCAAAGCTCCGGGCCTGTCAGGCCGCTTGCGCTGCGCCCGTGCTCCGGCACGCGGGGTCGCGGATGGCCGCCGGGCCGCGACCCACCACATCCTCACGAGTCCCGACCATGCCGTCCCTTGACGAAATTACGCCACATGCGCCGCACAGCCGTGCGGACGCGCCTTTCTTCACACGTCGAAAACCGCAGCCGCGTGATGCCGATGTCATCGTCATCGGCGCCGGCGCCGCCGGCATCGCGGCCGGGCGCGCCCTGCGCCGCCGGGGAATCGACGTCATCCTCGTCGAAGCCCGCGATCGTGTCGGCGGGCGTGCGCACACCATTCCCCTCGCCGGTCAGCCGGTCGATATCGGCGCGCACTGGCTGCATGCGGCGGGCGCCAACGGCCTCGTCGCCCAGGCCCGCCGACTCGGCCTCGCCCTGCATGACGCACCGCAGGAACCGTTGCTGATCAAAGGCGCCGGCATCGCTGATCCGCAGGAGCAAAGTGCCTTCATGCGGCGCTGGGAAGAGATCGATGCCGCCATGCTGGCCCATCCTGCGGACGCCCCGGCCCGATCGGCTGCCGGCGCCTTCGCCGAGGCGGCGGGAGGGCAGGGTCACGATGCGGATCGGCGCTATGACGACACCATCCGCTTCCTGCATGGCGCCTTCGACAGCGGGGTCGATCTCGAAGATCTTGATGCCACGGATTTCGCGGCCGGGCAGGATGATGCCGATCTCTTCGTCGAGGGCGGCTATGGTGCCCTGATCGCCCGGCTGGCGCGCGGGCTGATGATTCATCTCGACACCCCTGTGACCTGCATCGACTGGAGCGGCGCAGGGATTCGCCTGACGACTCCGCACGGGGACCTCTGGGCGCGCCACGTCATCGTGACCACGCCGATCCCGCTGCTCCAGCGTGAGGTAATCCGCTTCTTCCCCGCCCTGCCCCTGGCCGCGCTGGAAGCAATTCATGGCCTGCGTGCGGCTCAATACGAGCATGTGGTGCTCTCCTGGCCGCATGGGCCGTTCGCCGGACAGACCAACCGCATCGTGGCCTTCGAGGGCGATGCGCGCGACAATCTCGCCATGCTGGCCAATTTCGATGGCGGCTGCCTGCATTACGCCGATCTCGGCGGCGCCCTGCTGGCCGGGCTCACAGATCCTGCCGACCGGATCAGCCATGCGCGCGCCTTTCTGACCGCGCGCTTCGGATCCGAGGCCATGACGCGCTGCGATGCCCTGGCCGCAAGCGACTGGGCAGGCGATCCGTGGAGCGGGTGCGCCTGGACCTATGCCCCGGTCGGCGGCTACCGCCATCGCGCAGCCTTGCGCCTTCCGGTCGCCGAACGCATCCATTTCGCCGGCGAAGCATCCTCGGCAACGCAATGGGGTACCATCGGTGGCGCCTGGGAGGAAGGCGAACGGGCCGCTGAATCGGTGCTGGCCGGCCTGCACGACCAACGCCGAAGCCGCCTCCGGCATGCGAGCATGGCGTCACGGCATCCTGTTATCGATTCCGGCGTCGAGACGCGGCCGCCGGAATCTTGCGATCCTGATGGCGCACCGGCAGGTTGAAGCGGACAATGCGATCACCTTTCAGCCCGGGATCGCGATGGATATGGAAAGTTCTGGTGGAGCTGAGGGGATTTGAACCCCTGACCTCTGCAGTGCGATTGCAGCGCTCTCCCAACTGAGCTACAGCCCCGGACCGGCGCGGCCTCGCAGGCCGCCGGTTGGTGTGGCGGTGATAAGCGGGCGCGGGGCGTCTGTCAATCGCGATTGCGCGCGGATTTTCACCCGCGCGCAGACGTTCCCGGGCCGCCGACCGGCACTCCTCAACCGCGCAGCGTGCCACCGGTCTTGCGGGCGACTTCCGCGACGATCTTTTGGGACACCGCCTCGATCTCGGGATCGGTCAGCGTCTTTTGCGCCGGCTGCAGCGTCACCGCGATCGCCACCGATTTGCGACCCTCGCCGACATGCTCGCCCTCATAGACGTCGAATACCTCGACCCCGGTGACGAGATCGCGCTGTGCGCCCTGCGCCGCGCGCAGGATATCTGCGGCAGCGATGTCGCGATCGACCACGAAGGCGAAATCGCGGGTCAGCGGCTGGAACTCGGAGAGTTCGAGCTTCGCGCGCGCCCTGGTCGGCTTCGCCTTCGGTGCGGGGATGGCATCGAGGGTGATCTCGAAGGCGACGAGCGGACCCTTCACATCGAGCGCCTTGAGCATGGCGGGATGCAATTCGCCAAAATGGCCGATCACGTTCTTCGGCCCGAACTGCATGCGCCCTGAGCGCCCCGGATGCAGATAATCGGGGCCGCCCGGCACGATCTGCAATTTCTCGACCGCGACGCCGAGGGTGGCCAGCAGCGACAGGGCATCCGCCTTGGCGTCGAAGACATCGACATTGCGTGCTCCCCCGTCCCAATGCCGGCCGGCTCCTTGCGGTCGCGCCGTGCCCCGGCGAATGCCGGCGGCGCGCATCTTCTGGCCTTCCGGCGTGTCATCCTCGAAACATTGCCCGACTTCGAACAGCGCAACATCGCCGAAGCCGCGATCGGCATTGCGCTGAGCGGCGCGCAGGAGCCCCGGCAACAGGCTCGGGCGCATGTCGGAGAGTTCCGCGGCAATCGGATTGGCCAGCGCGAGCAGGTCATGCCCGCCGCCGAAGGCGATCGCATCCTCGCGGGAGATGAAGGACCAGGTCACCGCTTCCGACAGCCCCCGGGTGGCGAGCGCCCTGCGCGCCTGGCTGGTGCGCTTTTGCAGCAGCGTCAGCAGCGGCTTGACCACGCTCGCCTCGATCCGCCCGAGCGGCACCGCTTCGATGCGGTCGAGCCCGGCAATACGCACGATCTCCTCGACGAGATCGGCCTTGCCCTCGATATCCGGACGCCAGGAGGGCGGCAGCACCTTCACCTCCTCGCCCGAGCCGGAAATGTGGAAGCCGAGCTGTTCGAGGATCGCATGCGCCTCCGCCCTGGGCAGATCGAGCCCGGACAGGCGCTTGGTCTCGGCAAAAGGGAAGCTGATGATGCGGCTGGGATCGGGGATCGCACCGGCGAGATGCGTCTTCGAGACCTCCCCCCCGCACAGATCCACGACCAGCTGCGCGGCCAGATCGAGCCCCGGCAGGGTGTAATTGGGATCGACGCCGCGCTCGAAACGGTAGCGCGCATCGGTGATGATGCCGAGCTTGCGTCCGGTCTGGGCGACGTTGAGCGGATCCCACAGGGCCGATTCGATCAGCACATCCGTGGTATTCTCGTCGCAGCCCGAATGCTCGCCGCCCATGATCCCGGCGAGCGATTCCGGGCCGTTCTCGTCGGCGATCACCACCATGCCGGAATCGAGCGTATAGGTCTTGCCGTCGAGCGCGAGCAACGCCTCGCCGTCGCGCGCCTTGCGCACCACGAGCGCGCCCTTCACCTTCGCCGCATCGAAGACGTGCAACGGGCGCCCGCGATCATGGGTGACATAATTCGTGATATCGACGAGCGCGTTGATCGGGCGCAGGCCGATGGCGCGCAGGCGGCGCTGCATCCATTCCGGGCTCGGGCCGTTCTTCACGCCGCGCACCAGACGCAGGGCGAAAGCCGGGCAGAGATGCTCCTCGCCGGGCAGATCGAGGCGCACGCCGACCGGGCTCTGGCCTGCGCTTTCGGGCGCCTTTCTCTGTTCCTGACGCAAGGTGCCCAGCCCCGCCGCCGCGAGATCGCGGGCAATGCCGCGAATCGCCGTGCAATCGGGACGGTTCGGCGTCAGGCTGATCTCGATCACCGGATCGTCGAGCTTCGCGTAAGCTGCATAGAACGCGCCCACGGGCGCGTCATCCGGCAGATCAATGATGCCGTCGTGGTCCTCGGAGAGTTCGAGTTCGGCCTCCGAGCAGAGCATGCCGGCGCTCTCGACGCCCCGGATCACGCCGACGCCGAGCGTGATGTTCTTGCCCGGGATGTAGGTGCCGGGCGGCGCGAACACGCTCTTCATGCCCGTTCGTGCATTCGGCGCGCCGCAGACCACCTGGATGGGATCGCCTTCGCCGGTATCAACCTTGCACACGCGCAACCGATCCGCATCGGGATGCTGCGTGGCCTCGATCACGGAGGCAATGCGATAGGCCGCGAGCTCCTGCGCCTTGTCGGTGACGCCCTCGACCTCAAGCCCGATGGCGTCGAGCGCAGCAACAATCTCGCTCAGCGTCGCCTGCGTGTCGAGATGATCCTTCAGCCAGGACAGGGTGAATTTCATGGTCGTATTCCCGGATTATCGGATGTAAGGCGCGCTTTCATGAAGCGTACGCCCGTAACTCCCTCCCCCGAGAGGAGTGGGCTCATGGCGCAAGCGCGATTCACGACGACAATCCCCCCGCCAGTGTCGGCAGGTCGAGGGGGCGGAAGCCGTAATGCTGCAGCCAGCGGATATCGGCCTCGAAGAACGGGCGCAGATCCGGCATGCCGTATTTCAGCATGGCGATGCGATCAATGCCGAGCCCCCAGGCGAAGCCCTGATATTCATCCGGGTCGAGCCCGCAATTGCGCAGCACGTTGGGATGCACCATGCCGCAGCCGAGAATCTCGAGCCAGTCCTCGCCCTCGCCGAAGCGGATCTCACCGCCCTTGCGCGAGCACTGGATATCCACCTCGGCAGAGGGCTCGGTGAAGGGGAAGAACGAGGGGCGGAAGCGCATCTTGACCTCATCCACCTCGAAGAAGGCCTTGCAGAATTCCTGCAGCACCCATTTCATGTGGCCGATATGGGCTTTCTTATCGATCACCAGCCCCTCCACCTGATGGAACATCGGGGTGTGGGTCTGGTCGGAATCGTGACGATAGGTGCGCCCGGGAATGATCACGCGGATCGGCGGCTTTTGCGCCGTCATGGTGCGGATCTGGACCGGGCTGGTATGGGTGCGCAACACCTTCCGCGCGCCGGTCGCGTCGGGCTGCATGAAGAAGGTATCGTGCATCTCCCGCGCCGGATGGCCCTCGGGGAAGTTGAGCGCGGTGAAATTCAGGTAATCCGTTTCGATATCGGGGCCGTCCGCGACGGAGAAACCCATATCGGCGAAGATCGCGGTCAATTCGTCGATGACCTGGCTGATCGGGTGGATGCGCCCGCGCGTCTCGGGCCCCTCGCGCACCGGCAGGGTGACATCGACACGCTCGGCGGTGAGGCGTGCGTCGAGCGCTGCGGCGGCGAGTGCCTCGCGGCGGGCATTGATCGCCTGCTGAACGGTATCACGCAGCCCGTTGATCACCGGACCTTGCGTCTTGCGCTCTTCCGGCGTCATGCCGCCGAGCGACTTGAGCAGATCCGAGATCGTGCCCTTCTTGCCGAGCGCAGCGACGCGCAGCTGTTCGAGCGCCGCCTCGTCCTCGGCCTCGGCGATACGGGCGAGCAGATCGCCTTCGAGCTGTTTGAGATCGGTCATCGGTCCCTCTGATGATACGCCGGGAGATCAAGCGCGCGGCGCGGGGACCGTCAAGCCCTCAAACCACGCCACGGCGCACAAAGCGCCGAAAAAGTTCGACGCGCCGCCGGAAATGGCCTCACAGGGCTGGGCGGACCCATGCGAAACGCTTTCGCATGGGTCATGAGCGGTGGATACGCCTTACGCGGCCTGCTGCGCCGGCAGCGCCGCCTTCGCCTGATCGACGAGCGCGGTGAACGCCGCCGGCTCGTGGATGGCGAGGTCGGACAAGACCTTGCGATCGACCGTGATGCCAGCCTTGTTGAGGCCGTCGATAAATCGCGAATAGGTCAGGCCGTGTTCACGCACGGCGGCGTTCAGGCGCTGGATCCACAGGGCGCGGAAGGTGCGCTTCTTCGCCTTGCGATCGCGATAGGCGTATTGCATGGAGCGATCGACGGCGGCCTTGGCCGTGCGGATCGTGTTCTTGCGGCGGCCGTAGAAACCCTTGGCGAGCTTCAGGACCTTCTTGTGCTTGGCGTGGGCGGTAACGCCCCTCTTGACGCGAGCCATGATGGTTCTCCGTGTAGCGTGTCGTGATGATCAGCGGGAATTGGGCAGGAAATACTTGCGCACGTTACGGGCATCGCCCTCGAACATGACCGCAGTACCGCGCTGGTCGCGGATCTGCTTCTTCGTCCGCTTGATCATTCCGTGCTGCTTGCCGGCCTGGGTACGGATCACCTTGCCGGTACCGGAGAGTTTGAAGCGCTTCTTGGCGCCGGAATTGGTCTTCAACTTGGGCATTTCGCTCATTCTCCTGAGGCGCGTGGAAGCCACGGGTGCACCCCGCTTCCGCTCGCCGACATGTTTGCTGTTCGAGCAGTCGATCCGACACGGCAGCCCTTGATCAGCCGGACGGATCAGTGAGAGCCGCAGCTTATGGCAGAACTCTCAAGCGCATGCAAGGCCCTGCGCCGCGCGCTTCAGCCTGCCGGAACCAACCCGGGCGAGCCGTACCGCCACAATCCTCACGCAAGCCTGATCATCTAGAGATCGATCCGGATCGGCGCAAGCCGCATGGCCCGGCAGGCTCGCGCCGGGTCGCAGCAGAGGCGGGAGTTCTTCATGAGTCAGGCGGTCGCGGGTGACGGCATCGGGCTCGTGCAACGGCGCGGGATGGAGGTGAGCTTTGCCGCAGGCATCGTTTTGATCCTCACGATCCTGTTCCTGCCGATTCCGAAATTCATCATCGATATGGGGCTCGCGATATCGATCGCGATTTCGGTACTGATCCTGATGGTGGCCCTGTGGATCAACAAGCCGCTGGAATTTTCCGCCTTCCCCACCGTCCTTCTGATCGCCACCATGCTGCGGCTCGCACTCAACGTGGCGACGACGCGGCTGATCCTCGCCAATGGCGACGAGGGCGGCGCGGCGGCGGGCCATATCATCGACGGCTTCGCCCGGATGGTGATGAGTGGCGATTTCGTCATCGGCATCATCGTCTTCGTGATCCTGGTCACGGTGAATTTTCTCGTCATCACCAAGGGCGCCACCCGTATCGCGGAAGTCGGCGCGCGCTTCACTCTCGATGCCATACCCGGCAAGCAGATGGCCATCGATGCCGATCTCTCCGCCGGGATCATCGACGAAAAGGAGGCGCAGCGCCGCCGGCGCGAGCTCGAGGAGGAGAGCTCCTTCTTCGGTTCCATGGACGGCGCCTCGAAATTCGTGCGCGGTGACGCCATTGCCGGGATCATCATCACGGCGGTGAACCTGTTCGGCGGCATCATCATCGGCACTACCCGCCACGGCATGCAGCTCGGCGAGGCGGCGGACGTGTTCACGCGGCTGTCCGTCGGTGACGGTCTGGTGACCCAGATTCCGGCCCTGATCGTGGCACTCGCCGCCGGCCTGCTCGTCTCGAAGGGCTCGACGCGCGGCGCGGCCGAACAGGCGGTGCTGGGCCAGCTCGGCGCCTATCCGCGCGCGCTGTTCGTGGCAGCCAGCGTCATGGTCCTGCTCGGCATCACTCCGGGCCTGCCCGCCTTCCCGCTCTTCGCACTCGCCGCCCTGCTCGGCTTCGTCGCCTGGATCGTGCCGCGCAAACGCGCCGAGATCGAGGCCCGCAAGGCCGCGCAGGCCGAGGCGGAGGATGTTCGCGTCCAGGAGGAGAGCCGCGATTCCGTCAAGGAATCGCTCAAGACGGCGGAGATCGAGCTCTCGCTGGGCAAGCAGCTCGCAGCGGAGCTGCTCACCTCGCGCAACGAGCTCGCCGCCCGCGTCGGCAAGATGCGCCGGAAATTCGCCCGGCAATACGGCTTCGTGGTGCCCGAGATCAAACTCTCCGATTCGCTGATCCTGTCGCCCAAGGCCTACGAGATCCGCATTCACGGCACCACAATCGCCTCGAGTGAACTGCGCATGGGCGAGGTGCTGGTGATCACCGGCGATACCGGCAAGCCGGACGTACCAGGTGATCCCGTGCGCGAACCGGCCTTCGGCATGAACGCCATGTGGGTCTCGGAGAGCTATGCGGCAGAAGTGCGCCGGGAGGGATTCACGCCGGTGGATATCGTCTCGGTGCTGCTGACGCATCTCTCGGAGACCATCCGCAACAACCTGCCTTCGCTGCTCTCCTACAAGGACATGCGCGCCCTGCTCGACCGGCTCGACCCGGAATACAAGCGCCTGATCGACGATATCTGCCCGGCGCAGATCTCCTATTCCGGCCTGCAGGGCGTGCTCAAGCTGCTGCTGGCCGAGCGCGTCTCGATCCGCAACCTGCATCTCATCCTCGAAGCCATCGCCGAGATTGCGCCGCATGTGCGCCGCTCCGAGCAGGTGGTCGAACATGTGCGCATGCGCATGGGGCAGCAGATCTGCGGCGATCTCACCGAGGGGAGTGCGCTCAAGGTGCTGCGGCTGGGCACCCGCTGGGATCTCGCCTTCCACCAGGCGGTCAAGCGTGACGCCAAGGGCGAGGTGACCGAGTTCGACATCGACCCGCGCCAGCTCGAGGAATTCGGCCAGGCCGCCTCCGCCGCCATCAAGGAACAGATGGCGCAGGGCCACAACTTCGCCCTCGTCGCCGCCCCCGATGCGCGCCCCTATGTCCGCATGGTGATCGAGCGCCTCTTCGCCACACTGCCGGTGCTCTCGCATGTGGAGATCCCGCGCGGGGTCGAGATCGAGACGCTGGGCGCGATCTCGTGACCCTGATCTCCACTGACATGATCCTCGCAACCTTCGTGGTCTTCTGCCGCGTGGGGGCTTGCCTGATGATCATGCCGGGCTTCTCCTCCGCCCGGATTCCGGTGCAGGTGCGACTCTTCGTGGTGATCGGGCTCAGCCTCGCCATGAGCCCGATACTGATGCCGAGCGTCATGCCGGCCCTCACGGAAACCGGGCTTGCCGGCCTGGTCGGGCTGATCGTGACGGAAAGCCTGATCGGTGCGCAGTTCGGGCTTGTCGGACGGCTGTTCTTTCTCGCGCTCCAGACCATCGGCCAGGCGATCGCCATGTTCATGGGTTTCGGCATGATGGCCGGCGTGGCTATCGACGAACCCGACCCGGTGCCGGCCCTGACATCCTTCATGATGCTCTCGGCGACGGCACTCTTGTTCATCACCGACCAGCACTGGGAGATCATACGCGGGCTCGCGGGCACCTATGTCCTGCTGCCGCCCATGGGCGGTTTCGACGCGCAATTCTCCCTGATCCGTATCGCCGATACGCTCTCGGAAGCCTTCGTGCTGGCCTTGCAGATCGCCTCGCCCTTCCTGGTCTTCTCCTTCCTGCTGAACTTCGCCATGGGCGTGATGAACAAGATGATTCCCCAGGTGCCGGTCTATTTCATCTCGTTGCCCTACATGATCATGGGTGGCTTGCTGATCTTCTACTTTCTCTCCGACGAGATCTTCGTGCTGTTCAACCAGCAATTCGGCGCCTGGCTGACGGGAGGCTGATCGATGGGCGAGGCGCGCGAACGGCTGAGACGGCTCAAACGGCTACAGGATGTGCAAAATCAGCGCCACCGGCTGGAGGAATGGAAGCTCGCGCGCCTGCGCCAGGAGGAGAACGGGCTGCGCAAGGCGCAGGAAGAGGTGCTCGACGCGCTCAATGCCGACCATCCCCTGCACGGGCTCTTTCTCGCCGGTCTCGGCGCGCGGGTCGGCAGCCTCGGACGCACCATAGCCGAGAAGCAGCGCGCCGGCGCGCGCCAGGCAGTGGCGACGCTGGAGCAGGGCCGGCGCCGGGATGTGGCCGACAAGTTCGTCCACCGGGCGCGCAAGGATGCCGAGGAAGAAGAACGGCGCGAGGACTTCCTCGATTACCTCGACCGGCACCTTTCAGGCACGATACAGCCCGGTGAGCCGGAAGCCGGCCATCACGATACCGGAGCATCCAGGAAGCCCGACCGGGGCGCAAGCCTGGCGTAAGCGCCGTGCCTTAGCCTGTGACCGTCACGAAGAGCCTGTCCGAAACCCGCCGGAGGAGCACCCAATGATCGATCCGCCCTCGGACATCATTCTGGATGTCGCGCGCGCCGCCCAGCCCGAAAAGCAGGCGAAGGCGACGCAGCGCCTCGCGGCGCTCGCCGGCGGGGGGGGGCCGGACGCGAACAGCTTCGCCGCATTGCTGGAGGCGCCGGCCCGCTCGCAGGCACGCCCGCAGACCTCCTTCCAGGCCGACCAGGCCCGGGTCGAGATGCGAAACCGTGACACGCTTCAGGTCGCGGGTGCAGCCCGGGCCGCGGACGGCGCCGGCAATCTGCGGGCTCAGTTGCCGCAAATGGCGCCGGCAAACGCGGCATCGGAGACCCGATCAGCCAGCGCCGCACCGGCGAACACGCCGATGACACCGCATCAGGAATTCGAGGCCTTCGTGCTGCGCAGCTTCGTCGAGACCATGCTTCCCGATGACGCCACCGCAGCCTACGGCTCCGGGACGGCGGGCGAGATCTGGAAAGGCATGAAGGCGGAGCATATCGGCAATGCGATGGCGCGCTCCGGTGGGATCGGTATCGCGGAGAAACTGGCGCGCCTGCATCCAGGCGAACCGACGCCCGCATCGCAGCCGCAGGTGGAATCGCCCGAGCGTGGTGATCTCGAGAGCCTGTTCGCCTCCGCCGAACCATCCGCATCGCGCCCGGCGCTCGATGACGCCGCTCAGGCGCAGGACGTCTTCGCCGACCCCGAATCCGCGAGCCTGTTCTTTGCCGGATTGTGGCGGAACGGGCAGTGATGCCACGCATGTCGCAGACCGCCGCTCCGATAGCCGATTCATCGACAACCGGCTATGGCCACCCCCCGTTACCCGCTCACGACGCTGCTCTCCCGAAGGATCACACCACCATGTCGGCATCTCCCCGGATCGCCCCGTCCACGATCGATACGCCCGCAACCTCGCCCCCTGCCGGATCAACCCTGGCGGAACCCGGTGACGGACAATCGATCGAACCGGTCGGGCAGGATCGCGGTGCTGCCAGCGCTGTGGCCACAAGCCCGGAAACCGAGGCTGTGCTCGCCATCATGGCCCGGCTCGAGGCGTTGCTGCGCGAGGAGACGGCGGGCCTGCGGGGGGCCTCGATCGAGAGCTTGAAGGCAATGAACCACCGCAAGAGCCAGTGTCTTCTGGAATTCACCCGCGCCGCACGCGGCCTCGGCGAGGGCCCGCCGCATCCGCGTCTGGCGGCTGGATTGCAACGCCTGGGCGCGGTGATCGCGCAGAACCAGAGTGCCCTGTCGACCCATTTCGAGGCCGTGCGCGAAATCGCCGGCATCATTGCCGAGACCATGCGCGCGCATGAATCCGACGGCACTTATGCCGACCGGCCCGCCCCGCGCGGCGCGCTCGGACGCGAGGGCATGCGGGCCCATGCGGGCGATACCAGCCCCGAAGGAGCGTCACGATGACCCGCATCCTGTTCGCCGGCTTCTGGCTGTGCCTGGTGACGCTGGCCAGCGGCTATGGCGCGGTGGAGTACTTCACCCGCAAGGCCGACGCCTCTACCGACGAGACCAGCTACTTCCAGGGCATCACCTATGAACGGACTCGTGCGATCACGGTTCCGGTCATCGCCGATGGTGCGGTTGACGGCTACGTCATCGCGCAATTCGTCTACACGGCGGAGTCCCGCGAGCTCCAGGCGCTCGGTGTGCCGGCCGAATCCTTCATTCTCGACGAAGCATTCCATCATATCTTCACCGCGCAGGAGATCGATTTCCGCGATCTGCGCCGTTTCGACAGCCGCGCCTTCCTCGCCGAACTCACGACCAGGGTGAATACGCGCCTTGAGGCGCAGATCGTGCGCGAGATGCTGGTCGAGGAATTCAACTTCGTCGATCAGTCGCAGATTCGCTGACGCGTCTGCGCGCGTTTTGGCGCCTCTGACACCTGCTACGATGGAAAGGCCCCGGCCCGGCTCGAGGGTTGATTCACAAGGGGGTCTTCCTGAGAGAGAAGCCAGTTCCGCAGATTGGGCAGAAACCGGTCGAGAAACCGCGTCGTTGCCGGCATGAACCGGCTGCCATGGTGATACATCGGATCGAGCGAGGTGACGATCATGCGCCCGGGCGTGGAGACGCGATCATCATAGGCGATCGCACGACCTTCGTCGTCCGTGACGAGGACCTCGGCACCCTCCGGCGGCACGAACCAGCCATGCAGATGCCAGGTGACATCGCGATCCGCCATGCCCGACATCAGCGGGTGCTCCGGCGCGGCGATGCGCAGACCGAGATCCGCCCCCGGCGTGAGCCACCACCAGAAATTCGTCTCGACCGGCGTGAACGCGACATGCGGCAACCAGAGATCGCTGCGGCTCTCTCCCATGGCGATGACGGTGCCGCCGGCTTCGAGATGCCGGGCGACCCGCTCGCGCTGCGCAATCATGCGCGTTGGCGGCGTGCGACAGGAGACCAGCAGGGTATCATCGGGGGTCAGCACCCGGTCGAGCGCCTCCGGGGCGACGACATCGTCAAAAATCGCGCGATAGCGCGCCCCTTCCAGCGCCTCGATCTGATAATAGGTCCCGGCATTGGTCGCGATCAGGCGCGGATGGGCGCCCGGCGCCCGGGATGCATCGATGCCGGGCGTGTCATGCAGCAGCCAGCGGCCATCGCAACTGACGGCACCGACCCGGGCTTCATCGCCGCTGATGCAGGCGCCGCCGGCGGCCCATGCGACGATGTTCTGCCAGATCTGCGCGCCGATCCCGTGCATCGTGGCGATCTGGGCGAGATCGTTGCCCGCATGGCTGAAGAAGGCGCCGCCGCCCGGCCTGTGCCAGACCCAGTCCACCGCGACGTCGCGCGGGCCGAGCGTATTGATCACGACGGCCCCGGGCGGCGGTGGATTGCAGCCCCGCCCATAGAAACCCGCCACGCCCCTGTTGGTCTCCAGCGACGCGACATCGATGCCGGCGAAGACCGGATGCGGATGGCGGGCAATGAGCGCGAAATCGCTGCGCTTCGGCTCCGTCATGGCCTGGTACGGCATCAGACCGTCGAGGAGCGGACGCATCACATGACCGTTGAAGAACCAGCGTCCGCCGGCATCGAGAAACCGCTCCAGCGCTGGTCGCAACGCCATCGCGGCATCCTGATCGAACAGCATGCCCGTGACGAGGCCGCGATGGCGCATCAGAGCCGCTTCCGACAGATCGGTCAGGGCGAGCGGCGTCACCGCGCCGCGCGCTACCGCAGCGCGCAGCCCTTCCGGAATATCCACCCCTCCCGGATGCAACCAGATAACACTCATGCGACGTCCCTTCCCGTGAATGCCGGCAGCATGGCGCGCCGTGTCTCCCGTTCCGCCATGCGCGCCCAGTGCATGGGCACGCCATAGAGCCGCGACATCAGATCCGGCGTGATCATCTGCCCGACCGGCCCCTGCACGATCTCACCGTCCGGCATCATCAGGGCGACATCGTCGGCGACGGCCAGGGCGTGGTTGGGATCGTGGGTGGTGAAGAGGATGGCGCGCTCCCGCGCCTGCCCCAGGCCCGCGACCAGGCTCAGCGTGCGCGCCTGGTTGCCGAGATCCAGTGCGGAGGTCGGCTCGTCGAGTACCAGAGCGGGCGATCCTGTCGCCAGCGCGCGGGCAATCAGCACCATCTGACGCTGGCCGCCCGACATGCGGGCATAGCTCTGATCAGCCAGATGACAGGCCCCGACCTGAACCAGCGCGGCGCGGGCGGCATCCGCATCGGTACCATCTGGCTGGCCGAACAGGCCGCGGCGCGCGGCACGGCCCATCGTAACCACTTCGAGCCCCGACAGCCTGACCTGCGAAGCGCCGTGCTGGGGCACATAGCCGACGATGTCGGGCGCATGCCGCCTTCCCCGGTCGAGCTTCTGGAATCCGAGGATGGCACGCAGAAGGGTTGTCTTGCCGCGTCCGTTCGGCCCGAGGATCGCCATGGTCCGACCGTTTGCGACATTGAGAGTCAGGCGCGCGAAGAGGCGGAGATTGCCGAAGGACAGGGATGCGTCAGTGATCCCGATCATGGCTGCCCCACACGCGTGAAGTGTCGCCGCAGCAGCACGGCGAAGACCGGGGCGCCGATCAGCGCGGTCAGGACGCCGAGGGGGATCTCGGCTGCGGTCACTGTACGTGCCAGGGTATCGACGAGCACGAGATAGGTCGCCCCGAGAAGCGCCGATGCGGGGATCAGCAGGCGATGGTCCTCGCCCACGATCAGACGCGCGGCATGGGGGATGACCAGCCCGATCCAGCCGATCACGCCGGCGACGGCAACGCTCGTCCCCGTCATCAGCGTTGCGGCAACGAAGACGAACCAGCGCTCGCGATCGGGATCGACACCCAGCGACCGCGCCTCGCTTTCCTCCAGCGCGAGGAGGTTGAGGCGATAACGCAAAGCCCACAGCATCACCAGACCGATCACCATGCCCGGCACGGCGAGACCGAGGCGCGGCCAGGTCGCGGTCGAAAAGGAGCCCATCAGCCAGTAGACGATGGCCGGCAACGACGAATTCGGATCAGCGAGGAATTGCAGCACGGAGACGAGGGCGGCAAAGAACGCACCCACGATCATGCCGGCGAGGATCACGGTCAGAACCTCGGTGCGCCCGTTGATCCGCGCGAGCAGGCCGACGAGCACGAGGGCGAGCAGGCCGAAGGTGAACGACATGCCAAGCAGCACGACGCCGTGATAGCCGAGCAGGATCGCGAGCGCGCCACCGAATGCGCCGCCCTGGCTGATCCCCAGAACCTGCGGGCTGACCAGCGGATTGCGAAACACGCCCTGCAAGGCCGCGCCGCCGACGGCCAGGGCAGCGCCCGACAGCGCGGCGAGCAGCACGCGCGGGAGGCGGACCAGTTCGACGATGCGCGCATCCATCGTCTCCGGATGGCCGGTCGGATCCCAGGCTCGCAGCCACAGGATCTCGATGATCCGGGCCCAGTGCACGTCGAACCGGCCCGCGCCGATCGCATAGAGCATCGCGATCAGCAAACCGATCAGCATGACCGGGAATGCGCCGAGCGGCAGGGCCCCCGCCCCGATACCCGGCACGGAGAGGGCCCGGCTGCTCATCGGGCCGCGAACTGATCGTAATGCGCCATGCCGCCCTGCATCTCGATCCAGAGGATCTCGTCGATATCGGCATCGCTCAGCTCGTAATCGTAGAGCACGCGATAGGCTTCGCGCATTTCGGCGCGCAGATCGTAATCGAACACCTCCGGATGCAGCAGATTGGCCGTCCACATCCAGGTCAGCGGGCTCTCCTGGTTGGGCGGATCCCAGCGATAACCGCCGAGCGGCATCTTGTAGACGCGCCCTGATTGCGCGGCACTGGTGAGCGACAGGATCGGATCGTCGAGGATGCGCGCGAGTGTCAGATCGGCCTCGAAGGAATTGAGGAAGATCACCTCCGGATCCCAGGCGGCGATCTGTTCGACGCTGATATCCGACCAGCCCCCGACCAGGTCATCGGCGGCATTCCGACCGCCTGCGAGCATGTGATACCAGGCATTGTAATTGTTTTCCGTTCCGGAGGCGCGCAGGTTTTCCTGAGCACGCAGCAGGTAGAGGACCGTGGGGCGCTCATCCTCCGGGATCGTCGCCGTGCGCGCCGCAATATCGGCCTCGACCGCCGCGCGCCAGTCGATGATCTGTTCGATGCGCTCCGGCTTGCCCATGGCTGTTGCGGCCATGGTCATGTATTCGCGCGTACGCTCCTCGGTGCCGTACATGATCGTCATCAGGTCGAGGCCCGCATTGGTGATCGGATCGACGTAATCCGGCCCGCGTCCGGCCCATTGAATCACGAGATCGGGATTGACCCGTGCCAGTTCCTCGACATTCGGGATGAAGTTCGGCGCCGTGATATCCGAGGGGATCTCGCGGGCTTCGGGGAATATCCGCCCGAGAATGCCCTCCATGATGGCGGATTTCGCCGTCGGATTCATCCCCACGAGCCGTTCCGTGCCGCCATCGATCGCGATCAGCGTCGAGGCCATCGGAATCGGGATCGAGGCGATCCGCTCCGCCGGGGCGGACAGGGTTACCACGCGCTCTTCGTGATCGGTGAAGCGGATTTCGTCCGCCATGACCGGCGTGATGGCGAGCGCGCATAGCGCAGCGAGGGCGAAAGTGCTCTTCATGGCGTTTCTCACATCTGTTTCGCGGACCCGTCGAAGATACACCCGGTGATATTTGGGATCGGGAACGAACCCCCCATGGATCATCGAACCAGCCACCGGGCTGACAGAAGTGATTATTGATTCATTACTGATAGTCAACAATAAATATTATTCCATTTCGAAATTAATACAATTCTAAAGCAGAATATATTGATTATATTCATTCCAATTTAGAGTGCGCGCCGACCTGAAGGAGCCAGACCGGGTGCTCCACGTAATTGTTCGACACATCATTTCTTTCCGTCAGCCGGCATCCACCTGACGCAATGATGCCCTGGACCAAGAAGCCGGTTTGTTATTGCCATAAGCCACCGGAATCATCGGAAAACACCGCCACCATGACGCTCTCAAGCGAGCTGCCAGCGGCTATCTTCCCCTGCGGTATTTGTGCTGTGAACACTGGAAGCGCAGCCTGGCGGCGCGGGACCCGCATTGCCGATACGATGGGCACGGGTGGCAGCGGCGATCCGGGTGCCCCGTTATGCTCAACCGCACGCGGCGCGTGAGATTTCGCTGACCCTGCGCGCAACGGCCGCCTCGATCGCGACGGCAGCGTCCGCATCGAGCCGCAGGCCGAGCTTGCTGCGCCGCCACAGGATGTCGTCGGCGCTGCGGGCATATTCATGGCTGACCAGCCAGCCGATCTCGGCATCGGTGAGGGTGGCGCCGTAATCGCGCCCGAGATCTTCGCGCGCGCGCGCCTCACCGAGCAGGTTGAAGGCATCGCTACCGTAGGCGCGGACCAGCCGCAGGGCCCATTCGTGATCGAGAAAGGGATAGCGCGCGCACAGCGCCTGCGTGAGCGCATCGACTCCATCGACGGGAAAGTCGCCGCCCGGCAGCGCAACCCCCGCCGTCCAGGCCGGGCCGGCCTGCGGGTAGTGCGGCACGAGCTTGCGCAGCGCGGCCTCGGCGAGCTTGCGATAGGTGGTGATCTTGCCGCCGAAGACGTTGAGCAGGACCGGGCCCTGCGCGTCCAGTGAGAGCACGTAGTCCCGCGTTGCCGCCGTCGCCGATCTGG
>Ga0076929_100638_pt1 | contig 22158 bp, 24 predicted proteins | sample HotLakConUCCSL28_FD_87104 | JGI IMG/M metagenome (GOLD analysis project Ga0076929, IMG submission 87104) | Hypersaline microbial mat communities from Hot Lake, Washington, USA - Hot Lake Consortium UCC-SL28 (version 3) (version 3) | ecosystem: Environmental > Aquatic > Thermal springs > Hot...
GTGTTCGCCATCGATATCGTCCTCTCGTCAGAGCGATACCAGCTTATCTCCCTGTCCGAAATCCAGGGGCCACCTCATTGATAAGTCGCCTATAACGGGAAGGATGACTTTTCAGATCGCAGGCCATGGGGTCGAATGCTCGATAGTCGAGAAGCTGGTCAAGTCGCTCAAGCAGCGGGACGAAACCCGGAAGTGGACAGCTTATCCCGACCACCACCAGTCCGGCCTAGACTCGTCCGGCTTCCTGCGTGTATCGATCACGACGTATCTTGGTGGCCGACAGCCTCAATGGATCGAAACGCAGAAGACAACCATCGGCGATATGTTGCCCAAAATCGTCGGCACAATTATGGCTGCTGGACCAATCCTTGAGCATCAGAAGCGCGAGTGCGAGGCACGCGAGAAGCAGCATCGAGAGGAAGAAGCCCGGCGCTACGAGGCCCGGCGCCTCAGGGAAATCGACGACAAACGCTGGAACAAGTTCTGCGAGTTCGCGGCGAATTGGGAGGAGCGCGATAGATTGCTTGCGTTTCTTGCGGAGGTAGAGAAGCGAGCATCGGACGAAGGCGAAGCCACTATAGCGGACAATCCGTTGAGCGACTGGATCGCATGGGCGAGGGCACGGGTCGAGGCGCTTGATCCGCTCCGTCAGGGCGCTACTGGGATATTCAATACGATATCAAAGCTGTCGCACTGGTCGTAGGCCAAAACGCTTTGTATCATAGCTTCCGGCGAGTCTCCGCCAGTATTTCCCCGAATGCGCGCGCGGCGTTTGTCCGTCGCCACCACCGCGGGCAGAATGACCAGTCTGTGACCAGGACCGACGTGTCATGTGTAAAAATGGCGCGCCCGAAAGGAGGCGTTCATTTCGGGCATTATGATGCGGCCAATCCCTTTCTGCACCTGAAGTCGTTGCATCTCCCCTGAAGTTTTCGTTATGATTGGCTGAAGGTGATCAGAAGTTACCTCCTGATCGTTTCGAGTCATTCCCGCAATATGCCACGATATTCATACATACCGTTCACCCGACAACGTAAGAAGGGTGGTGTTTTCCTGTTTCGATACGAATGGCCAGCCGATGTTTTTGCTATCTTGCGAGGGAATGGTGTTGGAACGATTCGTCGAACCGTGATCTTCTCTTTGAAGACGCGTGATGGTCTTGTTGCGCGCAGTCGGGCGCTTCGTGCTGCCGCCGATCTCGGGGATCTCGTCGCATCAGTCCGGGCTGGAAAGCCGATCAAGGAATGGCGTGTCGATCCATGCCGATATCAGCAGGACGGTTCGCAAGCGTCCGCCGACCATGTGAAGAGGCTCCCGAAGGCTCGGCGTGATCCACGCCCGGAGCCTGTCGAGCCGAATGCGAATGTTTTGACGCTCTCGACCGTCTACACAGATTGCTACCTGCCCCGGCGACAAGAGCGCAAAGGATCTCCGCCACGTCGTCGATCTCGGTTGGATATGGAAAAGGCGATCACACGATTCACGGCGTTTGCAGGCAACAAGCCGATCATGGAAGTCACCCGTCAGGATGCCGAGTCATTCGTGCGAACGGTTGATGTAGGATCGGTGGCGACGCTGAAGAAGACGATCACCTGCCTGTCGACGATCTGTAACGCAGCCGTCGCCTCTGACCTGATTCCTCGCAATCCTTTCCGGGGGCTCGGTCCTGATCGCTCGGCCATTGTCGCTGCCCGGCGCAGTTACCAGCGTTTCGATCTCGATCAGTTGGCTTTGTTCTTCGCCCGCACAGAGCGCGAGCAAGGTGCGGTTCTATGGTTGCCACGCCTTCTGTTATTGACCGGCGCCAGATTGGAAGAGATGGCCCAATTGCGTGCTGAATGGTTCATCAAGCGCGACGGCGTCCATGCAATTGACCTGCATGATGCCCGGCTGAAGAGCCAGCATAACCGGCGCTACGTCCCCCTGCATCATGATCTTTTGGAACTTGGCATCCTCGATCTCGCGGGGCGATCATCCGACCGGATCTTCCCCGAACTACGATATCGGGCATCAGCCGAACGTTGGAGTGGATCCATCAGCACGAGATTGAACCGGGAGATCGACGCTGCCCTCGGCGTTGATCGGCGTCTCACCGTGCACTCGTTGAGGAAGACCTTCGAGCATGCCGCCTATGTTACGGGGATCCCCAAGCCCAGCATCAATGCGATCACCGGCCACAAGCCCAACGACATCTCCGAGGAGCATTATCTCCAACTCAAGGAAGACCTACCCCTGTTGAAGGCGCATATCGACCGGCTGACGTTTCCATTCTTGTTGGCTTCGCGCCACAGCACGGCGGCCACTTCCGATATAGCGATATAGCGTCGCCGGGCCGCAGCCGAATTACCGGGCCGCCTTCGGTCACGGTGAGGGTGCTATCGACCAGAAGGGTGCGGGCAACGGCTAGACCATCGTCGATAAGCGGATCCCCTGACAGGGCTGGAACGGACTGCAAACGGCCAAAATTCTATGGCCTGATCGGGTCATCCCTGTTGGGTGATTTCCTCGCAATGACCTCGGGCGCCGAATGGGCGCCCTTTTTTTATCCTCGCGCCGCAGCGCGACGACCACCCCCGATATGCCGGTATAGTGTGGCCGGACCACACCCTACCTGCTTGGCGATCTCGGCAACGGTCAACGAGCCGTCTGCGAGAAGGGTGCGGGCGACGGCTATCTTGGTCTCATCAAGAACCTTCGGGCGACCGCCGACGCGCCCCCGAGCACGAGCGGCTTGGAGACCGTGGGCGGTTCGCTCGCGCAGCAATTCCACCTCCATCTGACTCATGGCGGCGAGAATGGTAAACATAAACCGACCGCTCGGACTGGAGGTGTCGATGGACTCGGTTATGGACACGAACCCGATATTCCGCTCGCGAAGGGTATCGGCGACCTCCATCAGATGACGGACGGACCGGGCAACGCGTGACAGGCTGTAGACGACGATCACATCATTCTCACGGACAAACTCAAGGGCTTCTGCAAGGACCGGTCGATCAGCCTTGGTCCCGGATGCAGTCTCGACGAAGATCTTGTCGCATCCGGCCTTGGTCAGGGCATCGACCTGAAGTGTATGATCCTGTCCGTCAGTGGAACACCGAGCATATCCAATCTTCATGTATCAAAACTCCATCGTTCCCGAAGCAATTGAGAGAGATGTATTGATACAGGATTTTGAGAGATTCTTACATCATGAATCGATATGCTTCAGAGAGAAAATATCATTCGATCAAATACGAGGGTTTTAGAGAGATATGCTTGGTTCCCATGGGAACCGTGGGAACTTGGGAACCGAGAAGGTGTCTTTTCAGCCGAGAGGAATGAATGTATTCTTCCTGACGATGCAACTGGGTGACCCATGCCGGATCGAATCAATCAAGCATTTGAGGAAGCGATCTCCGACGCAGCGGACGAGGACCAGCGCGCGACCCTAGAGGATGCAAAGCGCGTCTTCGAGATCATGCTCACCATTGATTCAGCGTCGAACCGGCAGACGGTGATCGCTGTTTTGGAGCGTTTCGATGCGCTGATTGATCCCATCGATGCCATAGCCGAGCGGCGCGTCATACCGTTTCCATTCCGCTCGCCGCGCGCGTAAACATCGCGACCGGTTCAAAGATCGAGGTCGGTTCAAGACCAACCAAGTGATGGCAGGGGTTGGCCAATCGCAGATGATGATATGACGCCGGGTCTCTTACTCGCGGAACAACATCGTGCGCGAGACATTCAATCAGTCGACAGGGGATAGGTCCGGATTTGTGCGCAAATCAACCGACTCTCGTGTCGGGCCAGCACGAACCTCGTCGAAATACAGAACCTGAGTTGGAGGTGGTTGGTTCAATTTGCTCAGGAACGACCGGTAAATTCCAAACTTGAAAAAGAACTCTCGTGGCTCGAAGTTGATAAAATTTCGCGTCACACGCGCCTTACTCGTGCCATTGACGTAAACGTGCGCGAACCCGTCATCCCGCGAAAATTTCAGGTGAAGAAGGATGTCCGTCCAACGGCCACGCATCTGGCTAAGCGACGCGAGGACCGTGAAGTCGCTGTTGTCCACGACGCGGTTTATGTCCCCTGTCAGGCGGTGGTGGTTCAACTGATAACTCCCCCGCCAGAAATCGAACTGAATCAATGGAGGGTTTGAAGGGAGCCCGCGCATTGTGCCAGAGGGGCCTCCGCGTTGATGAATCTGGCCAGCATGGGTGTGAACCGGCGTCAGGTCTGAGAAATCACGCGGAACATAAATGCTGTAGGCGATCCAGACTTCCTGCCCGATCTGGAAACTCGGCTGTGCCGTAAACTCGATCCGCTCGCGATCATGGGTGCAGTCATCCCATCCGTTTGAAAAGGAGTCGCAATCGCCGGGTCGAAGTTCAAACCTTTGCGAGCGTGACCCGGCCCTGACCGGCTCGGGTGCGGTAACGAGCCTATGGGAATGCTCACGCCCGCTGTCTTGGCGCGAAAAGTTTGTGAATGCGCTCTGGGTGGACACGCAGCCAGCCAAGAGCGCCAAGACCACAGCCGCGAGGGTTATCCGCAATATGCTTTTCACAACCTCACCCCCCTTGCGCCGTGGCTGCCTGACATCGGTATTATCAGCGCAGCGTATGCCGAAGGATGGCGGATATTGCCACGTTTGTCATGCGCAGAAACACTATCAATAGGTAGCAAACGGCGCCGCAGACACGCGCGAGAGCATTGTTAGTCATCTGCCGACTTGCGGCGCATTCCTGTCCCCAAGAAATTGATCATGCCAGATCTCTCCAGAGATTGGGACTGCCGGAAGCGTGCTATCATTGATCCGTGCCGAAAAGGGCTTGCGGGGGAGCCCACGCGGTGCAGAATGGGCACCGAAATGGCTGATTCTGTTTCAAAATACAAACAACAACGTAAAAAGGTGGGCAAATGCCGACGTTGAATTGGATCGGGAAAGAGGCAGTCGAGCACCATCACAAGGAGGTGCCATACCGCCTGATCCATTGCGATTCGGAGTTATCAGCCGGTGACCCAGATTCGGGCAATCTACTCGTGCAGGGGGACAACCTCGAAGCCTTGAAGGCGCTGCTTCCCTATTATGCTGGAAAAGTGAAATGTATCTACATCGATCCGCCTTATAATACCGGCAGTGAAGAGTGGAAATATAACGACAATGTATCTTCGCCTGAGATACGTAGTTGGTTGGGTAAGGTTGTTGGTCGAGAGGGTGAAGATCTATCGCGACACGACAAATGGCTTTGCATGATGTATCCACGAATTCGGCTCTTGCGGGATTTTTTGCGTGAAGATGGAGCAATATTTGTAAGCATTGATGCGAATGAATGTGAGCATCTTCAAATATTGATGAATGAGATTTTTGGTCGAGAAAATTTCGTTGAGAAATTTATATGGAAGAAAAGTTACGGCGGCGGCGCCAAGGAAAAGTATGCTGTTACACTTCACGAATATGTCTTGATGTATGCCCGCAATATGAAACAATTAGATTCGTTGTGGCTGCCAGCGCGTGATGACATAAGAGAACGCTACTATAAACTCTCTGATGAGAATTATGAAATGAGAGGGCCCTACCGCATTAAGCCTCTTGAAGCCACTAAGAGTATGGATGCTCGGCCAAACCTTGTTTACCCTATCCCACATCCTGATGGCACACAAATTTGGCCGATTCGTCAGTGGTGGTGGAAGAAAGAGCGCACTCTTGATGCTCTTTCTAAAAATGAATTAGTTTTTACAGAAAGTTCCGGTGTCCGCAGCGTATCATACAAACAATATCTTATCGATGACTCTGGTGATGAGCGACTTTCAAAGCCGTTTTCCATCATTGATAAAATCTATACGCAGAATGGGACCGCAGAAATTCGTGATATATTTGGAGGTTTAGCGTTTCCATTTCCTAAACCTTCATCTTTGATTGCAGACTTTATCTATATGATGACTCGAAATGAAAAAGATGCAATAGTCTTAGATTCATTTGGTGGCTCTGGAACTACAGGGCATGCAGTTTTGACATTGAATAAACAGGACAAAGGCAGACGAAAATTCATTTTAATCGAGATGGTCGCTGACATAGCAGAGAATACCACCTCGGAGCGATTGCGCAAAGTTATTCAAGGGTATGAAAAAGCCGGAAATAATTCCAAGCCGGTTCTTGGACTTGGTGGCGGTTTCCGCTACTGCCGCCTCGGCGTTCCGCTATTCAACGAGTTTGGGGACATCGACACCTCTGTTTCATTCCCCGATCTTGCCGCGCATATTTTCTTTTCTGAGACGGGAGCGCCAATTCCCACCAAGGCGAAGGGCGGTTCACCCTACCTCGGGAGGCACGGCGACAAGGCTGTTTATCTGCTATTCACGCCGGGGCAGGAAGGGATGCCGCGCGAGGCAGCAGGCAATGTTCTGACCCCTGATGCGCTTTCAGATCTCCCACCGCCACCCGACGGCTTTGATGGCATTCGCGTGGTTTATGCGGAGGGTTGCACCGTGTCCCCCGACCGGATGAAGGCTGAGGGCTTGGTCTTCAAACAGATCCCCTATCAAATTGCGGGGGTGTGAGATGGCCGTCAATGACTTCGAGTTGAAGGACTACCAACGCGCCGCGCTTGAGCGCTTTTCGATCTACCTGCGTAAAGCCACCACGTGCGGGGCGAATACGGCTTTCGACAAAATCACCAACGTGTCCTTTCATCGCGCTCCCTCCGTGGCCGATGGCACCCCATATGTGTGTTTGCGTGTTCCGACTGGGGGAGGCAAAACATTGATCGCGGCGCACTCCATCGGCGTCGCGGCGCGCGACTTTCTGCAGACCACGAACCCCATGGTGCTGTGGCTTGTGCCGTCTTCTGCCATTCTCGATCAAACGGTCGAGGCTCTGAAGACGGAAGGACACCATTATCGGGCAGCCCTGATCCGCGACTTCAATCGGAACTTCACAGTCATGACCAAGGCCGAAGCGCTTGCGATGTCGCGCGCTGACGCTACCGGCGGTGCTGTGGTCATTGTCTCGACAATCCAGTCCTTTCGGCGTGAGGATGATCGCGGGAAGGAGAACCCTGAAGGCTTGAAGGTCTACGAGGACGCAGGCGCGTTGATGGGGCACTTCGAGAACCTGACGGAAGAACAGTCTGCGTTTCTTGAAAAGGTAGAGGGCACAAGCCGTCCAATCGCCTCATTGGCAAACCTCTTACGGCTTCACCGTCCGATGGTGATCGTTGACGAAGCGCATAACAGCCGCAGCGACCTTTCCTTTCGCACGTTGGCGCGCTTCAACCCTTCGCTGATCCTTGAACTGACGGCCACACCGCAGACCGTGCAAGATCCGGCGCGCAACAAACACGCCTCGAACATCCTCTATTCCGTTTCCGCCGCCGAGTTGAAGGCCGAGGAAATGATCAAGATGCCCATCCGGTTGACCACGGATGCGGACTGGATCAAGACAATTGGATCGGCGCTCGATTGCCAGCGCATGCTGGAAGAGGCCGCAAAGGCGGAGGAACAGGAGACTGGTGAATACATCCGTCCCATCATTCTGTTTCAGGCGCAAAGCGCGTCTGGTAGTGACCCGCACCGTCTGACATGGGAGGTGATCGAGAAGCACCTTCTGGAGGATCAGCGAATTCCGAAGGCGCAGGTTGCCGTTCATACCGGCCCACGTAAGGATCTCGATAGCGTCGGCGATATCCGCAGGCCCGACTGCGAAGTGCGATACATCATTACCGTGAGCAAGTTGAAGGAGGGCTGGGACTGCCCGTTTGCCTACATACTGTGTTCGGTAGCCGATCAAGTGTCGCCGGTAGCCGTTGAGCAGATACTGGGCCGAATTCTGAGAATGCCGCAGGCCAAGCGGAAGCGGCGCGATGCGCTCAATCAGTCCTACGCCTACATCGTTTCGCGGAGTTTCGACACAACCGCACAGCAGTTAAAATCCGGTCTTGTGGAAGGCTCTGGCTTCAACCGACTGGAGGCCGATCAGATCGTCGCTCCGCAGCAGGATCTGGGCTTTGTGCAGGCTGCTGCTGAAGAGCGGCACGAATCCGAGGCACTTCCCGAAGATATTGCCCCACATGAGGAACTGGTCGCGGCGATTGATCGTCTCCCACCATCCGTCAAGTCGCGCGTCGCATTCGATGCCACGACCCGCACCCTTTCCTATACCGGTCCAATGACCCGCGAGAGCCGCAACATCCTTCACCTCGGGTTTGCCGCAGTCCCGAAGGTCGGCAATGCCATCGACCGCTTATACGCCCGGTCCAACAACTTCCAGACCTCGGCTGCCGACGAAGACAACAAGCCACCGTTCATCGTGCCAATGCTGGGATTTCGCAAGCAGGGCGAATTGCAACTGTTCTCGCAGGAGCATTTCCTTGACCTCCCTTGGAGATTGGACACTTGCGACCCATCACCGATAACGCAACGCTTTAGCGTGGCCGACACGAGCCAGTTCGGCAGGATTGATGTCAGCGATCAGGGACAGGTCGAGATCGCCTTTGTGCGGCAGGTTCAGGGTCAACTCGCGGGTGTTGTTCAGGAGCCAGCGTGGACCATTCCACGATTAGCAAACTGGATTGATGCGGGAATTCTGCATCCTGACGTCACCAAGCCGAGTGCCATCATTTTTATAACGCGTGCTATTGAAGCCCTGCTCGCATCTGGTCTCACACTCGATGTTCTCGCCCGGAACAAATTCGATCTACGTAAGGCGATCAGCGCACTCATTCGCGACCTGCGCAGCGAGCGCGAGTCTGGCCAATACAGCGCCTTGCTTGCTGCCAACGCCGCCGACTTTGCTGTGAGTGCCGATCTCTCGATCATTTTTGACGAGCAGACCTATGCCCCTAATCAGCCATACGCAGGCGCAACCCGTTTCAACAAGCATTACACGCATCTTGTCGGCGACCTCGCGAGCAGCGGCGAAGAGTTTGATTGCGCCGTCTATCTCGACCGGCACCCGAAGGTCCGCTACTGGATCCGAAACATCGACAGGAAAAGGTCGTCGTTTTGGCTCCAACTTCCCAATGCAAAGTTCTATCCCGACTTTGTAGCAATGCTTGATGACGGTCGCATACTTGTCGTGGAATATAAGGGGGGATTCCTTTACGATGGAGAGGCTGATAAGCGGCACATCGGGAATGTCTGGGCTGAGGCCAGCGACGGACGCTGCCTGTTCTGCATGCCCACAGAGCGTGATTTCAGGCTGATCGACCGAACAATCGAGTGATGATAGAAGTTGAGGATAACGCCCGGAGGCGCCAATAATCGGTGGGTCACCAATGGTGCTGCAAGTCGTGCTCGGAGGGATGGATGAGCCGAGGAAAAACGACAATATTCGTTGGGCGCACCGAGCCCGAAATGCTGACGCCGTCCGAGATAGAAAACCTGCGTCGGATCGCTAAAGAGCGCAGCGCCTACGGCAGAATAGCCTTCAAGAACCATATGGTCGATCTGGGGGTAAAGGACGATGCCGATCTTGACGCCAGAGCAGAAACGCCGACACGCGACGCACCTTCGGCAAGAGTCGATCCGGCTGCGCAAGAGCAACCCGGAAGCGTCGGAATGGGCGCGGAAGATGGCGATGTTCTTCCAGAAGAAGGCCAAGGCCGAGGAACGGCAGCAGCAGGCTTTTCTCGAACACCCAAGAGATGAGGATCGAACCAATGCCGCACTTTACGGTGGAGCAACTGAAACAAGCGGCGACGCATCTCCGGCAGGAGTCGATCCGCCTTCGCAAGAGCAACCCGGAAGTGTCGGCCCGGACGCTGCAGAGCGAGACCGCGCTCAAAAAGATTGCTGAACACCGCGAGAAAACAGAGATAGCCTCAGCCGCTTGGGTCGGCGCATGAATCGCGTCAAGATGTCCGTCCGGGAGTGGATAGATGGCGGAGGGTTCCATAATCGTGTCGGCTACACGGAGATTGATGGGGCGGGCGGGAATACGACTTCCGTGCAGGGCAGCGCTGTGGCTACTTCTACCACGGCACCGCCCGACCCTTCGATTGTGTCTGGAGGTTTGCCGCGCGATGTCAACTAGCAAGAGAGATTGCCCATCTTCCCGGAACGTGAGCCATCAACCGACTTCATCGCCATTAAGCGAGATGCTGACGCCGTCGGAACTCGACAGGCTTCGGCGCTCGACGCAAGCCGCAGATGCCTATCTAATGAAGGCTTTCAAGAATCATAAGGTCGATCTGGGGGTAAAGGACGATGCCGATCTTGATACCCGAGCAGATGCGACAGCGAGCGACTCACCTTCAGCAAGAGGCGGTCCGACAGCGCCAGAGTAATCTGGAACTGTCTACTGCCGCTCAGCAAGGCGCAACGGCGCTCATCAAAATCGCCGAGCACCGTGAGAGGAATGACTCTCTTATACGATCACCGAAAGACGCCCAAGCCGATGCCACACTTTACGGTCGACCAGATCAAACAGACCGCAACGCACCTTCGACAGGAGTCGATCCGGCTGCGCAGGAGCAACCCGGAACTGTCTGCGATTGCGCATCGGGACGCGAACGTGCTCACCAAAATCGCCGAACGCCGCGAGAAGCAGGACCATCTTGCGCGATCACCGAATGAGGCCCACGACCATGCCCAGTTTGACACCAGAGCAGATGAGACTGCGCGCGGAACACCTCCGACAAGAATCGATCCGGCTGCGCAATAGCAACCCGGAACTGTCAGAACTAAGCAGGAGGGGCGCCATCGCGCTCAAGAAGATCGCAGATAAACGCGAGAAAAAGTGCCAACTGTAGCCAAAATAAGCGTGTTATTAACAGAAAAAGCGAATGTTTAGCGCCAAAAATATACTCCGCTTACACTTCATCTTGAGGTAGAATTTGATGATAAATTATCTAAAGTAAATTATAAATAAAATTTAATTAAAATTAATATTTGGAATTACGCATTTTAATGATTATAGTAAACCTTCTATCAACTGAAGATTTTTTATCGACTATGATGGGGTGGATAATGACATATCCCAGCGCTGTGTTTATTTGGGATAGTGAAGAGGTCGATGACGAGATTTGGCATATCACAATGGCATGCAAGAACCAGCGAGAGGCGGACATATTTCGAGCGGCAATGGGGGTGTCCGGAGCCGCGTCCAACTGGCATTCCCGCAACAACAATCTGGCGGCCCTCACGGAAGACCGGAGAAAGGCTGCGGTAGAGGCTCAGCGGTTCATCGATATAAGGGCGAACGCCCTGTTTGTGCCGACCTGCGCACTCGATGATGATCTTATCGAATGGCTCGCTGACAAAGGCTGCAGCGCCTTACCATCAAGCGCTGGATGGCTCCTCGACTTCCCGGATGAGGCGGGTCCAGTGCTTTTCAAACTGCGGTTTGGCGTCGGCTCACGAACCGTGCCTCTCTCTGAAGCATAATTAATCATTATTGTTCAGAGGAAGCCGATAACACAGATGATTTAAAGCGGTAGGTTTCTTTCCAGTCAAGTTCGACGAGGCTGCCGATGGGATCGTTTGATGGCTTGAGTGATTTCCTTGGGCTTCCTCCCGTTGCCGTGCCCAGCCGCGATTCTTGCATAGCATGCAGTGCCCTCGTGGACGTCATTGTGCCAGCCGACATCCTCTACGCTTGGGCGAGGTCAACAGCGCGGAATTTTTGATGTGATGCGCGATCCTCATGGGAGTCGTCACTGCGCCGTTGAATCCCTTCGCCTCGTCCGCTCCAACCATTCTCGCAATTTCGTCCAGCGAGGCCGCATCTGCCCGCCACGCACGGCGATACCAATTGCTTTTCGCTGGCCGATCAAGACAACGAGGCTCTTACCGCGCGTGACGCCCGTGTATAGGAGATTGCGCGCCAGCATGGCGTAGTGCTGCGTCACCACCGGGATCACGACGGCGGGGTATTCCGAGCCTTGTGATTTGTGGATGGTCGTGGCGTAGGCGAGCACCAGCGTGTCAAGTTCGCCGAACGGGTAGACGACCTCGCGCCCATCGAATTCAGCGACAAGTGCTGCCTCTTCCTCGTCGATTCGCAACACGGTCCCGAGATCGCCGTTGAAGACCTCTCGATCATAATCGTTCTGTGTCTCCATCACCCGGTCGCCGGGCGCGAAGGTCCAACCAAATCGCTCCACCGTCTGCGATGGCTTCGGGTTCAATATCCGCTGAAGTTCGATGTTCAGGTTGCGAGCACCCAGCACTCCACGGTTCATCGGGCACAGAACCTGAATGTCGCGGAGTGGATTCAGGCCGAAGCGCTTCGGCATTCGCTGCGAGACGACCTCGATCAGTTTGACGAGCCCCACCTCGGGTTCAGTGATCTCGATAACATAGAAATCGGCGTCCTCACCGGCGCTCGGGACGCGCGGCATCTGTCCCTGATTGATCCGGTGCGCGTTCACGATGATGCGGCTCTCGGCGGCTTGTCGAAAGACCTCCGTCAGGCGTGCGACCGGGACGGCATCGGACGCAATGATGTCTCGGAGGATTTGCCCCGGTCCAACTGAAGGCAACTGATCGACGTCCCCGAGCAAGATCAAACCCGCTTGTGACGGCACAGCCTTGAGCAATGCATTCATAAGCGGGACGTCGACCATGGACGCCTCATCGATCACCAGCAGGTCGCAATCGAGCGGGCTCTCTTCGTTACGTTTGAACTGCCCGTTCGCTGGATCGATCTCCAAGAGACGGTGGATGGTCTTCGCCTCGATCCCGGTCTGCTCGGTCATCCGCTTCGCCGCGCGGCCCGTGGGCGATGCCAGAGCCACCTTGACGCCCTTCGCGACGACGATGCGCAGGATCGTATCAAGCAGTGTCGTCTTCCCAACGCCGGGGCCGCCCGTGATCACTGAAACCTTCGATGCGAGGACAAGCGACAGCGCCTCTCTCTGGGAAGCGGCGAGCACGCGCTGCGTGCGTTCCTCAATCCACGGGATAGCCTTGTCGAGGTCGATTGCTGGCCACGGCGGCTTTCCCACTACGCGGGCGCTGAGGCGCTCAGAGATCGCTTTTTCCGCAACGTGGAGGCCACGCAGGAACAGACAAACATGTTCTCCGATCGTATCCTTCACGACCTCGCCTTGAGCCAGCACATCATCGACCGCCGGGCCGATCAAGGCGGTCTCCACGTCCAGCAGTTCCACCGCAAGCACGACCAGTTGATCGAGAGGGAGTCCACAGTGGCCCTGATCGGTCGCAGTCTGGAGAGCGAATGATATACCGGCCCGTAGCCTCTGCGGAGCCGTCTTCTCCATGCCGAGTTTTGCTGCGATGGCGTCGGCTGTCCGGAAACCGATGCCCCTTATGTCACGCGCCAGCCGGTAGGGGTCATCAGTCATCACCTTGATGGCTTCGTGCCCATAGGTCTTGAAGATCCGGACGGCACGCGCCGTGCCGACCCCGTGTGCGTGAAGGAAGATCATGATCTCCCGCACGGCCTTCTGCTCGGACCAGCCCGAGGTGATCCGCGAGGCGCGCATGGGGCCGATACCGGGAACCTCCGTCAGACGCTCTGGTTCGGCTTCGATGATATCGAAGGTCGCCTCGCCAAACGCTGCGACGATCCTCTTCGCCATCGCCGGGCCTATTCCTCGCATCTGTCCCGACGCCAGATAGCGCTCGATTCCCTCGGTGGTGGTCGGCGGCGTCGCTTTCAGGACATCGGCCTTGAACTGGAGGCCGTGATTGCGGTCCGTGACCCAGACACCGGTCGCCGTGACAAATTCACCTGCTGAAATAAAGGCGGCGTGACCGACGACGGTTATGAGATCACGCTTGCCGCGCGCCTTTACCCGGAGAACAGCGAACCCGCTATCAGCGTTGTGGAACGTTACCCGCTCGATCGTTCCGGCGAGAGTTTCGAGTTTGGCGCGGGGTTCTGTTTGGGGGCGTCGCATCTTACATGGTGGCTATGGCCCGAAGGGCCGTGTCAGGTTTTGCCACTGTAGTAGCGATGGCCGCTCTTTGACGAGAGGCGCTTGCGTCTGATCACGCGTTAATGCAAAAAGAACAAAATACGAACTGGATGTATGGGATGGTCGAACGGAAAAAGGCTTTTGATGCGGCTGAGCAGGAACGGCTCCTTGCAGCCCTGCGAGAGGCACGGCGGGCGCTCGTGCGCGCCGGTGAGTCTATGCCCCGGCGTAGTGTTACACGCGCCGGGACCGATTTGATCGTCACCAATATCGATGACCTTGCCCAACTGCTGACCGGCTCACGAGAGCATTTCTGGGAGGTGCCTCACTCGACGCCGGGTGAATGATTGTGCACGGGACTTGCATCGAAGTAGCCTACTTCGATAGGGTGTCTTATTATGAAACAATCGGCGCTGCGATATCTTCTTGCTCTGCATCGCGCTCATGATGCTCTGCACCATGATGACGATCTCGCTCCCGTGGTGAAGGCAACAGACCGTCTTCGGCGAATTGCCCCAGACCAAAGGATGTTGCCCGCGCTCGATGCAAAAATTGCAAGGATGAAAACGATTGCGGGTTTGCTGGAAACATCTCTGAATGCGCGCGAGAGCATGCCGTCTCCGGCAGACGACAATGACAGAAGGCAGTGATGCGAATTTGCGGTGCGTTCTGGATGGCAACGCCGCACGCTGATTGCCCGATCACAAACCAATATCAGCATTTACGCCGCCTCGGCTTCGGTCGGCTTAACATCGTCCGTCGCCGGAGGCTCGACGCCGCACCCAAAATCGCAGTGTCCGATCTTTTGCAGGAGTTGGTCCCCACCTCGGTCCATGTTGACCAGCACCGGGATGCCACGTGCGGCGAGCGCTTCAATCGCCCAGTTCCACTCGCTGACGGTGAGCGAACGATTGCCAGCACCCAGCATTTCGGAGACGACCCAAAACGGCGGGATCGAGAGCCGTCGCGCTTCGAAGGCAATATCATTTTTGCTGACGAAGAATGCCGCCTTTCCGGACGCAGCCAGTAAGATCCTGCCACGCAAACAGTTTTGAAGACGACGTCCAGACGCAGCGATCTCGGGTCCCGAGATCAGAGGCTGGAAGTCAGGGTCATTTTCAGAAATCGGATGAGGCGCCGGAGGCGTGTCCATCCGACGCAATACGGTTTCCTCGAACCATGCTTCCAGATCGAAAGGCATCGCGACATCGCCCAGCGACTGGCTGATCCCCTGATCGCTGAGATCGGAACAGACGAGGCGAAGCCGTTTGATCGCTTCGTTCATGGCGTCGGGTTTGGTCTTCGAGGTGCCCGCAACGAATCTCGGGATCAGCGCGCACTCCTCCAGTTCGAGGGCGGCCTCAATCATGCCTCGACTGATTTCGCCGCCGATACGTTCCAGAAGGCGAGCGCGCTGGTCGCGCCGCTCAAAGCACGTCGCCAGACGGACATAGAAGCCGAACGGCAGCGGATCGCTGCCGAGCCGGGCGAGCAGCGCGAGATAGCCGTGCGGGACCGGCTTACCATGCCGGAAGGCCTCCATTAGGTTGTTGGCGGAGGGCGCCATCATCAGCGCTGCGATCTTTTGGAGATGTTCGGTCTCACCATCCTGAGCCTGTCGTCGCTGGCCAACCACTTGGAGGCTGAAGGATTCGAGTGCGGCGAAACAAGAATGTCGCATAGCCCCACGAGCCCGCATCACATTCGTGAGCAAGCCCGGCCCGTAAGTGGCATCCAGATAATCTGCTCGTAGCAGTGCCCACCCATTGAATGGAATGGGCAAGAAGGATCGAGGCCGCTGCGCCAATGGATTCTCCGGTTTTTATGCAAACGTGGGAGCACTTATTCATTCTGACTTTCGAATAGCGTAGCATAGCAAAATCAAATCGTCGACAATGAATGCCATAATTAAATAATCGCAATAGTCCACAATGTTATCAGAAAAATTTAGCATATTTTAAAAAATATAAATCAAGATAGAGGTAATATTTTTTATAAAAATATTAAAATTAAGATATAAAATCATTGTCTATCTGCCGTCCATTCGCGAGCAAGGCGTTGGGCCCTCACGATTTTTCCTTGTGTCATGCGACGCGCTACAATATCGCGTCTGCTGCGTGCACGATTATCACCTGCGCTTGCTGATAGATCAAACCACATGTGAGCGAGAACATCATCCTGAGTGAAGCCTCGGCCTCGGTAATACACTCTGCCCAGATCAAATTGGGCTGCCGAGTTTCCCTGCTCTGCGGCTTTGCGATACCAATGCGCCGCCTTTGCATAATCCTGCGGCGCACCTCGACCGCTGGCATGCCTCCAGCCGAGCGAGAACTGGGCACCAACGTCTCCGTGCTCTGCATTACGCAGCAGCGCCTCTAAAACCCGCTCATTGCTTTCCGTGGTAACAGGTGGCTGCTCTTCCGGAGTCTGCGCAGTGCTAACCTGTCCAGTGACAACTAGAAAACCTATTGTGACAATAATGATTTTCAACATGGCGCATTCCTTCAATTGCGCAAAGTGGGCAGCAGTATCTTGCGAATAATTGCGCGATGATTGTGTTTCTCAACTTCAGGTTAAATCATATTTCGTCAGACGTATTATTTGGTCAACGTTTCCCAAGGGTCTGGATTACGGTTATGTCATTTGTCCAGTTTAATCCGAGATCATCGCTTTGCATAGTATGGATATGAAGGCTATCAAAAAGTCTGTTAAGCGTCCCATAGAGGCAGATATCTCCCGGCTCCTCGTGGTAACCTCGCCGCTCAGCCTTAATTCCTTGCTGCCATTCATTGATCACCTCTTCAGATTTGATAACTAGCAGACTGGAGATATTAATCATGTGAAGTTCCATATCCTCACGCCAAGCCATCCTTTGCGCACGATTATCGACTTGCTCCAACAGTGTCTCATTCAGCCAATCAACATAGTCGCCTCGGACCGCATCCTCGTCGAATTGAACTGAGAAGGACAACGCCCAAAAAGGCTTATACTTCTCCTCTAAGTCGAGCCCAGTGAGATAATCACACCACTTTGGCAAGTCATTAACAACGTGCTTAGAGCACCCCCCAGTCATTAATGCTAAAATTACAATGATTGATAAAGGTATTCTATTTGCGATTTTCAGCATGAGATGATTCCCAAAAATATATTTTTGTCTCAAAACGCCTTAAAAGGCGGCTTTCTTTTTATTCACAGCATAGCAAACTGGTGTCTTTATTTGCATTTAAATGCGCTCTCTTTTAATTTCGGATCGAGGTCGAATAATCTGCTCGGCGTTGATTTTAATGGCAAAAGGCTACCTGTCACGAAATTCTACAGAGACAGGCGCTGAGACAAAGTAACGGTGCTTTATCATGGTCCGTCGCCCTCTGGTGCGGGCACTTCGTCATCCGCCCCTCGCGCATGGCGATCCCCCGTGCGATTCGTTGGAAATTATGCATAATTACCCAAGGCAACGAAAGACCGAGTTTGATCGACAGGAACGCGAGCGAGGTTTGGGTCGAAAACACTCCTATGTCATTAATATGTCAAGCACTGAGTTCTACATTAGGCCTGATCACGTATCCTATAAATCAAGTACATCATTCCGCGATCGATCAATTCGTGCCTCGTCTGGCGTTGGCGCGACTGTGAGGATGTCAATTCGTGAGATCTTACTCTCACTATCGACCGAGACCACCCATAGCGCCTGACGCTTCCCTTCCGCGAGAAAGATCAGGCACGGATAATCGGCTGCTTTGGGGAGATCGACCCGTCCATACACGAGCGCGCCGATATCGCGTGATGCCTGAAGACCACGCAGGAAGTCGAACCGCTCGCGAAGATAGGACACGACAGCGCTTTTCCCTATGATAGGTTCGAGCACAGTCTGCGCCTCATAGACCGCGTCGTCGGCGAGATGTGCTGCAAGGTCCTCGACACCGAGTTCTGATCTTGCTTTCTGGACGATCGCCGTCACTTCCGCGATGATACCCTCCTGCTTGGGGTCAAGCCGTGGGCCTGCGATTGTCCTCGTGTAGCGTTTCTTGGTCATGTTTCGATCCCTTCGCTGTTTTTGGTGGTCGCTCGGAGTTGGAGTGGCATTTAATGGGGTTTTCGTGGCCCCTAGAGGCGAAAACAGATGGCACACTTGGGTCCCATAGCCGAATTCCCTTTATCGCCCTCCGTGGGCTTAAAAGTTGGTTTAAATTGCCAGCAATTAATACGAGTATCGAATGATCTCTAGCACCTCATCCAGTTCATCTCGCAATTGGACGGCATCCGTCACCGAGATTAGCCGGGTCGGCATTACAGCAAAAAAGCCATTTCGGCTGATAGGTCGATATTTGATTAGTGCGTCGACCATGCCTCGGCGTAAGAGGCCCCGATCCCGATCAACGGCTGGGTAAAATGGAACAAGGCGCTCCTCACGGTGCAGGTTCAAGCGTTGGCGAAGTTGGGTATCGGACAGGCGTCCTCGGGTCTGGGTTTTGGTCATCTGCGATCTCCGGAAATTAGCCGCCGAGAGAGCCCCGGCACCCCTTTTGCCCCTTTTGGGGCGCGCGCGCGTGCGTGCGCGTGCGCGCGCGAGGCTTACCCACCGCAACGGTTTCGGAGCGGTGTGAACGCTCCCGAAATGAGCCTGCTGTGCCTGCACAATTGGCCCCGGCGCCGCTGCGAAAATGATGTCCCGACAACCCCCAAAGCGGGACAGTGGATATGCGGCTGATCCGCTGGCGCTCGCTGGAGAAGCATTGAGGTCGGCGCGCGCCGGGCTCTCTTGTCAGCCCGATCTGGTTGGGAAGGTGCTTCGATAAGGTATCATTGGATCAACCTGTCGACCTGAGTAGACGCTCTCAAGCATATTAACGGTAGGAGCCGATCTTGAGCGGCGAATCTGAAGTTTAATTTCATTAAAAATTTTGTTTATGCCATCAGAAGAATTTATAGTTGTATCAACCGCAGATTATATTTTGTCTATTGAGATTGAAAAACACGTATTTTCAATCTAATAAAATAATTAGGTGGAGATTCTTTATGTGGGGATTCATCAAAGCATGTGGAACCATGTTCCTGATCTGGTTCCTGATGTCGGCAATCGGCATCATGAACGAGGCAACTATGGGTATCTCCTTGCTCCTCTTCGTTCTGTATAAAATTCGTTTCTTCGGCTTTATGGGAAAATTGATCCCCAGCATATTTGATTGGTGGGAGGAGGAAGGCTTGTATATCTGGGAATATGAAATGCGGCGCTCGCCGAAGGCCAAGAAAAAAAAGGCCAAAAAGAAGGCGAATGCGTCAGGACCTCCGAAGGGCTACATCAAAATCGAGGATCACAATCAGATTTGCCGCGCCCTGAAGGATCAATGCGACAGCGTTTGGCATGACCGCTTCAATGAGGGCGTGAAATACGGCAAGTCCGTGCAAATGCATCATTCCTCGACGAAGGAAGATGCGATCTTTGCCTACCTTTTCAATCCGGAGCATTTCGAGAAATATGTGAAATCATTCATGGAATCGCCGCAGAACTATGACTGGTGGGAATATCTGGGTGTGGGCTGCGGCGCGACGACTCAGGAGATTAACGCGGCCTTCCGTAAAGCCGCTGCCAAACATCATCCCGACCGCAATCCCGGTGATCCGGTCGCCCTGCATGCCTTCCAGAAGATCAGCGCAGCGCGCGAGATCGGTATCGAGAAGCGTAAAACTCATCGGGCGAATGCATGAATTAAAGAGGAGTTTTGAACGTCGCAGATCGAATGATGTTTTGATTGGGATATCTTGCATTGCGGTTAAGTGGCTGAGGCGGATCAGAGCAGTGTATCGCTGAGCGGGCGTGCCATCTCACCCGGCAATTCATGAGATAATCTTTCTAAGCCCTCGGAGTCGATCTGATAGGAATTTTCTCGTGACAAATCCTTTCGGCAATATGGACCAGCAAGCGGTGCATAACATCACCGTCCGGCCTGAGCGCTGACGCCCGCAAGAGGCTCGATGATCGTCTCGCGGGAATTTTGGCTGGTTTCCACCTATGAACCTAGACCTCTCAAATTTTGTTTGGCGGAACAGGATCATATCCATTGTGGAACTTGAACAGCGTTCGTGAACGCAGGCATGTATCCCACTTCACGGTTACAAAATAAGGATATGCGGGATCGTTCGGCCTCGAAGTGACCAAGCGCTCCAAGGTCTCCGATGATTTGCAGATCCCGATAAGATCGCCCTTGTGCTGTAGACTATGATCTGTGCCCCACGCTCCAGTCTTAATGTCGCGAACCACGCGGTAGAAAGTATCTTTCGATGAAACGATGTATTGCTGGATACCAAGAATCCCAGAAGTTTTAGCACAGAAAAAGCCATTCTTAATTGAATTTTTTTCAAAAATCGTAAGAATGTGCTCTACATGCAGCGCATTACGCTTGGAGTGGATAATCTGTTTGATATTAAGCATATCAATAATAAAATTATTTGCCCAGAAACAAATTCGTTCCCCAATACCAATTGATGGTTTTTGCATATAAAGTAGTATTTTATTATATCTTTTTTTGTATCTATTTTGATACCAGACAAAAGTGTAGGCTGAATTGAAAATATTTTCACATACCCTCCACTGCGTTTAATAACAATACTTTTCATTGTTTGCTTCTCCATCAATTTGATGTCTCTAATTCCGGATAGATATGTCAATTAAATATAAATTTCAATATAAATTTTTTTTACAATAAGATAGATTTTAAAAATGTCATATTTATCGTGAGTCCTTAAAATAAAAAGGTTTTATATATCCTATAGTTTTGTGATTAGAATTTTCAATTTTGGACTGTGATAACAAAGACGAGCGGGCGGCGCGGAGTTGATGATTGGCAAAATTGCTGCCAGTCACCGAGACAAAATCTGGCAGGAAGGCGCTCTCAACATTCCACATAATGGCCAAAGTAGGGACACAGTTTGGATATTACCGTGCTTCGGTGTTGTGAGGGGCGTTAATGCGCATTGGTTTCTCGACGACCGTGACACAGCAACAATTGGCGGGTCGCAAGCGATTGATTTTCACGCCTTTTCATTTGAAGTCTTCTCGTGAATTTCCAATATGTATTTCTGTATTATTTGATATTTTTTGCTTGGAACTCAATATTTTAAAAAAAATCGCTCTGATTTCAGAACTTCTCAACATACAAAATCATGTAGTGCTTTCCATTGACCTCAAACGCTTCGACAATATCAAGGCGCTTGACCTTGATCGGACTCTTACACATGAATCCGTCGTCGATTGCCGAGCACATCGCGTTCGCGATGCAAAGAGGATTGTTCCAGAGAGTGGCGCGCGAGCCCTTCTCCTCGATCTCGTCGAGCATGTCATCGTCAAGCCATGCGCGCTCTCGAACGAAATCGAAAGCCTCATCGTTGCCATCTGCCGGAAACGACAGACTCAGGATTGCGTTGTTTGCGATCTTTGTCCCCACGATCTCGCACGCGGCCAACACGTCTTGGCAAGTGAGAGTGGGGTAATCTACACAAACGACATCTGCGGGCCCTCGGGTCGTCAAAGAAAGGCCCGTCGACAAACGGACGTAAACCGCTCCCTGATTGCCGAAGTCATCAGGCAAAAATACTTGTGACTCTTTCGGTAAATAATACCTTATCACTTGGATAAGGGCCTCTCGGCAACGCTCATCGAATAATGATCTCCAGTTTTCTACATCCACTTTCATTTGACAATCCAAAAAAAAATCCACTTTGCAGCCTCAAGGTGAAGCGCGATGCAAGGCCGGTCAAATAGGCAAGTCTTGTCGACACTAACATAACCTCTATTTCTGAAGCGCTTCACCTCATCCGTATCTCTATCTAGCAATTTTGGCCGAAAATGGCGATATTTTTCAACGACGATCTTTCTGTGCTATTAGGAGACATAAAGATCATTCTTTCGGGAATGATCTTTATGGGGGTGCCGCTTGGCAGAAGCCTATGGAATCCTCGCCACCGCTCATGCCTAAGAGCCGTTGCCCATGGCGGGACAATCGCGCCATGGGGTTCGGGGCGACTGGAAGGCTTTAAGTCAGACGTTGGCGATCTCGCCGTGGTCGTCGAACTGGCTGGGTGACGTTCGTTTAGAACCCCGATCTCGTCCATAGACGACTTCAAAACACTCATGGGAAACCCTTGCCGTAGCCATCGGCGACAGTGATCGTGACCTTTGCGACGGTCAACGCTCGTGAACCTCACGTAAGGCTCCCAATTTAGAGCAACTCCCTTCCTTGTTGAATCGCGGTTGGGGATTCCCAAGGCAGTGATGAGCTGATTCATTGTTGTCACG
>Ga0076929_100650_pt1 | contig 21469 bp, 21 predicted proteins | sample HotLakConUCCSL28_FD_87104 | JGI IMG/M metagenome (GOLD analysis project Ga0076929, IMG submission 87104) | Hypersaline microbial mat communities from Hot Lake, Washington, USA - Hot Lake Consortium UCC-SL28 (version 3) (version 3) | ecosystem: Environmental > Aquatic > Thermal springs > Hot...
GGTGACAAACCCTCCAGCGGCAGCGTAGGATCATTCATGGCGGATGTGGCCTCCGTGAAACTGCAAGATTCGGCGTTAGCACCCAAATCTTACGCTACTTCAACGGCTTGCGCTACATCCGCCAGACCTCCGTGCATAATGCGGGTTAGCGCAATGAATAAGATGTGCCGTCCGGCGCAGCCGTATTGCCGTTCGTGTCTCCCGCCAAGGGCCTCCATAAGGTTTGTCCCCATCAGCAGGCCTGCGTGTTTCAGGAGAAAGGCACGATCAAAGGGTGTTTCCACCGGGGCATGCTCATCTGCTGTTTCCATTTAACGGTTCAGCAGTGAAACTCTGACAACCTCACCCTACAGGAAACCAGATCATCAGGTGCAGGGTTCGATGACCACCAACGTCAATGCGCGAGGCTCGGAGCGCATGCGCGCTTTCATGGCCGCACGTATCCTGTTCAACAAGGATATGATGCAGGTGGATTGTACCGTTCGCAATCTCTCGGAAGGCGGCGCCAAGCTGGAGATTTCCGGCGCGGTGACGCTGCCGGACGAATTCGATCTCGTGATTCCCCAGAAGAACCAGCGTCGGCGCGCGCGCCTGTGCTGGCGCCAGGACGATGCCTGTGGCGTGCGTTTTCTCGAGCCGTCCGAGGAAGAGAACGAATCTGCGGATGATTCCGGCGGGCCGGAGACGGAAGAGCGGCTGCGTGCGCGAATCCGGCAGCTCGAGCGTACCATCACGCAGCTCAATGCGCGGATCGAACAATTGACCTCCGGCTGATCGCTTTGCCGGTCCCGTTGCCTCGGATGCGCGGTGCCCCGGCCAATCACCCGGTTTTATCGTGTCGATCTCTCAATCGACCGGGCGCGGACGCCGCAGCTCTGGCGCGGGGCTCTCCGACGGCCCGGTCCGCGGCGTATCTCTTGGCGTATCTCTTGGCGTATCCCTTGGCATATCTCTCGGCGTGTCCTGGGGCACGACGATGCGCAGGCCGCTCGACGGCTCCGGATTGCCCGGGTTTGCAGCGTCCCGCGTCGTTTCCTGCCTGAGGATGCCTGCGGTCTCGCCGCTGACGAGCGGCGCCTCGGGAGTTTCGGCGCAATGACGGAGCAGCGCATCGACCGCTTCCTCGATTCCGGTGAGGTCGAGGAGGGGGCGCTGGCCCGTTCCCGCATAATAGCCGTGCAGCCAGACGCCGATGCTGCGTTTGCGGCGCTCACCGAGTCGGTCGAACTGACCGCAATCGACACCGGCCATGTCGATGACTTGCGCCTGCGCGGCGCCTCCCTGCAGGTCATGCGGGGCGATGAATGTAGCGCAAATGCAGAAAAAGCCGGAAAACCCGGAAAAAATGGTGCGACGCAAGATCACAAACCCCTCCCCAGACGATAACGAATCGCTATTTCGGTTATGGTAGCAGCTCACCGCGCCTGATGCGCGGGCGGCGGACGCGGTGTTTTTCGGGCGCTCCGGCCTGGAATGACTCCGTGTCGGTTCTTGTTTTTGGCTGGTGGCTGGGATAAGCCTCGCCCGCAGGGTTCGCGGATGCAAAACAGGGCCCTCGAGGCAGGTTCGGCGGTTGCCGTCGGATCGTGGATCGGATCGGGAAGGTCGGTGTATGGACAATCTGTTGATCGATTATCTGCCGCTGGTGATCTTCATCGCCCTCGCCATGGTGATCGGGGGTGCGTTGCTCGTGGCGCCGTTCGTCGTGGCCTACAGCAATCCCGACAGCGAGAAGGTCTCGACCTACGAATGCGGCTTCAACGCCTTCGACGATTCGCGCATGCGCTTCGATGTGCGCTTCTATCTCGTGGCCATCCTCTTCATCATCTTCGATCTGGAAGTGGCGTTCCTGTTCCCCTGGGCCGTGGTCTTCGGTGAACTGGGCTGGTTCGGCTTCTGGTCGATGATGATCTTCCTCGGTGTGCTGACCGTCGGATTCGTCTACGAATGGAACAAGGGAGCCCTGGAATGGGATTGATCGATCGCGACAACCGCGTGCTTTCGCCCAATGCCGAGGGTGCGGCACTTTTGCAGCGCGCGCAGGACAACCCTGCCCAGGCGAAGGATCCGTTCTTCTCGGAGGTGAATGCCGAGCTGGCCGACAAGGGCTTTCTCGTCACCTCCACGGATGATCTGATCACCTGGGCCCGTGGCGGCTCGCTGATGTGGATGACCTTCGGCCTCGCCTGCTGCGCCGTCGAGATGATGCAGATGTCGATGCCGCGCTATGATGCCGAGCGTTTCGGCTTCGCGCCGCGTGCGAGTCCGCGTCAATCGGACGTGATCATCGTCGCCGGCACGCTGACCAACAAGATGGCCCCCGCCTTCCGCAAGGTCTACGACCAGATGCCGGAGCCGCGTTACGTCATTTCCATGGGCTCCTGCGCCAATGGCGGCGGTTATTACCATTATTCCTATTCGGTGGTGCGCGGCTGCGACCGCATCGTGCCTGTCGATGTCTATGTGCCCGGCTGTCCGCCCACGGCGGAGGCGCTGCTCTACGGCGTCCTGCTTCTGCAAAAGAAGATCCGCCGCACCGGCACGATCGAGCGCTGAGGTCGAGGATCATGACGATGATTGCGCAGGACGGGATCGCGGCCCTCGAAAAGCTCGAGGCGCATATCCGCAAGGGGCTTGTGGAGAAGGGGCTCGGCGACAAGCTCGCCGATGCCGCGATCACCCATGGCGAGCTGACCATCACCGTCGCGCCGGAGGCGATCCGCGACACGGTGGCCTGGCTGCGCGACGACGAAGGCTGCCTGTTCAAGTGCTTCATCGATATCTGCGGCGTGGATTACCCGGCCCGCGAGAAGCGCTTCGACGTGGTCTACCATTTCCTCTCGCTGCGCCATAACCAGCGTATCCGGATCAAGGTGATGGTGGATGCGCAGACGCCGGTTCCCTCGATCATCGATCTGTTTCCCGCCGCCAACTGGTTCGAGCGCGAGACCTATGATCTCTACGGCGTGATCTTCACCGATCACCCGGATCTGCGCCGCCTGCTCACCGATTACGGCTTCGAGGGGCACCCCCTGCGCAAGGATTTCCCGCTCACCGGTTTCGTCGAGGTGCGCTACGACGATATCGAGGGGCGTGTGGTCTATGAGCCGGTGAAGCTCACGCAGGAATTCCGCAATTTCGATTTCCTCTCGCCGTGGGAGGGCACCGATTACGTGCTCCCGGGCGACGAGAAGGCCGATCAGGCAGACAAGGGCTGAGGAAGGCGCTGACGTCATGGGCGAGCACGACATTCGCAATTTCTCGATCAATTTCGGCCCGCAGCACCCTGCGGCACACGGCGTGCTGCGCCTGGTGCTGGAGCTCGACGGCGAGATCGTCGAGCGCGTCGATCCGCATATCGGCCTGTTGCATCGTGGTACCGAGAAGCTGATCGAGCACAAGACCTATCTGCAGGCCACGCCCTATTTCGACCGGCTCGATTATGTCGCGCCGATGAACCAGGAGCACGCCTTCTGCCTCGCGATCGAGAAGCTGGCCGGGATCACGGTGCCGCGCCGGGCCCAGCTGATCCGGGTTCTGTATTGCGAGATCGGGCGTATCCTGTCGCATCTTCTCAACCTCACCACCCAGGCCATGGATGTGGGCGCGCTGACGCCGCCGCTCTGGGGCTTCGAGGAGCGCGAGAAGCTGATGGTGTTCTACGAGCGCGCCTCGGGGGCGCGGCTCCACGCGAATTACTTCCGCCCCGGCGGGGTGCATGCGGATCTGCCGCCGGAGCTGATCGACGATATCGAGGCCTGGTGCGATCCGTTCCTGAAGGTGGTCGATGATCTCGACGACCTCGTGATGAAGAACCGCATCTTCAAGCAGCGCAATGTCGATATCGCCGTGGTCGATATCGACGATGCCTATGCCTGGGGCTTCTCCGGCGTGATGGTGCGCGGCTCGGGCGTCGCCTGGGATCTGCGCAAGTCGCAGCCCTATGAATGCTACGAGGAGATGGAATTCGACATCCCCGTGGGCAAGAACGGCGACAATTACGACCGGCAGATGGTGCGCATGGAAGAGATGCGCCAGTCCATCCACATCATGAAGCAGTGCATCGCCAAGCTGCGTGCGCCGGACGGGCAGGGGGCGATCACCACGACCGACGGCAAGTTCGCGCCGCCGACCCGGGGCGAGATGAAGCGCTCGATGGAAGCGCTGATCCACCATTTCAAGCTCTACACGGAAGGCTTCCACGTGCCGGAGGGTGAAGTCTACGCGGCTGTGGAAGCGCCGAAGGGCGAATTCGGCGTCTATCTCGTCTCGGACGGCTCCAACAAGCCGTATCGCTGCAAGATCCGCGCCCCGGGCTTTGCGCATCTCCAGGCGATGGATTTCCTCTGCAAGGGCCACATGCTGGCGGATGTGGCGGCGATCCTCGGCTCGATCGACATCGTTTTCGGCGAGGTCGATCGCTGAGCTTCGGCTGAGGGATAACGCGTCGCGGTTCGCGGCGCGAAACAGATTTGACGGGCGGCGCCGTTCGGCGGTGTCGCGAATTGAAAAAAGGCGATCACGATCATGGCCGTTCGCAGGCTCGCACCGGAAGCGGTTCAACCGAAAGCGTTTTCCTTCACCCCCGAGACCGAGGCGTGGACGAAGGAACTCGTCGCGAAATACCCGCAAGGCCGGCAGGCCTCGGCGGTGATCCCGCTTCTGTGGCGCGTCCAGACCGATTGCGGCGGGTGGCTGCCGCAAAAAGCGATCGAGGCGGTGAGCGAGCGGCTGGAAATGCCGTATATCCGCGTCTACGAGGTCGCGACCTTCTATACGATGTTCAACCTCGAACCCGTCGGCAAGTTCTACGTTCAGATGTGCGGCACCACGCCCTGCATGCTGCGCGGCTCGAACGAGATCCGCAAGGTGCTCGAAGAGCGCATCGGGGCGCAGCAGACGGTCTCCGAGGACGGGCTGTTCTCCTGGCTCGAGGTGGAGTGCCTGGGCGCCTGCTGCAACGCGCCGATGGTGCAGATCAATGATGATTACTACGAGGATCTGACGCCGGAGAATTTCAACAAGCTGCTCGACGATCTCGCCGCCGGCAAGAAGGTGAATATCGGCTCGCAGGCCGGGCGCAAGTCTTCCGAGCCGCAGGACGACGTCAGGACGCTGACCGATCCCGCGCTCTATGACGGCTCCGTCGTCGGCGCCTGGCGCAAGCGCTTCGAGGAAGAGGCGGCGCAGTGCGCGGCGGAAGCTAAAGCCAAGGCCGAGAAGGAGAAGCTGGAGAAGGAAGCGGAAAAAGCCGAGAAAGAGGCTGCCGTCGCGCCCAAGAAAGGCCATCCCGATGCCGGTCGCGCCACCGAGCGCCCCGTCGCCGATGCGCCGGCCCAGCAGAAGGCCGTCGGTGAGGAAGTCGTCGATCTCGAAGCCGAGGACAAGGACATCGTGGAAAAGCTTGCCAGGCTGTCCAGGGATGCTTCCCCCCAGGAGAAGGCCAACGCGGTCGGTTCGCGCCCCAAGGCGTTGAAGAAACCGCGCAAGGACAAGGCCGACGATCTCAAGAAGATCAGCGGGATCGGCCCGGCCAACGAGGAAAAGCTGCACAATCTCGGTATCTATCATTACGACCAGATCGCCCAATGGGGGCGTCCGGAAATCCGCTGGATCGGGCAGTTCCTGTCATTCGCCGGCCGGATCGACCGCGAGGACTGGGTCGGCCAGGCGAAAACGCTCGCCGCCGGCGAAAAAGAGTCCTGAGAGGAAAACGACATGCTGCAGGACAAGGACCGCATCTTCACCAATCTCTACGGCTTCCATTCGCCGGATCTCGACGCTGCGCGCAAACGCGGCGCCTGGGACGAGACGAAGTTCCTGATCGATCAGGGACGCGACTGGATCGTCGACGAGATGAAGAAATCGGGTCTGCGCGGGCGCGGCGGCGCGGGCTTCCCGACGGGGCTGAAATGGTCGTTCATGCCCAAGCAGAATGACGGGCGTCCGCATTACCTCGTCGTGAATGCCGACGAATCGGAGCCGGGCACCTGCAAGGACCGCGAGATCATGCGCCATGATCCGCATCTCTTGATCGAGGGCTGCCTCCTCGCTTCCTTCGCCATGGGGGCCAATGCCTGCTACATCTATCTGCGCGGCGAATACATCGCCGAGCGCATCGCCTTGCAGCGCGCCGTGGACGAAGCTTATGAAGCAAAGCTGATCGGCAAGAGCAACCTGCATGGCTGGGATTTCGATCTCTACGTCCATCACGGCGCCGGCGCCTATATCTGCGGCGAGGAGACGGCCCTGCTAGAGAGCCTGGAGGGCAAGAAGGGCATGCCGCGCCTGAAGCCGCCATTCCCGGCCAATGTCGGGCTCTATGGTTGCCCCACCACGGTCAACAACGTCGAATCGATCGCGGTCGCCGGTACCATCCTGCGCCGGGGCGCTTCGTGGTTTTCCGGGCTCGGTCGCCCGAACAATGTCGGGACCAAGCTGTTTTGCGTCTCGGGCCACGTGAACAAGCCGTGCAACGTGGAGGAGGAAATGGGCATCACCTTCCGCGAACTGATCGACACCCATTGCGGCGGGATTCGCGGCGGCTGGGACAATCTGCTCGCGGTGATTCCCGGCGGATCCTCTGTGCCGATGGTCCCGGCCGAGCAGATTGCCGACGCGCATATGGATTTCGATACGCTGCGCGGGCTGCAATCGGGGCTGGGGACGGCTGCGGTGATCGTGATGGACAAGTCCACCGACATTGTGCGCGCCATCACCCGCATCTCCTATTTCTACAAGCACGAGAGCTGCGGCCAGTGCACTCCGTGCCGCGAGGGAACCGGCTGGATGTGGCGCGTGCTGACGCGGATGTCAGAGGGCAGGGCGCAGAAGCGCGAGATCGACATGCTGCTCGAAGTCACCAAGCAGGTGGAAGGCCACACGATCTGCGCCTTGGGTGATGCAGCCGCCTGGCCGATTCAGGGCTTGATTCGCCATTTCCGGCATGAAATCGAAAAGCGGATCGACGATTACGCGGCCAACCCGCATCCCGATCCGGTGCGCGTGGCAGCCGAGTAACCGGATCAAGAGTCACTTGCGGATGCGAGCGGAAACAAACAGGACGACGGCATCATGACCAAACTCATCGTCGACGGCAAGGAAATCGACGTCCCGGCCGAATACACGCTGCTCCAGGCGTGCGAGGAGGCGGGCGCCGAGATCCCGCGCTTCTGCTTCCATGAGCGGCTCTCGGTTGCCGGCAATTGCCGCATGTGCCTCGTCGAGATCAAGGGCGCGCCCAAGCCGATCGCGAGCTGCGCCTGGGGCGTGCGCGATTGCCGCCCGGGCCCGAATGGCGAGCCGCCGGAGGTCTCGACCAAGTCGCCGACAGTGAAGAAGGCCCGCGAGGGCGTGATGGAGTTCCTGCTGATCAACCATCCGCTCGATTGCCCGATCTGCGACCAGGGCGGCGAGTGCGATCTGCAGGACCAGGCCATGGCCTATGGCGTTGATTCGACCCGCTTCCACGAGAACAAGCGCGCCGTCGAGGACAAGTATATCGGCCCGCTGGTGAAGACCTGGATGAATCGCTGCATCCACTGCACCCGCTGCGTCCGTTTTGCCACCGAGGTCGCCGGTGTGCCGGATCTCGGCGCCATCGGGCGTGGCGAGGACATGGAGATCACCACCTATCTCGAAAAGGCGATGGGCTCGGAGCTGCAAAGCTGCGTCGCGGATCTGTGCCCGGTCGGTGCGCTCACCTCCAAGCCCTATGCCTATACGGCGCGGCCCTGGGAGATGACCAAGACCGAATCGGTGGATGTCATGGATGCGGTGGGCTCTGCCATTCGCGTCGATTCGCGGGGTCGCGAGGTGATGCGCATCCTGCCGCGCGTCAACGAGGCGATCAACGAGGAGTGGATCACGGACAAGACCCGCCACATCATCGACGGCTTGCGCCGCCAGCGCCTCGACAAGCCTTACGTGCGCGAGAACGGCAAGCTGCGCCCCGCATCCTGGCAGGAGGCGTTCGGCGCCATCGCCAGGGCCGTCGATGCGGCGAGCCCGGAGCGCATCGGCGCCATTGTCGGCGATTTGCCCGCGGTGGAGGAGATCTACGCGCTCAAGCAACTGATGACGTCGCTGGGCGTGACCAATCTCGATTCCCGTCAGGACGGCGCGGCGCTCGATCCGGCTCTGGGGCGCGGTTCCTACGTCTTCAATTCGACCATCGAGGGGATCGAGGAGGCGGATGCGATCCTGATCGTGGGCTCCAATCCGCGTATCGAGGCCTCGCTGGTCAATGTGCGCATCCGCAAGCGCTTCCGCATGGGTCCGCCGCCGATCGGCGTGATCGGCGAGAAGGCGGATCTGACCTATGATTATGATTATCTCGGCGCCGGCCCCGATACGCTGGCCGAGATCGTCTCAGGCAAGCATCCCTTCGCCAAGGTGCTCAGCGAAGCCGAGCGTCCCCTGATCATCCTCGGCCAGGGCGCGCTGATGCGTGAGGACGGCGCGGCGATCATGGCGCTCGCCGCCAAGGTGGCCCAGAAGGTCGGCGCCGTCACCGATGACTGGAACGGCTTCAGCGTGCTGCACACGGCGGCCGCCCGCGTCGGCGCGCTTGATCTCGGTTTCGTGCCGGGCGAGGGCGGCCTCGATGCGCAGGCGATGGCCGGCGAAGGCGCGCTCGACGTGCTGTTCCTGCTCGGTGCGGACGAGATCGCCATCCCGCCCGGCGCCTTCGTGATCTATCAGGGGACGCATGGCGATCGCGGCGCGCACCGCGCCGACGTGATCCTGCCCGGAGCGACCTATACCGAGAAATCGGGCACTTTCGTCAATACGGAGGGGCGGGTGCAGATCGCCAACCGCGCGGCCTTCCCGCCCGGCGATGCCCGCGAGGACTGGGCCATCCTGCGCGCCCTGTCCGATCACCTCGGTCACAAATTGCCGTTCGACAATCTGGCGCAACTGCGCGAAAAGCTGTATGCGGCCTACCCGCATATGGCGGCGATCGACGCGATCGCGCAAAGCGATGTGGCGGCGGCGGTCAAGGCTGCGGCCAGTCTGAAGGGCAAGCCGGGGGATGCGCCGTTTGCGAGCCCGGTCAAGGATTTCTACCTGACCAACCCGATCGCGCGCGCATCCGCGATCATGGCGGAATGCTCGGCGCTCGCCGCCGGGGAGAGCCGCGAAGCGGCCGAGTGAGCAAGGATACGGGACAAAATCATCATGCCGGACATTCTCCTCACCGTGCTGCTCATCGCCTTCAAGAGCCTCGTCTTGATGGTCTCGCTGCTCGTCTTCATCGCCTATATCCTCTACGCCGACCGCAAGGTCTGGGCGGCGGTGCAGCTGCGCCGGGGGCCCAATGTGGTCGGGCCCTGGGGGCTGTTGCAGAGTTTTGCGGATCTCTTGAAATTCGTGCTCAAGGAGCCGGTGATCCCGGCAGGCGCCAACAAGGGGCTGTTCCTGCTCGCGCCCTTCATTCTCGTGGTGCTGGCGCTCGCGGCCTGGGCGGTGATCCCGGTCAGTGAAGGCTGGGCGATCGCCGATATCAATGTCGGCATCCTGTTCGTCTTCGCGGTATCCTCGCTGCAGGTCTATGGCGTGATCATGGGCGGCTGGGCCTCGAATTCGAAATACGCCTTTCTCGGCGCGCTGCGTTCGGCGGCGCAGATGGTCTCCTACGAGGTCTCCATCGGCTTCGTGATCATTACCGTGCTGCTCTGCGTGGGCTCGCTGAATCTGACGCAGATCGTGCTGGCCCAGGACAATGGCTGGGGCATTCTCGGCTGGTTCTGGCTGCCGCTCTTCCCGATGTTCGTGATCTTCCTGATCTCGGCGCTGGCGGAGACGAATCGCCCGCCCTTCGATCTGCCGGAGGCCGAATCGGAGCTCGTGGCCGGCTTCATGGTGGAATATTCCTCCACGCCATACCTGCTCTTCATGCTCGGCGAATACGTGGCCATCATGACCATGTGTGCGCTGATGACGATCCTGTTCCTCGGCGGCTGGCTGTCGCCGATCCCGTTCGCACCCTTCACCTGGGTGCCGGGTCCGGTCTGGTTCATCCTGAAGATGGCGCTGTGCTTCTACATGTTCGCGATGACCAAGGCCTTCGTGCCGCGCTACCGCTATGACCAGCTGATGCGGCTGGGCTGGAAGGTCTTCCTGCCGATCTCGCTCGCCGCCGTGGTGATCGTGGCCGGTGTGCTGCAGCTGACCGGCTGGGCGCCGGGGGCGAGTTGAGGAGTAGGCGGCTTGATTGAGTGGATTTCACCGGCGGGCATGATCGGGGCTGCCATCGGATTCCTGATCGGGCTGGTGAATTTCAAGACGATCGGCGGCTACGTCACCGCGAAGCTGCGGGAGACGGATCGATCGACCAATGCGGCCGAAAAGGCCGATTACGAGCGGCGGATCCGGATTTTCCGCGTTGCGTTTTTCACGTTGACGGTGATCGCCTTTCCGGTCATCGGCTATCTGTTCGGCACCACCGTGTCGACAATGTTCGAATGAGGAGTGGGTCATGGAGAAGGCTATGAGGCTCGATCAGGCCGCGAAGGCGATCCTCCTGAAGGAGTTCGTCTCCGGCTTTCTTCTGGCGCTGCGGTATTTCTTCAAGCCGAAGGCGACGATCAATTACCCCTTCGAGAAGAATCCCACCTCGCCGCGCTTTCGCGGGGAACACGCCCTGCGGCGCTATCCCAACGGCGAGGAGCGCTGCATCGCCTGCAAGCTCTGCGAGGCGATCTGCCCGGCCCAGGCCATCACCATCGAGGCCGGTCCGCGCCGCAATGACGGCACGCGCCGCACCACGCGCTACGATATCGACATGGTGAAGTGCATCTATTGCGGCATGTGCCAGGAGGCCTGTCCGGTGGATGCCATCGTCGAGGGCCCGAATATCGAATTTTCCGTGGAGACGCGCGAAGAGCTGCTCTACGACAAGCAGAAGCTGCTCGATAACGGTGATCGCTGGGAGCGCGAGATCGCGCGCAATCTGGCGATGGATGCGCCATATCGCTGAGCATTCTTCATGGTGACCGACCGGGGCTCGCATGGGGGCTTTTTGTTCGGGATGGTTGCCGGGTTTGGCCGGACACGGGTTGTGCGGTCGCGAAACGGGGTCTATAGACAGGCCGCCCGCACCCATGCGGGCGGAACCTGACAAGCCACCGCAACAGGCTTCGAGCGAAAGCGCATGACGGTCACCGCCGCCTTTTTCTATCTGTTTGCCGCCATCACCGTGGCCTCGGCCTTCATGGTGATCGCCGCACGCAATCCCGTGCACTCGGTGCTCTTCCTGATCCTCGCTTTCGTGAATTCGGCGGGGCTCTTCATTCTGCTGGGCGCCGAGTTCCTGGCGATGATCCTCATCGTCGTCTATGTCGGCGCTGTCGCGGTGCTGTTCCTGTTCGTGATCATGCTGCTCGACATCGATTTCGCGGAGTTGCGCCAGGGCGCGCTGCAATATCTGCCGATCAGCGCGGTGGTGGGTGTCATCTTCCTGGTCGAGCTGGTTCTCGTGGTGACGACCTACACCGTCGATCCGGCCTTGCTTAACCTCCCGGCAGCAGCAGAGGCGCAAACGGGAATCACCAACACCGCCCAGCTCGGATCGGTGATCTACACCAAATATGTGTATTTCTTCCAGCTTTCCGGTCTGGTCCTCCTGGTGGCGATGATCGGGGCGATCGTGCTGACCCTGCGCGACCGACCAGGCGTGAAGCGTCAGGATGCGGCGAAGCAGGCTGCGCGCACCCGCGAGACCTCGATCGAGATCCGCAAGGTCAAAAACCGCGAGGGCGTGTAAGGAGCCGATGCGATGATCACCCTGGTCCATTTCCTCACGCTGGCGGCGATCCTGTTCACGCTGGGCGTGCTCGGCATCTTCATCAACCGCAAGAACGTGATCGTCATCCTGATGTCGATCGAGCTGATCCTGCTTTCGGTGAACATCAATCTCGTCGCCTTCTCGAGCTTCCTGAACGACATTGTCGGGCAGGTCTTTGCCCTGTTCGTGCTCACCGTCGCCGCTGCCGAGGCGGCGATCGGGCTGGCGATCCTCGTCATCTTCTTCCGCAACCGCGGCACCATCGCGGTGGAAGACATCAACACGATGAAGGGCTAAGGGGCGTCCACGATGTATCACGCGATCGTCTTCCTGCCGCTTCTCGGCTTCCTCATCGCGGGCATTTTCGGCCGCATGATCGGGCCGCGCCCGAGCGAGATCGTGACGACCTCCTTCGTCGCGATTTCCGCGCTGCTCTCATGGGTCGCACTTTTCTCCGTCGGTTACGGCGACGGCGACACGGTCGTGCGCATTGCCAACTGGATGGTCTCGGGTGATCTCGCCGTGGACTGGGCCCTGCGCATCGACGCGCTGACCGTGGTGATGCTGGTCGTGGTGAACAGCGTCTCGGCGCTCGTGCATCTCTATTCCATGGGCTACATGCACGAGGACCCGTCGCGCTCGCGCTTTTTCGCCTATCTGTCGCTGTTCACCTTCGCCATGCTGATGCTGGTGACCTCGGACAATCTGGTGCAGATGTTCTTCGGGTGGGAGGGTGTCGGCCTCGCGAGCTACCTGCTGATCGGCTTCTGGTATCAGAAGGAATCGGCCAATGCGGCGGCGATGAAGGCGTTCGTGGTCAACCGCGTCGGCGATTTCGGCTTCGCGCTCGGCATCTTCCTCGTCTTCTATCTTTTCGGTTCCACCAGTTTCGACGTGATCTTCCCGCAGGTCGAGGCCTTCGCAACCGGCGAGGCGGGCGAGGGATTCGTCTTCCTCGGACTCGATGCGCAGGGCACGCTGACGCTCGCCTGCCTGCTTCTGTTCATGGGAGCCATGGGCAAATCGGCGCAGTTCCTGCTGCATACCTGGCTGCCCGACGCGATGGAGGGTCCGACGCCGGTCTCGGCGCTGATCCATGCCGCGACCATGGTGACCGCCGGTGTCTTCCTCGTGGCGCGGATGTCGCCGCTGTTCGAATATGCCCCGACGGCGCTCGTCGTCGTGACCGGTATCGGCGCGCTGACGGCCTTCTTCGCCGCGACGGTGGGGCTCGTCCAGAACGACATCAAACGCGTGATCGCCTATTCGACCTGCTCGCAACTCGGCTACATGTTCGTGGCGATGGGGCTGGGCGCCTACAGCGTGGGCATGTTCCACCTGTTCACGCACGCCTTCTTCAAGGCGCTGCTGTTCCTCGGCGCCGGTTCGGTGATCCATGCGATGCATCACGAGCAGGACATGCGCAACATGGGTGGCCTTGGCAAGGTGATCCCGCTCACCGCGCTGATGATGGTGATCGGCACGATCGCGCTGACGGGCTTTCCCTTCACGGCGGGCTATTATTCCAAGGATGCGATCATCGAGGCGGCATATGCGTCCGGTGCCGGCATGTCGGATGTCGCCTTCATCGCCACCGTCGTGGCGGCCCTGTTCACGTCCTTCTATTCCTGGCGCCTGTTCTTCATGACCTTTGCCGGCAAGGCGCGCTGGGGTGCGGGCCATGGTCACGCCGCGCATGACGACACCTCGCATGGCGATGATCACGGGCATCACCATGATCACAAGCCGCATGAGAGCCCGCCGGTGATGCTGATTCCGCTGATCCTGCTCGCCATCGGTGCGCTGGTTGCCGGCTACTTCTTCAAGAGCGTCTTCGTGGGAGACGGCTACGAGGCCTTCTGGGGCGATGCGCTTTACACGCGGGCCGACAACACCATCCTGCATGACCTGCATTACGTTCCCGCCTGGGTCGTCTGGTCACCCTTCGTGATGATGGTGATCGGGTTTGCGCTCGCGTACTGGATGTATGTCCGCGACACTTCCGTGCCGGCGCGCATCGCGCAGGAACAGCCGATGCTCTATCGCTTCCTGCTCAACAAGTGGTATTTCGACGAGCTCTACGACATCATCTTCGTGCGACCGGCCAAGTGGCTCGGGCGGTTTCTGTGGCGCACCGGTGACGGCAAGATCATCGACGGGATGGGGCCTGACGGCATCTCCGCTCGGGTGCTCGACACCACCTCCTGGGTGGTGCGGCTGCAGACCGGCTACGTCTATCACTACGCCTTCACCATGCTCGTCGGTGTCGCCGCGCTGGTGACCTGGTATCTGATCGCGGGGGCCCGCTGATGTTCGGCTTCGGTATTCTCTCCGGGCTTCTGATCCTGCCGCTGATCGGAGCGGCCTTCATCCTCACCCTGCGCGGTGACGAGGCTGCGATCCGCAACAATGCGCGCTGGGCGGCACTGGCGACGACGATCGTCACCTTCCTGCTCTCGCTGGTCGCCTGGGCGCGGTTCGATACGGGCAGCCCGGATTTCCAGCTTGTGGAATCCCATGCCTGGCTGATGGAGACGACCCGGTTCACCCTCGGTGTGGATGGGTTCTCGCTGCCCTTCGTGCTGCTCACCACCTTCCTGATGCCGTTTTGCATCCTCGCCTCCTGGGAGACGATCAAGACGCGGATCAAGGAATACATGGTCGCCTTCCTGGTGCTCGAGGCGCTGATGATCGGCGTCTTCGTGGCGCTCGATCTGGTGCTTTTCTACATCTTCTTCGAGGCGGGCCTGATCCCGATGTTCCTGATCATCGGGATCTGGGGTGGCAAGCGGCGCATTTATGCCAGCTTCAAGTTCTTCCTCTATACGCTGCTCGGCTCGGTGCTGATGCTCATCGCCATCGTGGCCATGTACTGGCAGGCGGGGACGAGTGACATCCCGACACTTCTCGCGCATGATTTCCCGGTCTCGCTGCAGACCTGGTTGTGGCTGGCCTTCTTCGCCTCCTTCGCGGTGAAGATGCCGATGTGGCCGGTCCATACCTGGCTGCCGGATGCCCACGTGGAGGCGCCGACGGCCGGCTCGGTGATCCTCGCCGGGATTCTCCTGAAGATGGGCGGCTACGGCTTCATCCGCTTCTCGATTCCGATGTTCCCCGATGCGTCGCTGTATTTCGCGCCGATGGTCTTCGCGCTCTCGGTCATCGCCATCGTCTACACCTCCCTCGTCGCGCTGATGCAGGAGGACATGAAGAAGCTCATTGCCTATTCCTCGGTGGCCCATATGGGCTTCGTCACGATGGGCCTGTTCAGCCTCACGCCGCAGGGGATCGAGGGGGCGATGTTCCAGATGATCTCGCACGGCCTGATCTCCGGCGCGCTGTTCCTGTGCGTGGGCGTGATCTACGACCGGATGCATACCCGCGAGATCAAGGCCTATGGGGGCCTCGTTAATCGGATGCCGCTCTATGGCGTCGCCTTCCTGCTCTTCACCATGGCCAATGTCGGCCTGCCCGGCACATCCGGCTTCGTGGGTGAATTCCTGACGCTGATCGGGACGTTCCAGGCGAATTTCTGGGTCGCCTTCGTCGCCACGTCCGGCGTCATCCTCTCGGCCTGCTATGCGCTCTGGCTGTACTGGCGTGTCATGAACGGGCGGCTGGAGAAGCCGGAACTTCAGGCGATTCCGGATCTCGACCGGCGCGAAGTTCTCCTGCTGGCGCCACTCGGCATCCTCGTCATCTATTATGGTGTGCAGCCGCAGGTGATCCTCGACGCCTTCGCCGCGCCGACACAGGCCCTGCTCGCCAATGCTTATCCCGTTCTCCAGGCCGGCGCTGCGCTGGCCGGGGTCCAGTGAGGTTCAATCGCCATGCCCGTTGAAACCACCGCATCCGGGATCCCGCTCTATGCCGTGCCCGTGCTCGGTCCGGCTCTGCCCGAGATCATCATGGCGGTCGGCGTCCTCGCGCTGGTGCTCTATGGCGCCCTGCGCGGCGAGCGCTCCACCGGCGTCGTGACGGCGGCGGCGATCGCGCTGATGGCGTTCACCCTCGGCTTCATTCTCACCATGTCGGGCGATACCCAGGTGACCTTCTCCGACGCCTTCATCACAGACGGGTTCGCCCGCTTCATGAAGGCGCTGGTGCTGATTGGTGCGATCGTGGCGCTCGCCATGTCGCGTGAGCATTTCCGCCGGCTCGGAATCGACCGCTTTGAGTATCCTTTGCTGATCCTCCTCGCCGCGATCGGCATGATGGTGATGATCTCGGCCAACGATCTCATCGCGCTCTATCTCGGGCTCGAATTGCAGAGCCTCGCGGCCTACGTCATTGCCTCCTTCCATCGCGACAATGCGCGCTCGACGGAAGCGGGGTTGAAATATTTCGTGCTGGGTGCGCTCGCCTCCGGCATGCTGCTCTACGGCTCCTCGCTGGTCTACGGTTTCACCGGAACGGTTTCCTTCCCCGAGATCGCGGCGGTGGTGGCCGAGGGTCCCAATCCGGGTGTGATCTTCGGTCTCGTCTTCATCGCCGCCGGCATTGCCTTCAAGGTCTCAGCCGTGCCGTTCCATATGTGGACGCCGGATGTCTATCAGGGCGCGCCGACGCCGGTCACCGCCTTCTTCGCCTCGGCGCCGAAGGTGGCGGCGATGGCGCTTGCGGTGCGCGTCTTCATCGGGGCCTTTCCCACCATCGTCGATCAGTGGCAGCAGATCATCGTCTTCCTTGCGGTACTCTCGATGTTCCTCGGCGCCTTCGCCGCGATCGGGCAGCGCGACATCAAGCGCCTGATGGCGTATTCCTCCATCGCCAATATCGGTTTCGCGCTGCTCGGCCTCGCGGCCGGCACGCAGGAGGGAGTGCAGGCGGTTCTGGTCTATATGGCGATCTATCTGGTCATGACGCTGGGCGTCTTCGCCTGCATTCTCAGCATGCGGCGCGGCGGGGTCGAGCTCGAGACGATTGATGATCTCGCCGGCACGGCGCGTACACATCCGGGCTTTGCCTTCGCCATGGCGATGCTGATGCTGTCGCTCGCGGGCATTCCGCCGCTCGCCGGCTTCATCGGCAAGTATTATGCCTTCTGGGCCGCCGTTGAAGCGGGGCTCACCGTCTTTGCGGTGCTCGGCGTGATCGCCTCGGTGATCGGTGCCTATTACTATCTGCGCATCGCCAAGATCATCTATTTCGACGAGCCGGTCGGCTCTTACGAGCCGATGCCCGGGATGCTGCGCGGGGTCATGACAATCTCCGCCGTCTTCGTCGTCGGTTTCTGGCTGGTGCCGGCGCCGCTCGTCGCAGCAGCCGGGGCGGCAGCGCGTTCGCTGTTCTGATCCGGTGGAGGGCGCGCGCGAAGCCATTGCCGGCGGGTTCGTTCATCTCGCGAAGGATGAGACGGCTTCCACCAATGACGACGCGCTCACCGCGCTGCGGGAAGGGCTAAAAGCGCCCTTCTGGGTCACGGCCCGGATGCAGAACGCTGGTCGCGGGCGCCATGGCCGGGTCTGGACCTCGCCACCGGGCAACATGTACGCGACCTTGGCGCTGGTCGAGCCCTGCGAGCAACGCCATGCGGCGCAGTTCGGCTATCTGATCGGGCTGGCGCTTCACGATGCCATCGCCGAAATCGCCCCGGCTCATGCAGCCCGGGTGCGGCTGAAATGGCCGAATGACGTGCTCGTCGATGGCGCGAAGATTGCCGGGATACTGCTCGAGGGGCATCATGTGCGCGACGGTCGTTTCGCGCTGATCGCCGGGATCGGGGCGAATATCGCCTTCACCCCCGACGACACGCCCTATCCGGCGGCGCGACTCGCCGATCTCGTTGCGGATGTGACGCCGGAAGCCTTGTTCGACGCGCTGGCCCGCGCCTTCGCGCGCCGCTTCGCGGGCTGGCGGGAAGCCCCTGACGCGACGCTCGTGCTGCCGGCTCTGCGCGAGGACTGGCTCGCACGCGCCCACGGACTGGACGGGAATGTCACGATACGGCTGCCGGGCGGTCCCCGTGAGGGGCGTTTCGTCGGTCTGGATGCGGATGGCCGGCTGCTGCTGATGACCGCGGGCGGAATCGAGGCGATTGATGCGGGCGATTTATACTTTGCGGGAATGTGATATATCCCGCACCAACACATATGGACGAGGTTGTTCGAATGGCGTCTGATCAAGACGAACTGGTGTTCCTGCCCCTGGGGGGGCTGGGTGAAATCGGCATGAATGCCGCGCTGTACGGCTTCGGGCCGAAAAAGAAGAAAAAGTGGATTCTCGTCGATTGCGGCGTCACATTTGCCGATGAGGCTTATCCGGGCGTCGATCTGGTCTATCCGGATCTGCGCTTTCTGGAAGAGCACAAGCAGGATCTGGTCGGGATCATCATCACCCATGCGCATGAAGACCACATCGGCGCGATCGCCGAATTGTGGCCGCGCCTCGAGGCGCCGGTCTACATGACGCGTTTTGCGGCCGATCTGCTCGCCACCCGGCGGCTGAGCGAGCCGGGCGCGCCGAAACTGCCGATCACCGTGGTGCCGCAGGGCGGCAAGGTGGATCTGGCGCCGTTCGAGGTGCAGTTCATTCCGGTTTCGCATTCGATTCCCGAATCGAACAGCCTCGCCATTCGTACGAAACACGGTCTCGTCGTGCATACGGGTGACTGGAAACTGGATGACGCTCCCTTCATCGGCAACGTCACCAATGCCGAGGATTTCAAGGCGCTGGGCGATGAGGGCGTGATCGCTGCGATCAGCGATTCGACCAATGTCATGCGCGATGGCGTCAGCCCCAGCGAAACGGATGTCGCGAAAGCGCTCACCGAGATCATCATGGCAGCGGAGCACCGTGTCGCCATCACCACCTTCGCTTCGAACGTGGCACGCATCAGCGCCGTGGCGCAGGCAGCCCAGGCCTGCGGGCGCGAGGTCGTGCTGGTCGGGCGCGCGATGGAGCGCGTCGTCAGTGTGGCGCGTGAACTCGGCTATCTCGACGGCATACCGGAATTCCGCTCGGCGGATGCCTTCCAGCACCTGCCCCGCAACAAGGTGGTGGCGCTGCTCACGGGATCGCAGGGTGAATCGCGTGCGGCGCTGGCGCGGATCGCCAATGACGATCACCGCGATATCCAGTTTTCCCCCGGTGACATCGTCGTCTTCTCGTCGCGGCTGATCCCCGGCAACGAGAAATCCGTCCTGCGCATCGTCAACGCGCTGGCGGACAAGGGCGTGCGCATCGTCACCGACAAGGACGGGCTGATCCACGTTTCCGGCCATCCGCGCCGTGGCGAGATGGAGATGATGTATGGCTGGCTGCGGCCCGGTACGGTGATTCCCGCCCATGGCGAGGCGCAGCATCTGGCCGAGCATGTCCGTTTCGCCCGTGAACAGGGTGTACCGCATGCCGTGATGGGGCGTAACGGCGCCATGATCCGCCTCGCGCCCGGCGAACCGGAGATTATCGACCACGTGCCGGTGGGGCGGCTCTACAAGGATGGCGAGATCGTCATCGACGAGGCTGACAAGGCGATTCCGGAACGCCGCAAGCTCTCCATAGCCGGTATCGCCACCATCGCCGTCGCCATTGACAGCAAGGGCGAGATCGCGGGCGACCCGGTCATCGACGTGATGGGCATGCCCCGCTATACGCGCCAGGGCGAGGAATTGATCGATTTCGTCGCCGACACCGTCGTGCGCACCCTCGACGGACTGCCGCGTGCACGCAGGCGCGATACGGAATTCGTCGAGAACGCGGTTTTTCGCGCCGTGCGCTCGACGCTCAACAATACCTGGGGCAAAAAGCCTGCATGCCATGTGCTCGTCATCGAGGTATGACGGCCCATATGAGTGCAGATGGCGCCAGCCCGATGAAGGTTGGTGCCTGTCGGTCGTGAAGGCAGGAGAAACGCAATGATCGGGCGTCTCAATCATGTGGCCATCGCCGTGCGCGATATCGCCGCCGCGACGGCGGTCTATCGCGACACGCTCGGCGCCAGGGTCTCGCAGGCCGTGCCGCTGCCCGAGCACGGCGTGACAACGGTCTTCATCGAACTGCCTAACACCAAGATCGAGCTGCTGGAGCCCCTTGGCGCGGATTCGCCGATCGCGCGCTTTCTGGAGAAAACGCCGGATGGCGGCATCCACCACCTCTGCTATGAGGTGGACGACATCCGCGCCGCGCGTGATCGCCTGGTCGCGGCGGGCGCGCGGGTGCTGGGTGACGGTGAGCCGAAAACCGGCGCCCACGGAAAACCGGTGCTGTTCCTGCATCCCAAGGATTTCTGCGGTACGCTCGTCGAACTCGAGGAGGCATGAGCCATGCTCAACGCAATTCGCATGATTGCCACATCGACCCCCGCGACGCTGATCATGATCAGCGCCATCACGCTCGGTGCGCTCGTCGTCGGTATCGGTGTCCTGGATATGGGGATTACCGGGGCGCTGGCACTCTATTTCGTGGTCTGGTGGATCATGCTGTTCGCCGTACTGCCCTTCGGTATCCGCTCGCAGCTGGAGGCGGGGGAGGTCGTCGCAGGATCGGAGCCGGGCGCGCCGGCGGCACCAGCTCTGCGTCAGAAAGCCATCTGGACGACCATCGTTTCGGCGGTGGTGTTCAATGTCACCATCCTGCTGTTGCCGATGGCGGGATTGTAACGTGACGCGGCATCAAGGTAAGGGTTGTCGGCGCAGCGTAAGACCGATTGAATTGTAAATTCACTGCGGCATCTGCAAACAAAGAAAAAAGCAAGGCTTTCGCCTTGCCTTCCAAATATTATACGCCGGTTTTCTTTGAACCTCAGCCCTGATTAAAGGGCTTGACGTGCTTCCTCCCCAGACTTGGGCCGCGCCCCCCGCATGTCTTGTTGCGATTGCTTCGGCAATCTGGTGAACGGTGTTATAATCACCCCGGCTGCGCTTGTCACCTCTCTTTCACGATTTTGACGCAAAAAACTGGCAGAAAAATTCGTTGCAGTGCAACAATCGTGCGGGAATGACCAATTCGCCGATGCGGTGACTGCCCGAAGGGCGCGCGCTTCGGATGGCTTTCAGGCGGCAACGGGCTCTTGTCTTTTGCCGCGCGGAAGTGTCATGTGCGGTCGGGGTTTCTTCCACGATCGGCGAGTCGGTGAAGCGGCCCCGGATTGTCCACCTGTCGCGATTTCGAACCGCAAAGCTGCAAGCCAATTTGCCGAAATCGCCCTGTTTCCAAACTGCGTCCGCCACCGGCGGGCGTGCTTGCCATGCGACCGAGGCCGTTCATGCGTCTGAGCCGATATTTCCTGCCTACCTTGCGCGAGACCCCGCGCGAGGCCGAGATCGTCTCGCATCGTCTGATGCTGCGTGCCGGGATGGTGCGCCAGCAATCGGCCGGGATCTTCTCCTGGCTGCCGCTGGGTCTGCGCGTGCTCAACAAGATCAACGCGATCATCCGCGAAGAGCAGAACCGGGCCGGCGCCGTCGAGATCCTGATGCCGACGATCCAGTCGGCGGATCTGTGGCGCGAATCGGGGCGCTACGAAGCCTATGGCAAGGAGATGCTGCGCATCCAGGACCGACACGAGCGCGACATGCTGTTCGGCCCGACCAACGAGGAGATGGTGACGGATATCTTCCGCACCTATTTGCGCTCCTACAAGGATCTGCCCCTCAATCTCTATCACATCCAGTGGAAGTTCCGCGACGAGATCCGCCCGCGTTTCGGCACGATGCGCTCGCGCGAATTCCTGATGAAGGA
>Ga0076929_100652_pt1 | contig 21344 bp, 17 predicted proteins | sample HotLakConUCCSL28_FD_87104 | JGI IMG/M metagenome (GOLD analysis project Ga0076929, IMG submission 87104) | Hypersaline microbial mat communities from Hot Lake, Washington, USA - Hot Lake Consortium UCC-SL28 (version 3) (version 3) | ecosystem: Environmental > Aquatic > Thermal springs > Hot...
TCCGGCTGCGGCTTGAAATCAAGCGCATCGCGCGAGAGTGCCGCGAGCGCGCGCACCATCAGATCGGCACCAAGGATCATCAGCCGGTCATGCAATTCACCCGCCGTCATGTCCGCCTCGATCGGGACATGCTCGACCATGCCGACGGGGCCGGTATCGAGCCCGGCCTCCATCTTCATCACCGCGACGCCCGTCTCGGCATCACCCGCCATCACCGCGCGCTGGATCGGCGCCGCACCGCGCCAGCGTGGCAGATCGGAGGCGTGCAGGTTGAGGCAGCCGAGCGGGGGGATGTCGAGCACCGCCTGCGGCAGGATCATGCCATAGGCGACCACGACGAAAGCATCCGCCGCGTGCGAGGCCAGCGTCTCCTGGACCTGCGGATCACGCAGGCTTTTGGGCGTGAAGACGGGGATACCGAATCCCTCCGCCATGGCATGGACGGGCGATTGCCGTGTCGCCATGCCCCGCCCGCCGGGCGCAGGCGCACGGGTATAGCAGGCAACGACCTCATGGCCCTGGCCGATGATTTCGGAGAGCGTGGGCACCGCGAATTCCGGCGTGCCCATGAAGACGATGCGCAGGCTCATGGTGCGGACCTCACTTTTGGAATGTGTTTCGCGATCCCACGGGGCCGCGGCTTCAGGCCGTGGCTTCGCGCTTCGCCGCCTTGGTGAATTTCCGGATCACCCGGTCGCGTTTCAGTTTCGAGAGGTAATCGATGAACAGCTTGCCGTCGAGATGGTCGATCTCGTGCTGCATGCAGGTCGCGCGCAGGCCCTCGGCCTCCTCCTCGCGCGGCTCGCCGTCCAGCGTGAGATAGCGGAAGCGGATGCTCGCGGGGCGTTCGACTTCCTCGGTATAGTCCGGAATCGACAGGCAGCCTTCCTCGTAGGTACTCACATCCTCCGAGCGCCAGACGATCTCCGGATTGACGAAGACCTGCGGATCGGGCTCCGTCTCCGGCTCACCCTCCTCGTCGAACTTCCCTGGTATCTCCTTCCCGAGATCGCAGACCACAACGCGCTTCATCACGCCGATCTGGATGGCGGCGAGGCCGATGCCGCGCGCGGCATACATCGAATCGAGCATGTCCTTTGCCAGATCACGGATCTCGTCCGTGATGGCGATGACGGGCTCGCAGACCTGCCTCAGGCGGGTATCGGGCAATATGACGATGGGTTTGCGCGACATGATGAGCGGGAGATAAGCCGTGCGGCGAAGAAGGTCAACGCTGCGATACGGCTTCGTTTGCGGGAAATTTGCATGTGGTGCGGCGGCTCAAGGCGCGGCCTGCGCCTCCACGACGGCGATGGCGGTGATATTGACGATGCCGCGCGCTGTTACCGAGGGCGTCACCACATGGGCGGGTCGGGCCGGGCCGATCAGGATCGGGCCGACGGGCAGCGCATCGGCGAGCCCCTTGGTGAGCTGGTAGGCGATGTTGGCGGCATCGAGATTCGGCATGATCAGCACATTCGCCTCCCCCTCCAGCCGCGAATGCGGCATTACCCGCTCGCGGATGATCTGGGAGAGCGCCGTATCGGCCTGCATTTCGCCATCGACTTCGAGCGCGGGTGCGCGCTCGCGGATGATCTGGAGCGCCTCGCGCATCTTCATGGCGGAGGGCGTATCGGCGGAGCCGAAATCCGAATGCGAGACGAGAGCGATCTTCGGGGCGATGCCGAAGCGCGTGACATGTTCTGCGCAGGCCACCGTCATGTCGGCGATTTCCTCGGCGGTGGGATCGGGGCGCACATGGGTGTCGGCGAGGAAATAGGCGCCTTTGTTCGTGATCATCAGGGACATGGCGGAATATTCGCGCACGCCCGGCGCGAGGCCGAGAATGTCCTTGATATGGCGCAGCCGCGAGGCGAAGCGCCCCTCCAGGCCGCAGATCAGCGCATCCGCATCCCCGCGCCGCACGGCGATCGCACCGATCACCGTGGAATTGGTGCGCACCAGCGTGCGCGCGGCATCGGGCGTGATGCCCTTGCGTCCGGCCACGTCGAGATAGGTGGCGACGTAATCGCGATAGCGCGGATCGTCTTCCGGATTGACCAGTTCGAAATCCTCGCCCGGGCGGATCGACAGGCCGAAGCGCTTGAGCCGTGTCTCGACCACGGAGGGGCGCCCGATCAGGATCGGCTTGGCGATGCCGTCTTCGAGCAGCACCTGGGCCGCGCGCAACACGCGCTCATCCTCGCCCTCGGCATAGATCACGCGCTTGGGCTCGGCCCGCGCCTTGGTGATCAGCGGCTTCATCAGGAAGCCGGAGCGGAAGACGAAGCGCTGCAGCGAATCCTCATAGACCTCGAAATCGGCAATCGGCCGGCGCGCCACGCCGCTTTCCATCGCCGCACGGGCCACGGCGGGGGCGATGCGCAGGATCAGGCGCGGATCGAACGGGCTCGGGATCAGCGATTGCTTGCCGAAGGGCCGCGCCTCGCCGCCATAGGCGCGCGCCACCACTTCCGAGGGCGCCTCGCGCGCAAGCGCCGCGATCGCCTTGACGGCAGCCGCCTTCATCTCCTCGTTGATGGTGGTGGCCGCGACATCGAGCGCCCCGCGGAAGATATAGGGAAAGCAAAGAACGTTGTTGACCTGGTTGGGATAATCCGAGCGCCCGGTGCAGATCATCGCATCGGGCCGCGCCGCCTGCGCCTCGTCCGGCATGATCTCGGGATTGGGATTGGCCAGAGCCATGATCAGCGGGCGCTCGGCCATCTTCTCCAGAAGATGCGGCTTGAGCACGCCCGCAGCCGAGAGGCCGAGGAAGACATCGGCGCCCGCGATCACATCGGCGAGGCTACGCGCCTGCGTATCCTGCGCATAGACAGCCTTCCAGCGATCCATCTGCGCCTCGCGGCCCTGATAGACCACACCCTCGATATCGGTGACGGTAATATTTTCGCGCTTCACGCCGAGCGTCACCAGCAGGTTGAGGCAGGCGATGGCGGCTGCGCCGGCGCCGGAGGTGACCACCTTGATCTGCGAGAGATCCTTGCCGGCGAGTACCATCGCGTTCGTCACCGCCGCGCCGACGATGATCGCCGTGCCGTGCTGGTCGTCATGGAAGACGGGGATGTCCATGCGCGCCTTGAGTTGCTCCTCCACGTCGAAGCATTCGGGCGCCTTGATATCCTCGAGATTGATGCCGCCGAAGGTCGGCTCCAGCGCGGCGACGACATCGACGATGCGCTCGACTTCATCGGCCTTGATCTCGATGTCGAACACGTCGATCCCGGCGAATTTCTTGAAGAGGACGGCCTTGCCCTCCATCACCGGCTTTGAGGCGAGCGGGCCGATATTGCCAAGCCCCAGAACGGCGCTGCCATTGGAGACGACGGCGACGAGGTTCTGCCGCGCAGTCAGTTCGCCGGCCCTGTCCGCATCCTCGACGATCGCCTCGCAGGCCGCCGCCACGCCCGGCGAATAGGCGAGCGCGAGATCGCGCTGGTTGCCGAGCGGCTTGGTCGGCTGGATCTCGAGTTTCCCGGGCTTGGGATGCGTGTGATAGACCAGTGCTGCGGATTTGAGATCGTCGGAAATGTTGCTGGGCACGGCCTTCGCCTTTCTCGTTGAGCATCGCCTCGTCAAAAACACGTAGCCGTCTGCGGCGCGCGCCGCAATCCTCGGCGGGCAAACGCAGATGCTTTGTGGCTGTTTTCCTTTGCGGCACGCCGGCCTTCGTGATCCATTCCCCTGATTCGCCATCACGACGCGGCGGATGACGGCATCTGGCGAGGTTTCGGGCAATGAACGCGAATGGGAAGGTGACGCCAGGTGATGGCGCCATGGATCGGGGGCACGCGATTTCCCTTGTCGATATCCGGGCCGCCGCTGGGACCATTGCCGGCCACGTGATCGAAAGCCCGATGCTGCATTCGCCACGCCTGTCCGATCTGACGGGCGCACGGGTCCATCTGAAACTCGAGAACATGCAGGCGACCGGGGCCTTCAAGGAACGCGGGGCGGTGAACCGGCTCGCAGCGCTCGACGAGGCAGAGCGCGCGGGCGGCGTCGTGGCCATGTCGGCGGGTAATCATGCCCAGGCTGTGGCCTATCACGCGCGGCGGATGCACATTCCCGCGACCATCGTCATGCCGGAAGCGACGCCGCTGGTGAAGGTGGAGAACACGCGCGCGCATGGGGCGCGCGTGGTGTTGCACGGCGAATCGCTCGCCGAAGCCGAGGCCCATGCGCGCGCCCTCGTCACGCGTGAGGGCGCGACGTTGATCCACCCGTTCGATGATCCGCTGGTCATGGCGGGACAGGGAACCATCGCGCTGGAAATGCTGGCGGCGAATCCGGAGCTCGATACACTGGTCGTGCCGATCGGCGGCGGGGGGTTGATTGCCGGAATTGCCGTGGCAGCGAAAGCGCTGGCGCCGCAGATCCGCATCATTGGTGTCGAGGCCGCCCTCTATGCGTCGTTCCACAACGTGCTGACGGGCGATGATCGGCCCATCGGTGGCGCCACGCTCGCCGAGGGCATCGCGGTCAAGCATCCCGGTAAGCTGACACTGCCGATCGTACGCGATCTCGTTTCCGAGATCGTAATCGTCGAGGAGGATTTGATCGAAAGCGCGGTGAATGCCTGCGCGACCTTGCAGCGAACCATGGCGGAGGGAGCCGGCGCAGCCGGGCTCGCGGCCATGCTGGCACGCCCGGACCTCTTCGCGGGCCGCGATGTCGGCGTGGTCCTGTGCGGCGGCAATATCGATGCGCGCATCCTCGCCTCGGTCATGGTGCGCGAGCTGGAGCGCGATGAGCGCATCGTGGCCTTCCGGATCTATTCACATGACCGCCCGGGCCTGCTCGGACGGGTCTCGACGCGGCTGGGCGAACTGGGCGCCAACATCCTCGAAGTCTCGCATGGCCGGCTCTATCTCGATGTGCCGGCCAAGGGCGTCACCGTCGATCTCACCATCGAGACGCGCGATGCGGATCATACAGCGCGCGTCTTCGCGGCCTTGCGCGATGACGGCTACGAACCCCGCCGGATCGATCCGCGCGGCCTGATGCAGGCGGGCCCCTGAGACGCGCAGCCGAGTGACGCGCAGCCGATCGCGCCCCCTCCAACAACAACGGCGTCTGGAGCCGGGCTCCAGACGCCGTCAATGATGTCGTCCGCCGATCAGGCGATGTCGAAGCGGTCAGCGTTCATCACCTTGGTCCAGGCGGCGATGAAGTCGTTCACGAAACGCTCCTTGCCGTCATCCTGGGCATAGACTTCCGCATAGGCGCGCAGCACCGAATTGGAACCGAAGACCAGATCGACGCGGGTGGCGGTCCACTTGGTCGCGCCGGTCTTGCGATCGACGATCTCATAGAGATTGTCGCCCTTCGGCACCCATTTCCAGGCCATGTCGGTGAGGTTGACGAAGAAATCCGTCGTCAGCGCGCCGGGCTTGTCGGTGAAGACGCCATGCGCGGTGCCGCCGTGATTGGCGCCCAGCGCCCGCATCCCGCCGACGAGGCAGGTCATCTCCTGCGCGGTCAGACCCATTAGCTGGGTGCGATCGAGCAGAAGCTCTTCCGGGCTCACCGCGTAATCCTGCTTCAACCAGTTGCGGAAACCATCCGCGACGGGCTCCAGCGGCTCGAAGGAATCGGCATCCGTCTCATCCTGCGCGGCATCACCACGGCCCGGTGCGAAGGGCACCGTCACATCGTGGCCGGCAGCCCTCGCCGCCTTCTCGATCCCGACATTGCCCGCAAGCACGATCACGTCGGCGAGGCTCGCGCCCGTACCTTTCGCGATCGGCTCCAGCACGGAGAGAACCTCCTGCAGACGCTCCGGCTCGTTGCCGGCCCAGTCCTTCTGCGGTGCGAGGCGGATGCGCGCCCCATTGGCGCCGCCGCGCAGATCCGAACCACGGAAGGTGCGCGCGCTGTCCCAGGCAGTGGCGACCATCTGCGAAATGCTCAGACCGCTCTCGGCGATCTTCGCCTTCACGGCCGACACGTCGTAATCCTTCGCGCCCCTGGGCACCGGATCCTGCCAGATCAGATCCTCCGCCGGCACTTCCGGACCGATATAGCGATCCTTCGGGCCCATATCGCGGTGGGTCAGCTTGAACCAGGCGCGGGCGAAGACCTCGGAGAAATAGTCCGGGTTTTTATAGAAGTGCTCGGAAATCTTGCGATATTCCGGATCCACCTTCATCGCCATGTCCGCATCGGTCATGATCGGGTTGAGACGGATCGAGGGATCTTCCACATCGACCGGCTTGTCTTCTTCCTTGATGTCGATCGGCTCCCACTGCCAGGCGCCCGCCGGGGACTTCTTCAGTTCCCAATCGTAGTTGAGCAGCAGGTAGAAATAGCCGTTGTCCCATTTGGTGGGATGGGTGGTCCAGGCGCCCTCGATGCCGCTGGTCACGGTATCGCGGCCGATTCCCCGGTTCTTGTGGTTGTTCCAGCCCAGCCCCTGTTCGGACACGTCCGCAGCTTCCGGATCCGGGCCGAGATCGGCGGCATCACCATTGCCGTGGGTCTTTCCGACAGTGTGGCCGCCGGCGGTCAGCGCGACGGTCTCCTCATCGTTCATGGCCATGCGCGCGAAGGTCTCGCGCACGTCCTTGGCGGTGCGCAGCGGATCGGGATTGCCGCCCACACCTTCCGGATTGACGTAGATCAGCCCCATCTGCACGGCGGCAAGCGGGTTCTCCAGGCTGGCGCGGTCCTCGCCCTCGCCCTTGTAGCGGGCGGCGCCGAGCCATTCCTTCTCCGAGCCCCAGTAGATGTCCTTCTCGGGATGCCAGATATCCTCGCGCCCGAAGGCGAAGCCGTAGGTCTTCAGACCCATCGATTCATAGGCGACATTACCGGCGAGGATCATCAGATCCGCCCAGGAGATCTTGTTGCCGTATTTCTTCTTGACCGGCCAGAGCAGACGGCGCGCCTTGTCGAGATTGACGTTGTCGGGCCAGGAATTGAGGGGCGCAAAGCGCTGGTTGCCGGTGCCGCCGCCGCCGCGACCATCGGCGATGCGGTACGAGCCGGCAGCATGCCAGGCCATGCGGATCATCAGACCGCCGTAATGGCCCCAATCGGCCGGCCACCATTCCTGGCTGTCGGTCATCAGCGCCTTGAGGTCCTGCTTCAGGGCCGTGACGTCGAGCTTCCTGACCTCTTCACGATAGTTGAAACCCTTCAGCGGGTTCGTCTTGGTGTCATGCTGGTGCAGGATGTCGAGATTGAGCGCATTGGGCCACCAATCCATCACCGTGGTGCTGGTCGAGGTCAGGGCCCCGTGCATGACCGGACATTTGCCGCTCGTCGGCTTGTCGATACCATCCATCTGTCTTCCTCCTCAGCTGGTTCCGGCGCGACCGCGCTTGATCGCACGGATTCGCGGCGAGACTATGCAGATCGCGACATCGTCCGGGGGAACGCTTTGCGACCTGTTTCGAAGAGTTCCTAACACGCCTGCATCATAAAAAGAATTTGCATTTTCTTATCAATACAATAGTCTAAACTTATGAGTGCGATCACCCTCAAACATCTGCGTTATTTCGAGGCGCTGGCCCGACACGGGCATTTCGGCCGCGCGGCGGAGGCTTGCGCCATATCGCAGCCGGCGCTCTCCCTGCAGATGAAGGAGCTTGAGGAATTGCTCGGCGCGCAGCTGATCGAGCGCGGCGCGCGCCAGATCCGGCTCACCGGGCTGGGCGAGGCGCTGGTCATGCGCGCCCGCGATATCCTGCGTGCGGTCGATGAACTCGGCGATCTCGCCCGCGCCTCCTACAACCCGCTGACGGGCCGCCTGCGCATTGGCGTGATCCCGACCATCGCCCCCTATCTCCTGCCCCAGATCATCACCCGGCTCGGCGTGCGCTTTCCCGGCCTCGATCTGCGCCCGCGCGAGGCGGTCACGCACAAGCTGGTGGAAGATCTGGTCGAGGGTCGGCTCGACACCGCGATCGTCGCCCTGCCGGTCTCCGAACCGTCGCTGCACGAGGAGCCGCTCTTTGCGGAGGAATTCGTGCTCGTGCGCCGGGAGGCGGAGGCGGGCAAACCGGTGCCCAATGTCGAGAGCCTGCGCGAGATGCGGCTCCTGCTTCTGGAGGAGGGGCACTGCTTTCGCGATCAGGCGCTCTCCTTCTGCGCAGGGTCGGGCGCCGTGCCGCGCGATCTGATGGAGGGCTCGGCGCTCTCGACGCTCGTGCAGATGGTCGGCGCCGGCATCGGCGTCACGCTGATCCCGCAAATGGCCGTGGGGATCGAGACCCGCTCCGCGCCGGTTTCCGTTGCCCGCTTCGATACGCCTGCGCCGACGCGCAGCATCGGCATGATCTGGCGCCGCACGACGCCACTGGCCGATCAGCTGGCGGAAGTGGCGCGGATCGTGCGCGCGGCAGCGACCGAACGCCCGCAGGCGTAAGCGCGCCTCAGCAGATCATGCAGCCCTGTTCGCGGCGCGGCGGGTGCGGAGAATAGCCCTCTGCCACGACGCGCAGCATGCCGCCGGCGATATCGACCACGGGGTTGTCGATCCGCTGCGCGATCTCACGCGCGGCGCGCGAGCTTCGGTTGCCCGATCGGCAGATCAGGGCCAGTTCCTGGCCGGGTGCGAGCAGAGGCTCGATGCGTGCGACGAAGTTCGCAGCGTCGGTGTAGGTGACCAGCACGGCGCCTTCGACGACGCCAGTCTGGACCCATTCCTCGGGGCGCCTGATATCGACGACGAGCGTATCCTTGTCATGCGCGAGCGCCTCGCCGCTGCGCGCCTCCAGGCTCAGATGCGCCGGTGCAGGGCGGATATCGACGAGGATGATAGTGAGCCCCGCAGCCAGAGCGGCGATAAGGGCGAAGCCGTAGAGCGGTATCTTGCGCATGGATCAACACGGTTGGGGGTCATTGCCTGACCTTCAGGTAGTCCGGCATCCTGCTCCTGCCAATCGCGATGATACCGGATGGCCATGTAACGTCGTCGCAGGCTATTGCGAAATGGATGGGTGACGTCACGACGATTCGAAGGGGAGACCATGCGCAGCCGCAAAATCACGTTTCAAGGCCATTCCGAGGCGTCGCTTGCGGCGCGGCTCGACCTCCCGGAAGGGCCGGTTCGGGCCACCGCGCTGTTTGCGCATTGCTTCACCTGTTCGAAGGATATCGCCGGCGCACGACGCATTGCCGGACGGCTGGCCGCACTCGGTATCGCCGTGTTGCGCTTCGACTTTACGGGGCTGGGTCATTCCGAGGGCGAGTTCGCCAATACCGGGTTTTCCTCGAATGTCGCCGATATCGTGGCGGCGGCGCGCTGGCTCGCGGATGAGGGCATGGCGCCGCAGCTTCTGATCGGCCATTCGCTCGGCGGCGCGGCGGCGATCGCGGCAGCGCCGGAACTGCCGGACCTCAAGGCGCTCGTGACCATCGGCGCACCGGCCGATCCCTCCCATGTGCTGCACAATTTCGGCAGTTCGCTCGCTGCCGTCATGGAGGACGGCCGCGCCACGGTGGAGCTTGCGGGCCGGCCCTTCGAAATCCGCCGCGACTTTGTCGAGGATGTCCGCGCCGCGCGGCTCGATGCAGCTCTGGCGAAGCTGCGTACAGCGCTGCTGGTGATGCATGCCCCGCGCGATCATGTGGTCGGGATCGAGAATGCCGCCGAACTCTTCACCGCCGCGCGCCATCCCAAGAGCTTCATCACCCTCGACGATGCCGATCACCTGCTCAGCCGCGAGCGCGATGCAGAATATGCCGCCGACGTCATCTCTGCCTGGTCGGCCCGCTATCTCGATCTCGCCGAGGAAGCATCTGCGGACAATGCCCCGGAGGGCGTGGTGCGGGTGGCCGAGGCCGATCCGGCAGGATTTCGTCAGGATGTCACGGTGAACGGTCGCCACCAGATCGTTGCCGACGAGCCGCGCGCCCTGGGCGGCAGCGATCTCGGGCCGAGCCCCTATCAGCTGCTCTCGGCGGGGCTGGGCGCCTGCACCACCATGACCATCCGCATGTATGCGCGCCGCAAGAAGATCGCGCTCGACCATGTCACCTGCGACGTGACCCACGAGAAGAGCCATGTGGCGGATTGCGAGGGCTGCGAGGCGAATCCGGGCAAGATCGACGTCTTCCACCGCCGCATCCGCCTCTCGGGCGATCTCGACGAGGAGACCCGGCAATCCCTCCTCGCCATCGCCGACAAATGCCCCGTCCACCGCACCCTGCACGCACAGGCGCGGATCGAGACGGAACTCGTGGAAGAGTGAGACCGCTCGCCCCCGCGATTTGCCTCGCTCCCTGCCCCCTGCCTGAGATTTCCGGGTGGAAGCTCTGCGGGCTTCAGGAAAGGCGTCTCCGGTGCCCTCAGCCGATCCGCTCAAGGAAGGCCGCGATCAGCTTGGCGCGCGGGGCGATCGAGGAGATCAGGGCGTATTCCTGGAGCGTGTGGGCGCCGTCGCCATCAATGCCGAGACCGTCGAGGGTGGGGACGCCGAAGATGGCGGTGAAATTGCCATCAGAACCGCCGCCGGTGCGCGGGCATTCCTGCACGTCGAGGCCGATCTCGTTGCCGATCTCCTGCGCGAGCGCGAAGATCTGCGCGACCTCCTGCGTGCGCTCGAAAGGCGGGCGGTTCATGCCGCCGGTGACAGTGACCTTGAAATCGGAGGCGAGCGGCGCGAGCCCCATGATCTTCTCGGCGAATTCCTCGCCGTCAGCCACGGTGGCGACGCGCAGATCGATGGAGAAGCGGCAATGCTGCGGCACGGTGTTCATCGCCGTGCCGCCATTGATCAGCCCCACTGTGGTGGTGACGCCGCGCTCGTAATCGGTCATCGCCTCGATCACGGAGATCTGGCGCGCAGCCTCGTGGATGGCGTTGCGGCCTTCCGCGTGTTTTGAGCCCGAATGCGCGGGACGGCCCTCGATATGCACGTCGAAACGGCCGACACCCTTGCGCGAGGTGACGATCTTGCCGCCCTCGCGGGCCGGCTCGGTGACGAGCACCGCCTCGGCATGACGGCCGAGCTCCTCGATCAGCCCGCGCGTGGTCAGCGAGCCGATTTCCTCGTCAGGGGTGAAGAGGAAGGTCAGCGGGCGCTTCGCCGTGCCGCGCCGGGCCACTTCCATGAAGGCTTCGAGCGCGAGACAGGCGCCGCCCTTCATGTCGTAGACGCCAGGTCCGTAGAGCCGGTCGCCCTCGCGGCGTACGGGATTGTCCTTCTCCGCCGTGCCGATCGGATGCACCGTGTCGAGATGCGACAGCACAAGGATCGGCTTCTCGTTGGTCTGCGGCCCCGCGCGCAGGATGACGCTGTCGCCGAGCCCGTCGCGACCCGGCACCCGCTCGACCGTGGCGATGCTCTCGTCGATGCCCGAGACCAGCACATCCATCATTGCATTGACGGCATTGGCATTGCGCGTCGGGCTCTCGACCCGCACCCATTCGCTGAGTCGCTCCACCATGCGGGCGATACGGGCCTCATCGTCGAAGGCGTTGACGGCGGATTTGGGATCGATGGACATGAGAGACCTTCCGGGCTTCGGTAGAGCGTGAAACATCTGCCGTCGTGAATAAGCGATCGCGCCGCCGCTGCGAAGGGGCCGATCCGCGCACGCCCTTGCGGTTTTCGCGCACGGGGCGGAAAGGGCGCGGGAGGGCCGTGAGGGGACAGGAGGGTTCAGCCGAGCCGGTCGATCTGCCCCAGTGCCCGCGCCACCGGCTCTTCCAGCAACGGGATATGCGCGGCTGCTGCCGCGATGGCCGGCTCGGGGGAGAAGGCGGGGGCGAGGGCAGCGCTGTCGCGGCCCGTCTCGGCGCTCAGCGCATTAATCAGATCGATCTGTTCGGCGCGCACGCGATCTGCGGCGCGGGTCACCGCCGCCTTGGCCTCCGCTGTGCCCATGTCGCGGGCCAGCAGCGCGCTCGCGGCGTCGGCAAAGAGCAGGCCGCGTGTCGCGTCCAGGTTGGCGCGCATGCGCGTGACGTCGATCTCCATCCCCTGCGCCAGCACCCGCGCCTCGCGCAGGGCCCCGGAGGCGAGACCGAGGAGCGCGGGCAGCACGTGCCACTCCCCGTGCCAGGCGCCCGCCGGGCGCTCGTGACCGCCGATCGGCGCCTCGTCGAAGGCGTCAGCAAGGCCCCGTGCTTGATGCGAAGCGGCGAGGATCACCGTGCAGCAGACCGGATTGCGCTTATGCGGCATGGCGGAGGAGCCGCCGCGGCCCGGCTGATGCGGCTCGGCGATCTCACCCACCTCCGTCGAAGCCAGATGCGCGAGATCCCCCGCCATATGCGCCAGCGCGGTGAGCAGCTGCCGCAGCGCATCGGCCAGCCGCGCAAGCCCGCCCCGGCGTGCATGCCAGGGCAGCGGCGTGTCAGTGAGGCCGAGGCTCTCCGCCATGCGCGCGCGAATCGCAAAAGCCTGATCGGGCTCCCCCATCCCCGCGAGCGTGCCGACCGGGCCGGCCAGCGACAGCCGCAGCGCCTGCGGACGGGCATCGTCGAGCGCGTCGAGGGCATCGCAGATGCCGACCAGCCAGATCGCCAGCTTGAAGCCGAAGGTCACCGGCGCCGCATGCTGGCCGTAAGTCCGCCCGGCGCAAAGGCTGTGCGCATGTTCCTGCGCGCGCAGATGCAGCGCCTCGACGAGCGCCTTGAGATCCGGCGCGAGTGCTTTGAGGGCATCGCGAATCTGGATGACGAGGGCGGTGTCGAGCACATCCTGCGTGGTCGCACCCTTGTGCAGATCACTTGCGAGCGGCGGCGGGAGCATCCCGCGCAACTGTCTGACGAAGGGGATTACCGGCACGCCGGCGAGCGCGGTTTCCGCGCCGAGCGCCGCCATGTCGAAATCAGCCGGAATGAGCGCGGCCAGTGCATCCGGCAGGGCCGGATCCGCCATCCCTGCCTCGGCCTGCGCATGCGCCAGCGCCGTCTCGAAGGCAAGCATCGCAGCAAGCCGCGCCTCGTCGCCGAACACCGCACGCATGGCGGGAGTGACGAAGAGCTGGCCGGTCAGGGCGCTGTCGAGGGGCGAAAAGCTCATGCGCAGATCATGGCCCATCTCCCCAATCCATGGGAAGGCCAACATAATTCTCCGCCAGCGTCGTCGCGGCGGCGCGGGAACTGACCACGTAATCGAGCTCGGCCAGCTGGCGGCGGCGGTCGAAGGGGCTGTCGTCATCGAAGCGATGCAGCATCTGCGTCATCCACCAGGAGAAACGCTGCACCCGCCAGATCCGGCGCAAACAGGCCGGGCCATAGGCCGCGATCGCCTCTTCATCGCCACGGGCAAAGTAGCGCTCCAGCGCACGGGCCATGACCCGGACATCGCCGACGGCGAGATTCATGCCCTTGGCCCCGGTCGGCGGCACGATATGGGCGGCATCGCCGGCCAGCAGCAGGCGACCAAAGCGCATCGGCTCGCAGACGAAGCTGCGCATGGCGGTGACGCTCTTTTGCAGGATCGGGCCGGGGGTGAGCCGGAATCCATCGGCGCGGGCAAGCCGGGCATCGAGCGCCTCCCAGATCCGTTCATCGGGCCAATCTGCCGCATCCGCATCCGGGGGGCATTGCAGATAGAGCCGGCTGATCTGTGGCGAGCGCATGGAGAGCAGCGCGAATCCGTCATCGTGGCCGGCATAGATCAGTTCTTGCGAAGCCGGCGGTATCCGCGCGAGCACACCGAGCCAGCCGAACGGATAGACCCGCTCGTAGAGCGTCAGCGCCTCGGGCGGGATCGATGCGCGGCAGATGCCGTGAAAACCGTCACATCCGGCGATGAAATCGCAGGTAATCTCATGCATGGCGCCGTCGCGGCTGTAATGGATCGCGGGGTGATCCGTGTCGATGTCGCGCACGGCGACATCCGAGCATTCAAACCGAATCACCTCGCCGTCTTCAAGCCGCGCGGCCATCAGATCCTTCACCACTTCATGCTGGCCATAGACCATCACATTCTTGCCGGTGAGCGCCTTCAGATCGATGCGGTGCGCCGCGCCCGCGAATTGCAGGAACAATCCGTCATGCGCGAGCCCCTCGGCATCCATACGGGCGCCGAGCCCGGTCTCGCGCAGGACAGCGGCGGTCTCGTGTTCGAGCACACCGGCGCGGATGCGCTGCTCCAGATGGGCGCGTGATTTCGCCTCGACGATGATCGATTCGATTCCCGCCAACGCCAGCAGATGCGAGAGCAGCAGCCCTGCCGGGCCGGCTCCCACGATTCCCACCTGCACGCGCTCGCGATGCGGCTGTGCGGCCATCATCCCCTCCCGCCACACCCTTTGTAGTGCGGCCATTCTTCAACCATTTATTGTTTTTCTGGCGTTATCAGCGAGGAGCATCCGCCGCACGGGCTGTGCTGTCAATCACGGCGCGGCTTTCGCGCATGCAGCATCGGAAGGCGCGCCGCGTCGATTGACGCCGTGATCAGGGCTGCTTACCTCTAAAGACCCAGACCCGGCGCGACGGTCCGTCGCGCGCAAGAACAGGGGGAGACGATGACGCTTCGTATTTCCGGCAAGAACATGGATATCGGCGATGCTCTGCGCACGCATGTCGAGGACCGTGTCCAGGCGGCTTTGGCCAAGTATTTCGACGGCGCCGTGACCGGCCACGTCACCATCGAACCGGAAGGAAGCGGCTACCGAACCGATTGCGTGCTGCATCTCGCCACGGGTGTCACCCTCGAATCGACGGGCAGCGCCATGGATGCCCATGCCGCCTTCGATCAGACGGCCCAGCGCATCGAAAAGCGCCTGCGCCGCCACAAGCGCCGCCTGCGCGACTACTCGCAGAACGGCAAGGCCGCCGAGATGATGAAGGCGAGCTATTCGGTGATCGAGGCGCCCTTCGACGAGACGGATGAGGATATCGAGGCGGAGGGAGAATTCCATCCCGTCGTCATCCACGAGGAAACCAAATCGTTGAAAAAACAGTCGGTGAGCGAGGCTGTGATCGAACTTGATTTGACAGGAGCCCCCTGTTTGGTGTTTCAGCATGCGGGAAGCGGGCGGATCAATATCGTCTACCGCCGCATGGACGGAGCGATCGGCTGGATCGATCCACCGTCCCAGCCATAATCATGAGGCCCGTATTGGTCTCGCCGCAACATCCGGGGGCGACACATGGCAATCAGCGTGTTTGCACGCAGTCCTGCGCTCGCCCCCTTCGTGATCGAGCCTGATGACCGTCATGCTTCTTGATATCCTGTCTTCCGAAGCCGTCCTTCCCGCGGTGAAAGCCAACGGGAAGAAGCAGGCACTCCAGGAAATCAGCGCCCACGCGGCCCGCCTCACGGGCCTCGATGCGCATGAAATCTTCGAGACGCTGTTGCAGCGTGAGCGCCTCGGTTCGACCGGAATTGGCGAAGGCATCGCCATTCCGCACGGCAAGCTGGCCACGGTGGAGAAGCTGTTCGGCCTCGTCGCCCGGCTGGAGAAGCCGATCGATTTCGAGGCGATCGACGGCATGCCGGTCGATTTCATGTTCCTGCTGCTGGCGCCGGAAGCCGCCGGCGCGGATCATCTCAAGGCGCTCGCACGGATCGCGCGCGTGCTGCGCCAGCCCGGCGTGCTGGAGCGCCTGCGCGCTGCCAATGACGCCGATGCGATCTATGCGGTACTTCTGGAGAATTCCGCACCCCAGGCGGCCTGACCCGGCAGGCCTCGGACCGCCTTGCTCTCAATCCGTGTCGTCCCGCGTGGCCTCGCCTGCCGCGTCCTCGGCCTCTGTGCGGGCATCCTCCAGCATGCCGAGGCGATCGATTGCCCCTTGCAGGATATAGCTGGCCGCGAGCTTGTCGACGAGTTGGCCGCGCCGCACGCGCGAGGCATCCGCTTCGAGCAGCGTGCGTGTCACCGCCATGGTTGAGAGCCGCTCGTCCCAGCCCACGATCGGGCAGTCGATCACGCCTTCGAGATTGCGCATGAAGCTCTGCGTCGATTGCGCGCGCGGCCCGGCGCTGCCATCCATGTTGAGCGGCAGGCCGACCACGATGGCCGACACTTCGAAACGCTTCACCATTTTCGCGATTTCCGCCGCATCCTTCATGAACTTGCCGCGTTTGAGCGTCTCCAGCGGCGAGGCGATACGGCGCTCGACATCCGAGAGGGCGAGGCCGATCGTCCTGGTGCCCAGATCGATGCCGATCAGACGCCCGTAACGCGGCAGCTTGCCGACGAGCCCTTCGAGAGCCACTGTCATGAGCCGCGCTCCGCCCTGACCGAATCAGGAATTCTGCGACCGGATGAAACACAAGCCTTGCTGTGGCGTTGCGCAGGATGGGGCGGTGACGGGCAGGTACGGGCAGGCATCATGTTCGGTCCGTAAGAAGAAAAGGCGTGGCGCCGTTTCTTTAAGTCAAACAAGGAGGATAAGCGAGCCATGAAGATCACCTGGTACGGCCATTCGGCCTTTCGCCTGGCATTCGGCGAAAACAACGTCCTGATCGACCCCTTCTTCACCGGCAATCCCGCTTTCGAGGGCGATGTCGAGAAGGCGGGCGACGGCGCCTCCCACATCCTGATCACCCATGGCCATGGCGACCATGTCGGCGATGCCCCGAGCATTGCGCAGCGCACGGGGGCGAAGATCGTCACCAGTTTCGAATTGTGCATGTATCTGGCCAAACAGGGTATCGAGAACTTCGATCCGATGAATCTCGGCGGCGCCACAGATCAGGGCGGCTTCAGCGTCACCATGGTGCGCGCCGATCATTCCGCCGGCATGGTGGAGACGGATGTGAACTTCCCCCTCGGCCCGTCGGCGGGCATCATCGTCAAGGCGCCGGGCGAGCCGACCGTCTATCACATGGGTGATACGGATATTTTCGGCGACATGGCCCTGATCGCCGAGCTGCACCAGCCGGACGTGGTCATCGTCCCGATCGGCGACCGCTTCACCATGGATGCGACGACGGCGGCACTGGCGATGAAGCGGTTTTTTCCGCGAGCCAAGGCGGCGATCCCCTGCCATTACGGCTCGTTCCCGATCATCGCGCAGGATGCCGACGGCTTCGTCGCGGCCATGGAGGACAGCGGCATCCAGGTTGTCATTCCCCAGAAAAACATGCCGGTCCGGATAGACAATTAACAGCCATTAACCATAATCGGCGATCACGGCTGGCGTGGAGACGGCGATCCACGCATAGTCGCGTTAACCCGCGATTAACCATAAGGGTGACGTAGCGTGATCGCCAACAACAACGGGCACCCGGCAAACCCGCCCGGTCTCGTCATCGACGAAACCCGTATCTCGGCAAGGCGCTGGATGCGGATCGATCTCGATGATCTCCGGCGGCAGACGGGGATGGAGCCGGACGAGCAGCAAGCCATGCCGCTCGATCACGACCAGATGCAAGCGGCGCAAGCGATCCGACGCGCCGACCACGCCGCGCGACGCGCCCCGCGCGCCGCACGGATCGGGACAAGGCCCGCAGACGGCGCCGCCTCGTCAGAAGGGCGGAGTGTAACCCGGCTGGATGACGAGAAGCGCCAACGCGCGCTCGCCCGTGCGCAGTGCATCATCCCGAAGAGGGCTCGAAAGCCCGCACCGGCAGGGCTGATTCCGCCGCGCCACATCATCGCAGTCGGCGGTGTCGATCTGCGCACGCCGGAATCCCCCTTCCCTGCCGAAGACTCGCTGGCCAACGACAACCGTATCCGGGCTGCCTTGCTGACCGCCCTCCTCATCGGCATGGTGGGCGGCTACGCGTTGACGGCACGATCCGGCATGGAAAGCGATATCATCGAGGTCGTGCCACCGCTCGCACCTGGCGTCTTGCTGTCTGATGCCGGCATGGCCCCGGCTTCCTCGAGCCGAGCGAAACGCACTCCGGAGACCGACATGGACGATCTGCTTCTGTGAGGCGCGCGCTGTGATCGCGCACAACGTGAAAATCCGCAAGCATTCGTGATCCGGTCGGGGAGCGTTCGCGTAAGCACGATGAAGCCTGAAAGTGGCTTCTCTTCCCCAAGACGGCGATTTCCTCCCCCGATATCGCCGACGATCAGAGGCCACCTCCCCCCCCGAGGTGGCCTCTTTTATCGCGGCAATCGCTGTTCGAGGCGCGCGATCAGGGGGTTATGCGCGCGAAACACGTAGTCGAGGCTGCGTACGCTGATATCACGCGCGCCTGCTGCGGCCAGTTCATCGGCGATATCGAAGACGTGATCGATCGCGCAATGCAAGACCAACTCTTGCGCGTCCGGCATCGACAGCAGATGCGCGTCGAAGCCGTTGGCGATGGCGGCGACACGGTCATGATTCTCGCGGGCGACCTGGGCGCGGACCTCCCGCACGCGGCGTGCCTCTTCCTCGGCGGCAATGCGGGTGAGAATTGCGCGGGCGGCGCTGCGGGCCTGCGGCGACCAATCCGCCTGAAGCGAGGCCGCGAGATTGGCCTGCGAGCGCAGGATCACGCCGTCATCGAGCACCTTCAGCGCATTCGCCGCAAGGGTTGCGCCGGTGGTGGTGATATCGACGATGATCTCGGCGGCACCGGAGGCTGGTGTGCCCTCCGTCGCCCCCAGTGATTCGACGATCCGGTAATCGGCAATGCCATGGCGGGCGAGAAAGGCGCGGGTCAGATTCACGTATTTCGTCGCGACGCGCATCTTGCGGCCCCTGCGCGTGCGCAGATCGACGGCGACATCATCAAGATCCGCCATGCAGGACACGTCGATCCAGGCCTGCGGCGCGGCGACGATGACATTGGCATGACCGAAGCCGAGGGGTGTCACCAGGCTGATGGCTGTATCTGCATCGGCGGCCTGCTCACGGATCAGATCCTCACCCGTGACACCGAAATGGGCACTGCCCTGAACGAGATGCGTCACGATTTCGGACGCGGAGAGAAACGCGATCTCGACCCCCGGCATCCCCTTGATGATCCCGCGGTAACCGCGCGACCCGGCCGCCTTGGCGAATTCGAGGCCGGCACGGGCGAAGAATGCGGTGGCGTTCTCCTGCAAACGCCCCTTGGAGGGCACGGCGATGATCAGCGGTGCGGCACTCATGAATCGTCTCCCGGGGCTTTGTCCGGCGCGGCAGCGAGGCAGGCGGCAATCCGGTCGAGCCAGAACGAGCATCCGATAGCGGGCAGATCCGCCTGCGGATCGAGATGCCGGGCAAGCCGGTCGTACCGCCCGCCGCCGACGAGCGGGCGCGCCGCAGGATCAGCTGTCGCGGCAATGTCGAAGATGAAACCGGTATAGTAGTCGAGCGTGCGGGCGAAATCCGCGCGGAACTGAAGCGCCGAAAGATCGACACCGCGCGCGGCCAGAAATCCGGCGCGCTCCTCGAACAGATCGAGCGCAGGACCGATTGCGAGCCGCGCCTCTTCGGCGAGCGCACGCAGGGCGGAAGCAGCCGCGTCCGGATCCCCCGCGACCGCGAGATACCGACGCAGCACCGCCCGGGCCTCGTCGGGAATGCCGCCGGCTCCCTGGGCGGCACGCGCGAGGAATCGTTCGGCGATGTCACCGGCACTCCGCCCGCCGACCGAGGTGATCCCCGCAATGGCGAGAACATCCTCGACGAAAGCGCGCGCGGCCCTGGGATCCTGGCCTTCGAGGGCAGCGAGCAAGCCCGCATGGGCGACTTCGCGGTCGACCTCTTCCGGTGCGTCAAGCACGGACCGGGCCTCCCCCGCCACGATGGCCCGCATCAGCCTGCCCCGCGCCGCAGCAGGAATCGCAAGGGCGTCGATCACGGCTTCGAGCAGGCCTACGTCACCGAGCGTCACGCGAGCGGCAGGAATCTGAAGGGCTTTCAACCCGTCGAGCGCCAGAGCGAGGATTTCGGCATCGGTGGCAGCAATGTCCGTGCCGCCTATGGATTCCACTCCCGCCTGCTGGAATTCGCCGGTCTCACCGGCGCGCAGTCGAAAGACGGGTCCACGGTAACAATAACGCGCGGCGCCCATCCCGCCGACTGCGGAATCGGCGCCGACTCCAGGACCGCGGCGCGCAAGATGGGTGCGGCAGACGGGAATGGTATATTCCGGTCGCAGGCACAGTTCCGCGCCGTTCGCGTCGAGTGTGACGAACATGCGCCGGCGCATCTCCTCGCCTGAAAGATCGAGGAAGAGTTCCGCCGGCTGCAGCACCGGTGGTTCGATCATGCCGTAACCTGCGCGCTGAAACAGCGCCAGCAGAGCTTCACCGGCAAGGGCCTGGTCGGACATCACAAATCTCGTTTTCTAACCCGTTTCGGATGCAGTGCGTCGGATCATCCATCCGCGCTCCACGCCCGGAGCGCGTGAGCCTATAGCACGAAACCGTGAACGCTTCGCAATCATGCTGTCTGAAGTGTGCAAAGAGCGCGCAGACATGTCGCATGGCCCACCCTCCCGAGAGCCTGCCCGCTCCCGGTTGAATCTCATCGATTCATGCTTTTTTTGCAACAATTTGGAGACACTTTCCGATGCTATGCACAAGCACCGCGCGCCTTCATGATCATGGCCGCAATGTGACACCCCGGTGAAGAAAATCGAATTCGGGGGTTGCGGGAAAGATGAGGATCGTGAAGGATAAGGCCAAGAAACGCGCAGTCCTGTCTTCGACTGACGGGGCAACAGAGGGAGCGTGTCCACAGTGCTGAAAACTGCTGACGGGGTGACCGAACAAGGTCACGTCTGCTTTGACAACGTGCAGAAAAGCTATGATGGCGAGACGCTCGTCGTCAAAAATCTTAATCTCGACATTGCGCGCGGAGAGTTTCTCACGATGCTCGGCCCGTCGGGATCGGGCAAGACGACCTGCCTCATGATGCTCGCGGGTTTCGAATCCGCGACATTCGGCGAAATCCGCCTTGACGGCCAACGTATTGACAACGTCGCCCCGCACAAGCGCGGGATCGGCATGGTCTTTCAGAATTACGCGCTATTCCCGCACATGACGGTGGCGGAAAACCTCGCCTTCCCTCTGCGGGTTCGCAAGATGGGCAAGGCGGATGTCGAGACACGGGTACAACGTGCCCTCGACATGGTCGAGCTCTCGGATTTCGGCGCGCGCATGCCGGCCCAGCTCTCCGGCGGCCAGCAGCAGCGCGTCGCGGTGGCCCGGGCGCTGGTCTTCGAGCCGCAGCTCGTCCTGATGGACGAACCACTCGGTGCGCTGGACAAGAATCTGCGTGAGCAGATGCAGTACGAGATCAAGCACATTCACGAGCAACTCGGTGTGACCGTGGTCTATGTGACCCACGACCAGACCGAGGCATTGACCATGTCGAACCGCATCGCGGTCTTCAATGACGGCAAGGTGCAGCAGCTCGCGGCGCCCCCGGATCTCTACGAGCGCCCGGAAAACGCTTTCGTCGCCGCCTTCATCGGCGAAAACAACAAGCTCATGGGCAAGGTCGAGGCGATCGACGGGGATACCTGCAAGGT
>Ga0076929_100653_pt1 | contig 21324 bp, 25 predicted proteins | sample HotLakConUCCSL28_FD_87104 | JGI IMG/M metagenome (GOLD analysis project Ga0076929, IMG submission 87104) | Hypersaline microbial mat communities from Hot Lake, Washington, USA - Hot Lake Consortium UCC-SL28 (version 3) (version 3) | ecosystem: Environmental > Aquatic > Thermal springs > Hot...
GAGCCCGGGCTCTACCGGATCGGCGGCTTCGGTGTGCGGATCGAGGACGATGTGCTCGTCACCGACACCGGCTGCCGTTCGCTGACCACGTTTCCGAAAGAGCTGAGGGTGGTCGGATGATCGGCTTCATGCTCCGGCGCCTTTTGACGTTCCTGCCGACCTTCTTCGGCGTGACGATCATTTCCTTCGCCTTCATCCGGCTGCTCCCGGGCGACCCGATCATCGTGATGGCCGGCGAGCGGGGAATGAGCGACGAACGCTATTCCGAGCTTCAGGCCCAGTTCGGGTTCGACAGGCCGATCCTTCAGCAATACGGCGAATACGTCTGGGGCGTGCTGCAGGGCGATCTCGGAGAAAGCTTCGTGACCAAGCGCCCGGTCTGGGACGAGTTCTTCGCGCTCTTTCCCGCCACGCTCGAACTTTCCGTCTGCGCGATGATCTTCGCCGTCGTCCTCGGCCTGCCGGCGGGCGTCATCGCCGCGGTCAACCGGGGCAAGTTCTTCGACCGCGCGCTGATGTCCACGGCCCTTGTGGGCTACTCGATGCCGATCTTCTGGTGGGCGCTCCTGCTCATCATCCTGTTCTCGGGGGTCTGGGGCATCACGCCGGTCTCGGGGCGAATCTCGCTTCTGTATTTTTTCGATACGCCCACCGGATTCATGCTGATCGACAGCTGGATTTCGGGGCAGGCAGGAGCGTTCAGGAGTGCGGTCGTTCACCTCATCCTGCCCACCATCGTGCTCGGGACGATCCCGCTCGCCGTTATCGCCCGGCAGACGCGCTCGGCCATGCTCGAGGTTCTGTCGGAAGACTACATCCGCACCGCGCGCGCCAAGGGTCTCACACCCGCGCGTGTCACCGGCGTCCATGCTCTGCGGAACGCGATGATTCCGGTCATCACCGTGATCGGGCTTTCGGTCGGCACGCTGCTCGCAGGCGCCATCCTCACCGAGACGATCTTTTCCTGGCCCGGCATCGGCAAGTGGATGGTCGACAGCATCTACCGGCGCGACTACCCGGTGGTGCAGGGTGGCCTTCTTCTCATCGCGGTGATGGTGATGATCGTGAACCTCACGGTCGACGTGCTTTACGGTTTCATCAACCCCAAGATCAGGAAGAGTTGAGATGGCGCTTCCGACGGAACAGCAGACGCCCGTCGGCGACAACCTCGATCGCCCGGGGCGGCTCAGGGAATTCTGGTTCTATTTCCGGGAGAACCGCGGCGCGGTCTTCGGGCTCTATATCTTCCTCTGCTTTCTTTTCGTCGCGATCTTCGCTCCCTGGATCGCACCTTACGATCCCGCCGAGCAGTTCCGCGGCGCGCTCCTGCAACCGCCGGTCTGGCAGGAGGGCGGCGACTGGCGCTTTCCGCTCGGCACCGACATGGTAGGCCGCGACATGCTCTCGCGGCTTCTGCACGGCGCGCAGTACTCTTTCTTCGTGGGGGTCGTGGTGGTGGTGGTGGCCGCCTCGGGCGGAATAACCGTGGGGCTGATCGCGGGGTTCGCGCCGGCCTGGATCGACACGATCATCATGCGGATCATGGACGTGATCCTTGCGTTCCCGTCGCTCCTGCTCGCGCTGGTTCTCGTCGCGATCCTCGGGCCGTCGCTCACCAATGCGATGATCGCCATCGCGATCGTCCTGCAGCCCCATTACGTTCGGCTCACCCGGGCGAGCGTCATGTCGGAGCTGTCGAAGGACTATGTCACCTCCGCACGGGTCGCGGGCGCGGGGCGGCTGCGGCTCATGTTCGTGACGGTGCTGCCGAATTGTCTCGCCCCGATCATCGTGCAGGCGGCGCTGTCGTTCTCGACGGCCATTCTCGACGCAGCGGCCCTCGGCTTTCTCGGCATGGGCGCCCAGCCTCCGACGCCCGAATGGGGCACGATGCTGGCCGATGCCCGCGAGTTCATCCTGCGCGCCTGGTGGATCGTGACATTTCCCGGCCTCGCCATTCTCGTCACGGTCCTCGCGATCAATCTCATGGGCGACGGTCTGCGCGACGCCCTTGACCCCAAGCTGAAGCGGAGTTGACCCTTGCCGCTTCTCGAAATTCGCAACCTCACCGTCGAATTCGCGACCACCTCGGGCAGTTTCCGGGCGGTCGACGGGTTCGACCTGTCCATGGAGGCCGGCGAGATCGTGGCTGTGGTTGGCGAGTCGGGGTCGGGCAAGTCGGTCGCCTTCCTCGCCCTCATGGGGCTTCTGCCCTGGACGGCCACGATCACCGCCGACGTTCTCGATTTCGATGGTGTGGACCTCCTGACGATCAGGCCGCGCGCCCGGCGCCAGATCGTCGGGCGGGAGATGTCGATGATCTTCCAGGAGCCTATGACGTCGCTCAACCCCTGCTACACCGTGGGCTTCCAGGTCCGCGAGGCGTTGCGGACCCATCTCGGCCTCGACCGGGCCGAACGGCAGGCGCGCGCGGTGGAGCTTTTCGAGGAGGTCGGCATTCCGTCGCCTTCAGACCGGCTGCGGGCCTTCCCGCACCAGCTTTCTGGCGGCATGGACCAGCGGGTGATGATCGCCATGGCCATCGCCTGCCGGCCGAAGCTCCTCATTGCCGACGAGCCTACCACGGCGCTCGACGTGACGATCCAGGCGCAGATTCTCGAGTTGCTGACGAGCCTTCAGCAGGAGACGGGCATGGCGCTGGTGCTCATCACTCACGACATGGGCGTGGTCGCCGAGACGGCAGAGCGCGTGAGCGTGCAATACGCCGGCCAGACGGTCGAGACGCAGGAGGTGGGGGCACTCTTCTCGACCCCGCACCACCCCTATACCGCGGCGCTTCTCTCGGCACTGCCCGAGCGCGCGACGACGAAGAAGCTGCCGACGATCCCCGGCGTTGTGCCGGGGCAGTTCGACCGGCCGACAGGCTGTCTCTTCAGCCCGCGCTGCCGCTTCGCCGACGACAGATGCCGCACCCTGGTCCCGCCCGTCGTCGACGAGGCAGGGCGCGCGCGGTGCCACTACCCGCTCAATGTCCCGGAGACGGTAGCATGAGCGAGACGGTGCTGGCCGCGAAGGGGCTGACCCGACACTACCCGGTCCGGGGCGGGTTCTTCGGCAAGCGCGGCGTGGTGCAGGCACTGACCGGGGCGAGCTTCACCCTCGAGGCGGGGCGCACCCTCGCGGTGGTCGGCGAGTCCGGGTGTGGAAAGACCACGCTTGCACGCCTCGTCACCATGATCGAGCCGCCCACCGAGGGCACCTTCGAGATCGACGGGGAACCGGTCACCGAAGACCGCTGGGGGGACTTTCGGGAGCGCGTGCAGATCGTCTTCCAGGACCCTTACGGGTCCTTGAACCCGCGCCACCGGGTCGGCGCGATCCTCGAGGAACCCCTCGTCATCAGCCGTCCGAAGATGTCGGCGGCCGAACGCGAGGCGAAGGCGCGCGAGATGCTCCGCAAGGTCGGGCTGAGGCCCGAACACTACGACCGCTACCCTCACATGTTCTCCGGCGGCCAGCGCCAGCGCATCGCCATCGGACGCGCCCTCATGCTCGACCCCCGCCTTCTCGTGCTCGACGAGCCGGTCTCTGCGCTCGACCTCTCGATCCAGTCCTCTATCCTGAACCTCCTGATCGACCTGCAGGAGGAGCACGGACTCGCCTATCTCTTCATCTCCCACGACCTTTCCGTGGTGAGACACGTCGCCGACGACGTGATCGTGATGTATCTCGGCCGGCCCGTCGAGATGGGGCCGAAGGCGGATATCTTCGCAGCACCGCGCCACCCCTACACGAAGGCGCTCCTTTCGGCGACGCCTCAGGCGGACCCGACGATAAAGTCGCACCGGATCAAGCTCGAGGGCGAACTGCCCTCGCCGCTCAACGTCCCCGATGGTTGCGCTTTCGCGCCGCGTTGCTGGAAGGCCACCGACCGTTGCCGCGCCGAGCGTCCTCGGCTCGAAGGCGCGCGGCAACCGGCGGCCTGCTTCTATCCCGAAGCGCCCGATCCGACATCGTAGAGCCCGAGCGTGCGGGCGCGGGCGCGGACGAGGGCGAGGATCATGTCGATGGTCGGCGTGGCGACGCCAGTGGCGCGGCCGAGTTCCGTGACGGCTGTGACGAGCGCGTCGATCTCGAGCGGCTTGCCGCGTTCGAGGTCCTGAAGCATCGAGGTCTTGTGCGGACCGACCGATTTCGCCCCGCCGAGCCGCGTCTCGACATCCGTGCCGAAGCGGACCCCGAGCGCCTCGCCCACCGCCTGCGCCTCGACCATCATCGCCCGCGCCACGGCGGCGAGGTCGTCGCGCCGCGCCAGCATGTCGAGCGTCTCGCCGGTGAGGGCCGAGAGGGGATTGAACGAGAGGTTGCCCCAGAGCTTCATCCAGATGTCGTCGCGGATGCATGGCGAGAGCGGGGCGTCGAAGCCGGCTGACCGAAGCGCGTCGGCAAAGCTCGTGGCGCGTCGGGTGATGGCGCCGCCGGGCTCACCGAGGATGAACCGCCGACCCGTCATCACCCGCACGAGGCCCGGTCCGGCGAGTTCCGCCGCCGTATAGACGACGCACCCGAGCGACTGTTCCGGCGGCAGGGCGGCACTGACGACGCCCCCGGGGTCGACTGCCTCGATTCGGGTCACGGGCGCTTCGGCGAGGCCGTGGAAATACCAGTGCGGCAGCCCGTTCATCGCCGTGACGATAGTGGTCTCCGGGCCGATGAGCGGCGCGAGATCGGGCGCGGTCAGCGGCAGGGAACTCGCCTTCAGAGCGACGACGAGGTAGTCCTGTGGTCCGAGGTCTGCGGCATTGTCGGTCGCGGTCACCTCCGCGCGGGTTTCCTCGCCGTCGCGGACCACCCCGAGCCCGCTCGCCCGCATCGCCTCGAGATGGGGGCCGCGCGCGACGACCGAGGTCTCGAAGCCCGCCCGCGCGAGACCGTGGGCCATGAAGCCTCCGACCGCGCCGGCTCCGAAGACGCAGATATTCCCGGGCTTCCGCGCCTTGGGAGCGCCGGTATCTGTCTCCGCAGTCACGGCGCAGCCCTCGTGTCCGTCGTGTAGCTTCATCGGTTCGGGGCGCGGTCTGGCACCGCGCGCGGCGAACCAGGTGTTACCTGTTTTTGCGAGTACCCTCGGACCGGTACAGGTCGAAGGCCGCGAACCCGAAGGTGAGGAGGACGACGACAATAAGATCGAGGCTCGGGACGTGCCAGATCAGCACCGCGAGAAAGGCGCCGAAGACCGCGAGCGCCAGAATGGGCAGGATGATATTCACGTGTCGTTCTCCGTTTCGGCACCTTCGACCCAATCATAGAGCCAGCGGGCGGTTCTGAGAAGCCTTGCGTCTCCGTCGCGACGAGCGACGATCTGGACGCCCATGGGCAGGCCGTTCTCGGCCTGCAGGACCGGGATGGTCACCGCCGGCATCCCGAGAAAGGTCCAGAGGCCGTTGAAGATGGCGTCTCCGGTGCTTTCGAGGCCTTCCGGTGCGGGGCCGGGGGCGGCAAGGGTCAGGATCGCATCGGCGTGCTCGAAGATCTCCTCGGTTCCGGAGTAGAGCACCTCGCGCCAGTCGAGCGCCGCGAGATACTCCTTCGCGGTGATCGCTGCACCTTCTTCCAGAGCCGCGCGGGTCGGTGCGCCCAGCGCGTCGAGGTCGCGGGTATAGCGATGGTAGGTCTTCGCCATCTCGGCGAAGTTGATCCGTTCGCGCAGCATCGCCGCGGTTTCGAAAGGTTGCGGCAGGGGCACCTCGAAACACCGATCTCCGAGCGCCGATGTCAGTTCCTCGAACGCCGCTCTCGTCTCCTCCGTCGCCCGTTCCTGCCAGCCCGGCGGTTTCACGAAGGCGAAGATCGGCTCGAGCGGTGGCTTCTCGGACGCCGTCGCGAGGAGCCGCGGGGGCGGTGCGGGGCTTGTCGCACTGTCCTTCGGGTCATGACCGAAGAGCGCATCCGCCAGCAACGCCGCGTCCTGCGGTGTGCGGGCGAAGACACCGACCGTATCGAGCGAGGGGCTCTGTGAAAGGATGCCAGTGCGCGGGATCGCCCCGAAGGTCGGCTTGTAGCCGGTGACCCCGCAGAAGGCCGCGGGACGGATGACGGAGCCGCCGGTCTGGGTACCCACCGCAAGCGGAACCATACCGGCGGCTACCGCCGCGGCCGAACCCGAAGACGACCCCCCGGGAGTGTGGGCGGCATTGTGCGGGTTCGTGGTCGCGCCCGGATGCATGAAGGCGAGTTCGGTCGTGACGGTCTTGCCCATCACGATCGCCCCGGCAGCGCGAAGCTCGGCGACGATCCAGGCTTCCATGCCCGCGACCCGGCCCTTGTCGGCCGCGCAGCCGTTCTCGGTGGGAATCTTCAGGGTGTCGATAATGTCCTTCAGAGCCACCGGCAACCCGTGGAGCGGGCCTATGGCGCGCCCCGAACGGCGCAGGAGGTCAAGCTTGTCGGCCTGCTTGCGCACGAAATCGGCGTCGAACCACACCCACGCCCGTACCCTCGGTTCGTCGGCCTCGATCACCGCGATGAGCGCCTCGGCGTAGTCCCGCGCCGTGAGCAGGCCTTTCGCGATGCGGTCGCGCGCCTCCAGTGCGGTCAGCGCCGCCAGCGCGGGGTTTGCCCTTGTCTTCGTGTCAGGGGCCATAGACGAGGTTCGGCAGGTAGAAGACGATGTTGGGGTAGATGTACATGATCGCCATGCAAATGAAGACGCAGAACAGGAACGGCATGCAGCCGGCGAAAATCTGCGTCAGTTTCACTTCCGGTGGCGCGATGCCCTTCAGGTAATAGGCCGACATCGCCATGGGTGGTGTCAGGAACGAGGTCTGAAGGTTCAGCGCCACGAGGATGCCGAAGAACAGCGGGTCGATCCCGAAAAGCGGCAGGAGCGGCAGGAAGATCGGCACGAAGATGATGATGATCTCAGACCATTCGAGCGGCCAACCGAGCAGGAAGATGATGAGCTGCGCCATCAGCAGGAACGCCAGCGGGCTGAGGTCGAGCCCGAGTACGAAGTCCTCGATGAGGTGCTCGCCGCCGAGATACGAGAAGACGCTGGCGAAGACGTAGGAGCCGACAAAGAGCCAGCAGACCATCGCCGTCGTGCGGACGGTGAGGTAGACGCTTTCCCGCAAGCGCTGGAAGGAGAACGCGCGGTAGGCCATGGCGAGGGCCATACCGCCGAGCGCCCCGATGGAGGCCGCTTCGGTGGGGGTGGCGAGACCGAAGAGGATCGAGCCAAGCACCGCGAAGATGAGGAACGCCAGCGGGAAGAAGCTGGTCAAGAGCATCACGATCAGCTTGCCGATCGGCACGTCCGGCACTTCCTCCTTCGTCGGGCGCGGCGCGATCGAAGGCTGGAGAATGGCCCGGCCCATCACGTAGATGATGTAGAGGCCGACAAGCGTGAAGCCCGGCAGGAGTGCCCCGGCGTAGAGCCGCACGATGGAAACACCGGAGGCGGCGGCATAGACGATCAGCATGATCGAGGGCGGAATGAGGATGCCGAGGGTGCCACCGGCGCAGATGATGCCGGCAGCGAAGGAATTGCTGTAGCGCGCCTTAAGCATTTGCGGCAGGGCGAGAAGCCCCATCAGCGTGACGACCGCGCCGACGATCCCGGTGGCCGTGGCGAAGAGCGCGCAGGTGACGAGCGCGGCGACGCCCATCGACCCCGGCAGGTTCTTCGCGGCGATGTTGAGGGTCGAGAACAGCTTGCCCACGATGTTCGAGCGCTCGACGATGTAGCCCATGAACAGGAACAGCGGCACCGCCGTCAGAACCTCGTTCGACATGAAGTTATACGTCTGATTGACGAAGAGATCGAATATCCGGTTGTTGAAGAAGCCGCTGACATAGGTCGAGACACCGTCCCACCAGGACGCATCCTCGGCCAGCCGGTCGTAGTCGCGCCACATGCGGCGCTCGTTGAAATAGGCGTAATAGCCGAAGCCGATGCCCATTGCCATCAGCGTGAAGGCGATCGGAAAGCCGAGGAACACCATGAAGATGAAGATCCCCAGCATCATGAGGGCGACCTGCGGGTCGGTCATGGATGTGCATCCCTTTCGGCCTTGTCGGCTTCGCGCATCAGGAGGTCTTCCGTCTCGAAGACGTCCTCGTCAGCCTCAAGCCATTCGTTGGTGCGGATCGCGAGGAGGCAGCGCATGACCTGCGCGATCCCCTGGATGAACAGCAGGATGCCTGCCGCCACGATCACCGTCTTGAACTGGTAGATCGGGATGCCGGCGGGTGAACTGATCGCCACCTCACCCTGGGAGATCGACCGCGCGGCATACTTCCAGCCCGCGAGGATCAGGGCGATGATGCCGGGGAAGAAGAACAGAAAATAGAGAACAAGGTCGATCCTGGCCTGTGTCCTCGGCTGCCAGAGCCTGTAGAGAAAGTCGCCCCGGACATGCCCGCCGCGCGACAGCGTGTAGGCGCCGCCCATCATGAACAGCGTGCCGTACATGATGAACGACACGTCGAGCGCCCAGGCCGTCGGCTTGTTCAGCACGTAGCGGACGAAAACCTCGTAGCCCGTCCCCAACGCCATCAGCAGGATCAGCCAGGCGAAGGCCTTGCCGAAGGCGGCGGACAGGGCATCGGCAAAGCGGATATAGCCGATCATCGGATTCCCTCGTTTCAAGAAATCCCGGCGGCCGAACCGCCGGGATCATTCGCGTCCGTATGGAATGGTGTCAGAGCTCGAGCTTGCCCGGGAAGAAGTGCTGGTAGGCCAGCGCATAGTCGGGCGCGTTCATCAGTTCGTAGAACGCGACCTGCTCGGCCCACTCCCGCTGGCTGTCGACGATCTTCTTGAACATCGGGTCCTCTTCGAGCGACGGAAGGATCTCCGACCATGCCTCGAGCTGCGCGTCGAGAATCTCGGTCGAGGTCCGATGGACGGTCACGCCGCCCTCGTCCTGCAGCCACTGCAGGTCCGCCGAGTAGACGCGCATCGCCTTGTTGGCGTTCGCGGTGGCGGAGGCTTCGACCGCGTAACGGAGGATCGCCTGAAGGTCGGGGTCGAGGTCTTCGTAGGAAATGGCGTTGAAGAGGAACTCGAACTGCTCGGACGCCTGGTGATAGGACGACATGTAGTAGTTCTTGGCCACGTCATGGGCGCCGAAGCGACGGTCCGACGTCGGGTTGTTGAACTCGAACGCGTCGATGACCCCGCGCTCCATGGCCGGGACGATCTCGCCGCCCGGAAGCTGCGCGACCGACATACCCATCGACTGGAGAAGGTCGGCGGCAAGGCCCACGGTGCGGTACTTGAAACCGTCGATGTCGTCGACGGTGCTGACCTCTTCCTTGAACCAGCCAAACGGCTGGGCGGGCATCGGCATCCCGAGGAAGCCGACCACGTCGAGGCCGAGTTCGTCCTGGGTCAGTTCGCGATAGAGTTCCTGGCCGCCGCCTTCATAGAACCACGCCAGCATCGCGGGGGACGAGGCGCCGAACACCGGGCCGGTGCCGAAGAGCGACGCGGCCTTCGACTTGCCGTACCAGTAGGCGCAGACCGAGTGCGCGGCGTCGAGCACGCCGTCGCTGACGGCATCCATCACCTGGAACGCACCGACGACCGCGCCGGCAGGCAGAACTTCGAGGCGCAGACGCCCCCCCGACATCGCTTCGACACGGTCGGCGTAATCCTGCGCGAACTCCTGCCAGATGTCCGACGCGGGCCAGGATGTCTGCATCCGGAACAGGATCGGGGCCTGGGCAAGGACTGCTGGGGCGGCGAGGGCTGCACTTGCGGCGGTGCCGCCGGCGAGTGCCGACTTCTTCAGGAACGAACGACGATTAACGGATTTTTGATGTGTTGACATGTGTGTTTCCTCCCAGTCTCACACAGGCCCGGAAAATTCCGGGCGTTTGCGACGGAACCGTAACAGGACGCCGCACGAATGGAGGATGGAATATCACGTTCGGCCCGTTTCGCAATCCAACAAATTGGGGATTTGGTAAGTTTTGTGAACCAAACCCACGAGATAACGGTTGTTTGCGCTCGCAGCTTCAGGAAAAAGCGATCTCGAAGGGCGAAGGGTAGCGGTACTCATCGAGGTTCGATCCCGGCCCGATGCGGTCGATGACGGCGAAGAGGCCGGGTGCTGCGAGCGGGGTGAGGACGCCATGCCAGGTTCCCCGGTGGTAGTTCACTGCCTGACCGGGGCCGGCGATGAACGCGAGGGGCATGCCGGGCGTTCCCGCCTCGTCGGTAGCCACGGTCACGAGGAAGGGCTGCCAGGTCATCGGCACGAAGCACTGGCTTCCGTCGGGGTGCCGCTCCACGAGGCCAAGTTCGTAGGGCAGGGCGCGCGGCTCGGCATCGAACAGGCTGACGCCCGCCCGCCCGTCGCCGAAGTCGAGCCGGGCGCGGTCGTGGTAACGCCCGCAGAGCCCTTCGTTGATGATCTTGTCGGGCGCTCCGGCTGTGTCGAGGAGGTCGCCGAAGGGCGCGAAGGCCTCGGCGGTGATCGGCCGGGCGACGATGCGGGTCATGGCAGCCGGTCCATGAGCCGAAGCTCCGCGATGCGCACGACCTGCTCGCAGGCTTCGTGAAACTCCGTCTCGCGGTCGTTGCCGAGCCTGCGCTCGAAGGCGGCGAGAATCGAGGCCTTGGTGTTGTCGCGCACCGCGATGATGAAAGGAAAGCCGAATTTCCCGGTATAGGCGGTGTTGAGACGGGTGAAGGCCGCGCGCTCCTCGTCGGTGAGCGCGTCGAGCCCGGCGGACGCCTGTTCGGCGGTCGAGGCGTCGGTCAGCCGTCTCGCGGCGGCGAGCTTGCCGGCGAGGTCCGGATGGGCGCGGAGAACCTCGAGGCGTCTTCGCTCGGGGGCGGCGCGGAAGGCGCGGGCCAAGGCCCCTCCGAGCCCCCTTGCGCTGTCATGCGCCGCGCCGAGTTCGAGACGGTGCGCGGCTTCCGCCACCCAGGGAGAATGCTCGTAGACATCGCCGAAGGCCGCGACGAAGGCGCCGCGGTCCATCTGCGAAGGACGCGGGCCGGTGGCGGGCGGGTGATGCTCTCTCCAGTAGGTGGCGATCTCGCCCCGGGTGGCGAACCAGACGTCGCCCCTGGATTGCGCATGGGCGAGAAAGCGTTGCAGGCCGGCCATCCGCCCCGGCTTGCCTGCAAGCCGACAGTGCAGGCCGAGCGACATGATCTTGGGGTGTCCCGCCGCGCCATCGGCGTGAAGAACGTCGAACACATCCCTGAGATAGATGAAGTAATCTTCGCCGTTTGAAAACCCCTGCGCGCCGATGAAACGCGCGTCGTTGGCGTCGAGCGTATAGGGGATGACGAGCTGGTTGCGGCCGGCGTGCCGGTGCCAATAGGGCAGTTCGTCGGCATAGCTGTCGGACACCCAGTCGAAGCCGCCGTCTTCCGTGGCTAGGTCCACCGTGTTCATCGAGGCCCGTCCGGTGTACCAGCCGCGCGGCCGCGCGCCGGTGATTTCCCGGTGAAGCCGGATCGCCTCGTCCATGTGGGCGCGTTCCTCGGCTTCCGTGAAGTCCCCGTACTCGATCCACCGTAGCCCGTGCGACGCGATCTCCCAGCCCGCATCCTGCATCGCGCGCACCTGCTCGGGACCCCGCGCCATGGCAGAGGTCACACCGAAGACCGTGACCGGCACGCGCGCCGCGGTCAGAAGCCGGTGAAGCCGCCAGAAGCCGACCCGCGCGCCGTAATCGTACATGGTCTCCATGTTCCAGTGGCGCCGGTCGGGCCAGTTCGCCGCGCCGACGATGTCCGACAGGAACGCCTCGGATTGCCGGTCTCCGTGCTCGAGCGAGTACTCCCCGCCTTCCTCGTAGTTCAGAACCACTTGTACGGCGATCTTCGCGCCACCAGGCCAGGCCGAAAGCGGCGAGCGTGGCCCATGGCCCAGAAGATCGCGGGAATAGCGCTTCACCTTCCGTCCCCGTGCACCGCGAAGGCCTCGATGGAGGCCTTCTGTGGCGGGACGAGGCGGAACTTCTCGCGCACGAACGTGCCGGGAGTCGCCCGCTCGCCGGGCTTTGCGGCAGGTTCGAAGAGATTGGTGTCGCCTTCGTCGAGGCGGAAGACACGGGCGAAGAGCATCAGCGGTCTCCGAGAAGCATCGTGAGCGGAATGGTCCGCGTCTCGCTCCCGCTCCGCAAGAACATTCCCCCCGGTCGTCGAGCCCCACGAAAGTGCCGGCCTCGGGGTAGGTGACGTTCTCGCCGACGGTCGCATCTTCCGCGCCAGTCGGCCAGGAGCGGTGGAAGACCGTCCTCGACGAAGCGGTGGATCCGGGAGAGCATGTGGCGCGACCAACTCGCGATGAGGGCCGGCGGCGTGATGTCGATGCATCCTTCCTCGTGAAGCGACGTCTCCCCGGGCCGGTCGCTCAGCGAAGTGGCGGGCGGAATCAGGGATGGTCATGCAGTGATTTCACCTTCGACGACATGGGTGCGGTTCACGCCGTCCACGCTCGGGACAACCTTCGCCTTGAGCGGACCGGCGGGCAGGGTGCCTGCCTCTCGTGCGTCGCGAACCGCTTTCTCGATCTTCTGCTGAAATGGCACGCCCACGGTTTTCAGGAACATTCTCAGGGACATGTTGAAATCGTCGTCGGACAGTCTCAGCCTCCCATTCCGGCCCGTTCTCCGGGCGCTTGCGGCCCTTTCCGCATCGGATGATCATGGGCTTTCCAGGAAGGTGCAAGCGCCTTGCGACTGCTCTTGCCCTGATGGCCGGGCTTTGGCCTGCGATCGCGGCGGCCGATGTTGCGGATCCGGCAGCGGCCGCGAGTCACGAAGAAGTCGCGCGTTAAGGCTTTGGGCAGTTTCATGTGCCGCTGCCTCGTTTGCCCTCTCCCGGCGACGAGTTGCTTCGAAATGCTCTTCGCCGTTCACAAAAATCCGCATCCGAACACACTGTTCCGAAACAGGAAACAGGCACAACATGGCGATGCAGACATATTCGGTCACCGCTCGCAAAGACGAACCTGTCGCTTTTCGCGGAACAATCTTTTCAATTTTTAAAGGGAATCGTGACGGGTCGCTCTGATTTGAGCGGAATTGTCCACGAAACCGCAATCGCATGCCCCGCGGGACATCTTCGTTTCGGCCCTGTTTGCACGATGTCGTCACCTTCGAACGAAGTGCGCCCAACTCTTGCCGCCCGACCTTGGCAAAAGAGCAGTGTCGAAGCGATCGGCCGCCACTCGAACCGGTCGCCTTGAGTTACAAGTTCGAAGAGATCCGGGCGGTTCCGGTGACCTTCAGTGTCCCGGGCGTGCCGGGTGGAGTGGAAGGTCCGGCGCGCCTTTTCTATGGTCGAGCGGCAGCAATGCGCTGTGCGTCATGTAAGTGGTGAAGGAGTATCGCGATGGATATTGACGGCATTCTCAGGCAGGTGGGAGAGCCTCAACCGGTCTCGCGCGTTCCGGGCAAGCCGCTTCGGCGCGTGCCGGGTGTCAGGTCACGTCAATGGATGCTGCCCGGCTTCGGACCCCTCACCCGGATCACCACGGCGATGGGGGAGGTCCCGGCCCAGGCACTTCGGGTGCGTGACCTCGTGCGCACCCGGAACGGGGACTTCAAGCGCATCCAGTGGCTCGACCGGATCGTCCTTGACGAGGAATTCATCTCGCTGCACCCCGATGCGCTGCCTGTTCACGTACGGGCCAACTCTCTGGGCCGCGGCGTCCCGAGCCAGGACGTCTACCTCGCGCCGCGCCAGCGCATCGACTGGCAGGCGTCGAAGCTCTCCGGGAGCCATGACCTCGCGCTCGATCTCCTCGGTCGGCACGGCGTTTTCCGCAAGGCGGAGGCGATGTACACCTACACGCTTTTCCATCTTGGCGAGCCCGAGGTGGTCCAGGCCAGCAAGATGTTTCTCTGGGTCGAACCCTGAGCGACTTCCGGAAGCATAAATTCAATCTTCACATCTTTCACCGATAGCCTCTTCAACCTTTTGACTGAACGAGGAGGCGGTCATGAAATGCTGCTTCTGCCCCGGTGCTGACCGGGCCAGACCGGGCCTGCAGGGCTGCCGATGAACGAAGCGGTCCGAGTCCGCCCGGTGAAGGTGCTGATCGTCGACGATTCCCGCACGATCAGGGCGATGATCCGCTCCGTGCTTGACGGCGACCAGCGGTTCGAGGTCGTCGGCGAGGCCGGCGACCCCTATGCCGCGCGCGATCTCATCAAGGCGGTCAATCCGGATGTACTGACGCTTGATGTCGAGATGCCGCGGATGAACGGTCTGGTGTTTCTGAGAAATCTCATGCGGTTGCGTCCGATGCCCGTCATCATGGTTTCGACGCGCACCAGCGAGCAGAGCGAGGAGGCGATCACGGCGCTTTCGCTGGGCGCGGTCGATTGCATTGACCTCAAGCGGGTCCATGGCGCGCCCGATATCCGTTCGAAGCTGACCGAGACACTCATCGCGGCTGCAGGTGCCAGTTTGCGCAAACCTGCTGTGGAACATGAAGCGCCCGCGACCGGCGCGTCCCGGGTCTACCGTTGGACAGGCCAGATCGCCGTTGTCGGCAGTTCCACCGGCGGTGTGGACGCGCTCGAGAGATTGTTCTCGACCTTCCCCGCGAACTCTCCGCCCACGTTCGTCGCCCAGCACATGCCCGAGACCTTTCTGGCGAGTTTCGCGCGCCGGCTCGAAGGCAAGATCGCCCCGCGGGTGCGGCTCGCCGAGAGCGGGCTTCGGGCCGAACAGGGCACTGTCTACCTGTCGCCCGGCGGACGCCATCACCTGGTGCTTCGATCCGGAGATCGACCGACCTGCAGGCTCGTCGAGGACAATGGCGAGCACCTCTACGTGCCGTCCGTCGATGTCCTGTTCCGCTCGGTTGTGCCGATGGCGCATTCCGTCGTCGCGGTGGTTCTCACTGGGATGGGGCGGGACGGAGCGGACGCTCTTCTGGACCTTCGAGCCGCCGGCGCGCGCACCATCGTGCAGGATGCCGAGACGTCGGTAATCGACGGGATGCCGGGAGCTGCTCGCGCCAACGGCGCTGCGGAGACGGTGCTCCCGCTGGACCGGATCGGAGAGCGGCTTCTGGAGCTCTGCGGCGGCTTCGAGGGGGCGGCTGCGTGAGCGGAGCGTTCCGGACCAACGCCACATACATTGCCCAGGGCGAACAGGCGGTCGGGCAGGAACCGACCGCGGTCATCACCACGACCTTGGGGTCCTGTGTTGCGGTTTGTCTCTGGGATCCCGACGGACACGTTGGGGGCATGAACCATATTCTGCTGCCGGACGAGGAAGGCAGCTGGTCGCGGCTGAACAATCTTGGGGGCACCGCGATGGACCGTCTTGTCAACGCTCTCGTGAAGACCGGCGCAGAGCGGGGCCGGTTGCGTGCGAAGGTTTTTGGTGGCGCGGCCATGATCGCCGGTCTTTCGGACATCGGGCAGCGCAATGCTGCGTTCGCGCTTGAGTATCTCGACCGGGAAACGATTCCCTGTGACGCGAAGAGTGTCGGCGGACGCTCCGCACGACAGGTGAAGTTCTGGCCACACGGGGGCCGGGTCCAACAGCGTTTCGTCAGCGAGTTCAGGGAGCCCGCCCGTATCGTGCCCGCTGCGAACGGGAACGGCGTGGAACTCTTCTGAGCGAATGAAGCGACGCCTGGTGCACCACATCCGATTGCGTCGGTGCCTCGCACAGATGCCGACGTTATCCTCGCTAGAACAGAGCGACCGTGCCGGCATCTTCTTCCGGTTTCTCCTCGACACCTTTTCCCGTGAGCCGGGCTCGCAGATCAGCAAGGATGATGCTCAGACCGAGGTCGTCTGTTTCGACGGCGCCGTCCGGAGCGTGTCCGGCGAGATGCCGCGTTGCATTCGCGAGATCGCCGAGGGTCTGTGTCAGGAGATCCAGCTGCTGGAGTCGTCGGGTCTGACCTGCAGTCAACGAACCAGGAGCCGTCAAAGCGGCGGTCAGGTTCTGAACGTCTTCGGCGACAATGGTGAGGTTTTCGAGTTCACGCGACATTTGCCCGAGCACGTCGGCGAGCGGCAATGATCGCCCGTCAAGCGAAGCGGCGGTGCGTGCTCCGGTGTGCAAGGTCATCAGAGCCGGCCGACGATCGCCTCGATCGCACCTTTCAGTTCATTCGGCTGGAACGGCTTCTTGATGAAATTGTTCATGCCGAGCCGTTTGCCGTGGTCGACAATTTCCTTGTCGGCGCGGCCGGTGATGAGAAGAAAACCGACTTTTGCAGTTTTGGGAGCTGTCCTTAGCGCATGCAACAAATGGAGACCGCTCATTTCGGGCATGTTGTAGTCGGAAATGACCAGATGCACCGGGCTGGCTTCGATCATTCGAAGGGCGGTCGGTCCATCAGCGGCCGAGGCAACGGAGCGAATGCCCATTGCGTCCAGCGCTTGGGTAATGAGGCCGCGGCTGGTCGACATGTCGTCGACTACCATCACGCGAAGCTGATCTCGAAGCGACATCCGATCCTCCTGGGCTTAGGTATCGTGAGTCCGTGCCGGTCCGCCCGGCGTCTCTTCCGATGTGGTGGCTACTGCGGTGAATGTCGTCACGCCGGCTGGTCTGAAACCGACCGCGCCGGGATTCGGAACGCGTTCGGAATGACCGACGAAGAGCAGTCCGTTATCGAGGAGCGCACGGCGGAAGCGCGGCCAGAGAGCGGCTTGGGTGGATTCGTCGAAGTAGATGACAACATTGCGGCAGAAAATTGCGTGGAACCTTCCCTTCATGGGCCAGTGCCCCAGCAGGTTCAGCTCACGGAAGCTGATCATCCTGCGAAGGACGTCCGTCGCACCGAATCTCCCTCCCGAAGAGGCGATGAAATATTGTTCTCGCAAAGGGTGTGAAACACCGGCCATCTGGCTTTCGTCGAAGACACCTTTCCGAGCGACGTCGAGGACAGCCGGATCGATGTCGGTTGCGAGAATCCGGATATCGTGGGCGCCTGCGCGCCCGTCGGCCTCGAGGAGCGTCATGGCAATGGAAAAAGGCTCTTGGCCGCTCGAGCATCCCGCGGACCAGATGCGAACCTTCTCGCCCGACCGTGCTCGTTCGATGAGGCTGGTTGCCATTCCCGAAAGTGTCTCGAAATGGTGACCCTCTCGGAAGAAGGCGGATACGTTGGTGGTCAGTGCTGAGATCATGTTGCGTCGCTCACCGCCACCGGCATCGGAGTGGACGAGGCGGAGATAGGCGTTAAAATCCGTCATTCCCAGCGCACGCAATCGTCGGGAAATGCGGGACTGTACAAGGGCATGTTTCGAGGCCGGTATCATCAGACCGGCCTCGTCATGGGCCAGTTTCGAAATTGCCGCGAAGACATCTTCGGGCATGTCGGACTGCTGGGTGCCGCTGCCGACTTGCACTTTCGAATGCGTCACGCGGCAGCCTCGGTGCCGGGCGGAAGCACCGCCTCAAGGTCGAGCACGCGTACCATTCGGTCCTCGATTATGATGAGGCCCCTGACGAAGCGTTCGCTTCCGTCGTTGAGCATTTCGGGTGGCGGTTGCATGGCCTCGATCGAAATCGAGAGGATATCGGAGACGGCGTCGACCCTCACGCCGACGGTACGACCCGCCAGATCCACTACGATTATCACGCTCCGTTCGCTGGGTTCCTCGGCTTCCAGGCCGAGGCGACGGCCCAGATCGACCACCGGAAGCACCGTGCCGCGCAGATTGATGACGCCATGCACGTAATACGGTGCATGGGGGAGGGATGTCGCCCGTGTCCAGCCCCGGATCTCGCGCACCGACATTATGTCGACCGAGTACTCGTGTGTGCCTATGCGAAAGGACAGCAGTTCCACCTCGCTGGTGCGGTTCTGGCTGTCGGGCGAGTGGTGATTTGTCATTTTCTCCAATGTCCTCTATCCCGCCTTTTGAAGCGCAGGATCGGGTGCGCTTAATCCCGAGGCGTTCGCGATAAGATCGGACGGGTCGAGAATGAGTGCGATCTGACCGTCGCCTAGGATCGTTGCGGCAGCAACGCCTGGTACGTGCCCGTAGCTGTCCTGAAGCCCCTTGATGACAACCTGACGCTGGTCGTCGATCTGGTCCACGACAAGAGCTGCCCGAGTGCCGTCTTCCTGAACTATGAGCAGCGCGATGGACCCCGCGTAGCTTGCCCGAGGGGACCGGTAGCCTAGCTCCGCACCGAGATCGAGCAACGGGACGAACGCGTTACGCACGAGGACTACCCGCGTTCGGGGCCCGACCGCGCGGATGTCATTGTCGCTGAGTGTCAGCGTTTCCGCGATCGCATTGAGAGGAACGACCATGGTTTCGTCTTCGATCCGGACGACCATACCATCGAGTACGGCGAGAGTGAGAGGCAGGCTGATCGAGAAACTGGTGCCCTGACCGGGGACAGAGGTGATTGCGATTCGTCCTCCAAGAGAGTTGATCGAGCTTCTGACCACGTCCATTCCCACTCCGCGTCCGGACAAGTCGGAGACTTCCTGGGCGGTGGAAAACCCCGGCAGGAAGAGCAGATTGTCGATCTCATGGTCACTGAGCGATTGTCCCGGGGGGATCAGCCCCTTGGCCTCGGCGAGAGCTTGCACCTTGGGGCGGTTGATGCCGCCGCCGTCGTCGGAGACTTCTATGACAACGCGGCCCGAGCGGTGGCCGGCCGTGAGTTTGATCGTTCCGCGTTCCGGCTTGCCGGCCGCGTCCCGGTCGACCGGGTTTTCGAGCCCATGGTCGACGGCGTTGCGGATCATGTGGGTGAGGGGATCGGACAGCCGTTCGATGACCGTCTTGTCGATTTCGGTCGCCTCGCCCTCGGTCACGAGGCGAGCGTTCTTCCGCACGGCCGTCGAAGCTTCGCGTACGATCCGGCCCATCCGCTGGAACAGCGATTTCACCGGTTGCGCGCGGATCATCATCACGCTTTCTTGGATGTTGCGCGTCAGATGCTGGAGTTCGTCGAGACCGCTCGAAACCGGCGAGTTGTTGGGCAGTCCCGCCTCCGTTACGGACTGCGCGAGCATCGCCTGGTTGATGACCAGTTCGCCGACGAGGTTCACCAGCCGATCGATCCGCTCGAGGTCGACCCTGACCGTGGGCGATTTCGCGGCGGCTCGCGCGGGCGGCGATGTGGGGGCTCCTGGCGTATCGGGCTCGAGGAGCGGTGCTTCGTCGACCGGCGACAATTGCTCGCCTGGGTCCGCGCTTCGCTGCACTTCATCGGGACGATCCATCTCCCCGGCAGCTGCGTGGATGGCTCCGATGTCGGGCTTGGCGGATAGGTCGGGTGTTTCCGCCATCACGACTTCTTGCGACACCTCGGTGACCTCGAGTTGGCAGAGACCGTCGACGAACTCGAAGATTTCCGCGATCTCCGCCTTGTCCGCCGAAGTGCGCAGAACGAGGGTCCATGTCAGAAGCGCATCGTTCACACGCAGTTCGTCGAGTGCCGGCAGGGTCGCGCTGGCTTCGACTTTCGCCGTGACCTCTCCAAGATCGGCCACCAACCGGAAGAGGAAAAGAGGCTCGTTGCCGCTCGAGTACAGCTCCGGCTCGGGTGAAAAGACGATCCGGAAAGTCCTGCGGTGTTGCGGCTCGGCAGTCGGCGCCGCGGAAGCCTCGGCGTCCTCTCCCGTCGCAGGCAGAAGGTCGTCGGGACCTGCCGGATCGTCCGGCACCGCGAGGTCCGACATGTCGTCCTCGGCTCCGGCGAGGTCATCGATCCCGCCCAGGTCGAGAACAAGCGCGGTCGGGGTGAATTCGAGGGTCTCTTCGGCCTCCTCGACCACGTCCCCGGTTGCCTTCAGCAGTTCTTCGAGTACCGGTTCGATCAGTGCGGGATCCAGCAACTCGTCGTCCCGCGCAGCGCGGACGAGGTCGGACAGGATGTCACCGCATCGGTAGAACAGGCTCACCAGGGCATCGTCCACCACAAGACCGCCCGCTCTTACGGCGTCGAGAGTGTTCTCGAACTTGTGCGCGAAGCCGACCAAATTATCGAGGCCGAACGCCCCGGCGCCCCCCTTGATCGAGTGCACGGCGCGGAAGACGACGTTGATCGTTTCGCTGTCCGCCGAGCCATCCGACATCGTCTGAAGGCCGTCCTGAAGAGCTTCGAGAAGCTCCTCGCATTCCACGAAGAACGACGCGCGGATTTCCTGCATCGGGTCGGTCACCTGCGCCTCCTAGCCTGTCACCATGCGCAACGCGCGCACGAGCTTCTCGGGGTCGAAGGGCTTGACGATCCAGCCCGTCGCTCCGGCGCGGCGGGCCTTCGCCTTGAGCTCCTCCGCGCTTTCGGTGGTCAGGACGAGGATCGGGGTGCTGCGGTGCCGGTCTATGCCGCGGACCGCGTCTATGAAGCCGAATCCGTCGAGGCGCGGCATGTTGATGTCGGTGATGATCGCGTCGGGTTCGAGATCGTCGAGCACCTCCAGCCCGTGCTGACCGTCTTCGGCGAGATGGGCAGTCATGCCCGCTTCCACCAGCGCGAGGCGGAGCATGTCGCGCATCGTGCGACTGTCGTCCACCGCAAGAACCGAGATGCTCATCGAATATCCCCCTCGGTCAGGATGTCGGGCGCGGTGCCGAGAAGCCGCAGCTGGTGGTCTACTTCGGCCGACACGTTCTCGAGCGTCAGGCTGTGACCACCGTCCTGCCAGTCGTTTGCGGCCACGATGATCGCCTGCACCGCAAGGCCGCCAATGTGAGCGAGAGCACTGGCGTCGAGCGCGAGGTTCGCACCCTGGTGCTCGCGCAGCGCGGCGACAAGGCCGGGCACCGCCGCCGTATCGAGTTTTCCGGGAAGCTCGATCCGCACGGTCACCGGACCATTCTCCACCAAGCAGGCAATCTCACCATCATCGTACCAGACCCTTCGCCGCAGTCGTGGCGAACGGTCTAGGTCGCTCCAAGTTAAGGGGCGGTTACGCCGGCAGGATTTTCGCTCCGAGAATCCGGCACAGATGAGCCGCGCAGCCCGAAAGTGCGGCGAAATCGTCTTCGACGACGCTGATGCGGAAATTTTGCATGAACCCGGCGAATCGACCCTTGTCGGTGAAGGCGGCCCGAAAGCCGAAGGGTTCGTAGTAGGGTGTGAACGCCCGAGAGACGCCTCCGACGAGGAAGACCCCGCCGAAGGGCAGGTGGATGAGCGCGAGATTGCCCGCCACCGTCCCGAGGATGCGCACGAAGGTCCGCGCCGCTTCTGTCGCCCGCGGGTCGCTTCCGTCCGCGCAGCGCGCCATGATCTCCGCCGAGCCGAGCTCCGCCGGGTCGCCAGCGCGGTGGCCGAGCCAGGCGTATATCCGTTCGAGCCCGCGGCCCGAAAGCACGTCCTCGATCGCGGGAAACCCGTGCGCCGTCTCGACGAAGCGCAAGAGCTCTAGGTCTTCCTCGGTC
>Ga0076929_100654_pt1 | contig 21308 bp, 17 predicted proteins | sample HotLakConUCCSL28_FD_87104 | JGI IMG/M metagenome (GOLD analysis project Ga0076929, IMG submission 87104) | Hypersaline microbial mat communities from Hot Lake, Washington, USA - Hot Lake Consortium UCC-SL28 (version 3) (version 3) | ecosystem: Environmental > Aquatic > Thermal springs > Hot...
CGAAAGGCGCCTGCGGCTGCATCATCCGTAAGGCCTCGGTCAATCCATAACCGACATGGCCCGTAGACGCCGCTTACTGTCTGTCGGTAAACGGTGACGGTAATAACTTCTTCGCGCGGCTTGAATGTGTTGACGTATTCTTCCAGGCGAGCGATTTCGCTCTCAACAACGGATTGCACCGTACTGTTGATAACATTGAGGTTCTCGTGGGTGCGCGGCAGGTCAACACCCTCCGTCATTGCGTTGGTCAATGCCAACGTGTCGAGATCACCTGTTTGACCGCCAACGACATGGCCTGCACGTTCAAGCGTCTCGCCGCTTGCAACTCCCGGAAGGCAAATGAGAGCCGCTAATAACAACCGCTTGGCTGACCACAGCATGGGAGTTCCGCAAACCACATTCACGCGCTTTACTTTCTTTTATATGAATAGTCTCATTAATATAATTGTGTGCATTCAGGTGTTGGCATGCAAATTAAATCAAACAATGAATGAAATAAAAATAGGTCTAGTATTTGCTTATCACAGTGACTTGATCGATCAATTGTGTGGCTTTTCGTCGAAAACTCACCAAGTTTTGCTCGCGCACCAGCGAGGAAATCCAAGCGAAACAGCCTTACTCCAGAGCGTTTCGAGATCACGCTTTGACCGCGGTGAGCAGTTGTTCGATTTGTTCGAGCATAATTCTCCATCCCTGTTCGGTTTCCGGAACAAATTCCGCCCATTTGGGCTCCAACTCGTGGACGATTGCAGCAATACAGCCCTTGCCGTCCGGCTTCACGGTCAGTGTGACCACCGAGATGTCTTCCGTCTCGTCCTTTTCTGCGGTGAACCAGGTGAATACCAGCTTGGCCGGCCTTTCGATCTCAAGATATGTCCCCCAATGTACTGCCTCGCCTTCGGGCCTCATATCGGAGAACGTGAATTTTCCGCCAACTTCGGGAGCGATTTCAATCCTGCGGACATCGCCCGGCAGGCCCATCTTCTGAAGTGCCTTTCGCATCCAGGTTTCGACCACCTTCGGGTCCAGCCATGCATCGAATACGCGGTCGGCCGACGCAGCAAAACGATGTACGACCCGTGCCTCAGTCTTTCCTGCCATCACTCGAACTCCCTTCATTGATTACTGTGATCGTGAAAAATATCGTCGAGCACATGCTCGGAAAACCGAAAGACTGGCGACGCATCGCAGCCTGCTACGATCGATGCGCCCAAACATTCATGAGCGCCGTCTGCACCGCAGCCTTCGTCACCTTCCAGCCTTAAGTCCCGAGCCCAGGACTCCGCCCCTGCGCCAGACGGACCACTGACTTCAGCGTGGCCATTCCCGGAGAACGGGGAGGCGTCTCTGCCCGGAGTTGGACAACGTCCTCGGTTACCAGTCGCCAGCATCTCCTGGTGGGCAAGCCCCACAATATTGAGAGCACGAGAAAGTCGTTTCAGACCAGGTGCCGTCGCTTTGGCAGGTGTACCTCGTATACGTACCGTGGAGCGTCAAATCGCAATAAAAACAAGTTACCGGACTAAAATTCCCGCATGCCCCGTTGTAGGAGAACCCTTCCTCGCGAGGTGTACCGCCGTAGGAGCAAGGATAGGATCCGCCCCCACCACTGCCGACGGCGACCCATGAACTTCCTTCGCACAACTCCAGGCGTCGGTCGGTGGCGTTGTATCGAAGCGATCCGGCGTGGGTTGCATTGCAGAGACTGCCAGAGCCGATCTTGACGGCTCCCTGAAAAGCCGCCGTCCCTGAAACGCTGAGGCTTCCGGAAACCGCAATGCTGGACTGGAATTGACGCAGGCCAGCTGCACTGGTGCATCCATTTGCATCTGCACTTGCGTGAGTTGGCGCATAGATCATGCCAGACGCGGTGCATGTGTTCATACGGCCAAGCTCATTTTGGAATGTCACCACCTGGGCATTCTGTTTCGCACCCTCGGCACCTGACCGGCTTGGCGTCGAAAAGAATTTTCCCTGCGCGCCGACGGCTGACGAATAAACAATCAAAAAAAAGCATACCGCGATCGCCGACATCAATACGTTTACGGGCCAAACACGATTCATGACTTCAGCATCTTGTAGAGAAAGCTTGCCGGCTCGTATTTTCGTTGGCTCGGTATCCAGCAATAGTTTTCGACAGACCCCGCACTATGATAGCCAAGCGACCGATAGAGATTCTCGGCTGCGCTGTTTGTCTGTGTCACCAGGAACAACATCCAGCGGCCCTCCTCTTCTGCTCTCCGTTCAATCGCCTCCATCAGCGAGCGGCCAATACCGCGCTTCTGGTAAGATGGATGGACAATGAGTTTCAGAACGTCCGCGCGGTGAGACTGATTGGGTGGCGTATCAAGCGCGAGCTGCACGCTTCCGACGGCGCGACCGTTGGCGAATGCAACGAAAAGCGCACGGCCTCCGCCCCGAACCGCTGGACAGACGTCATCGAGCCAGTACTTTCTGCATTCATCGGGCGTGACTTCGGGCAGGTAATTGACGTTTGCCCCAAGCCGGACAACGTTCAAAAGAATCTCGGAGAGATCGGCGATTACTTCCGTCTCATCTATGTCAGCGACATGTAATATCTGAATATCGTCCATGGCAATATTATTGTGGCTTGACTTAATTCTCGCAACAATTATTGCGTGTTACTTATCATTTTATTCTAAACCAATAATATCTCGTAGCGACGACCGCAGTAAGGCCATCCGTCAGAGCCGCCTCCGAACCCTTGCAGGCGCGGCCATTTTTCCGACCCGAGCACCTTCGAGCAGTTGTCGATGCGGGACGGGCAATCGTACCGAGGCTGGACCTTTGTCGAGCGGCAAGCGGCGACAGGAGGGTTGCCGGCGACCAGCCTGGATCGGCGCAAGCTGGATTCAGGGGGTGCCGCGAAGCCCGAGAATGAGGGTCACTGCCGGTGCGAAGAACTGACCGCTGCGGCTCTTTAGGTTAGCGCCACCGCCAGTCCCGTTTCGGTAGCCCATGGGATTGCGAGGCGAAATCCCGCTCGAATGGGTGCCCGAAAAATGCGCAGGCGGCTGCAGGCAGAGGAAGCCTTTTCCCTCCCGCTTGACACATTTGCGTGTATGCTGCATATATGCCGCATGAAATCATCTTCGGAGGCGAAAATGAGCGAATACACTTCAACACAGAAGATCGGCACGGCGATCGCCCGTCTGCGGGCCGAAGCCAATGTCACCCAGGCCGTACTGGCGGAAAAATCCGGGCTCGACCAAAGCAGGGTTTCGCGCATTGAAAAAGGGGAAGTCGTCGCGAGCGCGGATGTCGATCGGGTGTTGGAGGCTCTCGACGCGCTCGGCACTCCGAAGGCCAAAGCATTCATGGAGTATATCGGCCGGGACTGGCAGCACATCGAACCGCCATCTTTCTGGAACCCGGAACGGGCCTGCCTTGAGATTACGGAAGAGACCCTCGACGAGATAGGGACCTTCCTTGCGGACGAAGAGCACCCGTGGCCTCTGCGCCGTCAAATCGAACGGCAGCGGGACTCGCTGCTCCGTGCGGCGACCTTTCTGGGTCGGCTCAATCACAATATCGCCTTCATCGGCGACATGGGCGTCGGCAAGTCAACGGCCATCAGCTTTATATTCGATCTGCTCGTGCCCCCGTCCCTCGCCGAAAAGACGATCAACCGGCCGGTGCTGGAAACCGGGGCCGGCGGCACGACGATCTGCGAAGTGCACGTCAAGAATGGCCCGGAGTTCGGTATCTCCCTACTGCCCATGAGCGATGTAGAAATGCGGGAGCTTGTGTCGGATTTCTGCGCCGCGAAGTGGGCTGTTCACACGAGCGAACAGCGAGAGGCGGGTGAAACGGTCGGCATCAGCCGGGAAGCGGAGCGCGCCATCCGAAATATGTCTGGGCTTGGACGCAAGCGGGAGATGGTCGATGGGAAGACCGTCTACCACGACCCGGTGGGCGACCTAGCCAAGGCCAGCAGTAGCGAGGACGAGTTCCGGACCCGCATCCTTACCTTGATGAATCTCGACGACCGGACGCGGCGCGAGCTCTGGTACGACAGCTCGACCCGCAAGCACCCGATGGAGTGGGTCACCGAGACCTTCAAGGCGGTCAACAACGGCCGCCTGAAGGACGTGCCACTGCCAAAGAGCATTGACCTGCTCATCCCGAACTTCGGGCGGGCGTTCGGCGAACTGGACATCACCGTCATCGATACCAAGGGCGTTGATGACGTTGCGGTGCGTGAGGACCTGGATCAACGGCTGAAAGACCCTCGGACAGCGATTGTCTTCTGCTCGCGCTTCAACGATGCGCCGGGGACCAGCACGCGCGTGCTGCTACAGCATATGCGCCAGACGTTCTCGGAACGCTTCGACACCGGGAAGGTGTCGGTGCTGGCGCTGCCTCGGTCCGAAGAGGCGCGCGCGATGAAAGACGACATGGGCGAGCAGGCGCTGACGGATGCGGAGGGCTACGAGTTCAAGCGGATGCACGTCTCATCCGAGCTTGCAGCCGAGGATCTCGCCGGTGTTCCGATGCTCTTCTACAACGTCGAGGCCGATGATGCCGCCACGGTCCGTGGTGACCTGTTCGCGCAATTGAGCCGGATGCGGAAAGCGGTCGAAGAGCGGCTCTTCGACCTGTGTGCCGCTTCGCAGGACATCATCAAGAACCATGAAGCCCAGGCGCTGAACGCCGCTATCGAGGAGGTAGCCAACAGGCTCAACACCTTTCTTAAAGGCAATCGGAGCCTAGGTGCGCGCGAGCAACTGGCGCATGTGGATGCGATCAACACCATCAAGGGTGTGCGGTACGCGTCGACGCTCTGGGCGTCGACGCGGCGGAGCGGAGACTACACGGGCCTCAACGTGGTGCATCTGATTGGCGTCGGCGCTGCCCGAGACGCCAAGCGGCGGAGCGAGAGCTGGTTCAACAGCCTCGATGCGTACTTGAAGTCGCTGAAAGCAGACGAGGGCCTGGCGTTGGCTAACCGTTCGATCGACCAGATTGCCGCCAGCGCGGCGGCGTCGAAACGCGCCTTCCTCGAAGCAGCCCAACTCGGCGGGGTTGAGGTTTACCGTGAGCCCCTGTCGCAGTCGCCCGTGTGGTCGGCCTGCGCGTCGGAGTGGGGTCGCGGTCCCGGGTTCAAGATGCGCGTGGCGGGACATCTGGAGAGTTGGTTCGACAAGGAGGCCAAGTTGAAAGATCGCCTTGAGCAGATGATCAACGGGCTGTGGGAACAGATGGTGATTGCCCCGTTGGTGAGGCTGGTCGAAGAGAGTGCGCCCGAAGCCGATCCCACGCCCGGCAACATCATCCCGTTCAAAGGTCGCATGTCGGCCTGAAGAGGCGCAAAGGGAGAAGCAGGATATGGCACGGATTCGGGCGGTCGAGATCAGGAACTTTCGGGGCATCAAGGCGCTGACCTGGTATCCCGCACCCGGCATCAACTGCCTGATCGGCCCCGGCGACAGTGGGAAGTCGTCAATCCTCGATGCGGTCGACTTGTGCCTCGGGGCGCGCCGGAGCATCCAATTTACGGATGCCGACTTCCACCTGCTGGATGTCGAGACACCGCTGACCATCGAGGTCACCCTCGGCGAGCTCGACGACGGCCTGAAGAATCTCGACGCTTACGGGATGTACCTCCGCGGGTTCGACACCGAGACCGGCACGATTGAGGACGAACCTGAAAAGGATGTCGAAACCGTGCTGACAGTGAAGCTCACTGTCGCGAGCGATTTGGAGCCGCAGTGGACATTGGTGTCGGCACGGGCCGAGGCACAGGGGCTGACGCGGAATCTGAGTTGGGGCGACCGTGTTCGTCTTGCCCCCACCCGCATCGGTGTCTTGGCGGACTACCATCTGGGCTGGCGGCGCGGCTCGGTGCTGAACCGCGTGTCCGAGGAACGCGCCGATGCGTCGGCGGCTTTGGCCAAGGCCGCCCGCGATGCCCGCGCCGCCTTCGGCGATCAGGCGCAAGTTCAGTTGGGAGAGACGCTGGGTATCGTGGCGACCACGGCGAAGGAGCTTGGCATCCCCATTGGCGAGAACATCAAGGCCATGCTGGATGCGCACTCCGTATCGTTCAGCGGCGGCACGATCTCCCTGCACGATGAAGACGGCGTACCATTGCGCGGTCTGGGAATTGGTTCAACGCGGCTGCTCATCGCCGGACTCCAACGGAAGGCGGCGGCACAAGCTTCCATCATCCTGATCGACGAGTTGGAGCACGGGTTGGAGCCGCATCGAATTATCCGACTCCTCGGCTCTCTCGGTGCAAAGGAGGCGCCACCACCGCTGCAAGTCTTCATGACGACGCATTCACCCGTCGCGCTGCGCGAGCTGTCGGGGAATCAGTTGTTCGTGGCGCGCGGCGCGGTCGAACAGCATGATGTCCGCAGCATTGGCACGGCGGACGGCATCCAAAGCACCATCCGACTATACCCCGATGCCTTTCTCGCGCCGAACGTCATCGTCTGCGAGGGCGCCAGCGAAGTCGGCCTGATCCGCGGACTCGATCAGTACCGCACGGCGAACGGCCGCGACGCCATCACCGCTCAAGGGACCGCCCTGGTCGATTGCGGTGGCGGCGATGCCGATCGGCCCTTCAAGCGGGCGGACGTTTTCCATGCGCTGGGATACCGGGCGGCGGTGGTCAGGGACGACGACAAGAAACCAACCGCAGCGGTAGAGGCCGCGTTCATCGCCAACGGCGGCACGGTCGTAGCGTGGCGCGATGGGCGAGCGCTGGAAGACGAACTGTTCCTGAGCCTGACCGACGACGGCGTTGGCAAGCTCCTTGACCGGGCGGTGGAACTACATGGCGAGGAGTTGGTCAACGAGCACGTCAAGTCGGCCTCGCAGAATGCAAAGGATCTGAACGGCATCCGAATCGAAGCGCTGATCGACGGAATAACGCCTGAGAGCCGGGCCGTCCTTGGTAAAGCCGCACGGACAAAGAAGGCCGGCTGGTTCAAGTCGGTCACTTGGATGGAGGACGCTGCCCGCGACATTGTCGGCCCCGATCTGGCGAATGCCGACGCAGATTTCAGGGCACTTATCGACGGCATCTTCGGATGGGCAGGCAATGCCGGACAATGACATCGACCTGCTGGCCATCAATCGCGGCACGGTGACCGCGCCTGCGGGCTGCGGAAAGACGCACCTGATTGCCGAAGCCCTGACCCGCCATGGCGGCGGGAAGCCGATCCTCGTGCTGACGCACACGAACGCCGGGGTCGTGGCGCTGCGCGGACGGCTGGATCGCGCAGGCGTGCCCGCCAAAGCGTATCGCCTCTCAACGATCGACGGATGGGCCATGCGGCTCATCTCGACGTTCCCCGCGCGCAGCGCGCACAATGCCGACTTGTTGCAACTGGCGCGTCCCGGCACCGACTATCCCAACATCCGCGTCGCCGCGGCCGAACTGCTGAAAGCAGGCCACGTCAACGACATCCTGTCGGCCAGTTACGCACGGCTCATCGTGGATGAGTATCAGGACTGCTCAATCCGGCAGCACGCCGTCGTGGCCTTTGCAGCGCAGGTGCTGCCGACGTGCGTGCTCGGCGATCCGATGCAGGCGATCTTCGGGTTCGGTACCGACAATCTCGCGAAATGGGACGATCATGTCTGCACCTACTTCCCTCTTGCCGGTGAACTCACCACCCCATGGCGATGGATCAATGCGGGTGCGGAACCACTGGGCCGCTGGCTGCTCGACGTGCGCGGCAAGCTGCTGCGCGGCGAGCCGATTGACCTGCGGACTGCACCGGACGGCGTGACCTGGGTCGAACTGGACGGCACTGAAGACCACCAGCGGCGCCTGCGGGCCGCGCGTGTGCGTCCGCCGGACGATCAGGGCTGCGTCCTCATTATTGGGGACAGCAGAAATCCGGACGGTCAGCGCCAGTTTGCCAGCCAGACGCCGGGGGCCATAACCGTTGAAGCCGTTGACCTGCGGGATCTGGTGACGTTCGCCGGAACCTTCGACCTTGCCGCGCCGGACGCACTTGAGCGTCTCGCCGGTTTTGCGCAGAGCGTCATGCGGAACGTCGGTGCCGCTGACCTGGTGCGGCGCGTGCAATCATTGCAACGCGGCACCGCTCGCAACCCGCCGACGGATGTCGAAGCCGTCGCTTTGGCGTTTGTTCGCGCGCCGTCACACCGCGCGGCAGTCGATATCCTGGTGGAGATCAACAAGGAAGCGGGTGTCAGCGCACACCGGCCCGCCGTACTGCGGGCGTGCATCAAGGCGCTCCAGCTTTGCGGAGGGACGGAAGGGCTGTCGTTCCACGACGCCGCCGTCCGGATGCGCGAGCAGAACCGGCTGGTAGGCAGGCCTCTGCCCAAGCGCGCTGTCGGCAGCACGCTCCTGCTGAAGGGGCTGGAGGCCGAAGTGGCGGTTATTCTCAATGCCGGCGATCTGGATGCGCGCAACCTCTACGTCGCCATGACGCGTGGCTCGAAGGCCCTATTGGTGTGCGCACCGAATCCGGTTCTCAATCCGGTCTTGTAACGACAAGTCAGCATCGCCAAGCGCAGCGTCGATGCCACCGCATAGACTTGGAGGGACTGCAACAACGACTTTGATGTGATTCCCGCCCTTCCCCTCTGTGACCGAATGGGCAATTCAGTCACAGAAATCAAGATCGAAAAATCCAACTAATCCCACAGTTTCCGGGCCATGCGGCGCTCTTCCGCGCCGACGGCATTGCCGTAGATTGCCGTCGTTGCCAGCTTGGCATGGCCGAGCCACTTCTGGAGCAGAGTGATCGGGATGCCGCGTTCGAGCGCGGCCACGCCGAAGCCGTGGCGCAATCCCTTGGCCGTCGCGTGCGGCCCGCTGACATCTGCCGCTGCCATGACTTCCTTGACGCGCCGGTGCCCGGTCATGCGGTGCCACGGCCATAGCCGCGCCGATGCGCCGCCATCGGGATCATCCTGGGCGGCACGCAGGCCGTGTACACGGTCGAGTTCGGCGAGCACCGCAGGCGACACTGGGACTGCGCGATGTACGCCTGTACGGCGCTTCTTGAGGCTACGAAACACGATGACGCCCGCACGCAGGTCGATGTGATCGGCGGTCAGGGCGAGCGCCTCAGAGAGGCGGCAGCCCGTGTCCTTCAGCACGAGGCAGAGCGTGTAGACCTCCGGCGCCTGGTTCTTCGCAGCCTTGATGAAGGCCCGCCGTTCGGCCTCGGTCAGGTATTTCCGATGGCCAGCCAGATCGAACAGGCTCCAGTCCATATCGCCTCGCGCGTGATTGAAGGCCGTCCCTCCGTCGCTGTTTCAACCTCTTGAATCGTAACGCAGGACCGCCCGAGCGAGCGACAGTATTGCCCATTCTGTAACTCGATTTGCCGAGGGGCCTGTGGCAGTCGCGCAACGCGCATCTTCGACTGTGGCTCGATGGGTCCAGAGCGATCAATTCCCCGTTCTCCTTCTCATGAGGCTCCCATGTCGAAGGCTTCTCGCTCTCTTGGCCCCATTACTGCGGCGCTCGTCGGCGCTGTCCTGTCCCTCGGCGTTGCCGATACACAGGCGCAAGATGCTAACCGCGCCGACCGTGTGCCCGAACTTGAGGTGCGCCGCACCTTCATCGATCAGCATTGGGCCATTCACGCCCCGACCGCCGACCAGGTCACTTTTGACCTGTCCACGGGCGGTCGTGGGCGAATTACCCGCATCGGGCTTTTCATCCAGGGAACATGGTCCATCAATAGTCAGGGAGAATTGTGCCTCACGGCTGAGGCGGGCTCCGACATCGGTCCCGGTACGCGGCTTTGTCATGTGTTCTATCGCGAGGGCGAAGGCTATGCGGTCGCGGTTCAGGGCCACACGCCCATGCCGGTCTTCTTCGTGGACCCGCAGACGCGACTGTTCGTGGACAGCACGAAGCGGTCGGGAGGGTGAGTGATGCAGGAAGAGACGGTCACGCGCCGGTTCGCCCTTGAGCGGGACACCACACTTGGGCAGGCGACCACCGCGACGATGGAGGCCGTGGAAGCGGCGCTCGGCGGGACGTTCGAGCAAATATCGGACGGCAGCTTCTCCGGCACGGGGCGCACCTTTCCGCAACAGCAGCGGAACGCCCTCGACCGAAAGACAGGTGCCGAGGTCGGCTACAACATCAAGGTCACCGGCAAGCTCAAGGACCACGGCAACGGTGAGTTTTCAGCGCTGATCGCCTTGGCAAACGACGGCGCCAATACGGTCGGCCGACTGATGAATGTCGGGAGCGTCATCAACCTTGTTGTGTTGCCGGTTCTGATTGGGTTCCTGAGCCTTTTCATGTTCCGAGGATCGACGTTCGCCGGCCTGATAGGCGCCTGCATCGGGCTCGCGCTCGCCCTTGCGGTGGCGAACGCCTTCCGCAAGCTGCCTGAGAAGGCCATGCACAATGCCCGTGCCGCCGTCGAGGGCAAGCTCGCCGCGATTGAATTCCAAAGCGCTGACCAGCCACGGAGAGTTTAGCCAATGGCATTCATGCTGAGCACCATTCGAATTGGCCCCGCGATCGCAATCGGCGTTGTCGCCGGATTGGTTGGCTATGTAGGGTCGGGAACGGCGCGCGAGCAAACGACGTCGTGGGCGCCGATCAGTGATGATCAGATGGGCTGGGGCACAGCTGCCTGCAAGACGGGCGACCATGATGCGTTTTGCTTCGGGATGCGCTGCGCCGGAGACGGCGCGGAATGGTTCGTGTTTCAGGATGGTGGTGCGCTGCCCGAAGGCCACGCCAGGGCAATCGTTGTGGTCGATAACCGGCTGCACCATTCCGTGCCCATGCAGCGGTTGCCGACCGGCCCCTACGCACAGATGGCCGGTGAATTTGTGGAAACACGCGATGCAGGCTTTCTCGAAGCCATGCGACGCGGACAACAGCTTTACGTCGCCTTCAGCAACGGCAGCGGAACCGGCCTTACGCTTCGCGGTTCGTCCGACGAACTGCGGCGGACGCTGTTCCTGTGCGGCGTCCGAATGCGCAGTGAGCGATAGTAAGGTCGGCAGTATGTGGTTCATGGAAAGAGGCGGCCGTCAGGCCGCCTCTATCGTCTTTGCGGCTTGCAGCCCAGCGAGGAAGTCGGTCGCTTTGGCGGCGGCGCTGGCGGCGGTGAAGATGGCCTTCTTGTCGGCCTTCAGCACGGCCAACCAATTGGCCACGTACGCTGCATGGTCGGGACGCGGAGTGAGCGTCACGCCCAGGTCGGCGCAGAGGAAGGCAGCGCCCAGTTCGGCCACAAGCTCCTCCATGGCGTAGGCGTCGTCGCCGAAGCGCTTGCCGAATTGCCGATCGCAGCGGCGGTCGTGACCCGTCCAGTGGGTCAGCTCGTGCAGCAGCGTGGCGTAGTAGCTCTCGGTCGCCGTGCTGGTCTCGGTGCCGAGGAAGCGCTTGCGCTCGGGCATCTGGATGGTGTCGTCGGAGGGACGATAGAAGGCGCGCGTGCCGCCGAGGCGGACGGTGGCGCCGGTGCCGGTGACGAAGCGCTCGGCCACGTCGATGACCTGCACGGGGTCCTTGGGCTCGGGCAGCGCCGGCGCCTCGTAGCCGTCCACCTGGTCGGCGTTGAAAACCCAGCTCGCGCGGGCCATGAGGCGCTTGCCGTGCTCGGTCTCGCCGGTTTCGTCATTCCGGTCCTCCACATCGAACTCCTTGTAGAAGACCACCAGGCTCGACTTCTCGCCCTTTCGGACCTGACAGCCCTTGTTCTGCCACTGGCGATAGGTGCCCCAGGTGCCGGTGCTGAATCCGCGGGCTTGGCCTGCGGCCCAGAGGCTGACGACGTTGATGCCGCGGTAGGCTTTGGCGGTGTCGATATTGACGGGGCGATTGAGGCCCTCGCCGCTGCGGTGCCAAGGCATCTGCCAGTCGCCCGCTCCCGCCTCGATGGCGGCGATGATGTTGTTCGTGACCTGGGTGTAAACGTCGAAGCGTTGTGCGGTCATGGTTCCTCTCCTTGTCTTTGCGACCGCGCCCATCGCGGCCGTCCGATGGCGACCGGAGAGGCAGGGGCAAGACGGGCGGCGCACCCAAACGGGCTGGAGGGAACCGGAAGACGGCGGGCGGGCTGTTTCTTGAAGCACCGCGTCCGCGAGGAATGCGGCCTCGGCCGCAGGGGAAGAAACTGACCGACCGCCGTTGCGCCGAACGGCGTCCCTGCCAGGTCAGCCACCCATGAGGACGGCTCGTGGGCAGCAGTCAGCGGCAAGGATTAGAGGATCATCGCCAACGGGAGAGTTGGAACCCGGAAGGGCACGACCCCGCCATCGCGGGCGGGGTCATTCAGCTGGAGACTGTGACGCCCCGTGTCACAAGGCACCGAGGGCTTATGGCCACCGGCAACAATCACCGCCTGACAGGCGTGGCGCCCCTACAACGTCAGATTCTGACGCCACTCAAGTCGTGGAAATATCCGGCCAGTCGGGGTAGAAAGAATCGTAAGAACAAAGGGGGTCTTGTCTGCGGGCGGAGGGACGGATGGTGTTTGGCAAGCTGTTCGGGTGGGGCAAGAGAGAGCCGGTGCACGACCCGGACGCGGGCAAATCGCATCTGCACATCCTGCTGGAAACGCTCGATCCGGCGTGGCGCGAGGCGTTCAAGATGGTCATCAAAGACCCGCAGCTTGACCCCGTGTACAGAGACATCCTTTATCGCGACCTTCAGCACGGCAATATCGAGCAGGCGCGCATTACGCTGCGCCAGGCCATCCCGATGATGACCAAGGCCAACCGCGACCGCCTCAAGAATGCCGGTCAGGCTCCTGCGTGGTGCAGCATCAACGAGTTGGTAGGGGCTGGCATCGTCATCCCCAAGGAGGCCCGCTTTCCGATGGACGCGCTTGAGCTGGCCCGTCTGCCGAAGCCGGAGCCCAATCCCGAGGACTTGAGCCTGCCGCTCTGGTTTCAGGGTGAGGGCCATCTGCTGACGGTGGCGCCCACGGGGTCAGGCAAGGGCCAGCGGTTCATCCTGCGCACGCTGCTGGATTTCGAGGGGCCGGCGGTCATTCTCGACCCCAAGGGCGAGAACTACCGTGAGACGGCGTGGCGGCGGAACCTCTTCGGCCAAGTCTACAAGTGGGCGCCGGGCGAGCCGGATTCCGACTGCTACAACCCGCTGGACCGGGTGAAGGGCTGGGACGACGCACGGCTTCTCGCCGAATTGCTGGTCGTGCCGCAAAGCAAGGAACCGTTCTGGGACGATGCAGCCCGCGACCTGCTGACCGGCCTGATCTTCTACGTCATGCACCGTCGCCCGCCTGAGCGCCGCAACATGCGCGAGGTCTGCCGCCTGCTGGCGGCGAGCAAGGCCGATTTCAACGCGATGGTCGAGGACCTGCAAGGTTCGGACGACGAACGGCTGCAAGAGCTGGGCAACATCATCGAGACGCAATCGGAAGCGCTGCGCGCCTCGATCACGACGACGCTGCGCACGCAGCTTGCGGTGTGGCGCTCGGATGACGTGGCGGCGGTCACCTCGTCATCGACGCCCGGCTGGTCAGTGGAGGACATTCTCGTCCGCGACAACATCACCGTCACCTTCGCGGCCAAGTCAGGCCGTGCGCCCGGCTGGCATCAGCGCGAAGAGGACGGGGCGATTCAGCGCGGTAGCGCGGCCTCTATCTACCTGATTGTGTCGCCGGAGAAGTTGAGTTCGATGCGCACGGTGCTGCGCGTCATGCTCGGCCAGCACCTGAGCGAAGCAATCCGCGTCCGCAAGATGCTCGACGAGGACAATACGACCGACGAGAACCTGCCGGACGATTACCTCGATTGGCCGATGATGTTCTACTTCGATGAGATGCCGCAGCTCGGCTACATGCGCATCATCGAGGACGCGGTGGCGATCACGCGGAGCTATCGCATCCGGCTGTGGCTGTTCACTCAGGACATGGCGCAGTTGAAGGAGGTCTACCAGAAATGGGAGAGTCTCATCGCCAACTGCCGCTGCCAGATATTCTTCCGCCCGAATGATCTGGGCACGGCGGAGCATGTGGCGAACCGGCTGGGCAAGCGGAAAGACCTGTGGGGCGGCGAAGACTGGGTCGCGTCGCCGCAGCAGCTGATGGGGCCTGAGTTCCGCGAGGACTGCATCATCTTCCAGGATGGCCTGACCATCCGGGCGCGGATGTACGAGCCCTATTACGCCAATCGCGACCTGATCGACTGGGTCAAGGAGCGCAAACAAGAGTTCGGCGAAGAGGTGATCCGCGCGCCACGACCGCCAAGCACCCCCGTCATAGATGCTGAGCCGGAGGACGAAGCGCCGGAGACGGGAACTCCGGACGATGCCGATCTGCAAGGGGACGCGGAATACCAAGCGGAACTGGCCGCCCTGCAAGCGCGGATGCGCGCACGCAAGGGCGGCACACCCGAACCCCGAAATGGGGGCGATGAAGACGATGTCAGACCGCCTGAGCGGCCCGCTGGATCATCCGAGCCGCCGCGCCGCCCTCCGACACCGCCGAGCTTCGACGAATGAACAGAATGGGCTCCTGTTGCGCCTCGCGCCCCTTCAAAACCCGTGCGGCGGACGCGAACGCGGTGCCGCCAGAATAGCGAGGTCAAAAGGATGGATGGAGGACTGATCATAGCCGCGCTTATCGCAGCGCCGCTCTGCTACCTCTTCCTGCGCTGGTACCTGCCGCGCCTGCCGAAGAAAAAGAGTTGGCGTGAGCAGTTTGACGAGGGACGCAATGCAGCTCGGGCGCGATCGGATCAGATTGCTGAGCAGTCACGGCAGTATCAGGAAATCCAGAAGGCCAAGCGCGAAGGCAGGCAGTCGGATCAGGATACTGCCTGAGCCGACAACAGGGTCGATCTTCCTTGCCGGAGGCAGAAGGACTCCTAAAGGCGAGACGATGCACATGGTGAGGCTTGCAGGCGGTTTGCCGACAGACTTTGGCTGGGATCGCCATTCGGACCCCATTCGAGAGCCCATTGCCGACCGTACAGCAACGTCTCTGTATCCGACGGAATGCCGCCAAGGGCATTGGCGCCTGTCCTCATGCGCAAGAATAGGTTCGCGTTGCTGAACGAAGTACCGGTCGAGATCGGACAGGTTGGCCTGCCGAGTTTTCCACAGGTGACCTCGTTTTAAGTGTTTTAAGATTTGTTTTAAGTAGTTTTAGGCACGTCAAACACTCGAAATCTCCAAGTAATCTGCCACCTTCCGCGAAGTGCCTGGTGGGTAATGTACGGAATCTGGTGTGTAATGTACGGGAACCGGGTGGGTAATGTACGGAGACTGGTGGGTAATGTACGGAACCTATCCACAGGACAGCGTGGCTATCGGCCGCATCCGTACATTACACACCGCAAGGGCTGCGGCGTCATTGCTGGCGCATCGTCTTTCGGGATCTGAAGCAGCTCACGCGACTTGCGAGAGAATCGAGCGGACGGTCATACGAAGAATCGGACCTTCCTTGCCCTCTTCCTCGCTGAGATGGAAGTCGGGCAAGTCGTTGGCGGCGACGATCTGGCGCAGCATCCGGCAGAACTCCTTGAAGCTGGCCGCACTGCCGCTGCGCTCGTGGATGGTCTTGAACAGATAGCGCGCCGTTTCGGTGCCCGCACTTTTTCGGGCCAGACGGTAGATGAAGCGGCCCAACCCTCTGTCGATGAGGAAGTAGTCTGGATTGACGGTGAGGATTTGCGGGTTGTCATGGGTGACGACGGCTTCGTAAATCCACTCTGGGATGACGATCTCGATGGTGGAGACGCACCCGGAATCCGTCCGGCTGACCACCTTGTAGGTCTCGATCAGACCGAAGCCCGAGGTCGCCCTGAGCTTCGCGTTCCGATTGGTGCGCGTGATCTTGACGGTCGTGTTCTTGAGCCGGTCGAGCGATTGCTCGACGGCCTCGTACTGCTTACCGCCGTCGCTGAGGCGGCAGAATTTCAGCACCTCCTTGACGTGCGGCCGGAACGTGCGCGTGGGAGGTTTGCCTTTGCCGTCGCGATGGCGCCTTGCTGCCTCGGCAAGCTGCGAGATGCACATTAGGACTAGATCGTAGTCCCAGACCGACGCCATGCCGTAGCCGCCGGCTGTCACCTCGACCTGGGCGCCGTGCAACTGGTAGCGGAGCACATCGCCCTTACGCTGGTGGCGCTTCGACAGGCGGAACACGGCGACATCCATCAGATCGACCCCGTCCTTGACGGGAATGTCGTAGAGGGAGGGCACGAAGAAGTCCGGCTGGTTGTCGTTTGCCGGAGCTGGGCGCATGGACGAACGCCGAGCAGTCCGCTCGATGGTTTCGCCAAGCAGGTCGAGCGTATGCTTGAGCGAGCCAGCCTGACTGGCGGCGGTTGCTGGCTGACGCGCTGTCGTCATTCGATAGCATACCTCGTAGTTCGTTTTTTGTTCTCATCCACACTATCATACGAGATTGGCCATGTGGGCAGAAATTGACATCTGCCAGAGGGGCCTAGTGGGGCGGACAAGCGCTGCGCCCCCTTGAGCGTCGCCCCATCACTAACGGCGATATTGCACACTAACACTAACAGTGTTACTATGCAGATCGATGTTAGATAAAGAGAGCAACATTATGGAAGAGCCATTCACCGAGGCGCTGGAGCGCTATCTCGGGGAAACTCTGCACGACCAAGTCCGTGTGGTGGGGTTTCGTGGCGCCCTCACGCTCCCGTCATTCTTGGAACGAACTTACAAGCTGTATGAAGCTCAGATTGCCGGCAGGCAGTGCATATTCATTGCCGCTCGGGAGAACGTGGCAACGCCCTCCGATATCGCCAAGCACGTTGGCTTGGTTCGCTCCACAGTGGATGCCATTGTCGTATTCGCAGCGCCTTCCCTCAGCGCGCACAATCGGTCGCGCCTTCTCAGGCATGGTGTGGCTTTCGTCGTGCCAGGCAACCAGCTCTATATCCCCGACCTTGCTATGGATCTCCGAGAGCATTTTCGCGCGCCCAAACTCCAGGATGCGGATGGCTTGTCTCCTGCGGCACAGGCGGTCCTCTTTCACCACCTCTTGCGGCCCGACGAAGACGCCTCCACGCCGTCGCTCATTGCCATGCGGTTGCACTACTCGGCCATGTCGATCGGCCGCGCCTTCGATGATTTGGTCGCCATTCGGTTGGCGGAGACCGAAAAGCACGGGAAGGAGCGGCACATTCGATTCAAAGCGGCAGGTCGCCAGCTTCTTGATGCTGCACGCGACCATCTGCGAAGCCCCGTTCGGGCCGTGAAGTTCGTCAAAGGCAATCTTGTCGGGGCGCCGCTGAAAACCGCGGGCGAGAGTGCGCTTGCTGAGTTGACCGATCTATCGAGGCCGCGGATGGACGCTTACGCGGTTGCGGCCAGCGACTGGAAAACGGTCGCCCGCGACCGCGGGCTGGTCGAGACAGACAGGCATGACGCTGACTACATGGTGGAAACTTGGTCCTACGATCCTGCCGGGCTATCCGACATACCGACCGTCGATCCGCTGTCGCTTTATGCGCAGTTCAAGGATCACAGCGACGAGCGCGTTGCCTCAGCCGCAGAACGATTATTGGAGGATCTGCCGTGGTTGTAGGAATAGATAAATTTCGTGAGCATTTCGCGGGGCATGAAGAGCAATACGCCATCATCGGCGGCGCCGCCTGCGACCTGCTGTTCGACGCGGCCGGTCTCGGTTTCCGGGCGACGAAGGATATCGACATGGTGCTCTGTGTCGAGGTGGTCGATGCCGCATTCGGAAAAGCCTTCAGGGCGTTTCTCGATGCAGGCGGATACCAGGCTCGGGAGCGCAGCGACGGAGAGAAGGAGTTCTATCGCTTTCATAAGCCGACCGACCAGAGCTTCCCCTTCATGATCGAGCTGTTCTCGCGCAAGCCGGGAACGCTCGACCTTCCTGAAGAAGCCACACTGACGCCGATCCCTGTCGAAGAGGATGTTGTCAGCCTTTCCGCGATCCTGCTCGACGAAGGCTATTACGAGGCACTCCAGGCGGCAAAACGGGAGGTCGATGGCGTCACGATCATCGATGAGACGCTGCTCATCCCCTTCAAGGCACGCGCATTTCTCGATCTTAAAGAGCGTTCCGACGCCGGCGAGAAAGTCGACGGCAAGAACATCAAGAAGCATCGCAATGACGTCTTCCGATTGGTGCAGCTCCTTCCGGGGGATGCCTCCGTCGAGATACCCGAATCCATTCGCAACGACCTCGGGCGCTTTGTCGAACTGGCTCAGGCGGACGACGCGCTCGACCCGAAGACCCTCGGCGTGCCGTTCTCCCGTGACGAGGCGCTTGCGCTCCTCCGCTCGGCATACGGACTGACGTAGAGGAGGCGACGGCTCGTTGGCCGGCGTGGGAAGGAAGCCACAACGCATCGTCGAAGCCGCCGTGGTCGACGGGATCGGCCCGGTAACGGCCCACGACTTGGTGGCAATGCCCGAAGATAGCTGGGGCTTGTTACGCGACCGGATCACCGATCGCAGGCAGGGCAACGATGGCTTGGTCGCCCGTTGCCTGGCCTGCGACGGCTGCGTCTACATCAGGACGGCGCGACGACGTGGCGTCAGCCTCCCACTCTTCGCGCATTACAGCGGCAGCGATCCAAGCTGCCCTTGGTATCACGGCCGCAACACCGCGCCAGACGACGCGCGCGCGGCTCAGTATCAGGGCCGTCAGGAATCGGATTTCCATAGGCTAATGTGCGAGCAAGTGGCGGCGCTCGTGGCGCTCGACCCGCGCCATGTCAGGCATACGGTGGCCGAGTATCTGCCACCGACGGAGACGGCACATGGCCGGTTCCCGGATGTATATGTCGAATGGGAAGGTTTCGGCGCCTTCGCCGTCGAATTCCAGATGTCGAGCACCTTCCAGACGGAGATTTCGGCCAGGTGCAAACACTATGAGCGCGAAGGGGTGCCGCTGCTTTGGATCTTGTTCGGGATCGACACCAAGACCCAGGTGCAGCAGAGCTTCATCGATGTCATTCGTCGGCATCGGGGAAACGCCTTCGTCCTCGACCCGCCCGCGGTTGAGGCGTCGAAGGAACAGCGGACTCTCGTCCTCAACTGTTATATGCGGAGCGGCGACGGATTCGATCCGCCGAAACTCGTCCGGTTCGATGAGCTGACCATCCCGAGGTCGAAGCTCCCCTATCATGAGGATCGGATCGTGACGCCGCTCCTCGCGGACATCGAACAACGTCGCCGACCGTGGTTCAGCAGCCTGGCCAAATGGGATCATTCCGCACCGCTGCATGGCCTTGAACGTCCTCAAAGCCTACTCGTGGCGGCGGCCTTCTCGATCGTGGCGGCGGCGAACGGGAAGGAGCGCAACTATGCGAGCGGACACCCGAACATCCGGGCGATGCTCAATACCTACCTGCATGCCGGCGCCTTTAGTGGCTACACCGACCTGCTGACGCGGTTGATAGGGAACACGGCAATGGCTGGATTGCTCAAGGCCAAGGTCGGGGAGCATCTGCGTCGCCATCGCAGCGAAGCACAGGCTGATGAGCGGTCGCCAGAATGGTCGATGCTCCGGCACCTGCTGCCCGAGGCGCTCGATCCCGTGGTCCGTGAGGAACTGAGATACCTCGATGCGCTCCCGGTCTGGGCGAGCACCGAATGACGCGCAAGATGACCGATGAGTTGCTGGGAATTGTTGTCGGCTCTTGGCACAGCTTGGTTCTGAGTGTGCCAAAACTGTGCCAGAAACGCCGAAAGCCCCGTCCGTGAGGATCGGGGCTTTCGTATGAAGCGTTGATTTTGCTTGGTAATTTTGGTTGCGGGGGCAGGATTTGAACCTACGACCTTCAGGTTATGAGCCTGACGAGCTACCGGGCTGCTCCACCCCGCGTGAGGTGTCCTGTTTGGGGGGATTGTGAGAGGATGATGGTTGTTTGCTTGTCTTTTGCGGGCCCGGCGACGACCTACTCTCCCGGGTCTTGAGACACAGTACCATTGGCGCTGAGGCGTTTAACGGCCGAGTTCGGGATGGGATCGGGTTTTATGCGCCTCGCTCGAGCCACCGGGCCGGCGAAAGACAAGTTTGCGCAGCAAACTTGATTGATTGATTTAGCCTCAGACGCCGGCGGGCGCGTCCGCGCCCTTAGGCTTTCCCGCGCATGGGCGCGGGCGCGCAGTCGCGCTTGCCGGCGCTTCGCGCCGGTTCAGCGCTCGCGTTGGATCGGCGCTCGCCCTGTATGAGCGGGAGCGCAAGCGAACCGCTGTCTGAGGTGAAGCATGAGGTTGATGAAGGTCTTTTTGGTTCTGACGTTTTTTGATCAGCCCCGGCGCGCAGCGCCGCAAGCGCGAACGCGCGTCGCGGATCGTTCCGCGGAAAGCCAAGCGGACGGACGTCCGCGCCGGCGTTTGAGGCCAACAATAAACGAGTGATCCTGCAACGTTTGTGATGAGCGCCGGGCCGTCAGGCCCGCAAGGCCGAACGGCCGCCGCGCCGCGTGGCGCGGAAAGCCAAGCGGACGGACGTCCGCGCCGGCGTTTGAGGCTCATCAAAAAGCGCGCATGGATCATGAGAGGCAATCAAGCCAATCGAGCGATTAGTACCGGTAAGCTCAACACATTGCTGCGCTTGCACACCCGGCCTATCGACGTGGTGGTCTTCCACGGCTCTCAAGGGAGATCTCGTTTCGAGGTGGGTTTCCCGCTTAGATGCCTTCAGCGGTTATCCCGTCCGTACATAGCTACCCTGCACTGCGGCTGGCGCCACAACAGGTCCACCAGAGGTACGTCCATCCCGGTCCTCTCGTACTAGGGACAGATCCTCTCAAATCTCCTACACCCACGGCAGATAGGGACCGAACTGTCTCACGACGTTCTGAACCCAACTCACGTACCACTTTAATCGGCGAACAGCCGAACCCTTGGGACCTGCTCCAGCCCCAGGATGTGATGAGTCGACATCGAGGTGCCAAACGATCTCGTCGATATGGACTCTTGGAGATCATCAGCCTGTTATCCCCGGCGTACCTTTTATCCGTTGAGCGATGGCCCACCCACGCGGGACCACCGGATCACTATGGCCGACTTTCGTCTCTGCTCGACATGTCCGTCTCGCAGTCAGGCAGGCTTATGCCATTGCACGCAACGACCGATTTCCGACCGGTCTGAGCCCACCGTCGCGCGCCTCCGTTACTCTTTGGGAGGCGACCGCCCCAGTCAAACTGCCTGCCATGCGCTGTCCCGGACCCGGATAACGGATCGCGGTTAGACATCCATGTCGCCAAGGGTGGTATTTCAAGGGTGGCTCCACACAGGCTGGCGCCCATGCTTCAAAGCCTTCCACCTATCCTACACATGCCGACACGAATGCCAGCGCAAAGCTACAGTAAAGGTGCACGGGGTCTTTCCG
>Ga0076929_100656_pt1 | contig 21236 bp, 29 predicted proteins | sample HotLakConUCCSL28_FD_87104 | JGI IMG/M metagenome (GOLD analysis project Ga0076929, IMG submission 87104) | Hypersaline microbial mat communities from Hot Lake, Washington, USA - Hot Lake Consortium UCC-SL28 (version 3) (version 3) | ecosystem: Environmental > Aquatic > Thermal springs > Hot...
GTGCTGAGAACATAAAGAAGACCGTTGAGAACCTCGCGCACGTTGACCTCACGCCTGCGACCACCGCGCTTGGCAGGAGGGATCAAAGGCTCGACCAGCGCCCATTCCTCATCGGTCAAGTCGCTCGGATAGCGCAGACCATCCCGATTGTATCTCCCGCGGTTCGCTTTCGTCCACATCGTTTCCATGTCTGTCATATGTGGAACGACCCGCTTTGCAAGGGCACTCATAGGCGAAGTCGGTCTCGTCAGACCGCAGTATCTTGCGCACCGTGTTGCGGGAGACATGCAGTTCGCGGCTGATCTTCTTCATCGACCAGCCCTGCACATGGAAGGCCCGTCGAACACGCGCAATAGTATCCACTCGCATCAACTCCCGCTCCATCCGCTGTCAAAAGCCGGATGGTCAGATGAAATCCAAGGGGGGTCAAAATTGGACGCCGATTACCCCGCTAAAGGGGTCAATTTTGCATGCCGAAACACATTTTAAGATGTCGCGCTCTTCGGTGACCCTGGTCAGTTCGCGCTTCAGTCGCCTGATCTCGGCATCCTTGCCGTCACCGCCAGCCGGCCGTGAGAACTTCTTCTTCCACGCGTAAAGCGAATGTGGACTTACGCCCAGATGCTTCGAGACCTCCGCAACTGCGTAGCCCCGCTCGGTAATCTGAGCGATCGCATCCCGCTTGAAATCATCACTGAAATTGACTTTGCCCATCATGGCCTCCTTGCCTCAAATTTAGGGAAGAAGGCGTCTACAAATCTAGGGGCTATTCACATCAGCGCCGGGGATCATTCGCTGGCGCAGGAGTTCGACCGAAAACCAGATAGAGTCCATAGCAGATTCCGGTCATATAGACGGTGTCATGAATGTCTTGACCAAGTGCCAAGCCCACCGTTCCGGAACAAAGATAGACAACCAAAATCGCTGTCAGTGCATAGAAACCTGCCCAGCCGACATCGTCCTTTCTGGCTTTGAATGCAAGGACAAGCGGCGTAAACAGGACCGCCAAAAGCGCGACCACGCCCATCAATCCCGATCGCAAGGCTACGTTTATAACGGCGTTGTGAGCGTGGCTGAACGCAACGCTCTCAGCGCCGTTCTCACCGGTCTTTGCAGCTATCTCAAGGCGCTCATTGCCGGGCCCATAGCCAAGCAACGGTTTTTCCTTGAAAAGCTCATAACCTGCCTCATAAATCTGAAGTCTCTTGCCAACGGATCGAGATCTGTCGCCCTTGGAAATCGCGAAAATATCTGTCTCCAAAGCCGAAATTCTAGCGCCTATTCTCTCTGACGTTCTGAGACCTAGCGTTGCCATGACGGCAACCGTAAGGAAAACGATCGGAAGTCCGAACAGAATGGCCCGTCGGGAACTAAATATCAGCAAGCCAAGAAATGGTGTTATGATCAAAACCGGCCACATTGCTCGGGTCCCAGTCAAAATCACTATGTAGGCGGCGGCCAAAGCAGCTGCGATGAAGGTCAAGGACATGCGGTTCTTACGCCGGAAGACGGTTCCTACGTTGAACACGTATATAATACCGCCTAGTAGCGCCAGCACGCTTGCATTGCCCGCAGCAAGAGCCGGGCGGCTTTCGTCTGCAAAAAAAAGCAGCAGCGCTACCAGAGCGCCCATTGAAGCTGCCAAGGCAGAAACCTCGACGGCGTTCAACAGCCTTTGGCGGTCGACAAAAGTGACGGAATAGAGACCGGCCAGCCCCAGGAGCGGAATATTCTCGCTTACTTCGTTGAGGGCAGTAATTGTCGGATTTGCCAGCGCCGCAATCAATTCTGCAGCGAAAAACCCGCACAAAGCAAAGAAGACTTTATTAACCGGATCGGGTAACGCCCACCGCAAATTCCCAATAGCCAGTTGCAGGGAGCAATAAACTGCCGAGGCAATTACGAGCACAGATACAAAACTTCCCAGTAGAGCGCCGAAACAAAGAGCGATACCGTAGAAGAAGATGTTTACGATTTCATAATGCCGGAATGTTGGGTTAATCCAAAAATCGATGATTCCGCGGACCATAATCAACTCTAACTAGCCTGATTGTTTCAATCGCCGCCTTGATAATTACTTCAGTTGAATAATTGTATCAGGCAGAGACGTTACCCTCTTTTGCTATGATAAATACGGGTATGTCAACCAAAATTGGTGCCAACGGGAACGAGGTATGATGCGGTTCAAGTCGGCGGGACAATGCCAGCGCTTCGTTTCCGTCCACGGCCCGATCGCCAACCTTTTCCATCTTCACCGCAAACATCTGAAAGCCGCCGATCACCGCGATATCCGCGCTGCCGCGATGGCGGTTTGGAGCGAAGTCTCCCTGTCGGCGACCTCATGAAGCAGGCCCATGGTGGGCATCCTGTGCAAAACCCAAGTTAAGGCGACGCTACCCGCCGGACAGACAATAGGCGCATAGAAGCAGGGCGAACAGGATCGCGCGGCGATCGGTCACCAACTCCTATCGGTAAAGCGCGATGGATATGGTGGCCAGATCGCGGCGATTGCATAGATCACTGCCAACGCCGTTCAAGCCGAAATTAGCGCAAAGAAGGAAAAATTGAAGATATAATTGTTGCAGAGGAAGGCACACTTCGAGTCCCTGCCAATCTCATTCAGCAACTTACGTAATCCTTAATTTCACCACCTCTTCGGAGATTCCGGTTTACCCCGAGCCGCCGAAATAAGACCACACAATGGGACGCGGATGAGGGCGACTAGGCCATGACGATGTTGTCGCGATCCTTCACATCCGCCAGGGCGTTGCGGGAGTCCACGACCAGCTTGGCGGACCTGGCAAGAGCCGCATAATCGACGCCGTCATGATTGGTGCAGATCAGGACCACATCATAGGCGGCGATCTTGTCGAGGTCCCACTCGATGGATTTGATTCCCGTCAGATTCGCGTGTTCACGGGTGAAGGGAACAACGGGGACATAGGGGTCGTAATAATCCACCTCGCCGCCCCGTTCGACCAGCAGATCCATCAGCCGGAAGCCCGGGCTTTCGCGCACATCCTCGACGTTCTTCTTGTAGGCTAGTCCGAGCATCAGGATCCTTGATCCGGCGACCGACTTTCTCTGCTGCTTGCTCAAGGCGTCGACCAGCGTGTGGACCACCCGGACCGGCGCAAGCGTGTTGATTTCGCCGGCGAGTTCGATGAAGCGGGTTGGCACGTCGAACTCGCGCGCCTTCCAGGTCAGGTAGAATGGATCGATGGGAATGCAATGGCCGCCGAGGCCGGGCCCGGGATAGAACGGCATGTATCCGAACGGCTTTGTGCTCGCGGCGTCGATCACTTCCCAGATATTGATGCCCATTTTCGTGTAGATGTGCTTGAGTTCATTGACCAACGCGATATTGACCGACCGGAAGATATTCTCGGTCAGCTTGACCGCCTCGGCCGTTTCACAGGACGACACCGGCACCACGGCTTTGACAACCGCGGCATAATACCGGCAGGCCAGGATCACGGCATCCTCGCCGTCGCCGCCGACCACCTTCGGGATCGTGGCGGTTTCATAGATGGGATTACCCGGATCTTCCCGCTCGGGCGAATAGGCAAGCCAGAAATCCTTGCCGCTCGCAAGTCCTGTCGCCTCCAGGATAGGCTTCATCACTTCGCGTGTGGTGCCGGGATAGGTTGTCGATTCCAGCGAGATCACTTGGCCCCTGCGCAAATTAGAAGCGATTCCGTTCGTCGTCGCCACGATGTAGCTCAGGTCCGGTTCACGGTACTTGTTCAGCGGCGTTGGCACGCAGATGATCACGAAATCGCACTCGGCCAGCTTGGCGTAATCGGCAGTTGCAAGGAACCGGCCGCCAGCGCGCATCTTCTGGATCGTGTCGTCGCCGATCCGGCCGATATCGGATTTTCCGGTATTCATCCGCTCGACCTTGGCGGCGTCGTTGTCGAAGCCGATGACCTTGAAGCCCGCCGCATGGGTTGCGACAGCGAGCGGCAGTCCGACATACCCCATGCCGACAATCCCGATCGCCGCCTGGCGGTTGCTGATAAGCGCGTAGAGTTCCTTCGCTGCATCGCCGGTAGGCACGGTGTGCTCAAGTGGATTGTTGATCATGCTCTGCTATGCCTCGATTCGTTGGTCCAGCTTGATGCTCATGCCGTCAGTACATTGCGAACTTCACTGCAAACGCGCTCCGCATCGCCGGTTTTCCAGTACGGATTCATCGGCAGGCTCAGCACTTCGGAACACATTTTCTCGCTCACCGGCAAGGATCCCGCGCCGTCGCCGAAAACCTTGTAAGCAGGCTGGAGATGCATGGGCAGGGGATAGTAGACGGCAGATGGAATGCCCGCCTGTTTCAGGCCCGCCTGCAGCCGGTCCCGCTCCGATGTGCGGATGGTGTACTGCGCCCAGGCAGAGCCGATATCTGCATCTTGGCGGGGAGTGATGACCATTCCCTGCAGCAGTGAATTGTAGCGCGCGGCCAGTTCGTCGCGCCGCTGCATTTCCTGCGCGTAGACCCGCAGTTTCGGCAGGAGAATGGCAGCTTGCAGCGTATCGAGCCGGCTGTTGACGCCGATGCGCACGGTCTCGTATTTCGCCTTGCCCTGGCCGTGAACCCGCAACGAGCGCAATGCGGCGGCAAGCTCGTCGTCATCGGTGAAGATCGCGCCGCCATCGCCGTAGCACCCCAGCGGCTTGGCCGGAAAAAAGCTGGTGGTGGTGATGGGCGCCAGCGTGCCGATCTTCTTGCCTGCGATCTCGCCGCCAAAGGCTTGCGCCGCATCGGCGATCAGCACCATCGACTCCGTCTCGGCGATCGTGTTCAAGGTCGGCCAGTCTGCCGGGCGACCGAACAGGTCGACGCCCATGATCGCCGCGCAGCGATATTTTCCGGCCTTGCGCACCTCCTCGATCTTCAGCTTCAAATCTTCCGGATCGATGTTGAACGTGCTTTCCTCGACATCCACGAACACCGGAACGGCGCCCAGCAGCAGAATGACCTCGGCGGTCGCCGTATAGGTGAAGGACGGCACAAAGACGGCGTCGCCCACGCCCACTCCATGCACCATCAGGGCAAGCTGCAGGGCGTCGGTGCCGTTGGCCACGGCGATGGAGTGCTTCGCGCCGCTGAAAACGCCCAGCTCCCGTTCCAGGTGCCCCACCTGCTCGCCCATGATGAAGGCGCCCGACTCCAGAACGCTCATTATGCCGTCATGGATCTCTTCCTTGAGAAGGGCGTACTGATCCCTAATACCCGTAAATTCCATCTTGTGCTCCGTCAGATAGGGGCGCGGCGGATGTAGCCGTCGAGACGCTGAAATGTGTTCTGGTGATTGGGCTGTATGCGTGAAGATCTTCTTTTCGCAAAAGCCCGCAATCCGGCGAGTATCCATACCACGTTACTTCAGGGCAGGGGACGATGCCCGTAAATACCAGCGGACTAGGGCCCTAGACCCTGATCCCCCACACGCTTTGCCACTTGCGCCTTGATATTGCAAGCACCCAGGATGTTGTTTTGATCACACAAAGCCCTTTTTTAGCTGTGGGCCTGGCGGTCGTTTCACGATGCCCTGAGCGCCTCCTCCCCGGCAGGCGCCCGGTTCTTGGGCCTGCGGCTCTTTGAAGATGCAATCCGCCGGCACGGCTGGGTGCCCTGAGCGTGTGGACTGAAAAACGCCGATGTTGCTGGCGCCGGGGCAAGGCTACTTATTGACATGGGTGATGTTTTTTGACCAAAAGGCTCGACCGTTACTCCACCAACCACCACGACCGACTATCAAAGGACAGTTATGGCTCCCGGAACAAAAGTATCCTTGTTTGGCTGCGGCACATGGGGAAAAAACATCGCGCGCAACCTGTCCGAACTCGGCGCCCTGCATTCGATCGTCGATCCAAGCGAGTTTGCGAAGGATCTGGCTGCGAAGCTGGATGTCGCCTATTTCGAAACGGCGGACGAGGTGCTTGCCGATCCGGGCGTCGCAGCCGTTGCGGTCGCCACGCCTGCGGCGACCCATTTCGAGATGGCAAGCCGGGCGATCAACGCGGGCAAGGACGTCTTTGTCGAAAAGCCGATATCGTTGAACGTGGCCGACGGCAGAATCCTGGGGGAACTGGCGCAAGCCAAGGGCCGGATCCTGATGGTCGGGCACCTGCTCAACTACCACCCGGTCTTCCTCAAGCTCAAGGAGATCGTCGCCGCTGGAGAACTGGGCCGCATCCGCCACATCTATTCCAACCGGCTGGGCCTGGGGATGGTGCGGACCGAAGAGAATGTCCTGTGGAGCTTTGCGCCGCACGACATCTCGATGATCCTGGGGCTGGCGGGTGCGGCCCCCGAGCGCGCCTCCACCGCTGCTACCAACATTCTCAATGCCAGCGTCGCCGACAACGCGACCGTGCAGATGGAATTCGCCTCCGGTCTCAAGGCATCCGTCAGCGTGTCCTGGCTGCACCCCGAGAAGGAGCAGAAGCTGGTGATCGTCGGCGACAAGGGCATGGCCATGTTCCTTGACACCGCGCCCTGGGAAGAAAAGCTCGTCATCTATGAGAATGAAGTCCAGTGGACCGGCGCACGCCCCAAGGCCGTGGCCGGCCCGAAGCGCCAGGTCGAAGTGGCCAAAGGCGAGCCGTTGAAGAATGAAATGGCGCATTTCATTGTCTGCGTCGAAACCCGCGCGCGGCCGCGCACGGATGCAGCCGAGGCGCTCAATGTGCTGGGCGTGCTCCAGGCCGCGCAACTGTCGATGGATCGCGCCGGACAATGGGTCGAACTGTCCGACCTGACAGCGGATGCTTCCGGCAAGGCGACCGACTGGGCCGGGCGCGGCGTCTATGTCGATCCGACAGCCCGGGTCGATCCCGGCGTCGAGATCGGAGCCGGCAGCAAGATCTGGCATTTTTCCCATGTGCTGGGCGGAACAACGCTGGGCAAACGCTGCATCGCTGCCCAGAATGTGATGATCGGGCCGGATGTCGTCGTCGGCAACGGATGCAAGATCCAGAATAATGTGTCGATCTACAAGGGCATCACGCTCGAGGACGACGTGTTTTGCGGCCCCTCAATGGTGTTCACCAACGTGCTCACCCCGCGGGCCCATGTGGAACGGAAGAACGAGTTCGCGCCCACTCGGATCGGAAAAGGCGCCACACTGGGGGCAAATTGCACTATCATATGTGGCCACGACGTTGGCAAATATGCGATGGTCGGCGCCGGCGCAGTGGTGACCAAGGACGTGCCCGACAACGCGCTTGTCGTCGGAAACCCCGCCAGGCGGATCGGCTGGGTCAGCCGGTCGGGCGAACGCCTCGGAGACGATCTGGTCTGCCCCAGGACGAACGAACGATATCGTGAGGTCGACGGGCGGCTGGAACTGGATGACTAGCGTCAAGTCGCGGCAAGACACAAACCTGGATTTGGGGCCATGTTTCCCGACGCATCTTCAGATTTGCCAGCACGACCCGCTTCGGTTGCAATTTCCAGGCGGTGGCGACGGAAAATCTGGTCGCCCACGCTTCGACAGGAAGGTGCATGCGCAGTGTTTGACGCAATCAAGCGCCAATTGTCCCCGCTCGGCCCCAAAACCGTGTTTCGCAACCTGTTCTTTCGAAGCGTTGGCACCCTAGCTATGGGGACAGCATTGGCGCAGGCCATACTGATTTTGTTCAGCCCGGTCTTGACCAGGCTCTATACCCCTAAGGACTTTGGCGTTCTTGCCTTTTACACGGCTTCGGTTTCCATTCTGGCTATGTTCGCCTGCGGTCGCTGTGAGACTGCCATCGTAATCCTGAGCACAATTGAGGAGTCGCAGAGGCTCACCTTGTTATCGATAGTGATCGCGGCGGTCTTTGCGTTGACCCTGTTTTGCGGGAACTCGATTGTCGATTATTTCGACATTTTGAAGCTATATTTAAGTATTGGGCGGTGTCCAAATTGAAGTGCAACAGACATCCTTTTGAAGCCGGACCGTGTAAAAATTGAGGTTCGGAAACATGAAATGGCCCTACCTATTGGATCGAGATTATAGTGAAACAAGTCGCCCATCTTACTTCAGTTCATCAGCGTTCTGACATCCGCATTTTCCTCAAGCAGTGCCGCTCGCTTGCCCGGTCGGGCTATGTCGTGTCGCTGATTGTTGCAGACGGCAAGGGGAATGGCGAGCGCGACGGTGTCCGGATCCTTGATACCGGCGCCTCGCGCGGGCGGTTGGATCGAATGCTCGGCGCTACTCGCAGGGTGCTGGCAAAGGCTGTGGAAGTGGATGCGGACATTTATCATATCCACGACCCCGAGCTCCTGTTCGCAGGCCTGACGCTCAAACGGCGCGGCAAGATTGTGATTTTTGACGCGCATGAGGATCTCCCTCAGCAGATTTTGTCAAAACCTTATTTGTATGAGTGGGTACGAAGTCCCTTGTCAAAAGTTGTCACTGTCGTTGAAGCGCAAATCTGCCGTCGCCTTGATGCTGTTGTTGGCGCCACACCAGCGATCACCAAAAATTTCGTTCGAACTGCAAAAACGCCGGTCAATATCAACAATTTTCCAATGATAGGCGAATTGGACAACAGGCTATCTTGGACGGAAAAAAAGAACGAAGTTTGCTACGTTGGAGGAATCTCGGCAATTCGGGGTATTATCCCGGTGGTCGATTCCCTGGCAATGTGCAAATCCGACGCACGGTTGAACCTTGCTGGCGAGTTTGCGGAATCAGCAACCAAGACACGGGCCGAGCATAGAGATGGATGGACGAAAGTTGACGCCCATGGCTTCGTCACGCGCGAGGGGATGAGAGAACTCCTGAGTCGTTCCGTGGCCGGAATTGTGACGTTTCTGCCTGAGCCGAATCATGTTGAAGCCCAGCCGAACAAGATGTTTGAGTACATGTCTGCAGGCCTTCCGGTCATTGCCTCCGATTTTCCTCTTTGGCGCGAGATCATTGAGGGGGCTGACTGCGGTCTCTGCGTGGATCCGATTGATCCTGCGGCCATCGCCGGCGCGATCGATCGCTTGGTGCAGGATCCTGCTCTGGCGCGTCGAATGGGAGAAAACGGCCGGCACGCCGTGGAAACAAAATACAACTGGGGGGTCGAGGAACAGAAATTACTCGATCTCTATCGCAAATTGCTGACACGGGCCTGAAGGCTCCGCAGCAGGCAGTTCTCATCACAAAAGGTAGCATCCGCATGAAGACCATCGCGACTATTGTCGGCGCCCGCCCGCAATTTATCAAGGTTGCCCCCGTCAGCCGCGCCCTGACAGCCGTCGGCGGCATTCGGGAAGTGTTGATCCACACCGGGCAACACCACGATGCGGGCATGTCGGATGTCTTTTTCGATGAATTGGGCATTGACGCGCCCGACCATCATCTGGGCATCCATGGCGGGGGGCATGGCGCGATGACCGGCGCGATGCTTGCTGGACTGGAGCCGATCCTTACCAAATTGCGGCCCGATTGGGTGCTTGTTTATGGCGATACCAATTCGACGCTGGCCGGCGCCCTGGTCGCGTCCAAGCTGCATATCCCGGTGGCCCATGTCGAGGCGGGCTTGCGCTCGTTCAACCGAGCCATGCCCGAGGAGATCAATCGCATCGTCGCCGATCACCTCTCCGACGTGCTGTTTGGTTCAACGCAGACCGCGGTTGAGAACCTGCGTCGCGAGGGCATCGATGAGGCCAAGATCCAAAGTGTCGGCGACGTGATGTACGATGCCGCACTGCATTTTAGCGCCGTTGCCGCCGCGAAGAGCACCGTGCTCGACAACCATGGTTTGTCAAGGGGCGGCTATGTGCTGGCGACTGTCCATCGGGCCGAAAACACGGATAATCCGCTCCGCCTCAAGGCCATCGTGCAGGGGTTGGAAGAGATTGCCGCCACCCATCCGGTCATTCTGCCGCTCCACCCCCGCACGCGCGATCGCATGGCGGCGCAGGGGCTGGCGTTTGACAAGGTGGTCGTCATCCAACCCGTCGGTTACCTTGATATGGTGGCCCTGGAGAGCAGCGCGGCACTGATCGCAACCGATTCGGGCGGCGTGCAGAAGGAGGCGTTCTTCTACTCCGTTCCGTGCGTGACGCTTCGCGATGAAACCGAATGGGTGGAACTGGTGGACCTCGGCTGGAACCGTCTGGCGTCGCCGGCGGCTGAGGGCGGCATCGGCCCGGCCATCCGTGCTGCTCTCAGCTCGCGAGGCCGCGAGGCCAAGCCCTATGGCGATGGCCACGCTTCGACAAAGATAGCCGAGTTCCTTGCCCGATGAGGCAGGAGCGCATCGTTGCGTAAGCAATTCATTTCACGACACACGTAACCCCGCGTTTCACTGAGTGTCGGTCCACAAAGATAGGATATTCGGCTTGCGCCCACCTTGGACGGTGATGAGTACGGTGCTGCGCTTCGAGCTGATGATAGAACGTGGTCTGTCGCTACAGCCACAAGCATCAGGAAAGGAAGCGCAGCATGAAACACTTTGTTGGCCTGGACGTCTCGGTGAAAGAGACTGCCATTTGCATTGTCGATGAATTGGGCAAAATCTGCCGGGAGGTGAAGGTTCACAGCCATCCCGAAGATTTGCTCGTGATCATGAAGGATCCGGGCTGGAAGATCGAGAGGGTCGGGCTGGAGGCTGGACCCTTGTCGCAGTGGCTTTTCGAGGGGCTTGCGCGCGCCGGATTGCCGGTCATCTGCATTGAGACGCGTCATGTGAAGGCCTTCCTGAAAGCCCAGCCGAACAAGACTGATCGTAACGATGCGCGCGGAATCGCTCAGATGATGCGGGTCAACCTGTACCGTCCGGTGCATGTGAAGACGCTGACGAGCCAAAAGCGGCGGGCGCTCTTGACCGCCCGCAAGCTTCTGCAAGGCAAGGCGATAGCAATCGAGAATGATATCCGCGGTCTTCTGCGCAATTTTGGCCTCAAGGTTGGTGTTGTGGGAACAGTGAAGTTCGAGGTTCGCATTCGAGAGCTTATCGAAGGCATGCCCGACCTGGAGGAATTCATGGAGCCGCTGCTTGCTGCCCGAAACAAGCTGCGCGCCGAATTTGCTCGCCTGCACAAGAAGGTGCTGACGTTGGCCGAGGAGGATGCGATCTGCAAGCGCTTGATGACGATCCCCGGTGTCGGTGCCGTCACGGCGCTGGCCTATACTGCAACCATCGACATTTCGCAGCGCTTTAAAAGTTCCAAGGCAGTGGGTCCCATTCTCGGACTTACGCCGAAGCTCAACGAGTCCGGCGAAAGCAGGCGCGTGGGTCGCATCTCTCTGTGTGGGGACAGCATGATGAGAACACTGCTCTATGAGGCCGCACAGACGCTGCTGACGCGCGTGACGAAATGGTCATGGTTGAAAGCATGGGCAATGAACGTCGCAAAGCGGCGAGGGATGCGCAAAGCCATTGTCGCACTTGCGCGTCGCCTTGCGGTCATCCTGCATCGCATGTGGCTGGATGGCACCGGGTTCCGCTGGACGCGGGAAGCTACGGCCCCGACCATCTGATCTGGACGGCCAAGAAGGAGAGAGACCGAAAAGTTCCGCCCCGGCGGACAAGCGTCCTTCGCAGGACGATGGATGAGGTAAGTTCGAATTCAACTCCGTGCCGATCGCACTCGATGTCGGTCAGGACGCCAAAAAGATGGAACTGCCTCATTCTCCTGATCCTATGCTGGGAGGGCAATGCGCCGATCCCGTAGAGAAGCAAGGGCCTGCGAAAGACGCTGATGTCCGGGCACATGGAAAGGCTCGAAGCGCTTGACCTGAATACGCCGAATAGAGAAGTTGAATGTCTGGCTGCTCGACAAATGCATCGCCTATGCCAAATCGCACCGCCATCCCGAACAGTCAGAGCAGACGATCTGGCAAATGTTCGAAGCCGAGCGCCCCAGTCTCGTGCATTATGCCGGTCCGTTCGATGGCTTCCACTGCGTTCCGGCATCGGTGTCGAAGACCTGCACGGTTCGCTTCGACAACAACAAATATTTGGTTCTCTCCAAAGCCGTAGGCCGTCCGGTCGAGGTTCATGCCTATGCCGACAGGATCGTCATTCGCCAGGACGGCGTCAATGTCGGCGAGCATCAGCGGTCATTCGGTCGCGGCGATACCGTCTATAATCCCTGGCATTATCTGCCTGTCCTGGCTCGCAAACCTGGTGCTCTGCGCAATGGCGCTCCGTTCCGCGACTGGCTCCTGCCAGCCGCCTTGGAGAAAGTCCGGAAGCGGTTGAAGAGCCGTATCCATCCGAGCAGGGCCGCAGGATTTTGGGCGCCGCGCGTGGTAACGTCGGTTCATGGAGATCGATGAGGACAAGGTCGACGATGCCGTTTTGGCGCTGTTATGGCTGATGCTGCATAACGAGCGTTGTGCCTGGAAGGGTTTCGACTGGGCAACGACGGATCGGCTTCACAAGAAGGGCATGATCGGCGACCCAGTCAACAAGTCGAAGTCATTGATCCTGACCGATGAAGGTTTGGAGCGTTCGGAAGCGTTGTTCCGGGAGCTGTTTACGCGGCCGCCGCAATAGCCGTCCCTTTGTGTGTCTTCCATTGCCAAGGCAGCAGTTCTTGCAGGCGGGAGACGGGAAGATCGGCGATGCGGGCGAACACATCGGCGAGCCACGCCTTTGGGTCGACGTCGTTGAGACGGCAGGTCGTGATGACGGAGAGCATGATGGCGGCACGATCGGCGCCACGCTGGGAACCGGCAAAGGTCCAGTTTCGACGCCCGAGTGCAATACCTCTCAGCGCGCGCTCGGCGGCATTGTTCGTGAGACAAATCCGGCCATCTTCGAGGAAACGGGCAAAACCATCCCATCGCTTCAGCATGTAATCGATCGGCTCGATCACCTCGGACGATTTGCTGAGCGTGGCGCGCTCCCGTTTCAGCCACTCGTGCATGTCATCGAACAGCGGCTTGCTCTTTTCCTGCCGCGCGGCCAACCGTTCTGCGGCGCTCAATCCATTGATCTCGCGCTCGATCTCGAACAGCGCATCGTACCGTTGGACGGCCTCCAGGGCGATCGGCGAGATCGGCTTGCCTTTGCGTTTGTGGTCCCGGGCATTTTTCTGGATATCGGCCAGTTCAAAGAATTTGCGCCGCGCGTGCGCATGGCAAAAGGCAAAGGTGATCGGTACCGCTTTCTTTTCGGCGACACTGAGCGGCTCGAAGCCATTGTAGCAATCACTCTGCAGAATGCCGCCATACCCGGCCAGGTGCTTCTGCGGGTGCTCGCCGCGGCGGTCGCTCGAAGCATAGTATATGGCCGCCGGCGCTGCCGCTCCGCCGTAGGGCCGGTCATCGCACACGTAGGTCCATATTCGCCCGGTCGTGCATTTGTCTTTGGCCTGAATGGGAATGGTGGTGTCATCGCCAAAAAGGCGCTCGGCCGCGAAGACATGCGCCTCGATCAGTTCAAAGATCGGCAGGAGCGCGGCCGTTCCATACCCGACCTGGTCGGCCAGCGTCGAGGTCGAAAGCTCGATGCCCTCGCATTTGAACCGGGTGCTCTGGCGGTTGAGAGGGCTATGCATTCCAAACTTGTCAAAGAGGATCGTCGCCAGCAAATGAGGACCGATGAAGCCGCGGGGCGTGGCATGGAACGGCGCCGGCGGCTGGCTGATCGCCTCGCAGTCTCGGCAGGTAAATTTCTCCCGCACCGTCTCGATCACTTTGAACCGACGCGGAACCTCCTCGAGCGTCTCGGTGACGTCCTCGCCCAGTTTCGACAGGCGCGACCCGCCGCAGCATGCACAGGTGACTGGGGGATCGATCACCACGCGCTCACGCTCGATATCCTCCGGCCACGGCTTTCGGACCGGCCGTTTGCGCGTGAACGAACGTACGCTCGAGATCTTGCCGGCAGCCGCCTGCGCTGCGGCTTCATCCTCCGTCGCCGCCATCACCAGTTCTTCGAGCTGCAATTCCATCTGGTCGATCAGGCGCGCCGTGCGCTCGGATCGCCGGCCGCGCAGTTCGCGCTTCAGCTTTTCGATCGCCAGCTCCAGACTGGCAATCAAGGCCTCACTGTCCGACAGCATGGCCTGCGCATTGGCGGCTTGCGCCACCGCAATGTCCCGCTCGGCGACAACGACATCGCGTTCAGCCTGCAACATCTCGCGCTCGCAAAGCAGCGCCAGATAAGCACTCGCAAGGTCCGCAGGAAGATCGGCAGGCTTCGAAGTCATGAAGCCATTCGATCAGATTCACTCAATATTTTCAATGCAATAATGCTATCCGACCCGTGTCGGACGCCAGGTTTCCTGCGGATTGCGCCAGTCGATCCCGGACAACAAATAAGACAATTGTGCCGGTGAGATCGCTACCGCGCCGCCCTCCATATTCGGCCAGATAAACCGGCCCTTCTCCAGCCGCCGGGTAAAAAGGCAGGCGCCCAGACCATCATGCCAGATGATCTTCAAAATATCCGATCTGCGGCCCCTGAAGACGAAGAGATGCCCTGACAACGGATCATGCTTCAGAATCTCCTGCACCCGAAGCGCCAGAGAGGGAAAGCCACAGCGCATGTCCGTATACCCCGTCGAAAGCCAGACCTTGACCCCTGTTCCCATCGGAAACGGATTCACCGCAGCGCCTCCAGTCCGCGCAGGATCCGAAGCAGCGCTTCAACGTCGACATCGCGTCCCACGATCACACGGCGACCATTGGCGCTGACAACCTCCATAAGCCCACTTTGTGCCGTCGAAGAATTGGTCGGCGCAACAACCGGCATGCCTGGCTCCGGAACCAACAGTGCAGGAATAAACCCTTCACTCCCACGGCCATTGCCGAGCCGTCCCTCGCGAGCTGCTTTACGCCAATCGTTCAACTGAAAGCGTGTGATCCCATGGCGACGTGCTGTTGCCGTGACCTGACGCGGGGCGGAATAACTCTCCGCCACGATCGCAAGTTTGGCCTCATTGCTGAAACGGCGACGCCGCCCGCTATCGACAATCTCCATACGGCTAACTTGCGGTCGATTCTCTATCGTTAAATCCACGGTTCTCACACTGTCTATATTGACGTCCATATAGACAGATCATCCAGCTCGCCTCACTTCTCAGCAAGGCGGCCCTCCTCGGAGGCGTACGAAGAGCCTTGACGACGGTGATCGGCAGATGGTGGCCATTCTCGGATGTGTTCCAACCGACGGCATCACGGCCGTCGAGGCCGCCTGCCAGGAAGCGCTCGATCAGGGCGTGTGCTCGGCCTCGGTGATCCTCAACATTTTGGCGCGGCGGCGTGACCCGGCTCCGGCAGCCATTCTTCAAACCCCCGATGCGCTTCGGCTCACCCATGAGCCGGTCGCCGATTGCGCACGCTATGGCAGCCTCAGGAGGGCAAGCTGATGGAACGCACACAGGTTCTGGAATTGATGGGCACGCTCAAGCTCTACGGCATGCGCAGCGCCTATGACGAGGTCATGGGCAATGGCATCAAGCGCCAGCACGAGCCACCACGCATTGTCGGCGACCTCTTGCAGTCCGAGATTGCCGAGAAGCAGGCCCGTTCCACTCGATACCAGCTCAGCATTGCCAAGCTGCCGTTGGCCAAGGACATTGACGACTTCGACTTCAAGAATACGCCCGTCAATGAACCCCTGGTGCGCGACCTTGCCACCGGCACTTTTGTCGCCGATCAGCGCAATGTCGTTCTGGTCGGCGGCACAGGAACCGGCAAGAGCCACCTGGCAATCGCCATTGCCCGCGGGCTCATTCGCAACGGCACGCGCGGTCGGTTCTTTAACGTTGTCGATCTGGTCAATCGGCTGGAAACGGAGACACGCAGCGGCAAGCAGGGACGGACAGCCGACTACCTGACCCGGCTCGACTTTATCGTCCTCGACGAACTCGGCTACCTGCCGTTCGCCCAGGCCGGAGGGCAGTTGCTGTTCCACCTGATCAGCAGGCTCTATGAGCGCACATCGATCATTGTCACAACCAACCTGGCCTTCGGTGAATGGCCGACGGTGTTCGGCGACGCCAAGATGACCACCGCACTGTTGGACCGGCTCACACATCATTGCGAGATCGTTGAAACCGGCAACGAGTCCTGGCGATTCAAGAACCGCTCTCAAAGCTAAAGCCGAAACCCCTATCACCCGCACTTGGCCTACCCTATGCAACCCCGGCCAGCGCCGGGCAGGCCAAGCGCTGATCTATGTAGCAGGGGGGGCATAATTGGACGCCGATAAGGGGTCAATATTCCGCGCCGATTAGGCCCGCGTCATCGGCGCCGGACAAGTATGCCATCACCAAAATTGCGTCAGAGTCAATATTCCGCCCGATTGACAGTCCGTTCGTGAAACGCCAGAAGAACGACGCGGCCGATGCTGAGGAAATTGTTATTGCGGCCCGTCGGCCTGAAATGCGCTTTGTCGAGCCGAAGGCCGCTGATCAGCAAGCACGGGCGGTACTGTTTCGGGCACGCGAGCGTATTGTTCATCAGCGAACGGAACCCTGTTTATGAGCTCACGGACTAAACGCTGCGGTAGCGGCTTCGTTCGATCAGCTTTTCATAAATTCATTAAATCTTGTATACTTATCCATCAATTCGCTCATTCGCTTTTCATCTATCTGACCGCTTTTCCATATGTCGTCAATTAAACGGTACACCGCTTTTCTTTCACCTTGATACTGCTCTTTGGTTTCAAGGCGCCACAACGCACCCTCCAAATCAAATGTTTCCATTCCAACTTCCTACGCCTTTTCCGTGGTGAGTCATCAGGATGATATAACATTTTCGGATTGTAGTGCTAACCGTTTTCGGTTCACCATTTGGGGATTACTCGTTGTTTTTGGACTTACCCCCAAACTGGATCGCCCCAGTATGAACCTTATAGTCCTCTCTGATTGGGGGAGACCGGTAATTTCTCTGGGGTCGGAAACCAGTTGTTAGGTCAGTGCAGGCCATCACCATCGCTTTGTTCGGAGAGGCAGCGATGGCGGCGGAATGGACGATCACGATCGAGGGGAAGAACGAGTTCGGCGAGGTTTGCCGGATGTCCGACATCAGCGCCCATGAGACAGAACTGGTTTATTGAGAAGAGAGGATTTTCGGTTCATCGTAGCTCATTCAAAGGAAGCGAAGATGAGACAGAAAACCGTGCCGCAGACATCGACGGCCGAGAAGACGATCAAGGACATCCGCCGCGCCACGCGCAAGCATCATTCGGCTGAAGACAAAATCCGCATCGTGTTGGACGGCCTGCGTGGCGAGGATAGCATTGCCGCGATCTGCCGCCGTGAAGGGATTGCCGAGAGCCTTTATTATAGCTGATCGAAGGAATTCCTCGAAGCGGGCAAGAAACGACTTGCTGGCGACACCGCCCGCTCTGCAACCAGCGATGAAGTGAAGGTTTTGCGTCGTGAAAGCCGCAACCTGAAAGAGGTCGTTGCCGAGCAGGCGCTGGAACTGCGGCTGCTTAAAAAAAGCATGATCGGGCTTGGGGGCGACGAGGAATGAGATATCCCGGCTCCGAGAAGCTTGAGATCATCCGGATCGTCGAGCAGTCGCATCTGCCAGCCAAGCAAACCCTCGATAAACTCGGCATACCCAAGCCAACATTCTACAGATGGTATGACCGGTTCCAGACCCACGGCTTCGAAGGACTGGAAGATCGCCATTCAGCCCCGTCACGGGTCTGGAACGGTATTCCCGACGATGTCCGCAAGCGCATCATCGATATGGCTCTGGATCATGCCGATCTGTCGCCGCGCGAGCTGGCGGTGAAGTTTACCGACGCGGAAAGCTATTTCGTATCAGAGGCTTCGGTTTACCGCCTGCTCAAAGCCCACGACCTCATCACCTCACCAGCCTATATCGTCATAAAGGCCAATAACGAGTTCAAGGACAAGACCACACGGCCGAACGAGATGTGGCAAACCGACTTCACCTATCTGAAGGTCGTCGGTTGGGGCTGGTTTTACCTGTCGACCATCCTTGATGACTTCTCGCGATACATCATCGCCTGGAAGCTATGCACCAACATGAAGGTCGAGGATGTCACCGACACACTCGATCTGGCACTGGCCGCATCAGGCTGCGACCGGGTCAGGGTCGAACATCGGCCACGCCTGCTGTCGGACAATGGCCCGTGTTACGTCGCATCCGATCTCGGTGAATGGCTGGAGAAATACAAAACAAGCAGGTGCACGGCGCTCCCGGCCATCCGCAGACGCAGGGCAAGATCGAACGCTGGCACCAGACGCTGAAGAACCGCATCCTGCTGGAAAACTACTTCTTCAAGGAGGACCTCGAAGCCCAGATCGCGGCTTTCGTCGAGCACTATAACCATCGTCGATACCACGAGAGCCTCGAAAATCTCACGCCCGCAGACGTCTACTTCGGGCGCGGCCAGACCATCTTGCTCGAACGCGAAAGGATCAAACGAGACACTATCCGAAAGCGCCGCTTGAACCACCAGAGAAAAGCCGCTTAAATCAAACCGAAAACCGAGCCGTAAACTCCATTCTTCCGAAGCCCAAAAAGTCTCAAATCATTCGACGAAGGACAACCAGCGCAGTCATGACACCCAAGGCCGCCCCCAACCCATCGGCTCGGAGCACAATGCCGATAGGTGGTTGCCATCCGCCAAGCGACAGCGTGACAGGGCCATCCTGCCAGACCTCCGCTGACAGCCAGATGGACGCGATCAGCGTCAAACCGGTACCCAGCAGCGCCGCGGGCCTCCGTGCGCGCCTGGGCAGCGCGACCGTTGCCAATGTGGCCAGAAGCGGCAGGGTCAGCCCGGCGATCAGCGCGGTCACGAGCGCCCCTCTTCATCCGGCAGACAGGCCGTGCCGGTACTTTGCGCCAACGCCACCACAAGCCCGACGGCCAACGCACTTGCCGAAAGGGCCACTACAATCCCGGTGATGATCAGCGCTTGCGGGATCGGGTCAACGCCCGCACCCCGCGCGCCCGCCGCGCCGAGGAAGAGAAACAGGCCCGACCCGATCAGATTAAAGGCAATCACCCGGCGCAGCAGATGCGGGCGGGCCAGCAAACCATAGACACCGAAGGCCACCAGCGCCGCTCCTGTCAGGGCAAAGACGGTCAGGCTCATTCACCTTGCCCCGCTTCATCCGGCGGACCTGTCACCAGCAGAACCAGTGTGACGGCGATGGACACGGTCAGCGCCGCCTCGATTGTTACAATTGCCGGCTTGGCCAATGCAGGCGGCAGCGTAAGGAAACCTGCGGAAAAAACCGCACCAGCCAATCCCGCAAACAGAAACACGCCCGGCCCAAGCACAAGGGCCCCACGCCATCCGGCCTGCTCCACGCGCGGCGCGCGCAAGACTCCGGCCATGATCGTGACGAGGCAAACCGCCGCGAGCACCGTGCCGCCCTGAAACGCGCCGCCAGTCGTTTCCGTCCCTGCCCAGACCAGATACACCCCGAAAACCAGCCCTATCGGAGGGAGAATGCGCCCGAAACCGGCCAGGACACCGCCCGGACGCGCGTGGTGACGCATCCCCAGGGGCTTGTCCCAGGCCTGATCACGCGACAGCATCCACAGCCCGATCAATGCAGCCAGCAAGACAATGCTTTCCAGAAGCGTGTCCCATGCGCGAAAATTCAGCAAGACCGCGGTGACGGGATTGGCCACGCCTGCTTGCGTCATCGCCAGCGACAGGCCTGGCGCAGTGGGCGCAGGCAGCGCAAACCAGGCCCATCCCAGACCGAAAGCGACACCAGCGGCGACCACGGCCGCCGGAGGGGCGAAACGCAAGGGAGGTTCCTCATCGGCATCCAGGCGGCGCATACGTCCATACGCGGCCAGAAGCAGCACACCTGTCAGCCCCGCACTGATCGAGGCCTCCGCCAGGGCCACGTCATGGGCCCCGAGCCGCGCCCAGCCAATAGCCAGCAGCAGCCCATAGGTGATGAAGAAGATCACCGCTCGGAATACGCCAGACCCTGCCACACTGGCCATCCCGACTCCCAGGATCAGCGCGCACAGCGTGATGTCCAGCACAAGGCTCATGGCCTTCTCTGCTCAGTCAGGGCCGCGCGGGCAACAAGCTGTGCCACAGTGCCTGCAGCGAGGAGCGTCAGCGCCCAGATAAGCACCAGCATTGCCAGCTGCGCCCAGCCTTCCGCCTGAAACGCCACGCCAAGGCAGATAAAACCGAGGCCCAGATTGTCGCCCTTGGTCAGGGCGTGCAATCGGCTGAAGCTGTCGGGAAAGCGGATCAGGCCGACGGTGCCTGCGACGAAGAACACGAGTCCCAGCCCGGTCAGAAGATATGTCGCCAGATCAGTCATCCCGAATCCTGTCCTCAAGCGTGGCGCGCCAGTCCTCGGCAGGCTGCGCCTCTTCGGGGTCGCCTGCGCCATCAGGGCTGTCGGCCTTGACGAAGCCCACCGCGGCAAGCGCTGCAAGCAGCGCCAGCGCAAAAGCCACGACCAGAAGCGTCCAGTCCTGCAAGGCTGCCAGAACGATCAGCACGGCAACCCCGCCGGTGCCGACGAGTTGCGCCGCCATCATCCGGTCCGTCTGCAATGGGCCGCGCCAAACACGCCACAGCGCACCGCCCAGACTGGCGAGAAGCACGATGGCCACGATATGCAACCAGACCGTCACGTGCCCGCCCGCGGCGTTCTGCCGATAATTTCAGCGATTTCCTCGGCCTCTCGCGGGATTGCGGTCTCGAAGCCCGCATCCCTGTCCAGCAGATGGACGAGCAATTTGCCGTCCTTGCTGCCAGCGGACAGCGTGCCCGGCATCAGCGACAATTCGCCCCCCAGAACCACACGCGCACCATCCGGCAGATCGTTGGGTATCTCCAGCCAGCCGGGATTGAGGCGCATGTCGGGCGAGAATGCGCGCCGGGCCACATCCGCGCCGCTGATGATCGAGCCGAAAATAAAGCGCGGCGCATGGCGCGCCAGCCGCCATAGCACAAGCGGCTGACTCGCGGGCAGCAACCGCAGGCTCAGCCATATGGCCATGCCCACTGCCACGACGCCCAGGGCCAAGTCATCCGCAGCCCCCCCGGTAAGGGCCAGCCATACGCCCCCCAGAAGGAGCGCGCGACGGATGATCGCTGTCAGCAGAGTTCGCGTCATGCGGTCAGGTTAGGATTAAGCATGCCTGTGTGCAACCACACAAAATGATGGTGTGGAATGGCCCTTCGAAGCGGCATCGAAGGTGCCTATTGTGGTGATGTCCATCACCACGAAACAGAAGGAACGGCGATGTCACGGTAACGCCTTTTGAGGAGCGGCTGCGATAGACACACGTGCATGAACACCTCGTCAGTCCGCTACA
>Ga0076929_100657_pt1 | contig 21229 bp, 14 predicted proteins | sample HotLakConUCCSL28_FD_87104 | JGI IMG/M metagenome (GOLD analysis project Ga0076929, IMG submission 87104) | Hypersaline microbial mat communities from Hot Lake, Washington, USA - Hot Lake Consortium UCC-SL28 (version 3) (version 3) | ecosystem: Environmental > Aquatic > Thermal springs > Hot...
TGGCTGAGCTTGTTCTGTTCGCGCTGTCGGTGATCTTCAACACGCCGCTGCCGCTCACGCCGGTGCAGCTTCTGTGGTTGAATCTCGTGACCAACGGCATTCAGGACGTGGCGCTCGCATTCGAGAAGGGTGAACCTGGCGTTCTAAAGCGGAAACCGCGGGATCCGGATGAGCGCATTTTCAACCGACTGATGATCGAGGAAGTGCTGATTTCCGGTCTGTATATGGGCATCGTCGGCTTCGTCGTGTTCTGGATGCTGACCGCCGAAATGAACTACGACACGTTCGAAGCGCGCAACCTGCTTCTCCTGCTGCTGGTGCTCTTCGAGAATGTCCACGCCTTCAACGTGCGGTCCGAGACGCGCTCGGCCTTCCGCATCCCGCTCAGCGCCAACTGGCTGCTGGTCGGCGCCATTGGGGTGTCGCAGGGCGTGCATATTATCTCGATGTTCATTCCGGGTTGGCGCGGCGTTCTCGAGATCGAGCCGGTCGCCTTCACCACCTGGATGATCCTGCTCGCCATAACACTCAGCAAGTTCCTCGTGGTCGAGGCCTACAAGGCCTTCCGGGGCCGCGCGCTGGCCGAGAGCATTCATCAGCAGCCCTCGCGCCCCGGGCGGCGGGGCAAGTCCGGTGACGGCGGCGATGGCGACAAGGACCAGCCAAGGACCGTGGAGCACGCGAAAACCGCCGATTTCGCCCAGCGAGCCCGGTACGCAGAATTTGCCGAGACCGCCGAACGCGCCAGGAAGGTCGAGCCGTCCGAGAAAAAGGACGACGGCAACGAACGCAAGTGCAAGCCGGCCCGCCGGAAGACCGGGCGCTCAGAAGCGCAGGACCCCGACAAAAAGGACACCGACCAGCAGAGCAAAGGCCAGCAAAGCAAGAGCCAGCCGAACAGGGGCAAGTCCGGCCCGAACAAGCAAGACAAGGAGCCAGGATGATGAACAGCGATGCGGTTCACGTACGCGACTTCGCCGATCTCGGGCGCCGGGACGGCGCCATTGTCGGGGGCAAAAATGCCTCGCTCGGCGAGATGATCCGCAGTCTGCACGCGGTGGGGGTGCGCGTGCCCTCGGGCTTTGCCACGACCGCCGACGCCTATTGGCACTTCATCGACCACAACAATCTGCGTCAGACGCTCACGGACGAGATGGCGAAGCTCAAGGATGACCGCAGCAATTTGTCGAAGGTCGGCGATGCGGTGCGTGGGCATATTCTCGGTGGCGATATGCCGGGACCGGTGGCCGAGGCGATCCGGCAGGCCTACCGGGACCTTGCGGCGCGGCTCGAGCGCGAAGATCCGGACGTCGCCGTCCGAAGCTCCGCCACCGCCGAGGATCTTCCCGAGGCGAGCTTTGCAGGTCAGCTCGAGACCTTCCTCAACATTCGCGGCGAAAAGGCGTTGTTGGATGCCGTCAAGCGCTGCTTCGCCTCGCTCTTTACCGATCGCGCCATCGCCTACCGCGAGGAAAACGGCTTCGACCACATGAGCATAGCTCTGTCGGCAGGGGTGCAGCAGATGGCGCGATCTGACCTCGCGGGATCAGGGGTGATGTTCTCGATCGATACCGAAACCGGATTTCCGCATTCGGTCCTCATCACCGGCACCCCCGGTCTCGGCGAAACGGTTGTGCAGGGCATGGTCGATCCGGACGAGTATCACGTCTTCAAGCCGCTTCTGGACAATCCTGACGCGAAACCGATCGTCGAAAAGTCGCTCGGCGCCAAGCGGCGAAAGATGGTCTATGCCGCCGGCAATTCGCAGACCAAGCTCGTCGACACGAGCGAAGAGGAGCGATCGTCGTTCCTTCTCAACGACGACGAGATCCTGCAGCTCGGCCGCTGGGCCGCGCAGATCGAGGCGCATTACGGTCAGCCGATGGACATGGAATGGGCCAAGGACGGCGAGACCGGAGAGCTTTTCGTCGTTCAGGCGCGCCCCGAAACTGTACAGTCGCAAAAGGAAGCGGGCACGCTCAAGTCCTACGCCCTGCGCGAGGAAGGCAAGGAGCTGCTGCGCGGCCTTGCCATTGGCGATTCCATCTCGGCTGGCAAAGTCCTGCGCCTCAAGAACCCCGACGAGATCGACCGGTTCGAGAACGGCGCGGTTCTCGTAACCGGCATGACCGATCCCGACTGGGTCCCGATCATGAAGAAGGCCTCGGCCATCGTCACCGACCACGGCGGACGCACCAGCCATGCCGCCATTGTCAGCCGAGAGATGGGTCTTACGGCCATCGTCGGCGCGGGCGAGGCCACGACCTCGCTCAAGGATGGCCAGGAGGTCACCGTGTCCTGCGCCGAAGGCGACGAAGGGATCGTCTACCAGGGCGCGCTCGACTTCGAGGAGCGCGAGATCGACCTTGAGGCGGTGCCCGAAACCCGCACCGAGGTGATGATCAATCTCGCCAATCCGGCTGCAGCCTATCGCTGGTGGCGCCTGCCAACCGACGGGGTCGGCCTGGCGCGGATGGAGTTCATCATCGGCAACATGATCCGCATTCACCCGATGGCGCTGGTGCATTTCGACGATCTCGAAGACAAGGAGGCGAAGAAGCGCATCGCGGAGCTGACAAGGGCTTACGAGGACAAGACGGAATATTTCGTCGAGACACTGGCCCGCGGCATGGCGCGGATCGCCTCGGCCCACCACCCCAATCCGGTCGTGGTGCGGATGAGCGATTTCAAGACCAACGAATATGCCGAACTGATCGGCGGCGCCGCCTTCGAGCCTGCCGAGGAGAACCCGATGCTCGGCTGGCGCGGCGCCTCGCGGTATTACGACGAGGCATACCGCGAAGGCTTCGCACTGGAATGCCGCGCGCTGCGCCGGGCACGAGAGGAAATCGGTCTCGACAACATCATCCTTATGATCCCCTTCTGCAGGACGCTCGGCGAAGCCGATCGGGTGCTCGAGACCTTGGCCGAAGAGGGTCTGGTTCGCGGCCGCGCCGGCCTTTCGGTCTATGTCATGGCCGAGATCCCGGCAAATGTCCTGCTGGCTGACAAGTTCGCGCAACGCTTCGACGGATTCTCGATCGGATCGAACGACCTGACGCAGCTGGTTCTGGGCGTCGACCGCGACAATGACCGGCTGCGACGTCTGTTCGACGAACGGGACGAGGCTGTCGAGCAGGCGATCGCGGAACTGCTCGCCAAGGCGCACCGGGCGGGCGTCCACACCGGTATCTGCGGGCAGGCACCGAGCGACCATCCCGAGTTCTCCAGATTCCTGGTCCGCCATGGCATCGGATCGATCTCGGTAACGCCCGACAGCTTTTTGAAGGTCAAGCAGCAGATCGCCGAAGCCGAGCGCCACCAGAGCCAGGAGGGCGAGCAGTGAAGATTGTCATCTTCGACGTCGAACCCTGGGAGTGCGAAACTTTCGAAACCCTGAACCGGGACCACGAGCTTGCCTTCGAGGAGGGCTCGCTTGACGCCGAAACAGTCGAGAAGTACCGCGACGCAGACATCATCTCGGCGTTCATCTACTCCGACCATTCGCGCGACGTACTCAGCAGGTTCGATGACCTGAAGTTCATCGCAACCCGCTCCACCGGATTCGACCACATTGACATGGAGTGGTGCCGCGAGAACGACGTTGCCGTCTCGAACGTGCCGACCTACGGCGAGAACACCGTGGCCGAGCATGTCTTTGCCCTGCTGCTGGCGATTAGCCACAGGCTGGTCGACGCCGTGGACCGGACCCGGCGCGGCGATTTCAGCCAGGGCGGGCTGCAGGGCTTTGACCTCAAAGGGCGTACATTCGGCGTGATAGGTACCGGCAACATCGGCGCCCATGTCGCCCGAATCGCCCGCGGCTTCGAGATGGAGGTCGTCGCCTTCGATCTGAAGCCGCGCGAGGCCGTCGCGCGCGAGTTCGGGTTCAGCTACGTCGAGATGGACGAGCTACTGGAGAAATCCGACGTCATCTCGCTGCATGTGCCGGGCACCGAGAAGACCCAGGGCCTGATCGGCAAAGAGGCGTTTGGCAAGATGAAGGACGGTGCGATCCTCATCAACACCGCCCGCGGCCCAGTTGTCGACACGAAAGCCCTGCTCGAAGCCCTGTCCAGCGGCAAGTTGCAAGCTGCGGGGCTCGATGTGCTGCCTGAGGAACCCGTCCTGCGCGAGGAAGCGGAACTGTTGCGGGTCTACTTCACGCAAAAACACGACCTCGACACCCTCCTCGCCGATCACATCCTGCTGCGCATGCGAAATGTCGTCATCACTCCGCACACCGCCTTCAACACGCGCGAGGCGGTTCAGCGAATCCTTGATACCTCGCTCGAGAACATCGAGGGGTACCTTCGAGGCAAGCCTCCGAACGTGGTGTCGTCCTGAACGCGCAAATGATGACCAAACCAAGGGAAAACAGGAATGGCTGAGATATACAATCGCTCAAGCGATGAGGTGCTTGAGGCGCAGGAAGTCGATGCTGATTCCGGTCTCTCGGATGCGGAGGTCAAGAAGCGTCTCGAGCAACATGGCGAAAACCGTCTAGACGAAGCGCAAACGCGCAGCACCTGGCGCATCTTCGTCGATCAGTTCAAGAGTCTCATCTTCGCAATTCTGTTCGGCGCCGCGGCCCTGTCATTCCTGTTCGGGGAAGTGATCCAGGGTTTTGCGATCCTCGTTGCCATCGCCATCAACGCCGCCATCGGCTTCTTCACCGAACTCCGTGCGACGCGCTCGATGGAGGCGCTGCGCAAGATGGAGCGCGTTTCGGCCCGCGTCCTGCGTGATGGCGAGGAGCAGGAAATCGACGCCGCCGAACTGGTGCCGGGCGACATCGTCCTGCTCGATGCCGGCGAAGTCGTGCCGGCCGACCTGCGCCTCGTGGAGAGCGGCAACCTGCGCCTGAACGAGTCCGCCCTGACAGGTGAGTCGGTGCCGCAGGGCAAGACGACCGATCCGCTCGAGGGCGAGACGGAAGTGACCGAACGCGAGAACATGGCGTTCAAGGGTACCTCGGTCAGCAACGGCAGTGGGCGCGGCGTCGTCACTGCGACCGGCATGAAAACGGAACTCGGTCGCATTTCGCGTCTCGCCGAGGAGGCCGAGGAGAACCAGACGCCACTCGAGAAGCGGCTCGACCGCCTGTCACGGCGGCTGCTCGTCGTCATCGTCATCGTCGCCGCGCTGGTCTCGATCGTGGGCATCGTCGCCGGCCGCGATCTGCTCCTGATGGTCGAGACCGGCGTTGCGCTCATCGTCGCGGCCGTGCCCGAAGGACTGCCGATCGTCGCCAGCATTGCGCTGGCGAGGGGCATGTGGCGGCTGGCCGAACGCAACGCGCTGATCGAGCGTCTGTCGGCGGTCGAGACACTGGGCGCGACGAACATCATCTGTTCGGACAAGACCGGCACGCTGACCGAAAACCGGATGACGTTGACCCGCCTCGCGCTGCCCGAGGGCGACGTCGAAGTGCCATCCGACGAGACCGGCGCCTTCAAACTCGACGGTGACGAGATTGACCTTGAGGAACGGCCTCTTGTGCGGCGGGCGCTCGAAGTCGGCGTTCTCTGCAACGGCGCTAGCCTTGAGGAGCCTGAATCGGGCGATGGTGGGACGGGTGACCCGATGGAAGTGGCGTTGCTTGTCGGCGGCAGCCGCGCAGGCATCGTGCGCGACGACCTTGCCGAAGAGTTCGAGGAGGTGCGACGGGAAGAGTTCGATCCCTCGGTCAAGATGATGGCGACGTTCCACCGGACCGAAGACGGTATTCGGGTGGCCGTGAAGGGTGCGCCGGAAGCTGTCCTTGAGGTCTGCACCAGCGTGTTTGACGGCGACAAGACAAGAAAGCTGGACGAGAAGGCCCGCGATGCCTGGCTAGAGCGCAATGAGACCACGACGGCCGAGGGTTTGCGCGCGCTGGCACTGGCCGAAAAGATGGCCGACAACGAGGATGAGGAACCATATGAGGGGCTGACGCTCATTGGTCTCGTCGGACTTCTCGATCCGCCCCGCGGGGAGGTGCGCGAGGCGATGATGGAGTGCCGCGAGGCCGGGATCCGGGCGGTGATGGTGACGGGCGACCAGCCTTCGACTGCGCGTGCCATTGCCGAGGCAGTGGGTCTCGTCGACAAGGCCGACGAGGCGATCGTGATAATGGGCAAGGAAATGAAAAAAGCGGAGGAGCTCTCCAAGAAGGAGAAGCGGCGTCTGCTTAAAACAACCATCTTCGCGCGCTTCGATCCGGAGCAGAAGCTCGACCTCATCAAGATTTATCAGGACGCGGGCAAGATCGTCGCCATGACCGGCGACGGCGTCAACGATGCACCGGCGCTGAAGAAGGCCGACATCGGCGTGGCGATGGGTCAACGCGGCACCGAGGTCGCACGCGAGGCAGCCGACATGGTCCTGCAAGATGACAGCTTCGCCAGCATCGTCACCGCGATTCGCCAGGGGCGCACCATCTTCGGCAACATCCGGAAGTTCGTCATCTATATGCTGTCGGGCAACACCGGCGAGATCTTCGCGGTGTCGCTGGTGGCCCTGCTGAATGCGCCGCTGCCGCTGCTGCCACTGCAGATCCTGTATATCAACATAGTTTCTGACGTGCTCCCGGCGCTGGCGCTTGCGGTGAACGAAAGCCGGGCGGATGTGATGAAGAACCCGCCGCGCGATCCGAAGGAGCCGATCCTGACGCGCTATCTCTGGGGCGTGATCGGCGCCTATGGCCTGCTGATCGGCCTGTCGGTCCTCGCGGTCTTCTGGTACGCCTTTGAAATAGGGCTTGATGCCGACGAAGCGGTGACGATCTCGTTCCTGACCTTCGGCTTCGCCCGGCTCTGGCACGTCTTCAACATGCGCGATCCCGACTCGCCGATCATCCGCAATGAAGTTACCTCCAACAGATATGTCTGGATCGCCGTCGCCACAGGCGTCTTGCTGATGCTCGCCGCGGCCTATCTGCCGATTCACAGTCCGGTTCTCCAGACTGTGACCCCGAGTGGCGAGGGTTGGCTTCTGATCGTGGTCGGCAGCCTCATTCCGCTCATCGTCGGACAGATCATCAAGCTGAGTCCGATCAGGCGGCTGCTGCCGGGCCGCGACCGGGGATGAGCCGGCGCGACGCCGTCAGACAATCTCGTCTTCGGGCTCCTTGCGCCTCTGTTCGGCGCTGACTCGCTGCTGTTCGCGCTCGCGTTCGGGGCGGTCGGATTTGATTTCCGGGATCAGGCGGAAGAGATAGGTCTGGCCCGGGCTGATCTCCCTGCTCTGCCCGCGATAGGCGATGGTGACGGGGTGAGCCGTCATCGACCGGCTCGACACCTTCAACTCCTCCTGGGTGATCTCGAAATCGAGGATCTGGCGACGAAACCGCACCGTCGACTTCAACCGCTCCACCTCTTCGGGCAGGCGCGGATTGAAGATCAGCGTGCTTGAGCGCAGTTCGATACCAGTATAACAGCGCTGCATCAGGTCCACCGTCCCCGCCATCGCGCCGAGATGAATGCCCTCGGGCGTGGTGCCGCCCTGGATGTCGGCGATATCGCTGTCGAGCGCCTTGAGCGCCAGTTGCCAGGATCGCTGGCGGTCTGCCCGCGCCAGCACCCAGGCGTGGGTCATCCAGCTCAAGGTCGAGCCGTGAGAGGTCCGCTCCATATAGTAGCGGATGTTTCGGAAGATCATTTCAGGCGTGAACGCGTAGCCGAGCCGCTCGAAGATCTGCTGAAGTTGCTCGCTGCTGAAGAGGTAGAAGATCATCAGCACATCGGCCTGCTTGGAAACCTTGTAGTTGTTCGGGTCGTCGTCCTCGGCTTCCAGGATGCGGTCGAGCCGCTGAAGGTTGTCGTACTTTTCGCGATATTGGTCCCAGTCGAACTCTGCGAGATCGCCATATCCCTCAAACTGGCTGATGATGTCGTCGTCGTGAAACGGAATGAAGAGCTTGCGGCTGACCTCGTCCCAGCGCGCCAACTCCACAGGCCCGAGCTTGAGCCGCTCGCAAAGACGGCGGCGCTCGTCCTGCGGAATGAGCTCGAGCACGTCTTCGGCGCGCGAAAGCACCCAGCTTGCCATGATGTTGGTATAGGCATTGTTGTCGAGCCCGCCGTTCGACTTCGGGTCCGCATCCGGGTAGGCGGTGTGGAATTCGTCGGGCCCCATCACGCCGCAGATGCCGAGCCGGCCGTCCTCCCGCTCCTCGACCATGCTGGCCCAGAAACGGGCGATCTCGCAAAACAGCTCGGCGCCGTAATCGCGCAGGAAGTCGCGGTCGTCTGTCGCCTGCACATATTCCCAGACATTGTAGGCGATGGCGGAACCGATATGCCTCTGACGCCAGGAATTATCGGGAATCCACCGGCCTGACTTGGGATTGAGATGGATCCGCTGGCTTTCCTCGCGTCCGTTTGAGCCGCTCTGCCAGGGAAACAACGCACCCTTGAGCCCGGCTTCCCGCGCGGCGCGCCGGGCTTCGTCAAGCCGCCGGTAGCGATAGCGCAGCAAGCCTCGCGTGAGTACCGGCACGCGCAGCGTCAGGTAGGGAAAGATGAACAACTCGTCCCACATGATGTGGCCGCGATAGGCCTCCCCGTGCCAGCCGCGGGGCGGTACGCCCACATCCTTGTCGACCGAATGGTGCGACGCAGTCTGCAGCAGATGCAGGATGTGCAGACGCAGCTTGAGCTGCGCTTCATGATCGCGACCACTCTCGATCTCGATGTCGAACTGCTCCCACAGGTGGGCCCAGGCACGCATATGCTCCTCTTCGAGTGAACGGAAGTCGCGCGCATGGCGGACATGGTCTGCCGCCTCGAGCAGCGGTTCGCTCATCGCGTCATCGCGGCAGTCGAAATAGCCGACGATCTTTTCGATATGAACCGGCCGTCCTTCGGGAACCTGGAGTTCGAACTCCTCCTGCGCAAGGTCCGGCAGGATCTCCGTGCGCGCCGCGGGTACGTGGCCGCCGTCGAGGGCGACCGAGGTCCGCGCCGCGAGCGCCACCTCGCGGCGCGCCTGGACGAAGCGGGATCGCAGCGCCAGGATGTCGCCGTCCTGGCGGCACGTCTCAAGAGTTTCGAGATGGCGGCCCTCAAGCTCGCGGTAGCGTGGCACCCCCCAGTTGATGACGCTGCCGTCGATGCCCGACTGTACAGTCAGCGCGCCGGACCAGTTTTCGGGCGTCAGTGTTACTGAGAGCGCGGCCATGTGGGGATCATGCATCGACACGATTCGCCGCTCGTCCCAGCGCGTTACCCGCCCCTCGCCGTCGCGGAAGCGCAAAAAGCGCGTGAGCACATTGCAACGCAGATCGAGCTCCTGCCGGTAGTCGAGATACTCGACATTGTCGGGGCGGAGCCAGTCGCCGCCTTCTGCGCGCATCGTCAGCGGCAGCCAGTTGGGAATGTTCACCAGGTCCTCGTTCTCGATCCGGTGGTCGGCAATTTCGGAAGTGAGCCGGTTGTAACCGCCAGCAAGATAGGTCCCCGGATAATGCACATCGTCGGCCAGCGCGTACGGGGCGGCGGCGCGCGAGACAATGTAGCCATTGCCGAGCGCGCAGAGCGTCTCGCGCAGGCCCTCGGATTCCGGCTCATAGCCCGAATAGGTCAGTTGCCACTCGTTCATCGTTCTTCAGCCTTCTGTTCGCCCAGCCAATCCACGAACCGGCGGACATCGTCGGTGTTCTCAAGCGCATAATCCGCGAGCGTTGTTCTCCGGTCGCCACGGACGGCAAAGCAGACACCGGTGCCGCTCAGCGCGCCGAAGGCGTCCTCGTCGGTCAGATCGTCGCCGAGATAGAGCGCCAACGCGTTATTTTCGCCCAGCCGCGTGTGGGCAAGCAGCCATTCGACCGCGCTGCCCTTGTCCCAGTCGGCGCGAGGGTGAATCTCGAAGACCTTCTTGCCGCGGCGTTTGCTCAACTTGTGCTGGCGGCCGACGATCTCGTCAATGATGTCCTCGATCTTCTCGACGTCCTTTTCGGCAACCCGGCGATAGTGCACGGCGATCGAGAAAGTCTTCCGCTCAACGTCCGCGCCGCGGATTTCGGAAAGAGAATCGCGCAACGCCTCGTCGGCCTCCTGCAAGGGACCCAGAAATCCCTCCGCCTCGTCCGGCCGCTCTTCCAGGCCGTCTGGCCCCGCAATGTCGAAGCCGTGACTGCCGGCGTAGATGATGTCTTCGAGCCCGACCCGCTCGCGCACATCGTCCAGATCGCGCCCGCTGATCACGGCGACCGGATAGCGTTCAGAAAGCCGAGCGACGGCGGAGCGTGTCTGTTCCGGGATTGTCGCATTGCGGTAGTCCTCGACGATCGGCGACAGGGTGCCGTCGTAATCGAGAAACACGGACAGCGGTCGCGCTCCCAGCCGGTCGTTTACCTCGTCCACCCGGTCCCATACCGGCGGCAAACGGTCGAGCGTCTTCAATCCACCGCCGCCGGGCAGCAGAAGCTGGCGCAGGTCACGTGTGACGAGATCGGCCCCGTCGGCGCGAAGAGCATGGCGATGGCGGCCGTCGTCGTCCTGCCTGTCGACGCCGATGACGAGCCGGAAACGCCCCGCAGCACCGGCCTTGACCCCGGAGATGGCGTATTCCACGACCGCGGTCTCCGAGGCATCGCAGCCAAGCCGCGCCGAGGTCTCAACGAGCTGGTCGGGATGGGGCTTGGGTGAAAGGCCAGCCTCGCGCGCGTCTTCGCCGTCCACGGTAGCGTCGAACATGTGTGAAAGCCCGGCGCTTTCCAGCACCCGCCGCGCGTTTCGGCTGGCCGAGCCCTTCGAGCAGATCCGCCGCATCATCGAAGACCGGCAACTGGTTTTTGCTCAGCCAGTTTCGAAAACGGGTGTTCTTGTGGTTGCCCAGTCCAAAGATGGTTTCCATGCTTTCGTCGTCGGGGTCGCCTTCGGGCAGTTGGATGTCGCGCGAGGCGAGGAAGCCGCGGACACCGTCGTAGCGCGGCACGCCGTCGACGTTCTTCAGATAGTCGTTACGGGTGAACGGCTCATCGACTCCGCAGTCCTTGAGGAAAGTGTCGAAGGTTTCCTTCCAGGCCGAGAAATGGGCGTGCGCCGTGTCGGTGAGAACGCCGTCCATATCGAAAATCACCGCTGCAATCTCGATCTCATCGTCGCTCCGGGAACCGGATTGGCTCATGTCGGTGTCTCCTGTGATTTCGGCTGACTGCATCTCCTGCCCGAAGGTGACCATAGGGCCTGTCAGCGTGTCAATTATGCAATGCACGAGCCGCGGCGCTTGTTCCATGCGCGGCATGAACCGATCGGCGGCTATCGGCGTCGTTCTCTCGTGTGGCTTTGCACTCGCCGAGCGAAGTGCGGGTGTATAATGAAATTGCAACATGATTTAGCGGGCAAATGGCCCTTCCACAACCGATGAAGGCGAGTCCGGTCCATCGTCCGGATTGCCTGTTCCTCGGCGCTCAGTGCGGCCGCGGGCTTATCCTTAAGCTCCCCCGGCCCCGGTATCTCAATGAGCAGCGCATAAGCCTTGATGGTTTGATCCCGACCCGGACGGTCTGGGCTCGACCTGTTTCAGGCGGACGGAATTCTTCCGCTCGAGAAGAGACTGGGTCAACTCGGCCCGTTCAACGGCCTGCGCCGCGCCCGATCCTGAATTCATCCGCAGTGAACGTTTTACCCACAGTGGGCCGCAGGTGCTGACGCTCTCGGTCGGCAACAGAGTTTGAAGTTCATTGTGGCGAAGCCCGCCTTGGGGGCATAAGATGTCGAGACGGTTTTTCGCGTTGGGCGGTCAGAGAGAAGCGCGGCGTCTCTTGTACTTCTCACATACAACCTCGGTTTTTTGTCGGAACAGAGATTCATATGTCAGATCCAGGCGCAGACCTTGAATACGGTGCCCATCCAAAAGTCGAGATCGGATGGGTCATCGAGGGCGATCTGACGGAAGAGCTTCGAGAGGCCGCAAAGGCCACGGCTGCAAGACTCGAAGAGTTTCTCTCAACCTCGATGCCGATGTTCAACTGGATATTCGATACGTTGGAACGACCGCTTGAAACGGGTGATGGTCGCAATGAACCGGTCCAACTGCTGGATGCTGTCGAGATCGACCGGGATGCGCAGGGATGGGATTTCGCTTTCGTTTTGACCGGTCGGAAACTGCGCGGTCGTGAGAAGGCGCATGTTCTGGGGATGACCTCCGGCATTTTCTCCACCGCGCTGGTATCCACAGCGTTTCTGAACAGTCGGGTCTTGTCGGAAAGCGAACGCGTCTCGCAAAGACTCTATGCATTGTCGATGCATCTGTTTGCGCGTCTGAGCGGGCTATCCCCGGATCGCTCGGACACATTCCTCCGTTCAGTCAACGCCCCTGAAGATCTTGATCGGATGAACGGATTGAGCAATGAAGCAATCGAAGAGTTGACGGCAAAAATGATGAGCGTCGCTGATCTGCGTGCCGAAGAGTTGCTGGAATCCAAGCATGGCAACTTCCGTTTTTATGTCCGTTCGATCTGGTTGAACCGCAGCACTTTGCCTGAGGCGATCTTGAGGATGCGTCCTTGGGTCTTGCCTCTACGATTGCCACGGCTGACCACTGCCGCAGGCTCGGCGCTCGCAGTACTCGTCATGACCGCAGAATCCTGGGAGGTCGCCGCCAATCTCACCGCCTACTCGATCATTTTGCTGTCGGTGCTCTCACTCGCGGCCACCAGTGCCTATTTGTTGAAAGCTCAGCGACTGCTGGCGTCCCGTCAAGGACCCCTGCGCGAACAGCGAGCCGTGAGCAATGCGGGAACCGTTATCGCCTTAGTGTTCGGAATGGGCGCAACCTATCTCGGAGTCTTCGCGATCGCCTATGTTCTGGCCATAGGACTTTTCGGCAACGCATTGCTGGAGCAGTGGGTCGGGGAACAAGCATTGTCATCGGTGCGCCTGCGCATTAGCGGGCTGGTCGCATCCCTCAGTCTGACAATCGGCGCGCTGGGCGCCTCTTTCGAACCCTATGGCTATTTCCGACATGTGACGCAGATCGACGACGAAATCTGACCGGAAGAATGGCCTGGCCAAATGGCCTGAAGTGGGGTGCTTTTCGCGGCCTTGGATGCCTTGAGGGTGATGACCTCCCACTGACGTGCGTACACAGAAGACGGATGTAACTCAGGCATCGAGGGCGGCAGGTGATAATTTCCATCGAGATGTGACCAGCCTTTCAGTTCTGTCTCGGGTCTGGTGTGGTGGTCAAGTTCCTGTCTTTCTAAGGCGATTGGGAAAACCATCCTGCTGAGTATCACCCCACCTACACGGCGACCATCAGCCGTTTGGGCCGAGAGTGGCAGAGAGGGTCGGCAAGCTGAAGGATGACATCGACCGAACCTCTGGCGGCATTCTCAGTCGCGATGCGCTTGCTCATACGGCATTGGGTGCGGCCAACCGTCAGGCATCACCTTGCGTTTGCACTTCGAGCCGAGCTGCTCTCATCTCCAGACAAGCGTTCGTACAAGGTGGCATAGGCCGGCACCAGCACCATCTGCAACACAGATGCAAAGAGGACCCCGAACCCGAGACTTACGGCGGTGGGTATCAGGAACTGTGCCTGGACCGACTGCTCGAGCACCAGCGGCGTGATCCCGAGAAACGTCGTGACGGTCGTCAGCATCACAGGACGAAAGCGATTGATCGTCGCCTCCTCGACCGCTTCAAGCGCCGGCGTGCCTTCTGCCTTTTCCGATTGAATGTAATTCACGATGAGAAGACTGTCGTTGACCATGACCCCGGCCAGTCCGACGATGCCGAACATGCTCAGGATCGTCAGATCGAGACCCAGAAGCAGGTGACCGAGAATCGCGCCGATCAGCCCGAAGGGAATGAGCAGCAGCACAATGAAGGGACGCAAATAACTCGAAAACGCCAGGGCCAGCACCACATAAATGGCGAGAAGAGCGAGAAGAAAATTGACCGCCAGTGCGCCCGTGAACCTGCCCGCTTCCTCCTGTTCGCCACCGGGCTGCACTTCGAGCCCCGGATAGTCCTCAATGAGATCGGGCACGATCTCTTCCAACACCCGGTCGGTTTCGCCGCCGCCAGTGGTCACGCCGGTGTCGACATCGGCCGAAATGGTTGTCACCGTCCGTCCATCAATGCGCTCAATCGTGACTGGCGCGGGTCGGAAATTCAGGTCGGCCAGGACCCCGAGCGGCAACAATGTTCTCTCCTGGCCGCTGCCAGCCGGAACCCACAGATCGAGCAGGTCCGCGACCGAGTTGCGCTGCTCTTCCGGCAGCCGCAGGCGAACATCCACCTCCTCCCTGTCGCGCGCAATCTGATCTACCTGGGCACCGTAAAGCGCCGCCCGCACATTCCGCGCCAGGCTTTCCACCGTGACCCCATAGGTGTTGGCCGCACCGGTTGCACTCAGAGCGATTTCCTGCGCCGAGCTGAAACGTCCATCGCGGATGTCCGACACGCCATCACGCCCTTCCAGCGATTCACGCAGCCGCGCCACGGCCGCGTTTCGCGCCGCCTCACTCTCCGCTGACACCTCAAACAAGATGGGTGCGCCAATCCCGACGATCGTGGAGGAGTAGGCCACATTTCGCGCGCCCGGTATTTCTCCTACCGCCTGGCTCCATTCCCTGCGGAAATCGGCAGCCGAGGTCTGGCGTACATCCGCATCGAGCAGCTTGACCTGGATACTGGCGGTCGAACCTGTTTGCGAGTTTTCCGCGAGAGGTGAGACGGAGATATCAGCAAAACCGACGCGCACGGCTGTGCCTTGCAACAATCCCTCCTCACCAAGCCCGGCTGCTGCCGTCTCGGCCGCCTCGACGAAGCGTTGGGCGCTCTCGAGCGTGTCGGACTCGCTTGTTCCCCTCGGAAACTCCAGTTCGGCGGTAACGAAATTTCCCTCGATCTCTGGAAAGAACACGAACTTCACCAATCCGCCCGCAACACAGCCGGCCGTGCCGATGCCTATGGCGATGCTGGCGACGATCACAAAGACCGGATGCCGGATCGATCCGCGCACGATTGTGCGCAAGGGACCACCGGCAAACCGGTCAAGGCCGCGATTGATCCGCCCGCGTACCGGCTCGGTGAACCGCCGGGGAGAGAACCGGCCTGGTGCGCCGGCGCCGACATGGCTGAGATGGTTCGGCAGAATGAAAAACGATTCGATGAGAGAGGCGGAAAGGACATAGATGACCACCGCCGCTACAGGCGAAACGAAGGAACCCGACTCGCCCGGCAGGAACCACAACGCGAGGAAGGCGATGATTGTAGTCAGCACCGAGAAAAGAATTGGTCGCCAGACCCGCAAGATGCCACGTTCCGCAGCCCCCTCGACAGGTCCCTTCTGCACCTCGCCAAAAGTGCGTTCGCCGACAATGATGGCATCATCGACGACGATGCCAAGCGCCAGGATAAAGCCGAACAGCGAAAGCTGATTGATGCTCGGCCCGAACAACAGCATCGGAGCGAATGCACCTGCAAAGGCCACGACCACGCCGAAAGCAACCCAGGCCGCAATTCTCAGATCGAGAACCAGTGCCAGGACCGCGAGAATGAGCACGGCGCCCAACGCGCCATTCTTGGCCAGGAGATTGACCCGCCCCTGCAGGATCTCCGCCTGGTCACGCCAGACCTGAACTTCTGCGCCGTTGGGCAGGCTCGGTCGCAATTTGTCATCGAGATAGGTCTGAACGGCGTCCGCCACCGCAAGCATCTGTTCGGAATCAGCCCGGTTAACGGAAACAAACACCGCCGGCTCGCCGGAGATGGTCGCGCGTTCCGAGGTGCTGGCCAGACCTTCCTTGACTTCTGCGATGTCGTCGAGTTGGACGGCCGCGCCATTGGCGTCCGAAAACAGTCTGAGCGAACGATATTCACTGACCGCGTCGGCCGCCCCGGTCGTGCGCACCTGAATATCGGCTGTGCCGGTATCGATGCGGCCGGCGCTGATTTCCGCGTTCTGCGAGGAAATGACGCCGGCCAGCTCCAGAACACCCAGACCGTAGCTGCGCAGCGTATCCAGGCCGACGGTTATGTCCACCTGGTCGTCAGGCAATCCCGCCAGCGCGACCTGGCTGACCCCATCAAGTTCTGTGAGGTCATCACGGACGCGGACCGCCAGATGCTTTAACGCCATCCGCGGAATATTCCCGTAAATGACGATCTGCACCGCCATTTCCTGCGGTTCGAATATCGAAATCCGCGGCGCTTCGGCGGCATCAGGCAGGCTTGTGATGCGTGCGATCGCTGCTTCGATATCGCTTTCGACCTCGCTCGCATCGGCGCCTTCCACCAGCTCGGCCGTGAGTGTGGCCATGCCCCGAGCCGCCGTGGATCGAATCTCGCGAACACCGCCGATTCCTTCAAGCTGTTGCTCGATCGGGCTCAGGACGGAATCTGCAACCTCTCCGGGATTGGCGCCCGGATAGGAGACACTCACCGTCACGGCAGTGGCTGCAATTTCGGGAAAGCTGCGCACAGTGACGGAGGTGATTGCCGCCGCGCCAGCGGCCAGAAGCACAACCATCAACAGGTTCGCGGCGACCCGGTTTCGTAGGAACCAGCATATCAGCGCCGTCATTGGGACTGTCCTTCGCGCGCCGCATCAGCGACGCGAACCTTCTGCCCCTGGAGCGGCGCCGGCAGACTGCTGACCATCACTTGCATCCCGGCGGTAATGCCGTCGCCCGTGACAAGAACCCGATCCTCCTCGCGGTAGAGCACCTCGATCTCGATGCGCGACAAGACGCCATCGGCAATTCGCCAGAGTGCATCTTGCCCCTTCACCGCTTCGGGCGGCACGGCGAACGCCGCGCTCCCCTCGAGGCTGACTGACAAGGCGACCTCGACCAATTCGTTGATCTTCACCGCCCGGGCGCGATTTGCGCCCGTGGGAGCCTCGAAAGGCGAAGGTACTTCGATGACTAGAGCGACGGTGCGTGTGGCCTGCACGATGCTGGGATCTATTCCGACCACTGTGCCTGTGCCCAGCGGCGCCTTGTCGGCAACGGTCCTCGCCAACGCCACGGTCGCGCCCAGCCCCGCCTCGGCAGCGCCAAGCACGAACAGATCGGAAGGTGTCAGCCCCATCTGCAGCCTGACCGCGCGTGCATCGACGAGCCTGCCCAGTGCCGCGCCTGGCTGCACGAGTTTTCCCACGGCCGCGGCTTCCGATGTGACGAGAGCGTCAAACGGCGCTGTGATCTGTGCATCTTCCAGAGAGTCACGCGCCTGCATCAGGCTGGCGCGGGCGCTGGCGACGTTCGCCTGAGCGGACTGAAGCCCGACCCTTGCATCCTCAAGCGTTGCTTCGCTGACGACCTGCTCGCCGGCTAGGGTCTGCTGGCGTTGCAGGGTAGCCTGCGCTTCCGTCAAGGCCGCCTGGGCTTGTTGGTGGTTTGCCTCCGCCTGGGCCACACCAGCTTCCAGGGTGCGCGTCTCGAGCGTGACCAGCACTGTGCCCTCGCTCACCAGTTCCCCGATCGCGAAATCGTTACTGACCGACGCGATCCGTCCCTGTATCTCACTGGTAATCGCAAGGTCAGCCCGCGGCCGCACAAATGCTGTCTGACGGATCGTTGTCTGCGCCGCTGTGTCCACGGTTGCAGCGCGAACGAGCGGCGAGGCGGGGGCAGACGTCTCGTCGGCGGGTTCAGATATCCAGAGCCACCAGAACAACCCGAGCCCGCTCGCGAGAATCGCAAGGGCCGCTATCGTCCATGCCCATGGCCGTCCGTGGCCGCTATCATGCCCTCCGGATCTGCCAGCGTTGTCTGCGGGCTTGCCGGAGGCTTTGTGTTGACCTGAACTCTCTTGCGTCTGTGGCGGCTGATTGCGGCGGCTTCGTTTGGTGTGCTCGGCCATTGGGGTCTCGACTCCGGGTTTTGATCCTTCAGGTTCCGAGGCTTCGTCACCACATGGTCGGTAGCGTCGATGAAACGCCAACTCCGTTGCGGCCCGGATGTTCCATTTTCCGCCGGCGCTGTGCCTATGCCTATGAGCGGACCGCCCACCTCCGGCCGGAGCATGTGCCGCCGTGAAGAAACCGACGCTATGCAGCGATCATTTGATGCCGGAGCCCGAAACACTTTTGGCGCCATCGGGGGAACAAGTTGGGGTGCGCCGGGTTGACCTGTCGGGAGCCTGTTTCAGGCATCCTCAATGTGACAATAGCCCAGCAACTGATATCTGGAGGAAGAAAATGACCGAGATTAAGGGAGAACTACTGTCGTTGAAGGACACGCAGTTGGAAACTGAAAACCCGGCTGAGGATATCCGCAAGCATGACGTCGTTGATTCCGCCGGCGAGAAGGTCGGACATGTCAGCGATCTGCTGGTGGACGATGGCGAGCGGAAAGTTCGCCTGATGGAGGTTGCCCATGGAGGGCTTTTGGGGATCGGCCAGGAAAAGGTTCTTATCCCTGTCGATGCTATCACCAAGATCGATGCGGACGTGGTGCACATAGATCGTTCTCGCGAGCATGTCGCCGGAGCACCGGTTTACGATCCGGACGTGGGACTTCGGCAGGACGATTACGCCGGTCTTTACGACTACTATGGCTATGCGCCGTTCTGGGGCCCGGGATACGCTTACCCGGCCAATCGGAGACTTTGAGAACACGACCTCGGATGCAGCAACGAAAGCCACGTCCGTTGAAAAGCTTGTTCTGATCCGGCGAACCGCTGGGTCGGAACCGGCCACAGTTCTGTGAAGATGAACCTGCAACCATCCTCGACCGGATCAATCCGTTCTAGATGAGAGGTGATTGTTAAGCCGGATGACAGGGTCGCCGAGCGGCCAGGCATCGGACTCCGTCTTCGGGCGATAGGCCGAGGGGTCATGCGAGGTCGAATGTGCGCCGACATGATCGGTAACGTATTAGACGAGCGTCGGCCCGAGATTGCGGCGTGCCCGCTCGACCGCCCAGTTGGCCACTGCGTGGACGGCGAGGTAATGGTTGCCGTCTACCCGGAGGGCAGGAGTGCCGAAACCAAGTCCACGGGCCGCCCGATCCGTGTGTGTTAGCGGCCCTCTGCCGCAAACAGTTGCGGCGCCCCCGGCCAGTCGGAGTCCGGTAGGATCGAAATCGAGCGCTACTCTCTTGGCCGCTTATATATTCTTCTTTCGCGCTGGCGTGTCGCGGATATTCCGGAGCGGCATCCGCTCTCTGCTCCGACGCAAGAAGGCGCACCGCATGCCCTGATTCGTGATTGGGAAACCACTGACCAGATAATTGCCGTGCCGGTGGAACATTTACAAGAGACGCCAGTTTGAACACTGTGGGCAGCTTTACCGAAAAGCACTCGCCTGGCGACGATGCGACACGCACCTTCGGGATCATTGACGTCATCATCAACCCGCCGGTTCGTCGTTGACACTCGCCATTCATTCTTCTCGCGGACTCACGTTTGCCTGCGATGAACTCCCGAAGCACATCGGTTAGCTGTGAATTCGGCTACCGAACAGTACCAAGGAATCCAACAATGGCCGACTTCTTTTTTTGGTTTTTGATCCTGCTGTTCCTGATGGTGGTTCTGGCCTGGCCAACTTGGCCCTACACCTTTCAACGATGGCCCTATACACGGGGCGGAGGTTATCGCTACGCACCAAGCACAGCAGCGGCGGCGGTTGCGCTGTTCGTTCTGATCCTGTTCTGGATCGGCATTATCGCAATCGCGTGGCCTTGGGCGCCTGCGACTGTGATCGCGAATTGAGACAATAATCGCAGCCGCGTGCCTGTGCCCATGCGGTGCTCAAGACGAGCGCCCACCAGTTCGATTCAATGCTGATTCTGCCCCGGCCGGTTGGCGAAGTCCGAAAGCTGGGATCTACCAAGCGGCTCGACTCCGAGGTTCTTCGGATTTTTGCGACTGACCAGATGTCTGGACGCCCGTACCTTTCCGTGGACGCAGTCGAATGATGAAGAAAGGAAACCGGATGATTTTCAATATAGCAAGTAACGCGTTCCAGGAAGGCGACCCGATCCCGGCGCGATATGCCCGGAAAGGCGAGAACGTGTCTCCGCCACTCAGGTGGGAAGGCGCTCCAGAGCGGACCAAGAGTTTCGCCCTGATCATGGAGGACCCCGATGCACCCTCGGGCATCTTCCGCCACTGGGGCCTCTATCACATTGCGGCCGGACGGTCGCTGTTGCCGGAGGCCGTCGGGGCAGGGGCGAACACGGAGGATCTCGGCATCTGCGTCAATGATTTCGGCGAATTGAAATATGATGGCCCGCAGCCGCCCGAAGGAGATCCGCCTCATCGCTACATTTTCCGGCTCGCCGCTCTCGATGTCGAACGCCTGACCAAGGCGCCGAAGCTGAGCGTCGTGGACATGTGGGACATGGCGCAGCAACATGTGCTGGAAACAGCAGAGTTGTCTGGCACATATCGACGTTGAGACGGAGTTGTCACGTTGATTCCCACCGATTGCCGGAGCAACGATTTGAACGTAATCGGTACTGATGCAGACACGGTCCATCATCAGCTACAAACGCCACCGCTTCCCGCCCGAGATCATCGCTCACGCGGTCTGGCTATACGTCCGCTTCAATCTGAGCTTGCGCGAGGTCGAGGAGATGCTGTTGGAACGCGGCATCGACGTTTCTTACGAGACCGTCCGACGATGGACCCGCAAGTTCGGCCCGCAGATCGCTCGCAACTTGCGCCGTCGGCAGGCCCATCCCGGAGATGTCTGGCATCTGGATGAAGTTGTTGTAAAGATCGCGGGCCGGTCATTCTGGCTCTGGCGTGCGGTCGATCAGGACGGTGTTACTCTGGACGAGATTCTCCAAACCAGACGCGACAAACGCGCGGCAAGGCGGCTTCTGGTGGGACTGATCAAGCGATACAGCTTCGTTCCGAAACGTATCGTCACCGATAAGCTGCGGTCCTACAACGCGGCGAAGCGCGAGGTCGCGCCCGGTCTGGATCACTGGTCGCACAAAGGCCTCAACAACAGGGCCGAAAACAGCCACCTACCGTTCCGCAAACGGGAGAAGACTATGCAGGGCTTCAGATCACCTGGCGGGCTGCAGCGTTTCATCTCCGTTCACTCCGCAACCCGCAACTGCTTCTCCGTTCCTGCCCGCCGCCGAAATGCACAGACCATCCGCTACCACCGGATGGAAGCCATTGATGCTTGGAAGACGGCGTCCGGCACCGCTTGAAGCAAGCTGAAAATCCGGGAAGCTGATCATCGTACGTTAACGTGATGTAGTGGATGGCGCCCTCCGACGGCATCGAGTGTGCCAAAACAGGTTTTGCTGAACCTTGAGAGGAGCCAC
>Ga0076929_100659_pt1 | contig 21167 bp, 16 predicted proteins | sample HotLakConUCCSL28_FD_87104 | JGI IMG/M metagenome (GOLD analysis project Ga0076929, IMG submission 87104) | Hypersaline microbial mat communities from Hot Lake, Washington, USA - Hot Lake Consortium UCC-SL28 (version 3) (version 3) | ecosystem: Environmental > Aquatic > Thermal springs > Hot...
CCGCGCGCGCCGCGGCTTCGATCTCGTCGTCGTAGATGGCCTCGAGCGTATGGGTCACGTCGGCCTCGGGCTCGGGGAGCGGGGCCGGCCGCGCGCCCACACGCGCCGCGAGCCAGCCGAGATCCTCTTCGAGCCGGTCCTCGCGGGCGAGGAAATCCAGCGGCGCCACCTCCGAGAAGCCGCGCACCACCTGCGCCTGGCTGGCCCAGGTGGCATCGGTGCGGATCGAGGTCTGACCCGCGAGATTCGCCTTGAGGAACCTGAGGAAGGCGAGAAACGCCTCGCGATGCTGCTCGGCGGAATAGGTCTCGGGCGTCGGGGCCTCGTCGGGCAGGGGCAGGCGGTAGAGGCGGCGCAGGCTCGCCCTTATGGCGGCATAGGTGCCCGGGCCGGTGGCAAGGATGCGCCGGCAGAAGGCGGTGTGCGCCCGCACCGCGGGGTGGCTAAGCACGGTGAAACCGATGTGCCCGGGCCGGCCCGCCCGCCAGGCGCGCAGCGACTTCTGGGTGAAGCCCTCTTCGATCCCGCCGCCCTCGGCCCCCAGCGAAGCGAGCCAGCCCCGAATCTGCCCTTCCACGCTGCCGCCCCGCACGGGCGCATAGAGCAGCGGCGCGCCCCTCGCGGCGGCGTAGCTCGGCACGACAGGGCCGCGGCGCGGCTCGAAATTGGGCGTGCGCGAGAGGTTGAACCGGTCGAGCCGTGCAAGCGCCAGTTCCATCTCGGAGAAGTTTTCCACCTTCTGGGCCATGGGCGCGGGATTCTGCTTCTTCAGATCGCTGCCAAGACTTTCGCGCTTCTCGCCGGCCCCGAGCCAGCTGGCGAGGCCGTTCATCACCCCGATATCCTGGAGATCCTCGTAGGCGATCCAGAACGCCGTCTGCCCGCTGCGCTGCAGGTGGCCCAGCACACGCACCTGGAACTCCTGGAGCGCCGCGAGATGCGCCTCGAATTCGGCGGCATTGAAGCGAACGGTCCGCGCCCGCTGGTGGCGTGCCTCGGTGAGCTTCCACTGCCCGGTGGCGCGTGCGATCTTCCAGGAAACATAGCTTTCCGCCGGATTGCGCGTGAGCACGATCTTCGCGCAGCGGGGATCGTCCATCACCACGTCGAAGATGCGGGGATCGTGATCGTGGAAGTAGCGGAACCCCGCGAGCCCCTCGGCGGTGCGGATCGCGTCGAGCAGGGCCAGCGGATCGCGTTCGCGCTCTTCGCGCGTCACTCCGAGCAACGCGTTCTGGTTTGGATAGCCCATGAAGCCGGGGTTGAACGCCTCGCCATGGCAGTGCAGGGCGACGTAGGCGTTCAGGTTGCTCTCGAGCAGGTTCGAGCCTGTGCGCATCTCGGCAAGGATCACGAAGAGGTCGAACCCGGCCAAGATGCGCTCACTTCACGAGATAGGGCTTGCGGCGCGGCCGCTCGGGCATCGGATCGGGCGCGACGGAGGGGAAATCGCCCACCAGATGCGGATGCATGCCCTGGTTCTTCAGGCTCTGCAGGAAGTTCGGGAGGTTCTTCAGATCCTTCATGCGCGGCGCTTCCGTCACGCGGCGGGGCTGCCGGGGCCCCACGGCATCGATGATGCTCTGGAGATTCTCCATGGGGTTCTCGATGAACTCGGCCATGCTCCAGATCTGGACCCGCGCCTTGGAATAGGGCGAGCGCAGCGCATAGAGGTGATCCACCTCGATCTTCTGCAGATCGGCCGCGCGGCGCCGCAGGGTTCCGAAATTCTCGTTGGACTCGTAGAGATCGAGAATCCACGCGCCGGTGATCACCGAGATCTGTGCGTTCGGGTCGCGCGCGAGCTGCCAGCTCATCACCTGGTTGTCGCGCGGACCGAACATGAACGCCTGACGCTCGCCTCGCGTGTTCCAGATGAGATTGGTCAGGAAGGCCACGGGCCGGTAGTCCCGGACCACCCGGTCGTCGGAAAGAGCGCCGTTGAAGCTTCGGTGGCCCTCGGCGAACTCGGCCCGTTGGGGTCCGTAGAGATGGCCATGCACGCGCATCCCGCTGACGCGGCCGAGCCACCCCTCGAAATCCTCGAAGAGGTCGGAAAACCCCTCGAACACCGAGTAGGGAGCGGCGGTGACGCCGTTCTCCCAGTTCTCGTTCGGGAACCGGCTTTGCATGTAAAGGCCCGGCCGGCCGCGGGTACGGCGAAACACGGCCTTGGAGAACACGCGGTCGATCTTGCCGGGATTGGGCTCGGTGCGGCTCATGGCGCCGGCGCTGTCGGTGAGGAAGGCACGGTAGAGCTTGTCGGCGCGCGGCCAGATCTTGCGCGCCACGAAGCAATCCGACCGGCGCAGAAGCTGGAGGTGGTCGTCGTAGAAGATGTGCGGCTTGCCCTGGAAATCGAACTTCGAGAGTGTCAGCGAGCGGCTCTCGATGTCCCGCGCGTAGAGGCGCGATAGGGTCTGGAAATAGCTTTCGTCGGGAATCCACACGAGCTTGAAGTAGCGCTCGAAGCGGGCGCGCTCGGGGTCCTGCAGGATCGCCGAAAGGGTCTGCCGGGTGAGGCACCACCATTGCGAGCCCATGTGCGGGATGAGTTCGCGGGGCGGCCTGCGGCGCAGCCGCAGGCGCCGCTGCACTTCCACCGCCGCGTCGAAAAGCATCCGGTTGCTCTTCCAGGAGAACGGAAAGCGCAAGGTGAAGCGTTCGGTGTCGAGGCCGCCGACCGTCCAGGGCACGTCGGCGGTGGTGGCGCTTTCGATGAAATCGGTGTTGGGCCGCGCCGCGAGGTAATCGCGCAGCTCTTCCACCGGGCGCAGCGGCAGGCAGGAGCCCGAGGCCAGGTAGACATGCCGGACTTCGGAGAACTCGGCGAGCATCAGCTCGGAAGCTTCCTGCGTGGCAGCGACGATGCCCCAGGTGCCCCACTCGCAGCGGTGCCGCGGCGAGAACCTGACCCCGGGCAGCGCCGACAGCGCATCGCGGAAGGCGGTGAAGCGGGCACGGTGCACGCTCCGATCGACGTGGATCACGACGGGGCACCCGGCGGCATGCCAGTGCCGCGCAACCTGCTCGGCCCGGTCGAAATCGGTATGCACGAGCATGACCACACCGAGGCTCATGCCCAGTTCCCCTTCGACATCAGCCCGAGGATCTCGAGCTGGCGCCAGTTTATGTATTTCTCCGACCACTTGCACCAGATCTCGGGATTGCGGCGCATGGCTTCGGCATAGGCCTTGTACTCGACGGAGTTGGCGTAGTGCTCGCCGCGCTCGATCTCCTCCTCGGCCTTGAGCGTGAAGGTGTCGAGAAACTTTGTGTGCAGGAGCATCCCGCTCGCCTTCTCGCCGCCCCACTCGTCATAGACAGAGTTGAGTCCGCGCGGGAGCAGCATGTGGGTGGAACTGGCATAGGCGTATCGCCTGTCCCAGCGGACCAGCGGAATCTTGTTGAGCGCTGGCGAGCGCCAGGGTTCCTCGGCGAAGAACATCCGCATCCGCGGGCCGCCCTGGATCCAGAGGTTGCCGTACTGCGGGTTGCGCTCGATCACGTAGTTGCCGCTGTCGAACCAGCAGGCGATCTCCAGGGGATCCTGCCCTTCCTGGTAGGGCTGCTCGGCGAGAGCGCCCTTTGGATACATGTCGAGCAGCATCGCCGGGAACGAGCGGATCGCGGACGCATCGAGCCAGTCGGTGAGCGCGCGCAGCGGGCGCGTGTCGCAGAACGGGTAGACGAGGAACTCGTCGGGATCGACGGTGAGCACCCAGTGGCGATGCCCGTGGCGGCCGAGCAGCCAGTTGACCCAATCCATCCCGTAGCTGGCGCGGCGGTAGCTTGCCCCCGTGTGCCAAAGCGAAACGTCGCCCTGGTTTTCGAGGTATTCGCGCGACCCGTCGGTCGACCCGTTGTCGACGATGAGAAAGTGATCGATCCCGAGTTCGCGGTAGTAGCGCAGGAACCACGGCAGGCGCACACGCTCGTTGCGGATCGTCGAAAAGCACAGAATGGCCCCCGGCGTGATCCGGCTCGTACGGTTCTGCACGGGCACGAGTTCGCGCCGCCGCGCCCAGGCACGCCAGAGGCGGCCCTTCCGCCTTAACCGGAGCCCGTATGAACGAACGATCCGCAATCCAACCCTCGAAACGCTACACGCCGGCCCATGGTCTCACATCCGGCCCAACAAGACATTGAAATGATCCTGCCAGGTCGGAGGCTCGATCGGCGCTGAAACGGATGCGCCGCCGGGTTCGCAAAGCCCCATAATCTTTTGTGCCCACTCATAGCTGTCGGTTCCCGGCAGGTAAACGGCGTTGTCGCCGAGCGTCTCGCGGTAGACCGGCAGCGCGGTGCAAAGAGGCAGGGTGCCCAGCGCGGCCGCTTCGAGCGGCGGCAGGCCCGTGCCCTCCGCAAGGCTCGGAAAGAGCATTGCACGCGCCCGCGAGACGAGCGCCGAAAGCGCCGCGTCCCCCAGTCCCGTCAGTTCGCGGACGATGCCGCCCGGCCGCAACGCGTCCAGCCTCCGGAAGAGCGCCGGATCGGCCCAGCCCCGCGCGCCGCAGAGGTAGAGCCGCGGGAGGCGATCAACGGGCATCTCGCGTGCAAGATGTTCCCACGCATCGAGGAGAAGCACGTGGTTCTTGCGTGGCTCCAGCGTGCCGACGCTCACGAAATGGGGCCGGTCTTCGGGGAGCGGCGGCCTCCACTGCGGATCGGGGGCAGCGACCTCGATACCGAGCGGCACCACGAGCGCCGGCGGCGGCCGCCCCCAGGGCGCCATGCGCGCCTCGCTTGCCTCGCGCACCGATTGCGTGGGGTAGACCAGCCGGGTCGCATGAGCGTGGGCGGCACGCAAGAGCGTGCGCATGCGCTCGGGCGCGCGGCCGCGCTGCCACTCCGGATGCTCGAGCGGGATCACGTCGTGGATCATCACCGTGAACCCGCCGCCCGCAGCGTTCGCCAGGGTTCGCGCCAGGCGTGCCTCCAGCGCGGCGTGGCCCACGTGGAAGGTCGCCGCGCCGGCCGGCAAATGGCGGCGCAGGAGCCACCCGAGCCCCCGGCGCGGGACGCGGGCCACCGCCGCGCGCCTGAGCGCCGATTCCGCCGCCGCGGCATCCCCCTGGCGCGTGCCGAGGCGGCTCAGCAACCCCGCATCGCCCCAGCCGCCGGGCCCGGGCCCCTCGGCCAGCAGCCGGCATCCGGCCTCGTCGAGCAGGAGAAAGCCGGCCGCGGTGCGCACCAGCCCGAAGAGCGGCGCCGGGTCCGCGAGGAATGCGTCGAGGTAGGCCCGCTCAACCCTGTCGATCCCGGTAGGCCCCTGCCCGATACGCGAGACGCTGCGGCTGAGATCGAGCAGGCGCGCCGGGGGCGAGGGTTCAGCGCGCACCCTGCCGCGACCTGTGCCACCGCCAGGCATCGGCGATCATCTGGGAAAGGTTGGAGCGCTCGGGCCGCCATCCCAGCGTGTCCGACGCGCTCTGGCCGCCACAAACCAGCCGCGCGCAATCGCCCGGCCGGCGCGGGCCGATCACGTGAGGCACCGCGCGGTTGGTAACGACGCGGCTGTGTTCGATCACCTCGCGCACGGAGAAGCCACACCCGGTGCCGAGGTTGAACACCCGGCTTCCGCCGCCTTCGGCGAGCCATCGCAGGCCGAGCACATGGGCATCCACAAGATCCGAGACATGGACGTAGTCGCGGATACAGGTGCCATCGGGGGTATCGTAATCGTCGCCGAACACCGTGAGGGCCGGGCGCAGGCCGTCGATTGCCTCGAGCATGAGGGGAATGAGATGGGTTTCCGGCTCGTGGCATTCGCCAAGCTCGCCGTCCGGATCGGCGCCGGCAACGTTGAAGTAACGGAAGATCACGTGGCGCAGCCCGTGGGACGCCTCGAAGCCGCGCAGCATGTCCTCGATCGCGCGCTTGGACGCACCGTAGGGGTTGACCGGGTTCTGCGGCGTCGCCTCGGTGAGCTCGATCCCGTCGTGCTCGCCGTAGGTGGCGCAGGTGGAGGAGAACACGAAGCTCCGGCAGCCTGCCGCCAGGGACGCCTCGACGAGATTCAGCGAGCCCGCAACGTTCACGCGCCAGTACCGCCCGGGCTCGCGCACCGACTGGCCGACCTCGCTGAGAGCCGCGAAGTGCATCACGGCCACGGGCCGGTGAACGGCGAACACCGCAGCCAAACGCTCGGGGTCCAGCAGGTCGCCACGCTCGAGCGGGCCATACCTGACGGCAGCCTCCCGGCCGCTCGTCAGATTGTCGAAGGCCACGGGCAGATAGCCCGCCGACGCGAGAGCCTTGCAGGCGTGGCTGCCGATGTAGCCCGCGCCGCCCGTGACGAGCACCCGCTCCATCGGCGCCCGTCTACTGCGCCGCCTTGCGCAGGCTGACCATCTCTTCGAGATAGGCGGAGAATTCCTCGCGCAGATCCTCGCGGGCGAGCCCGAAAGCCACCGTGGCCTGCAGAAACCCCGCCTTCGAGCCACAGTCGAACCGCTGGCCGCGGAAACGATATCCGTAGACGGGCCGATCCTGCTCGATCTCCTCGGCGATCGCGTCGGTCAGCTGGATCTCGCCGCCGGCGCCGCTGCGGCGCTTGTTGAGCGTCTGCAACACCCTGGGCGTGAGGATGTAGCGGCCGATGACGGCGAGGTTCGAGGGCGCGTCCTCCGGGCGCGGCTTCTCGACCATGCCGGCGATGGAAACCTTCTCTCCCATGTCCTCCTTGACGTCGAGAACGCCGTAGGCACCCGTCTTGTCGCGCGGGACCTCCATGGCGGCAACCATGCACCCGCCGGTTTCCTCGTAGGCCTCCACCATCTGCTGGAGGCAGGGCTTCTCGGCAGCGATCACGTCGTCGGGGAGGATCACTGCAAACGGTTCGTTGGCGATCAGCCGCTTCGCGCACCACACGGCGTGTCCGAGGCCCAGCGCCTTGTGCTGGCGGATATAGGCGATGGCGCCGCTGTCCATGTTGGTGGTCTTCAGAACGTCGAGCAGATCCTGCTTGCCCTTCTTGCGGAGCGCGGCCTCGAGTTCGGGAGCGAGGTCGAAGTAGTCTTCGAGGGCGCTCTTGCCCCGGGACGTCACGAAGATGAATTCCTTTATGCCCGCGGCGCGGGCCTCGTCGATCGCGTACTGGATGAGCGGACGGTCCACGAGGGTCATGATCTCTTTTGGGACCGATTTGGTCGCGGGGAGAAACCGCGTTCCCAGACCGGCCACCGGGAAGACCGCCTTCGTTACCTTGCGTCGCATGTACTACCTTTCGTTTCCTTCGGGGGGACCTGCTCGCGCAGACAGCTAACACGATAAAGGTTAACGGGACCATGTAGAATTCAAGGAAAAGACGGGCGGTCGGGGGCAAGGCCGGCGCTTCGGCCGTCCGGCGAGGCAGCCCGCGCCGGCGTGCCGATGCACGGGGCAAGGGCCGTTCCGGCGGCGTGCCGAGGCGTTCACGGCCCGCGCTTTGTGGGCGAAAGCTGGAGCCCGCGGACCGGTGCCACCCGGGCCGCTTCGCGACGCAGCCGCCGCCGGAGCGTGAGCGCGGCGCCGCGCGGTGCCGTTCGCTCCGAGAGGCCCCAGAGGCCGCCGGCCTGTTCCCACACGCCGCTTTCGGTGAAGCGCACGCGATGGCGCCGTGTCGTCGGCGAAAACAGAAAGAGGCTCACCGTTGCCCCGTCGCGCGCTGCCTCGGCGGCTTGCGCGCGAAGGCTCCGGGCGTTCCACGCCCACCCTGCCACCACGACGCCGAGCCCCCGGTCGACGCTGCCCTCGAAGGGCAGGAAGCCGCGCGCCGCATGGCTCAGCGGCGGCAGGGGCTGCAACGGGCGCGCCATCCCGTCTTCCCAACCCTCGCCGAGGCTCGCCATCAGCCGCGCGACATCGCGCGGCTCGATCCGCCCGGCCACCATGTGGCTCAGGAGCCGCGCGCGCTGTTCGGCGCGGAAGACGGCAAACCGCTCCTCAAGGGCCTCGGGCGCGTGGCGGCGCAGGAAAACGGCAAGGCTCGCGCCCTCCTCGAACAGGCTGCGGGGAACGCGGTCGGCCCGGCGCCGGGCGCTGGCGTGAAAGCCGTGGTGCACCACCGCGCCGGGAACAAGCGCCGTCATGTGCCCCTCGCGCGCGAGCCTCAGGTTGAGATCGGTGTCTTCGAGGAAAAAGTGGAGCGCGGGGTCGAAGCCGCCCAGCTCGGCGAGCACGGAGCGGCGCACGGCCATGTTGGTGCCTTCCGTGCGGACCGCGCGCCCCGGCGGCGGCTCGAAAACCGCGATCTCGTGGCCATCGGTCGCGAGCGGCCGATGCTCGCCCCGCGCATTGACCTCGCGCGGACCCCACTGCACCGAGATCCCGTTGCGCCCCAGAACCGTGCCGCCCGCCGCCGCGACATCCGGCGGACCGAAGGCGCCGGCGAGGGCGTCGAGCCAGGTGGGCTCGGGCACGGCGTCGTCGTCGATGAAGGCCAGGATCTCGCCGGCTGCCGCGGCCACCCCGAGATTGCGGGCCTGCGAGAGATTGGGAGCATCGAACGCCACCAGTTTCAGGCGCCCGGCAAGCCCCGTGCGCTCCACCGCGGCGCGCCCCTCCGCATCGGTCACCACGACGATCTCGAAGGTCAGGCAGAACAGCCGCGTGAGCGCATCGAGGCAGCGCGCCAGCGCCGCCGGGCGCCCGCGGCTGGCCACGATGACGCTTACGGGAAGCTCCTCGTCAGCGCCGGAAGCCGCCGTCATTCCATGCTCATCTCGGCCAGCATGGCCTCGAGGCGCGGCACGTCTTCAGGGTTGTTCAGCTCCCAGAACGAGCGGCCACGCGCCTCCACCTCGACGCAAAGCATCGCGCGCCCACGCTCGAGGAACCGCAGCTGCTCGAGCCCCTCGTTCCGCTCCAGCGGGCCCGCATCCCAGCCGGGATAGGCCGCCAGCGCCTCGGGCCGGTAGGCATAGACGCCGACATGGTGAAAGACCGGCGTCGCTGCACCCTCCCCGCCGGCGCCTGCCTGCGCGGCGGTGAAAGGGATCACTTCCTTGGAGAAGTAGAGCGCCCGGCCGGCGGAATCGAACACGGCCGTCGTGCCTCCCACGCGCCCCGCCGCGCGATCCGCGCGCAGGCTCGCGAGCGCGCCCGCGCTGCAGCGCAGCACGGGGGTCGCGGCGTCCGCGCCGGCATCGCGATCGAGCGCAGAGACGAGCGCGTCCACGAACCACGGCGGGGTAAGCGGCGCATCGCCCTGCAGGTTGACAACGATGCGCGCCTCGCTGCCCAACGTCACGGCTGCCTCGGCGACCCGTTCGGTGCCGTTTCGCGCCTCCGGAGATGTCATGACCACCTCGGCCCCGAAGCCGAGTGCCGTGTCCCGGATGCGATCGTCGTCGGTTGCCACGACCACGCGGTCGGCGCTGGCGACGGCCTTCGCGGCTCTCCACGTCCGCTCGATCAGCGTGAGCGCGACGCCCTGCGCGCCGCGCAGGCGCACGAGCGGCTTGCCCGGGTAGCGGCTCGACGCGTAGCGCGCCGGAATGACCACCAGAACGCCCGTCATTCACGCACCAGTTCCACGCCCGGTGCGTAGGCGATGAAGAAGGGGTTCTCGAAGCCCGGCTTGGCATAGCGAAGCGGCTCGTGGGTGTCGAAGCTCACGACATGTCCGCCGGCGGCTGAGAGCACGGCGTGGCCGGCTGCGGTATCCCACTCCATGGTCCGCCCGAGGCGCGGATAGAGATCGGCCTCGCCGTTGGCGAGAAGACAGAACTTCAGCGAAGAGCCCGCGGCCTTGAATTCGGCCACGTCGTAGCGCGCGATATAGGCGTCCGTCGCAGCGTCGCGGTGCGATTTCGAGGCCACGACGCGCAGAGCCGCGGGATCGGGGCGTGCCACGGCGAGCCGCTTGCGGGCGCCGGTCGTCTCGGCCCCGGGCGGCACTTCCTCCCAGGCCGCGCCCTCGGCATCGGTGAGAAAGAGCCGGCCTCGTGCCGGTGCGTAGACGACACCGCGAACGGGCACGCCGTCTTCAACCCAGGCGATGTTGACGGTGAAATCGCCCCGGCGTTGAACGAACTCCTTCGTTCCGTCGAGCGGATCCACGATGAAGAAGTCGCGCGCTCGCGTGTCATGGGTCGCGGCCTGTTCCTCGGTCACGAGCGCGGCATCGGGAAAGGCCGCGCGCAGCCCGGCGGTGATGATGGCGTCGGCCGCCTCGTCGGCGGCGGTCACGGGGCTGTCGTCGGCCTTGGCGCGGGTCGCCAGCTCATCGCCCCCGTAGAACTGCATGATCCGGGCACCGGCCTCAAGGGCCAGGCGGCGCATCACTCCGGGAAGCAGCGAATGGTTCATCGAGAAGGCTCCCGGTCGAGGCGCGCACGGCGCGCAATTGCATCGTCGGCGGGTTCTCCTTATCGTTGCACGCACACGGAACGGCAAGAAGTTCCGGTATTCAAAGGGCAGATCCACTAAGGAGCAGGGCCCGAGATGTTCGAGCGACGCACGCCGCAGACCGCTGTCGGTACATTCTTCCGCATGAGCGAGCTGGTGTATCACGGCGTCGTCCGCAACGTGCGCTCCACCCACGGGAACGCACTGGCTGCGATCTTCATAAACGTGGTGCAGATGATCATTCTCGTGCTGGTCTTCTACTTCATGTTCTCGGTTCTGGGCCTGAGAGGCGTGGCCCTCCGCGGCGATTTCCTCGTGTTCATCATGAGCGGGATCTTCCTGTTCATGACCCACATAAAGGCGCTCGGCGGGGTGATGGGCGCCGAGGGCCCCACCTCGGCGATGATGAAGCACGCGCCGATGAACACGATCGTCGCCATTGGCTCGGCGATGTTCGGGACGCTCTACATCCAGATCCTCTCGGCCTGCCTCGTGCTCTACGGCTACCATGTGATTGTGAACCCGATCAGCTTCGACCAGCCCTTCGGCACCTTCTTCATGTTCATCCTGGCGTGGTTCTCCGGCTCGGCCATCGGGATCATGCTGCTTGCGCTGAAACCCTGGGCACCACGCGCGGTCGGCATCGTCTCGCAGCTTTACATGCGGGTGAACATGATCGCCTCGGGCAAGATGTTCGTGGCCAACAGCCTGCCCGGTTACATGCGCGACTACTTCGACTGGAACCCGCTCTTTCACGCCATCGACCAGGCACGAGGGTTCGCCTTTCTCAACTACGCGCCCCGATACACCGAGATCGCCTATCCGCTGATCCTGTCGGGCGTCCTCATCATGATCGGCTTGATGCTGGAATTCACGACCCGACGGGCGGCCTCGCAAAGCTGGTCGGCACGGGATTGATGCCGCGGCCGGGTGCGTTCCGGTGGCTGGCTGCCGCGGTGGTGGCGCTCGCAGCCGCGCTTGCATCGCCGGCAAACGCCACGCAGGAGGGCTGGCCCGCGCTTTTCGACGTGGCCGGAGTTGCACCGAACGACCGTCTGAACATCCGCGCGGCCCCCAGCGCCAGCGCAGCCCGCATCGGCAGCCTTGCGCCGGACGCCACGGGGGTGGAGGTCATCCGCCCCGACGACCGCCTGCGCTGGGGTCTCGTCAACACCGGCGAAGGCACCGGCTGGGTATCGCTGGCGTATCTCGCGCGCCGCGCAGGGCAGTGGGATGGCGCGCTGCCACGGATCGCCCGGTGCTTCGGGACGGAGCCGTTCTGGTCCATTCAACTCGAGTGGGAGGGAGAGCGTGACGGGGCGCTGAGCTTCAAGGCTCTCGATGAACCCGAGCGGCAATTCGGCGTTCTTCGCGTGACGGGATCCCAGAACAGCCGGAACCGCCACGCCCTTGTCTCCAGCGGCGAGGCGGGGACGCTGACGCTGCTCGTGCGCGGGGCGATGTGCTCCGACGGGATGTCCGACCGGGCCTACGGCCTCGAGGTGGATGCCCTGCTCGAGGATGGCGAGGGCCTGCGCATGCTCTCGGGCTGCTGTTCGTTGTCGCTGCCGTGAGCCGCGGCGGGCCCTGCTCGCCGCCAGAGCCCGCGCCACGCCTCCGGCTCAGGGCCCCGCGATGCGGAGCGTGAGGTTCACCCGGCCGGGAGCGCGCATCAGCGTCGAGGTGCCGGGGCGCAGGCGCGTCAGGCCGTGGTAGGCCAGCCGCGCGGCCCCCGACATCACCAGCACATCGCCCGAGCGGAGCCAGATTGCTTGGGTGCGCCCGCCGCGCTCCGTTCCGCCCACGCGAAGCTGGCCATCGTCGCCGAGGGAAATCGAAACGACCGGCCAGTCGAGGCAGGCCTCGTCGCGGTCGCTGTGCATCCCCATCCGCGCGTCGGGATCGTAGTGGTTCACGAGGCAGCTGTCGGGCAGGCGCGGCACGCCGGAAACCGCCTTCCATACCTCGAGCGCGAGGGGAGGGATGGCGGGCCAGGGGCGGCCGTCGGGCTGGGCGGGAGCGTATCGGTAACCCGCGCCGTCGGACATCCAGCCAAGCGCCCCGGCCGCGCTCATCCCCACGCTCATCCGCCGACCGCCCGGCACCGTGTAGCGGCGCAGCGGGGCGGCCCGCAGAACCTCGCGGACCTCCTCGAGCAGCCGGGCCTGGAGCGCACGGTCCAGCAGGGCCTCGTGGAGTGCAAATCCGGCGACCTCCCGCGGCGCCGGCAGCGGCGCCGCGAACGGCGCCGCGCCGTCGTGCGCGTCTCTCTCCTGCCCCGGTTTTGCCTCCATTTCGCCCTTTCGCGGCTGGTTGCAGCGCCCAAACCCGCCCCCTATATACCCCCGGAAGCGTGAGGGCGCCCAGTTTGCACGGCCTGCCCCCAGCGACAACCGAACAGGGGGGCGAGGACGCCGGACCGGGTCCACGTACCCCATATCGCCTGAAGCGAAAGGGATTGAAGTCATGGCTAAAGTCATCGGTATCGACCTTGGCACCACCAACAGCTGCATCGCCATCATGGACGGCTCGCAGCCCCGCGTGATCGAGAACGCGGAAGGGGCGCGCACCACGCCTTCCATCGTTGCGTTCGCGGAAAGCGAACGGCTCGTCGGCCAGCCCGCGAAGCGCCAGGCCGTTACGAACCCCGAGAACACCATTTTCGCCGTCAAGCGCCTGATCGGCCGCCGCACCGACGATCCGGAGGTGACGAAGGACAAGAAGATCGTCCCCTACACGATCGTGGACGGCGGCAACGGCGACGCCTGGGTCGAGGCGCGCGGCGAGAAGTATTCACCCTCCCAGATCTCCGCCTTCATCCTCCAGAAGATGAAGGAGACCGCCGAGAGCTATCTCGGCGAGAAGGTCGAGCAGGCCGTGATCACCGTGCCGGCCTACTTCAACGACGCCCAGCGCCAGGCCACCAAGGACGCCGGCAAGATCGCCGGGCTCGACGTGCTGCGCATCATCAACGAGCCCACCGCCGCCGCGCTTGCCTACGGGCTCGACAAGAAGGAATCCAAGACGATCGCGGTCTACGACCTCGGCGGCGGCACCTTCGACATCACGATCCTGGAGATCGACGACGGCCTGTTCGAGGTGAAATCCACCAACGGGGATACGTTCCTCGGCGGCGAGGATTTCGACATGCGCGTCGTCAATTACCTGGCCGACGAGTTCAGGAAGGAGCACGGGGTCGATCTCACCCAGGACAAGATGGCCCTCCAGCGCCTGAAGGAGGCCGCCGAGAAGGCCAAGATCGAGCTCTCCTCTTCCAGCCAGACGGAAATCAACCAGCCGTTCATCTCCATGGGGGCGAACGGACAGCCGCTGCACATGGTCATGAAACTCACCCGCGCGAAGCTGGAAAGCCTCGTGGGCGATCTCATCAAGTCGTCGCTGAAGCCTTGCCAGGCCGCCCTCAAGGACGCTGGCCTGTCGGCCTCGGACATCGACGAGGTGGTGCTCGTTGGCGGCATGACCCGGATGCCGAAGGTCGTCGAGGAAGTCACCAAGTTTTTCGGCAAGGAACCCCACAAGGGCGTCAACCCCGACGAGGTGGTCGCCATGGGCGCGGCGATCCAGGCCGGTGTGCTTCAGGGCGACGTGAAGGACGTGGTCCTGCTCGACGTCACGCCGCTTTCGCTGGGCATCGAGACGCTGGGCGGCGTGTTCACTCGCCTGATCGACCGCAACACCACGATCCCCACCAAGAAGAGCCAGATCTTCTCCACCGCCGAGGACAACCAGAACGCGGTGACGATCCGGGTGTTCCAGGGCGAGCGCGAGATGGCGGCCGACAACAAGATGCTCGGCCAGTTCAACCTGGAGAACATCCCGCCCGCGCCGCGCGGCATGCCCCAGATCGAGGTGACCTTCGACATCGACGCCAACGGCATCGTCTCGGTCAGTGCCAAGGACAAGGGCACCGGCAAGGAGCAGAAGATCACCATCCAGGCGTCCGGCGGGCTCTCCGACGACGAGATCGAACAGATGGTCAAGGATGCCGAGGCCAACGCCGAGGCGGACAAGGAGCGCCGCGATCTGGTGGAGGCAAAGAACCAGGCCGAGAGCCTCATCCACTCCACGGAGAAATCCATGGAGGAGCACGGCGAGAAGGTGGATCCCTCCACGATCGAGGCGATCGAGCTGGCCATCGCGGCGCTCAAGGACGAGCTCGAGGGCGAAGACGCCGGCAAGATCCGCGCGGGCATCCAGAACGTCACCGAGGCGGCCATGAAACTCGGCGAGGCGATCTACAAGGCCAGCCAGGAAGAGGCGGCCGGCGAGGCGCCCGGCGCGGATGGCGAGCCGAAGGGCGTGGACGACGATATCGTGGACGCGGATTTCGAGGATCTCGACGACGACAAGCGCGCCTCGTGAGGCTTGGTTGAACGCGCTCGAGGCCGGCCCGCATTGTCCGGGCCGGCCTTCGCGTTCTGAGGAGAGCTGGAACCAGCCATGTCAAAACGCGACTATTACGATGTGCTCGGTGTCTCGCGAGGCGCGTCCGCCGACGAGATAAAGAAGGCTTACCGCCAGAAGGCCAAGGAGCTTCATCCCGACCGCAACGCCGACAATCCCAAGGCCGAGGCGCAGTTCAAGGAAGCCAACGAGGCCTACGAGGTTCTCAAGAACGCGGAAAAGAAGGCCGCCTACGACCGCTTCGGCCATGCCGCCTTTGAGGGAGGCATGGGCCCCGGCGGCCGCGCGGGCGCCGGGGCGCGCGCCGGCCACGGGGGCAACGCCGATTTTGCATCCGCCTTCTCCGACGTGTTCGACGATCTGTTCGGCGATTTCATGGGCGGCAGGGGCGCCAATGCGCGCCAGCGCGCTTCTCGCGGGTCCGATCTTCGCTACAACCTGCGCATCTCGCTGGAAGACGCCCACGAGGGGCTGCAGAAAACCGTCACCGTGCCCACCTCGGTCACCTGCACGGCCTGCAACGGCACCGGCGCCGAGGGCGGCAGCGAGCCCTCGCTCTGCCCCACCTGCTCGGGCATGGGAAAGGTGCGCGCCCAGCAGGGCTTCTTCACGGTGGAGCGCACCTGCCCCACCTGCTCGGGCTCGGGCCAGATCATCAAGAACCCCTGCGCCACCTGCGGGGGCCCCGGCCGCGTCGAGAAGGATCGCGCGCTCAACGTGAACATCCCTGCCGGTGTCGAGACAGGCACCCGCATCAGGCTCGCCGGCGAGGGCGAGGCGGGGCTGCGCGGCGGGCCGGCGGGCGATCTCTACATCTTCATCGAGGTGGAACCGCACCCGCTCTTCGAGCGCGACGGGCAGAACCTCTACTGCCGCGTGCCGGTCTCGATGACGACGGCCGCCCTCGGCGGCGACATCGAGGTGCCGACCATAGACGGTGGCCGAAGCCGGGTGAAGCTCCCTGCCGGCAGCCAGTCCGGCCGCCAGATGCGCCTGCGTGGCAAGGGCATGCCCGCCCTGCGGGGCGCAACCACCGGCGACATGTTCATCGAGCTCGCCGTCGAAACGCCGGTCAACCTGACGAACAAGCAAAAGGAGCTGCTGCGCGAGTTCGACAGGCTCTCCGAAGACAACAACCCCGAGAGTTCGAGCTTCTTCACCAAGGTCAAGAATTTCTGGGACGGCATGAAGTCCTGACGGGATTAACGCCCCGTTAGCCTTGCTGCGCGCAAGCTGGGCCATGGCCCGCCAGTCGCACACCATCGCCTCCAGGCCGACAGTCCGCTCGCTTTCGGAGCCGCTGCTGCCGCTCTTTCGGGAGGCGGCGGCCGTCGCGTCGTCGTCCTCGCCGGAGCGCATCGGCCCGGGTTCCGGGCCCGGCGGCGGCGCCAGCCGCCACGGCGCGCGCGCCGCCGCTGCGGAACGCGGTGCCGCGCAACCCTCCTACATCAAGGATCACCGCAAGCGGCTGCGCGCCAGGTTCGCCGAGGGAGGCGCGCGGGCGATGCCCGATTACGAACTGCTCGAACTGATCCTCTTTCGGGCGATCCGCCGGGCCGACGTGAAGCCGGTCGCCGCCGCGCTGATGGCCACCTTCGGCGATCTCGGCCATGTTCTGGCCGCCCCGGTGGACAGGCTGACGGAAGTGCCCGGCGTGGGCGAAGCCGTTGCGCTCGAGCTGAAGGTCGTCGAGGCGACGGCCCACCGGCTCGCCCGCGCCCGGGTGATCGATCGCCCGGTGCTCTCGGGCTGGAACGCCCTGCTGGACTACTGCAGGACCGCGCTCTCCCATGCCGAAACCGAGAGCGTGCGCTGCCTCTACCTGAACCGCCAGAACCGCCTGATCGCCGACGAGGAAGCCGGGCGCGGCACGGTGGACCATGTCCCGGTCTACCCGCGGGAGGTGCTGCGGCGCGCGCTCGCGCTCAACGCCTCGGCCCTCATCCTGGTGCACAACCACCCATCGGGCGACCCCACGCCGAGCCAGGCCGATATCGCGATGACAGCCCAGATCGCGCGGGGCTCGGAGGCGCTGGGCCTCGTGCTTCACGATCATATCGTCGTCGGCAAGAGCAGGGAGGTGAGCTTCCGCGCAGAAGGGCTTCTCGACGCCTGAGCGGCCGGCGCGGCATCGCGCGGCGCGCCCGCGGTTCGCGCGTTCGCGGCTTGCTCAGTTCGCGGCGAGGGTGACGTCCTCGAAGAGCGTGCGGAGCACGATGTACTCGCCCACCGCCTCGCATTCGGGAAGCGACAGCACGAGATCGAGCACACGCATCTCTTCGCCGGGGCGCACCTGCAGGCTCTGGGCCTCCAGATCGCGGCCGCAGGTCGCGGCGGTCACCGCCGCCTCGACGCTCAGCGCGATGGTGCCATCGCCCTGCGTCATGCCGGTGGGAAACGTGTAGATCTCGGCCGTGAGCGGCTCAGCGGTGGCACCGGCGCCGAGGCGCGTCAGGAATCCGCCCTCGCCGCGCGCGGCAACCGCAGGCTCGCGCGGCGCCTGCGCCCATACATGGCCCGGCGTGTCGTAGTCGGCCCCGAGCTCGAGCGCATGGATATGGAACGCCGGTTCGCCGCGCCATTGCAGCACCACGCGATCGTAGAAGGCCAGGCTCGGCACGTCCACCGTGGCGGCCGCGCCGGTTTCATCGGCGAAGGCGGCGATGAAGACGGCCCGCTCGGAGAGAGCCGGAACCTCGATTTCGGCACGCCCGGCAACGTCGGTCACGGCCGAGAACATCATGCCGTTGTGGTGGATCGTGGCCCTCTCGTTCCGGTGGCAGGGCGCCGAAAGCCGCAGCGAAACCATGGCCGCCGCACCGGGCGCGGCATCGAGCGTCGGCGCGCATTCGGCCGAAACCTCGTCCACCGGCGCGCCGGGCTCGGAGGCTTCGAGGCGGGCCGGCATCGTGTTCATCGAGGTCGAGCCGAGGAGCAGCGGCAGCGACTCCGGGCCACCGGCCGCACGGGTGACCTCGAGCGCCGGATCGGCACCCTCGTCGGGGCCGGTGCCCGGTGCATCCGCCGAGGTCGCCACCGGCGGCAACGGCACGTCGCCCTCGGCGCCCGCGGGCGAAGCACCGGGCATTCCGGGGGTATCGTCGGAGTGGGCGAGTGCGGCCCGGGGCATCGGCTGGCCTTCCGGTGCGGCCTCGCCGGCGGGCGCCGAGGCTTCCACGACCGTCGCCGGGGCAGAGCCGGCGTCGCGCATCACCGGAGCCTGGGGCGGCGGCGGCGGTGCGGCGACGAAGCGGTCGCGCAGCCCGGGCCCCGTCTGCATGAAGAAACCGATCAGCGCCGCCACGATCAGGACGGCGCCGGCCATGGCGAGGCGTTGTGGCAGCGGGCGCCGCGCCGTGGTTTCCATCCTGAGATCCTCGAGTTCCATGGCAGTGCCTCCGGGCCCTTCAGGGCCGCAACCGCTTACGTTTCACTCCCGGCACCATCGGCGCCAAAAATGAAAAAGCCGTGGCCAGGCCACGGCTCAATCACGGTATTTCGGCGCCTCAGGCGAGGCGGCCGTGGCAGTGCTTGAACTTCTTGCCCGACCCGCACGGGCAGGGCTCGTTGCGGCCCGGGTTGCCCCAGGTGCCGGGATCGTCCTCGCGGAACCCCTCCACCAGTGGCGCGCCCTGGGCCGGCGCAGCCGCCGAGCCGGCACCGGCGAGGGCGGGGGCCGCCGCCGCCGGCGCGGGGCTTCCCTCGGCGGCCGGGGCCGCCGCGGCGGCGGCGTCGCGCATGGCCCGGTTCTGGGCGAGAAACTGCTGCACCATCGCCTGCTGTTCTTCCGGCGTCATCGGGCGGACTTGCGCGAGTTTCTGGGTCACCTCCACGCGCAGGCTGTCCAGAAGGCCCTCGAAGAGCTGGAACGCTTCAGTCTTGTATTCGTTGAGCGGGTCGCGCTGGGCGTACCCGCGGAAGCCCACCACGGAGCGCAGGTGTTCGAGCTTCAGGAGGTGCTCGCGCCACTTGCCGTCGATGGTCTGCAGCAGGATCTGCTTTTCCACCATCCGCATCGTCTCGGGCCCGAACTGCGCGGCCTTGGCCGCCATGAAGGCATCGGCCTCGGTTTCAAGGCGCTCGCGGATATCGGCGTCGTCCACCCCTTCCTCGGCGGCCCAGGCGGCCACGGGCACGTCGAGGGCGAGCTGCTCGCGCACGGCGGCCTCCAGCGCCTCGGTTTCCCACTGGTCGGCGTAGGTCTTGGGCGGCATGTACTGCTCGACGAGATCGTCGATCACCTGGTTGCGCATGTCCTGGACGATCTCGGAGAGATCCTCCGCTTCCATGATCTCGCGTCGCTGGCCGAAGATCACCTTGCGCTGATCGTTCATCACGTCGTCGAACTTCAGAAGCTGCTTGCGGATGTCGAAGTTGCGGCCCTCGACCTTCGCCTGCGCCTTCTCGAGGCTCTTGTTCACCCAGGGGTGGATGATCGCCTCGCCCTCCTTCATCCCGAGCGAGGAGAGCACCTTGTCGAGCCGCTCGGAGCCGAAGATGCGCATCAGGTCGTCCTCGAGGCTGAGGAAGAACGACGAGCGGCCCGGGTCGCCCTGGCGGCCGGAGCGGCCGCGGAGCTGGTTGTCGATCCGGCGGCTCTCATGGCGTTCGGTGGCCAGCACGAAGAGGCCGCCGGCGTCGATCACCTTGCGCTTGTCCTCGGCGTGCTCGGCCTCGATGCGGGCGCGCAGCGCGTCGGGGTCGGCCTCGGGATCGGCGGCGAGCGCCTCGAGCACCTTCATCTCCACGTTGCCGCCCAGCTGGATGTCGGTGCCGCGCCCGGCCATGTTGGTGGCGATCGTCACCGCGCCGGGCTTTCCCGCCTCGGCCACGATCCGCGCTTCCTGCTCGTGCTGGCGGGCGTTGAGCACGTTGTGCGGCACCTTCTCTGCCTGCAGCAGGCGGCTGAGGAACTCGGACTTCTCGATCGAGGTGGTGCCCACCAGGACGGGCTGGCCCTTCTCGTGGGCCTTGCGGATTTCGCGGACGATGGCGTCGAACTTCTCCGTGCCGGTACGGTAGACCTGGTCGTCCTCGTCGGCGCGGGCGATGGGCTTGTTGGTCGGCACCTCGACCACGCCGAGGCCGTAGATCGTCCGGAACTCCTCGGCCTCGGTGGCGGCGGTGCCGGTCATGCCCGCCAGCTTGTCGTAGAGGCGGAAGTAGTTCTGGAAGGTGACGCTCGCGAGAGTGACGTTCTCGGGGCGGATCTCGGCGCCCTCCTTGGCCTCGATGGCCTGGTGCAGCCCGTCGCTCAGACGCCGCCCCGGCATCATCCGGCCGGTGAACTCGTCCACCAGCACGACCTCGCCATCGCGAACGATGTAGTCCTTGTCCTTCTGGAAGAGCTTGTGCGCCCGGAGGCCCTGGTTGACATGGTGCACGATGGTCGTGCTCTCGGGGTCGTAGAGGCTCTGCTCGGCGGGCAGCACGCCCTCTTCGTGGAGCAGCTCCTCGAGAAACTCGTTGCCCTCGTCGGTGAAGGTCACGTTGCGCGTCTTCTCGTCGAGGGTGAAATGCTCATCGGTGATCCGGGGGATCAGCTTGTCGATGGCCACGTAGAGGTCCGAACGGTCCTGTGCCGGGCCCGAGATGATGAGCGGCGTGCGCGCTTCGTCGATCAGGATGCTGTCCACCTCGTCCACGATCGCGAAGTTGTGGCCCCGCTGGTACATGTCCTTGAGTTCGGCCTTCATGTTGTCGCGCAGGTAATCGAAGCCGAGCTCGTTGTTGGTGGCGTAGGTAACGTCGCAGGCATAGGCGGCGCGTTTCTCGTCGTCGGGCTGCTGGGGGTAGACGACACCGGTGGTCAGCCCCAGCGCCGCGAAGACCTTTCCCATCCATTCGGCGTCGCGCTTGGCGAGGTAGTCGTTCACGGTGACGATGTGGACGCCCTTGCCGGTGAGCGCGTTGAGATAGGCCGGGAAGGTGGCCACGAGGGTCTTGCCCTCGCCCGTCTTCATCTCTGCGATGTTGCCCTGGTGCAGGAAGATCCCGCCCATCAGCTGGACGTCGAAGGCACGCAGGCCGAGGGCGCGCTTCGCGGCCTCGCGGCAGGTGGCGAAGGCCTCGGGCAGCAGATCGTCGAGCGGCGTGCCGGAGGTTGCCCTGGTGCGCAACGCGTCGGTGCGCTGCTTCAGCCCGTCGTCGGAAAGCGCGGCCTCGTAGCTGTTGTGATTGGCCTGCGTTCCGTCCAGCGCAACGCTGACCCGTTCGATCTGGGCCACGGCCGGAACCGCATTGAGCATCACCCAGAAAACCGCCGCGCTGAGGCCCGAAGCTCCGATTTCTTTCCCTTTCATCCGCAAAATCTCCAAGTCGAACGATCTTTTCCCCGCGCTCGGGGCTCAGACCCGCTGAGGACCATCACAGGCACTAACGCGCGATCGGTTCGAAATTCGGGTCATGAA
>Ga0076929_100666_pt1 | contig 20716 bp, 32 predicted proteins | sample HotLakConUCCSL28_FD_87104 | JGI IMG/M metagenome (GOLD analysis project Ga0076929, IMG submission 87104) | Hypersaline microbial mat communities from Hot Lake, Washington, USA - Hot Lake Consortium UCC-SL28 (version 3) (version 3) | ecosystem: Environmental > Aquatic > Thermal springs > Hot...
AGGCGGCGCGGATATTCATGCTCTCCTTCGAGAGCCGGTAGGTGAGAAGCGCCGTGGCAAGGTCCACCACCAGCGCCAGCCCGGCGACCGCGACGATGATCCAGCCCGCGACGGGTTCGGGCGACGCAAAGCGCTGGATCGCCTCGTAGACGAGGTAGAGCCCGATCAGGATGAGCGTGGTGTAGTTGACGAGAGCGGCGACGAGTTCGGCGCGGCCATAGCCGAAGGTCATCGCCGTGTCGCGGGGCCGCCTCGCGATCCGGCGCGCGGCGAAGGCGATGACAAGGGCCATCGCGTCGGAGAAGTTGTGCAGGGCATCGGCGATGAGCGCGAGGCTGCCCGACACCAGCCCGCCGACGACCTGAGCGACCGTCAGCGCGAGGTTGACGGCGATCGCCCATCCCACCCGGGCATCGCCCGTGTCTTCGATGTGGTGGTGGTGGTGGCCTGGCATGGCGCTGCTCCCGCTCTTCATGCCGTGAGGTTACATCAGGTCAGGGTCGAGGGGTTCCGACAACGAAAAAGGGGCCTTTCGGCCCCTTTTCCCAATGAAGACACTCGTTACATGCTTTCACTCAGGATACTCGTCAATCGCACGTGGTGACGCGTTACTCCCAGAACCCTTCGTCGATGTCGGGCAGGTTCTCGAGTTCTTCCTCGTTGAACCGCGTGACATAGGCGTAATCCTCGCCATCGACGGCCACGAGGTTCAGGTCGCCGACCGACAGCGCGACGTGCTTGTCACCGATGTCGAGAAACCCACCGACTTCGGCCACGATGCCGATCACCTGCCCGTCGCGCGACAGAAGGATGTCCTCGATCTCGCCGATCTGGTTCCAGCCGCCCGCGACCTCGTCGTAGACCACGCCTGCGTCCCAGCCTTCGTCGTCGGCTTCGTTGGTGGTGTAGACGTTGCCGCCGGTGATGTCGCGCGTCCGGATGAGGTCGCCCATGGCCTGCGAAAGATCTTCGGTCGGCATGGCGTCCATTGCGCCGCCCGTCTCGGAGGACATGGTCTGTTGTGCGGCAGCACCCGTGGCTGTCACGGCGAGCGCCGCTGCGGTCATCATGAGAACTCGCATGGGAATTCTCCTTTTCTTCAGTCCTGTGGCTGGAGGGAGAACACCCCAGCCCGCCACGGGTTCCCGGACAAACCGAATGTCGCGCGGGAATCCGGGCTGTCAGGCCTTCAATGTCTCGGTGGACGAAAAGAACATCGCCTGGCTGACCGCCGTGCGCACCTGCGCTTCGGTGTAGGGCTTCGAGATGAGAAAGGCGGGCTCCGGCCGTTCACCGGTGAGCAGCCGCTCGGGAAACGCGGTGATGAAGATCACGGGCGTATCTCCGAGTTCCCCCAGAAGGTCATGCACCGCGTCGATGCCGGAGGAATTGTCCGCAAGCTGGATGTCGGCGAGGATGAGGTCGGGCTTCTCGCGCCGCCCCAGCTTGACCGCTCCTTCCCGGGTCCGGGCGACCCCGATCACCCGGTGACCGATTTCCGAAACGAGCGACTCGAGGTCCATCGCGATGACGGCCTCGTCCTCGATGACGAGTATCTTGCCGGATATGACGTTTTCCATCTCCTCGAACGCCGTCTGCACCAGCTCTCCGGCTTCGGCGCCATCGATCCCGAGAATGAGCCCGATTTCCTCTGGCGTGAAATCCTCCAGTGTCGACAGAAGGAGCGCTTCACGGCTGAGCGGGGTGAGTTTGGCCAGATGCGCCTGGGCAGCCGCCCTGACGCCGGTCTCGGACTGACCTTGAACATCGCCTCCGGGTTTGCGAACCTGGTGGAAGACCTGGAACAGGGAAAGCTTGGGGCGCTGGGTGGTCCTGAACAGTGACGGGTCGGCAAGGATGGCTTCCAGCGCGTCGATCGCTGCGGCGTCTCCCGCGTCCTGGCTTCCGGTCAGGGCGCGCGCATACCGCCGGAGATAGGGCAACTGGCCGCTGACGGCATCTGCCAGATCGGTCGTGGAACTGTTTCCTGCCATGGAATCGTGTCCTTCCTTGCTCGAAAAATTTCGGGAACCATACGCGTCGTGGCCGCGTTCTGTTCCGACCGATGCGACATGTTACACCGACAAAGGCAAAGGCCAAAGGGGATGGGATCAGACGGGAAGGGGAACACGACGCACGGCCTGATCGAGCAGAATCTCAGGCGCGTGTACGGAGCCGTGCTCGAAGAGAGCATACCCGACCGGTTCAATCTCTTGCTGGAGCGGCTGAAGGCCGCAGAGGCGAGCGAGCGGAAGGACGGGAAGTGAAGCGCACCGATCCGAAGAAGACATATGCGGATCCGAAGGACGAGCTGGTGGATCACCTGCCCGCACTTCGGGCCTTCGCGATGAGCCTCACGCGCAATTCCGCGACGGCCGACGACATGGTGCAGGACGCCGTGGAGAAGGCCTGGGTGAACTTCGACAAGTACACCCCGGGAACGAACATGCGTGCCTGGCTCTTCACGATCCTCCGCAACACCTACTATTCGAACCGCCGGAAGGCGAAGCGCGAGGTCGCAGACCCCGACGGCGCCTTCGTCGGACAGTTGTCGGTCAAGCCCGCCCATGACGGGTTCCTTCAACTCGATGAATTCCGCAGGGCCTTCGCCCTGTTGCCCGACGAACAGCGCGAGGCGCTGGTTCTCGTGGGCGCGGGCGGGTTTTCCTACGAAGAGGCCGCGAAAACCTGCGGGTGCGCCGTCGGCACGATCAAGAGCCGGGCGAGCAGGGCGCGCGAACGGTTGGCGGAACTCCTCCATCTCGACGGCAACGAGCCGCTCGAGATGACCGATGCGCAGACCCTCGCGGTCGTCTCGCAGCGCGCCCGGACGGGGTCCTGACCGGACCCGGCAAATCCGGCCGCGCCCACTACGGACCCAGACTTGACAAGGAGATACCATGTCCGCCCCGCGTACCAACGTAGAGAAGCAGAAACGGCGCCATCGCCCGGCCCTTCTCGGCATCGCGGCCGCGCTCGTGTTCGGAGCGATCATGTTCCTGTTGAACGCCGGTTCGGCGGTGGACGACGAGTCCGTCGGCGCCGGTCACGGAGCCGACCCCGAGGAACTCGTCGAATAAGCCCGGGCCCGCCGCAGATCGAGCCGCCGGCGTGACGCATGGCGGCTGCGGAACCCGGTGCGCCGGGCGACGTTGTCCGGAACCCGAAGCGGAGACACAGCCATGACGAAGGACCACGGATCGTCCATCAAGGACGACGAGACCTACGAGTCCCTGCGCGACAGGGGTTATTCGAAGTCGAAGGCCGCGGCGATCGCCAACGCGCAGGCGAACGAGGACATGTCTCCCTCCAGAAAGGGCGGCAAGACGCCGCGCTACGAAGACTGGACCCGGGATGAGCTTGCCGGGCGGGCCGGCGAACTCGGCATCGAAGGCCGCTCGACGATGACCAAGGACGAGTTGATCGAGGCCCTGCGCGGCCAGCGAGCGGAATGAACATCCCCGAACAGGGAGATGACGCGGCGCGAACCCGGTGACATGTCATCGGCAAAGGAAGACGGAGACACGGTTCTGAAGACGCAAACCCCGCAGTCTCCGGCCCCGCAGTCTCCGGCCCCGGAACGATGAACGCCCCCCGCATTGCCGTCACCACGTCCGCCCGGTCGGGTTGGCGCATTTTCCCGCTCGTCAATCTCAACCTGCGGCTCGCCGGCGGGCGTGGCGTACGCTGGGGCGTCGGCCGACCTTCGGATCTCGACGACGTCGACGGCCTCGTCATCGGTGGCGGCGACGATATCTCGCCTTTGCTCTACGGTGGCGAACTCGCGCTGGAGGCCAGGCTGGACCCCGGGCGCGACGCCCTCGAGCGCGCCCTCGCCGAAGCGGCACTGGACCGGGGCCTGCCGGTGCTGGGGATCTGCCGGGGCGCGCAAATGCTGAACGTGGCCCTCGGCGGGACGCTTCACCAGGACGCCTGGGCGGCGCATCCGGAGGCAAGCAGGATCAGGACGATACTGCCGAGGCGGACACTGGTCATCATTCCGGACACCCATCTTGCGGGCCATGCCGGCGCGGAACCGATGCGGGTCAATGCCCTGCATACCAATGCCGTCGACGGTCTCGGGCGGGGGCTGAGGGTTTCGGCGCGCGATGGGACCGGCATGATCCAGGCGATCGAGAGGGTCCGCGACCCCTTCGCGCTTGGCGTCCAGTGGCACCCCGAACACCTGTTCTACGCGCGGCGGCAGCGAAGGATCTTCCGTGCCCTCGTGGAGGCCGCAGGCGCCTTCCGCGCGGGGCGGGGCCAGATCGCCGCGGTATCGGTCGCCGCAGATGAGTTCCGATGAAGTAAAAAAGGGGCGCCGTGGAAAACGGCCCCCCTCGATTTCGGAATGGCGATGGTTTCAGGCCGCGAGGCGATCGAGTGCCGCACGGGCTTCTTCCTTGGTCTTGCCGTAGCGCTGCTGAATGAGCCCGACCATCTGCTCCGTGTTGCCTTTTGCCTTCTCGATCTCGTCGTCCGTGAGCTCGCCGTACTGTTCGCGCAGCTTGCCCTTGAATTCCGTCCAGTTGCCTTTGATCTGGTCCCAGTTCATTTTCTTTCCCTACATTTCGTTGATCTTGCGCGAGCGCAACGCCTGAACCGCGTCTGAAGTTCCCGTCACGTCGCCCCCGTAAGCTCGCGGGTCAGCAGTTTCTCGATTTCGTCGACGGGATGATTGGTGAGCACCTTCGGCACGTCGAGCATGACGCGGGAGGCGACCTCGGGGTGCATCTCGTCCCTGATCTGGCTCAGAACCGCCGGACTGGCGATCAGCACGAGGTGCTTGAAGGCGTTCCGGTGCGCCGCGGCATAGAGCATTTCCGCAAGGTCCGAGGCAAAGCGCTGCTTTTCGAGTTCATGCCAGTCGGTTTCCTGCACCGCAGAACGCTGTTGCGTCGGCCCGTCGTTGAACCGGCCCGGCCGGTCGGCGGCCCATTCGCCGGTCCGCGGGTTCTCGTGCTCTTCCTTCCTCCGGACGACGAGATTCATGTCTTCCATGTCGCCCACATTGGTCAGGAAGAGTGCCTTCTCTCCGTCGGCCACGACGACCCAGGCACCTCCGGGCAGGCCCGATCTACGCATTTTTGTCCTCCGTCTCGTCGGATTTCCTCACCCGCGTCGCGCCTGCGGGCCGCTCGGTGGCGCGCTTCTGCTCGTCGCGCGACGCTATTTTCCGGTTGAGCGTGCCGCCGGCGCGTCCGCCCTGGCTGACGGCCCCTTTCGGTCCGAAGACGGCCTCTTCGCTCTCGCGCCGTCCGTCTTTCGATCTCTTTCGTTCCGCCATGTCTCCTCCTTGGTCTCCCTGGCTTCGATGCGTGCAAGCTCGTTCTTCAGGATCGCGATGTTTCGGCGATGGGACTTGAAGAACACGTCGAAGATGTCGCCGAAGATCGGTACCCCGCCGATGATCGTGTCGATGCCGGTATTGAGCGCGATCCCGGCAAGCGCGCGCCTGCGCGCGCCCATCCGGTACCCTTCGTAGGCCATGACCGCACCCGGTCCCGCAGTCACCAGGTCCCCGAAGCCGGGGATCAGGCCGATGATCCCGTCCCAGCCGATGCGAAGGCTCGTGCCGGGAAGCGGGAACTTGCTGTCGAGGGCCTGCGCGAGACGGTCGAGCCGCTCGATGCGGGCGCGGCGCTCAGCGGCGGGCGATGATGTAGACGGCATGCACGATCCCGGGAATGTAGCCAAGAAGGGTCAGGATGATGTTGATCCAGAAGTGCTTGCCGATGCCCACCTGCAGGAAAACCCCGAGAGGCGGCAGGATGATGGCGATGATGATGCGGAGAATATCCATGCGGCGCGCTTCCTTGACTTGAGAACTCAACTTGCGTCGGCACGCGGGGGTTCCCGCGAAGACGCCTCGCCACGGACTTCTCCGGCCGTGTCGGCCTTCACAGCCCCGCGCTGTCCCGTGTGGCGGTCCGGGCCTGCGGTGCTGTCGCGCCGCGTCCGCAGGGATATGGAAAACCGTCCGTCGACCACGAACGCGCCCCCAGGAACTGGGATCGGGGAACCCCTGCCAGCCGTCGGGCGTTTGAACGGTGATTTTCGCGTCACATCATGGAGATTCCGATGTCCGACACATCCGACAGGTCGATGAAACAGAAGGCGAAGGACCGGGCGACCGAAATGGCCGAGGACGTGGCCGACACGGTGGCGGAACGGGCCAAGGCCGGGGCAGAAAGCGCGCGCGACACCGCCGCTGCCGAAACGCAGAAGGCGGCGAATGCCGCCGAAGCTGCCGCCGGCGAACTCGACGAAGGCTCGATGCAGGCGCAGGCGCTGGAAAGCGTCGCACGGCGCATCGACGAGTTGGCGGAGCAGGTGCGCCATACCGATATCGACCGCGCTGCGCGGATGATCGGCGACGCGGCGCGCCGCAATCCGCTGGTCTTCATCGCGGGCGCGGCGCTCGTGGGCTTCGCCGCCACCCGCTTCCTGAAGGCGCGCGACCCCGACCGGCGCCGCGATTACGACCGGGCCGATCCCTGGGATTACCAGGGACAGGGTGAAGGAGTGGCGGCCGACCCGCTCGCCTACCGCTCGCAGCCCGAGATGCGGGGAGCGCACTGAACATGGAACGGCGGGCTGACATAAAGGACGCGCCGTCGCTTCTGGTGACGACGCTGAAGCAGTTCACGCGTCTGATCCAGGACGAGATGGCGCTGGCGAGGGCGGAGGTGTCGCGAAACGTCTCCCGCGCCGGCGTCGGGCTGGCGTTGATCGGTGTCGGCGCGATCCTCGCGCTGACGGCGCTCAACGTTCTCGCCACCGCGCTCGTCGCCTGGCTTGCGGAGACGGAGTTGTCGGCGGGGACCTCGGCGCTGATCGTGGGCGGCGGTCTTCTGGCGGTCGCCGTCATCGTGGCCCTTGTCGGCAAGTCCCGGCTGAGCGCGAAGGCTCTCGCCCCGTCGAAGACCTCGGCAAACGTCAGATCGGACATCCGGACGATGAAGGAGGCGACAAATGCCTGAAGGCTCTCTCGACGATCACGAGCGGAGGGTGGCGGAAGATCGGGCCGCCCTCGCGGAATCGCTGGATCGTCTCGGCGACACGCTGGCTCCTGAACGGCTCAAGGCGGAAGCCTCATCGGTCGCGCGGGAATACGGCGACGAGATAAGACGCCAGCTCTGGGGCGCCGCGCGGGAAAATCCGGCGGCCTTCGCGCTCGTCGGCGCCGGGCTGGCGCTGCTTCTCAGTGGCGGCGGACGGCGTCCCGAAGACGATGTCGTCTTGCCGCGCCGCGACGAAACGGGCCCCCCTAGGTCCGCCGTGCCGCCTGCCGGAGCGGAAGAGCCCGCGATGCGCGCGGCCGGTCGCCACAACAGCGGTTGGCGCCCCAGCGCCCGGCACCTCCGATCCGCTCTCGGAAAGGGTCTCGACCGGCTTCCGCCAAAGGCACGCGCGCGGGTGCGTGAAGCGCGTCTCGCCGCGATCCGGGCACAGGAGGACGTCGAGCGCCGCGCCTCGAGGCTCGCGGCACGGGCCGACAGGGCGGTCCACGAGCGGCCCGTCACGGCGACGGCGACGGCCTTCGGCATCGGCGCACTTCTGGCCGCCTTCCTGCCCGCCACGCGGCGCGAGGACGAGATCATGGGCGCGCGCCGCGACCGGCTGATGGACGAGGCACAGGCCGTGCTCGAACGCGAACTCGATGCGTTGCAGGCACATATGACCCGCTCCGGGAAGGAAGAGCAGCGGCAAGAGGGGTCATTCGAGGTTCCGTCGTGAACCCACGCTCCGACGGGGGCGCCTCAGAAAAGGAAAAGCTCACCCGGATGGACCTCCTGGGCACCCAGCGTGCGCAGTCGATCATGTTGCTGATCGTCACGACCATCCTCATCGGAACGGTTCTCGACGTCGCCCAGGCGGTGCTGGCGCCTGCGCTCTTCGCGCTGGTCGTCGGCATCGTCGTCTCGCCGCTGGCCGACCGGCTGGACCGGGCGGGTGTGCCACGCATCGTGGTCGCTTCATCGCTCCTCATCGCAGCCACGGCTCTACTTTTTCTTGCCTTGATCGCACTCGAGCCGCTGGTGATGGCGATGGCGAACGAGTTGCCTCGGATCCGGGTCGAGATCGGACGCGTCATCGAAAGCGCCGCGGGCTTCATCCGCGGCATCGAGACGCTGAGCGACGAGCTCGAAGAGAGTGTGGGGATGCAGGACTCGGATGAGGATTCCGCACCCGATTTCCCGACGGTCATGGATGCGATCTTGCTCGCCCCCAATTTCGGCGCGGCCTTCCTGATCTTTTTCGGCACGCTCTTCTTCTTCGTTCTGACCCGGTCCGAACTCTATCGCGCCGCACGCCCCTACAGCGACAAGCTCTTTCGCGCGGACCGTGCCGTGTCGCGCTATTTCGCGGCCGTCAGTTTCGTCAACATCGGCCTCGGCATGGCGACCGCCCTGGTCATGACACTGATAGGATTGAACAATGCCCTTCTCTGGGGGCTTACGGCGGCGCTGCTCAACTTCATTCTCTATCTTGGCCCGCTGATTGTCGCGCTCGGACTGCTGCTCGCGGGAATCCTTCAATTCAACGGGCTCATGTCGCTCCTGCCGCCTCTCGCGTTTGTCGTCCTGAACCTCACCGAGGCGCAGTTCGTCACCCCTACGATCGTCGGTCAGCGACTGGCGATCAATCCGCTCGCGGTGTTTCTCGCCATCGTTTTCGGGCTGTGGCTCTGGGGGCCGGTCGGCGCCATCGTCGCCTTGCCCGTCTCGCTTTGGGTGGGCGTTCTTCTGAAACCCGACGCGCATGAGGCCGCGCCCGGAACGCGCTCCGGAGCGGGCTTTCGGACATGAAAGGACCCGCCGCGCCGCAAAGGCGAAGCGGGTCCTTGGGAAAAAACGCCGCCCCTCAGGTCATCGTGTGCCGCGGGTCACGCGCACGATGAGGGCCACCACGAACAGCGCGAGGAAGATGAAGAACAGGATCTGGGCGATCCCGGCCGACGCGCTGGCGATGCCTCCGAAGCCGAAAAGAGCGGCGATGAGGGCGATGACCAGAAAAGCGATTGCCCAGCCAAGCATGACATATCCTTTCAGTGTCATTGTCGATCCTTGAAAGAACGCTCGCGGCTCGCCCCGGTTCCGCGGGAACCCCCTGTCCGCTCTTGCGTTTGTCCGGGTGGAAAGGAGCTTCTCATGACCAGCTATGATCCGGACAGAATTGGCGATGGCAGCGGTGAAACCCGCGCTCACAAACTTCGCGAGGAGGTTTCGCACCGCGTAAGCGAAGCACAGGAGGCCGCCGAGGCGGCGCGACGGGAAATCGGCGAGGCCGCGAAACGGACGTCGGACGAGGGCACGCGCTTCGTCCGGGAGAACCCGGGACTTGCTTTGGCCGGGGCTCTCGGCGTGGGAATTCTCATCGGACTCGCCGTTCGCGGCCGATACTGACATGCGCGAGGCGATCCGCTCACCAGGAGCGGATCGACGAATGGAACGGGCGTCCGAGGGCGCCCGTTCCATCGAAATGTCTTCATCGGAACCCTGACGATTTCCGACGCGCGCCGTTCAGATCAGACCATTCGGATCAGACCTCGGGCGCGCCGGGGCGCGGCACGGAATCCGTTTCATCGACACGCGTCTCGTCCCAATCCGGGTCGGCGCGCTTCACCTTGCGTGAGATGAAGTAGGCAGCGGGCCAGCTCAGGACGAAGCCGATCACCACTGCGGTCGCGATGGCGACCCAGTTGTACCACCCCAGCGACAGAACGATGATGACGAGACCTCCTACAAGAACCGCTCCGGTCATCAACGTCAGAAAAAAGCTCAGTCGGTCCATGATGCCCTCCTTTCCCACTCCAACCCGAAAGAGCCCGCGAATGTTCCCCCGAACTTCACCGGAACGGCCGCCGCCCGATCCGCGTTCGTCTCGTGATCGGGCAAAGGAAAGGATGCGCAAGTGACAAGGATCGGTGTTCTCATGCTTCTCATGACCATATTGGCCGGCTGCGAGACGATCGGCGGCTTCGGCCGGGACGTCGAAGCCGGCGGCGAAGCCATCCAGGGGGCTTCGGACGACGTGCAGGGCGAACTCTGAGCCGGCGGACCAGCGAAGAATGACCGCGCTGTCCGATCGCTGGACCAGTTTCCTGCGCTGGCGCCGACGCAACGTCGAACTGACGTCGCTGGCGCTTCTTGTCCTCGTGGTGCTCGGCCTCTGGGCCTTCGCGGAACTGGCCGACGAGGTTCTCGAAGGCAGCACGCGCAATCTCGACCGCGACATTCTTCTGCTTCTCAGGGCGGAGGATGACCCCGACACGCCCCTTGGCCCGGGGTGGCTTCAGGAAATCGGGCGCGATCTCACGGCACTGGGCGGCGTGGCGGCACTGACTCTCGCGACGATGGCGACGGCCGGTTTCTTCGCCCTCAGCCGGCGTTTCGGCTTGTGCTTCTACCTTCTGGTCGCGGTGGGCGGCGGCATCGTCCTGTCCGGCGTCGCGAAGGACATCTTCGAGCGGCCGCGCCCCGATCTCGTCGCCCACGGCTCGCTCGTGGAAACCACGAGCTTCCCGTCGGGTCATTCCATGATGGCCGCGGTCGCGTATCTCACCCTCGGCGCCCTCATCGCGCGGACGCTGCCCCAGCGGCGGCTCAAGACCTACGTGCTGTCCGTGGCGATCGTCCTGACCGTGCTCGTCGGGATCAGCCGGGTCTATCTCGGTGTTCACTGGCCGACCGACGTGCTGGCGGGGTGGCTCGCCGGAGCGGCCTGGGCGATTATCTGTTTCGCAGCCGCGCGCGCGCTGGCCCGGCGCGGCCATGTGGAGCCGGAGATCTCCGAAACGCAAGATGGTTTGGCGTGACGGTTCCGCGATCTCTTCAGGAGCAGGAGCTTGCCTCCGCCGGGGCCACGGCCGGGCGGTCCGTGCAACCTGTCCTCGACGCGGCGCGCGTCGCGGAGGGCCTTGGGGGCATCGGCCTCGCCGTCTTCGCCCCGAGGGCGGAACTGTGGCCGGGGCTCGGCAGTTGCCCCTGACACACGGTCGAAGGGATCAACCAGGCAATGAATTTCGACGAGATCCAGAAGCGCTGGCCCGAGTTGAAGCGGCGGCTGAAGGAACGCTATCCCGAGCTTCCCGAAGAGGACCTCGAGAGGACCGAGGGCGGCCGGCGCCAGATCCTCATGCTGATCGAAGCCGAATACGGAGCGGCCAAGCCGAAGGACGAGGAGGACCTCGACGCGATTTTGAAGGGAGAGGATGATGGCCAAGCGCGCTGAAGATGACAGAGAGACGAAGGAACAATTGTGGTCGCAACTCGAAAAGGGCTTTGCCTCGATGTTGCGGATAGAGGGGAGCGACCAGCACCCGCAGCCGATGTCGCATTTCGCGGATCGCGAAGCCGGGGTGATCTGGTTCATCACGTCATCGCAGACCGACCTCGCGCAGGCGATCGGGGATGGTGTCGACGCGGGCATGACCTTCATCTCGCGATCGCAGGATTACCACGCGAGCCTCAAGGGACGCCTCGAGATCGTGGAGGACGACGCGAAGCTGGACGAAATCTGGAGCATTCCCGTCGCAGCCTGGTTCGAGCATGGCCGCGAGGACCCGAGCATCAGGCTCCTGCGCTTCCGGCCCGCCGAAGCGGCGATCTGGGCCTCGGACGCGAACAGGCTGCTCGTCGGGTTGAAGATGTTGCGTGCGGGCACGACCGAGGGAGCCGATGCGCCCGATGTCGGCGTGCACCGGATAATCGAGTTCGACAGCGCGGCATGACGAACCGGGACGCGCGGGGGAACCGAGGGGGAAGGCCGGAATGAAGTTGAGCGAATTGATGGGAACACGCGTGCGCCGCACCGGCGGCGGCGGGGATCTCGGCACCTGCATCGACGTTCTCGTCGACACCGAGGCGGGGCGCGTCGTCTATGCCCTCGTCGAGAAAGGCCCGCCGGCGAACCTCGATCACGCGCTCTACGCGCACCGGAAGATGCGGGTTGTCGACGGCGTTCTCGAGCTTGACGTGACCGGGGAGGAGATTTCGGCCGCCCATGACCGCGTCGGCGAGGAAGACGCGCCCGGACCCGCGATGCCGCTCGATCTGACGCACATGCCGCCGCTCGTGGTGGGGCCGTTCGGCTACGTCGTCGCGCCGGCGATGGCGGGGGCCGTGGCGAACGCCCATGCCGAGAAATCCCGACATGAAGCGCGCCCCGAAATCAGCGAAGGGCACGAGCAGTGGCACTGGTTCGCCAACCTGCGCGATCTGCCGGTCTTCAGCGAGCGCGGGGAATTGGGCAGGCTCACCGACATCATCGTGAACCCCGACGGCCTGCGCTGCGTGACGCTGATGGTGACGACGGGTCATGGTGAGATCTACGCCCTCGATTTCGCCAAGCTGCGCATGGTCAGCCGCGGCGAAACGAGCGTCGTGCTCGACCTCGAAAAGACGCCGCCCTACTCGGTGGAGCGCATTCGCGACGATCTCGAGGGGCGCTGACCGTTCAGGAAGACAGCTCTTCGCCGTTGGGCCCGATGCGCGCGGAGACCGCTTCCGCCCAGGTCTCGCGGTCCTCGAACAGGGGTGTTCTCCTGACCTGAAAATCTGCCGCGAGGGCCGATAGAAGGTCGTCCCGGTCAGCGAGCGCCTCGACGAGCCACCAGCGCATCCATTCGCCCGCGAGGGACCAGTCCGGTTCGTCGATGCGGCAGTCGGGCAGCCGGAAATGGAAGGCGGGCCGGCCCTTGGTGTTGGTCTGGCCCGGGAAGAGCCGGTCGAAGCTCGCGGGGTCGGCGTGCTTGTAGATCGGCAAGAGGTCCAGGGCGTGGTTCCGGCTGTTGCAATACCTGGCGTAGAGAGAGCGCACCTCGCCGAACCCGGCTGCGGGGCCGGCGGCGACGAGGGCGTCGAGAAACCGTCTCGGCCACGGGTCGACGAAGGGCATCACCCGCCGTGTGAGGTCGAGCGGACCGCGGCGGCGCAGCCAATCCTCCATCAGCCCGTAGGCCAGGATCGTGGCCCCCGTGAAGGGATCTCCGGGCGCGACGACCGCGACGTTCAAGTGGACGCCGAAGCCCAGTAACGCGCCCTCCTCGGTGCCGATGGCGCCCGCTTCCCGCAGCGTGTCGCGGAACGCGTCGAGCCTTGCCAGTTGGCCGAGGTCGAGCGGTTCGGTGACGATCTCGACCGGCACGAGGCCACGGATCGCGTCGAGCCCGGCCGAAAGGAGCGCGTTGTCGCCGAGCTTGCGCAGCGCGGTGTCGAGGACGATCTCCACCTCGCCGATCTCGGTATCGGCAAGGGTGATGCCGTGGGCCTGCGCGGTTTGCACCCGTCCACCGAGTTCGGCGAGCACGAGGTCGGCCGCCTGCCGCTCTGTCAGCCCCGCGAATTCGATTTCGACGCCCGTGCGCCGCGGTTCGCCGTCGGCGTCGAGGGGCCTCGGGAGCGGTCGGAAGCGCGGCGGGCTTCCTGGCGGTGGCGCGACCGTCATGCGCTTGCCGCCTCTTCCTGCGGCAGGCTTCCGGGCCAGCCGCGCAGGGCGCGGGCGACGGCTTCGGGTGCTTCGAGAAACACCAGATGGCCGCAGTCGAGAAGCTGGGCCTGCGCATTCGGCGCGCGCCTCACGAGGGCGATCTGGTGGCGCGGGGCGACAACCGGGTCGGCCCGCCCGATCAGCGCGAGGATCGGCAGGTCGATATGGTCGAGGTCGGCCGAGACGTCGCTCTCGAGAACCCATGTCGCCATGGCCCGAAGCGCCGGAAGGTCGCAGGCGGCGAGTTGCGCCCGCATGAGCGGCAGTTCGGGGAAACTGCCCTTCGGAGGGCTGCGGGTCGCGGCCACCAGAAAACCGCGCCGGAAGAAGAACGGGGAGGAGAGCCACAGCCGGAAGGCGGCGCGGAAGACGGGGCCTCCGAGCGTCCGGGACCGGATCACGGCTCCGAGGGGGTCGAAACCCCGGGCACGCCGCCCCGATGCCAAGCCGCCGACCAGCGCCATCGAATGAAACAGGTCGGGGTGACGGCGGACGAGAGGAATGCTCATCATCGCGCCCGTGGAATGGCCGACGGAGACGGCGCGCTCTCCGCCCTGCCAGTCGCGGATGCGCGCGGCCGCCTCCTCGATCCAGGTTCCCTCCGCGAGGCTGCGCCGCACGTCCTCCGCGGTGTCTCCCGGACGGTGCCCGGGCAGGTCGAGGCAGAGCGTCCGCGCCGGGTCGAGCCCCATCCGCCGGATCGTCGGTTGCCAGACATGCGCCGTCTCGAAGAGGCCCGGCAGGAACACGAAGGGCGGCAGCATCGCGCCCTCACCCGCGGCGGAAGCGGGCAGTGCCCGGCTCGCGGCGATGCCCCGCGTCTGGCGGAGACAGGCGGTCTTGCATCGCGGGGCTCCTTGCCACGGGTTGGCCCGGGGTTTCTCTGGGTCGGCCGGGGGTCGGGGTCATGACCGCAGGGTGCACCGTGGCAGGCGCGGCGTCCAGCGAGGGGATGGCGGCCCTCGTCATGAAACCCGCCAGATGCCCTCCGGCGTATCGGGAGGTGGAGCTTGCCGTTTCGCCCATTGGCGGGCAACGCGCGCCGTGCCCGCGAGGTTCACACCCGGGCCTGCGCGGAAATGCCCCGACAATCATGGTCCACGCACTTCTCGCGTGGGTCGCGCCCGGCGAGGGATGGAACCCGGAACCGAACGCATCCCAAGCGTGTTGAATTAAGACAACAAGAATCGAAAGGCAGAGCAATGCAGTGTGAGCAGGATCTCGGTCTGCCGAACTGGCGCAGGATGCTTCTCGCGGCGTCTCTTCGCAGGGCCTACGAGGCTGCGCCCGCCAGTGGGCTGTCGAAGGCCATGGAGGCGCGACTTGCGGAATGGCGCCTCTCCAACCGTTGACAAAACGGTTTGCTGGCCGAAATGCCGGAGTTGCCCTAGGGTCCGGACGACCGTTTGGCGGAAGCCCGAATGCCGGCGAGGCAGCACCCGATCAGGTCGTACGGGACGGTGAGGCATTGAAGGACGGAGAGCCGCAGTTCACGCGCGAGGATCGCGGTGACGGGACCGTCGGGGCGGAATCGGCCCTGCCGGACGCGTCGCCCATGGCACGCGCCGACCGTGATCCGCGCTTCGCCCCGCCGCGCGGGCTTGCGGGCATTCTCAACTCGCTGAACGTGCGGATCGCCGCGCTCCTCACCATCGCGCTCCTGCCGCTCGGAGTGCTGGAGGTCATCCAGAGCCAACGGGCCGCGTCCGCCGCGCGGGAGGTCTTTCGCGCCAGTCTCGGCGCGCGGACCCTGCGGGCGGCCACCCCCGAACGCGAGGCGATCCTGAGCGCCTTCGGGCTTGCCGAAGGGCTTGCGGACGCCCTCGTGGTCCTCGACCCCGACAGCCCGGAGTGCTCGGCGATGATGCGCGAGGCGGCTGCGGGCGAGCCGCGGATCAGTTTCAGCGGCTTCGTCGAACCCGGGGGCACGTCGGTCTGCAACAATCTGGGGAGAGGTTTCGACTTCTCCGATATCCCTGCCAGTCAAAGCCTGTTCGAGGAACCCCGGCGGGATGTTCGCTTCAATCCCGCCGGAGAAGCGACCGGGCGTCCCGTCATCGTCGTCAGCGAACCGGTCAATGACGAAACCGGCACGTTCGTCGGGTTCGTTTCGCTCTCCCTTGAACGCAGCGACCTCGCGGCGTCGCGCGAGGGCGGGGAAGGGGACCTCGGGCTGCTGACCTTCAATGCCGAGGGCGAGATCCTGACAACGGACGTTCCGCAGGACGATCTTGCCCGGTTCATTCCGGCGGGATTCAGCATGTCCGAACTGACCGCCTTCGCGAATACGGTGTTCTCGGGCGAAACCATGCGCGGCGAGCGGCGCGAATTCGCCGTCGTCCCGATCATCGAGAACCGGGCCTACGCTCTGGGGAGTTGGGAAATGGAGATGCCGGGCGGAGAGAGGTCCGCCTGGCTTTCGTTCACCACCTACCTGCCGCTCGTCATGTGGCTTCTCAGCCTGCTCATCGCCATCGTGGTGTTTCAGCGCCAGGTCGTCCGGCCCGTGCGCACCTTGCGGATGCGGATGCGCAACTTCGCCGACGGCCGGGCGATCTTTCGCGCGAACACGCTCGAAACGGCGCCGCTCGAGTTGCGCGAGATCGGCCTGACGTTCGAGCGGCTTTCCGAGCAGATCGTCAGGGACGAGGCCGTTCTGGAGGAACGGGTGCGCGAGCGCGAACTCCTGCTGCGGGAGGTGCACCACCGGGTGAAGAACAACCTGCAGATGATGTCGTCGATCATCAACATCCAGGCCCGGCAGACGACCGACGCGGGAGCGAGAGAGGCGCTTCGCAGCGTGCAGGGACGGCTCGCGAGCCTCGCGCGCTACCACCAGGACCTCTACGAGACATCGTCGCTGTCGCGCCTGAGCATCGACCAGCTGCTCGAGGAACTGACACAGCAGATGGTCGGCATCGGCGCCGCCACCACGCAAGACCTCGATCTGAAGTTCGATCTCCAGAAGGTGCTGCTCTCGCCCGACCAGGCCAGCCCGCTGGCGATGCTGGCGACCGAGGCCCTGACCAATGCGCTGAAATACGCCGCTGCGGCCGATGGCGGGAGACCGCATGTCCGCCTGTCTCTGCGCTGCGACCGCGAGGGCGACGACGACGTCGTGACCCTCGGCGTCGAGAATTCCATCGACCCCGGCAGGCCTCCGCCCGAAGGCCCCGGACTCGGTGTCCGGCTCATGAAGGCTTTCGGCTCTCAGCTCGAGGCTTCCATGGAAACCGAACGGCTCGACGGTCTCTACCGCCTGACCATTCGCTTTGTTCGCCATCCCATTCCCCCCGCGCCGGAAGATGGAACTCTCGCGGCGGCGTAAGTGTTGCTGACGTGACTTGAGCCCGTCGCAACCGGATCGCGCATTTATGCTGAAGACGCCCCCTGACAGCCCGGTGGAAGCCTCCGATCTTACCGATCTGCGTCTGCTCTTCACGGCGGAAGAGGCCTTTCCGGCACTCGAACGCGCCTTTCTCGAAGCGAAGTCGGAGATCTGGGCAAGCTTTCGTGTCTTCGACCTCGAAACGAAGCTTCGCAGCGAAGAGGGCCGCGCGGTCGGCGACGACTGGTTCGACCTTCTGGTACACGTGCTCACGAAGGGCGTTTCGGTGCACATGGCCCTCTCGGACTTCGACCCGATTCTGAAGACGAAACTCCACAACGCGTCCTGGAAAGCGCGGCGGATGTTCATCGGGGCCGAGGAGGTGGCGCCTCCCGACGCGAAACTCAACGTTCTGAATGCCACCCATTCCGCGCGGGTCGGCATTCTGCCGCGTCTCCTGATATGGCCGGGCCTGATCCGCCGCCTCAACCGGCGGGCGGGCCTCTTGAACGCGATGTCCGCCGAGGACCGGGAGCGTGAGCTCGAATGCAGTCCGGGACTCGTTCGCTGGTTGCGATACTTGCCGGGTGGCACGCTGGTCGCGCGCAAGTGGCCTGCGCCGCCGCTGGTGCCGGGCACCCATCATCACAAGATCGCCGTCTTCGACCGCAGCGAGCTCTACATCGGCGGCCTCGATCTCGACGAGCGGCGCTATGACGACCCGGAGCATGAGCGATCACGGGAGGAAACCTGGCACGATGTGCAGATGATGTGCCGGGGCACCGTCGCCGAAGAGGGGCAGCGCCACCTCGAAACCTTCCTGCAGGTCTGCAACGGTCGGGTCGACCCGCCGCCCCCCGGCCGGCTCCTGCGCACGCTGTCCCGCCGCAGGCGCATCCAGTTTCCGTTTCTCAGCCCCCGCCCGGTCGTCGAAGAGCTTCTGGAGGCGCATCTGCGGATGATCAAGGACGCGCGCCGGCTGATCTACCTCGAGACGCAGTTCTTCCGCGACCGCCGCATCTCCGGGGCGCTCGCGGAGGCCGCAAGGCGCCACTCCGACCTCGGCCTGATTCTCGTTCTGCCGGGTGCGCCCGAAGACGTCGCCTTCGACGGCGCCATGAGTTCGGACGCAAGGTTCGGCGAGTACCTGCAGGCGAAGTGCGTCGACGAGGTGGCCGAAGCCTTCGGGCCGCGGGCGGCGATCTGCTCGCCCGTCCGGCCCCGGCGGCTGCCGGCAAGCGGGCGGGACACGCTCTGCGGCTCGCCGATCATCTACGTGCACGCCAAGGTCGGAATGTTCGACGATGACCGCGCGATCATCTCGTCGGCCAATCTCAACGGCCGGAGCCTTTCGTGGGACACCGAGGCGGGGGTGGCGCTCGATGGTCCCGAGCAGGTCGCGCCGCTGCGGGACCGGGCCTTCCGTCACTGGCTCGGAAAGGATGCGGAATCTACATTTTACGACATCTCGGTCGCCCCCGGCCACTGGCGCGCCAGGGCGAAATCGAATGCCGAGCGGCCGCCGGAGAAGCGTCAGGGCTTTCTCGTGCCATACGACCCCGAGCCGGCCCGTGCCTTCGGCCGGCCGTTGCCTGGCATTCCCGACGCGATGGTTTGAGGCGGAACCCGCGAGCGTTCCGCGTGTTGACCTGCGAAACCAGGTTCTCACCAATGGAGGCACTCCATGGATACCGGCTTTTTCCTCGGCTTTCTGTCGATCTTCACGCTCGTCGCCGTTCTCGTCCTCGCGCTGGTCAGCCGGTCGCGCGCCCAGAAGCGGCGCGACGACGAAGACGCCCCGAAGTCGCGGCTCGCGAAGGACGCTCCCGATACCTGGAGCCGCAGCGACAATTCGTGATCCCGCGGAGACGAAGGAGTTCAGTGAAATGGCCAACACGTCGACAGGACCTCACGCCGAGAAGGGCGAAGCGACCGAAGACCGGGAAGCCGACCCGGCGTTCCGGGCGGGAAAGGCCGCGGCACAGAACCGCTGGCTTCTGCTGGTGCTTGGCGCGGTGACCGTTCTGGCCGGCATCGTCGCGCTGGCGATGCCCTTCTTCGCGTCGATCGCGGCGGCATTGCTGGTCGGCTGGGTTCTCATCGCAAGCGGTGTCGTCGGGCTTTTCGCGGCGTTTCGCAGGAACGAGGGCTGGCACATCGCCGCCGCTTTCGCCCTTTCGCTTCTGGCCATCGTGACGGGCGCCCTCATCCTCGTTCAGCCGATCGCGGGAATTCTCGCGATCACGACCCTGATCATCGCCTATTTCGCCGCCGCCGGCATTCTCCGCCTCTACTACGGCACGAAGTCCTACGGCGACGGGGGCGGCTGGATGATCGCCTCGGGGGCATTGTCGCTCGTGCTCGCCATTCTTCTGTGGTTCGGCCTGCCGTTCAACGCAGCCTGGGTTCCGGGAATGCTTCTCGGCCTCGATCTCATTCTCTGGGGCGCGCTTCAGATCGCTTTCGGAATGCGCGAGGGGCGGCGGAAAGCCGCCGCCTGAACCCCGGGCGAGCCCTCAGCTCTCCCTGAAGATCTTCGTCAGCTTCTCTGTGGCTTCCTTTCTGGTGACGAACATGAGCTTGTCGCCCTTGGCGAGCTTCACGTCATCTTCCGCCAGGTTCTCGCGCTCGCGCCCCGAATGCGCGACGGCCCGGGCCCCCTCGGGGAGTTCGATCTCGCCGATGGTCTTGCCGTCGAATGCCTGCGGGACGATGTGGTGCACGAGCCGCAATTCGCGGTGCAGCGAAAGGTCGGCGTCGACCTCGCTGTGCTCCGTCAGGCTGCCGACGATGGACTTGGCGAGGCTGTCGTGCGGCGTGATCACATCGTCGAGGTCGAGTTCCTCGACGACGGTGAGAAGTTCCGGCCGCACGATCTGCGGGATCACCCGGTCGAAGCCGACGGCACGGCCCACGACCGCGGCGAGGATGTTGACGTCGTCCTCGTTTGTCAGCGCGACGAGGGCGTCGGAGCCGTCGCCATAAGCGTCCCGCAGCGTCGAGGGCAGAGTGCCGTCGCCGCAGACCATCCCGCAGTCGAGTTCGTCGGCCAGTTCGTCGAGCCGCGCCCTGTCCCTGTCGATCAGGACGACCTCGTGCCCTTCGTCGATGAGGTGCTGCGCGGTCGCGACGCCGAAGCGCGAGGCGCCGGGGATGGTGATATGCATGGGGTCATCTCCTTGCGATCCAGGTCGAGGGCAGAAAGAGCGCGATCATCACGAAGAACTCGAGCCGGCCGAGAAGCATGGCGGCGATCGCGAGCGCCTTCAGCGGTGCTGCAAGGTCGGGGCCGATCACGCCCGACGACAGACCTACGCCCGACAGCGCCGAAACCGCGTCGAAGAGCGCCGGGAGGGGCGGAAAGCCGGCGGCGCAGAGTGCCGCCCAGAACACGAGCGCGGAGACGATATAGATCGCGAGAAGTGCCGCTGCGAAGAGGATCGCCTCGGAATCCGCGCGCCTCTTGCCGATCTTCAGATGCGACAGCGCCCGGTCCGGCAGGCGCAGGCGCAGAAAGACCAGCGCGACCATGCGAAACAGCATCGAGCTTCGCGCCGCCTTGATCCCGCCCGTGGTGGAGCCGACGTCGCCGCCGAGGATCATCGCCACGATCAGCAAGAGCATCAGCGGAGCGACCGGCGTGACCGGCGCCGTGACGAAACCCGCGGTGGTCTGGGCGCTGATCTGGGAGAGGATCCCGTCGACGAGACCCTCTGCCGACCAGCCGTTCGTCAGGCCGTGCAGCACCGCGTGGAGCGCGACACCCCCCGCAACGAGCCCCAGGGTCACGGTTATCGTGCCGGACCGCAGCGCCTTGCCCGGCCCCTCTCTCCAGGCGATCGCATAGAACAGAAGCGAGATCGCGGTGGCGATGCAAAGGGCGGAGGTGAAGAT